>Ga0315904_10003521_pt1 | contig 22938 bp, 23 predicted proteins | sample LakEriMetagenome_6_FD_203529 | JGI IMG/M metagenome (GOLD analysis project Ga0315904, IMG submission 203529) | Freshwater fungal communities from buoy surface, Lake Erie, Ohio, United States - Buoy 12 MA120 | ecosystem: Environmental > Aquatic > Freshwater > Lake | place: USA: Lake Erie, Ohio... | reverse complement strand
CACCAACCTCCCCAAAGAACATCCTCCGATGAGTCACCCGATCTTTGCATTTGTCATGGCCGGCGGCAGCGGCGAGCGCTTCTGGCCGATGAGTCGGCGCAGCACGCCCAAACACCTCCTCAAGCTCCTCGGCGACCAAACCCTCCTCGAAACCACCGTCCGCCGAATGGAAGGCCTGATTCCACTGGAGAACACCTTTGTCCTCACCAACGAGGCCCAGATCGAAGCCACGCGCGCCGCCGTTCCCTTCCTGCCTCCGCAAAACATCATCGCCGAACCTGCCAAGCGCGACACTGCCCCGGCCTGCGCGCTCGCCACAGCCATCGCCCGCTCGCTCCACCCTGAAGCCATCTGCGTCGTTCTTCCCGCCGATGCCATGATCCACGATGTCGCAAAATTCCGCGACCGCCTCGCCGATGCCATCGACGCCTCCGCCTCCGGAGCCATCGTCACACTCGGCATTCCGCCAACTTTCCCCGCCACCGGTTACGGCTACCTCGAAACCGCCGAGGCCCATCCGCCCGGCCCGCGCGGTAGCCGCATCCACGCCCTCAAACGCTTTGTCGAAAAGCCGGACCTGGAAAAAGCCACCGCCTATGTGCGCGAGCGAACCTTTTTCTGGAACGCCGGAATTTTCGTCTGGAAAGCACAGACTTTTCTCGAAGAGTCCCGCCGCCAAGTCCCCGCGCTCGCTGACTTCATCGAGGCCCTCGGCAGCTTCGACGCCCTGCCAAGTCTGCTCGCCGAGCGTTTCGCCGCCTTGCCCAAAATCTCGGTCGACTACGCGATCATGGAAAACGCACGCCGCATCGACACGGTCATTGCGGACTTCGATTGGGACGATGTCGGCGCCTGGACGGCCCTCCCCACCCACATCCCGCCAGACGCCGAAGGAAACTCCAAGCGCGGCCCGATCGTCCAACACGCCTCGCAAAACAACATCGCCATCTCCAACGGTCGCCTCATCGCCCTCTGCGGCGTCCAAAACCTCGTCGTCGTCGAAACCCCCGACGCCATCCTCGTCTGCGACCGCAACCAAGTCCAACAAGTCAAAGAACTCCAACCCCTCCTCCCCGAAAATCTGAAATAATCGTCATAAGTTTTAAGTTGCTCATGGAACGGTATTGAAGCGGACTATTGTAATTGAAATAAACGCCCCGTGCCCAACGACCCTTCCGATTATCTTAAAACCATGTCCTCGGCCTTTGATGCAGCGGCTGCTGAGGCTACGCGATCACTCGCGGCGCAAATTGATGAGATCCGCTCCGAGAAAGGCCGGGTTTTTTTGTGCGGTAACGGAGGCAGCGCGGCGAATGCCAACCATTGGGCAAACGACTTGATCTACGGAGCCGCAAAGGGTGGGCGAGGCGGCGTTCGAGCCCATTCGCTTTCTGCTAATACCTCCGTCCTTATGTGCCTCGCCAACGACACGGGCTACGAAAACATTTTCTCCGGCCAGCTTGAGGTTTTGGCATCACCCGGTGACATTCTGGTTGCGCTGTCCGGAAGCGGAAACTCGCCGAATATTTTGCGGGCGGTGGAAGCGGGAAACAAACTCGGCATGGAGACTTGGGCGATCGTGGGGTTCGATGGCGGAAAGGCCCTTGAAATGGCTCGGCATGCCATCCATTTTCCGGTTCACGACATGCAAATTGCCGAGGATCTTCAAATGGTGGTTTGCCATATTTTGACAAAAGAACTCGCGGGTTTGCCGGAATGAAAAAAAATAAAATCCTGAGTTTCGCCGAGGCGGAGTCCGTCTTTGATGCCGAGCGCCGGAACGGGCGTCGTATTGTGCAATGCCACGGCACTTTTGACCTCATCCACCCGGGCCATATCGTCCATCTCGAGGAGGCTCGCGCGCTTGGTGACCTGCTGGTTGTAACTGTGACGGACGAGAAGCATGTCAACAAAGGCCCCGGTCGGCCGTGCTTCAATGACGCCTTGCGAGCCCGCACGCTCGCCGCACTGGAGTGTGTCGATTATGTCGTGCTGATTCCGTTTGTTGCGGCCGTGGAAGCGATCCGCTTGGTGAAGCCTGCGATTTACTCCAAGGGCACTGAATACCAAGACGCCTCGAACGATGTGACTGGAAACATTCACGACGATCTCACCGAGGTTCGCGCCCACGGAGGCGAGGTTCGCTACATTGGTTCGGTTGTTTTCAGTTCCACTAAAATCCTTAATCGCCACTTCGACCACCTGCCGCAGGCTGTTCGGGAATATTGCTCCGAGTTGTCCTCCAAAACCTCGGCGTCGCAAATCCGTGAAATGGTCGATGGCTTTGAAAAGCTCCGCATTCTCGTGGTCGGCGACACGATCATCGACCAATACGCTTGCCTGAAAGTCCAGGGACTCACCTCGAAAAATCGCATCATCTCGGGCCGGTTTCTGTCTCAGGAAACCTACCTCGGCGGTGCCTTGGCCATCCTGCGCCATGTCCGCCAATTTACCCCGAATGTTCGCTTCGTCAGCCTGCTCGGCAACGAAGCTTGGGTTGACGAACTTCTTGCCGGCGCCATGTCTCGGACTCAGGACGCCACCGTTCGTGACGCCGCTTTCACGACCATTGTCAAAAAGCGCTATGTCGAGCCGTTGCTCGAAGGAAATGAAATCTCGAAGTTATTTTCGGTGAATTTCATCAATGAAGAGCCGCCTTCCGAGGAAGTGCAGGAGCGCCTGCTCGCGAACCTCCGGCGTGAAATGAAAAATTGCGACGCCGTTTTGCTGGCGGATTTCGGACATGGTTTGATGCAGGAAAAAATCCGCGATCTTGTGCAGGAGGAGGCGCCCTTTTTAGTTCTGAATTGCCAGACGAACAGCAACAACCACGGCTTCAATATCATCACCCGCCAATACCGCCGGGCTGATTCCTTCTCGCTCGATAACCAAGAAATCATGCTTTCCTGCGGTCGTCGGGATTTTGATCCCGAGCGCGAACTCTCTGCCATCGCGACATCGTTCGGTTCGGAAAGTGCATGGCTCACGCGAGGGAGCGTGATGACCTATGGCGTTTCAAAACACTCCGCGTCCGTGCGCATCCCGCCGCTCGTCACGGATGTCACCGATACTGTCGGTGCAGGTGATGCCTTCTTTTCGGTTGCTGGCCTAGCCGCCGCGAATCGACTTCCCATAGAAATCTCCACCTTCCTCGGCCAACTCGCCGGGGCTCAAGCCGTGAACATTGTCGGCAATGAGCATCCCATTTCAAAAGCCGCCTTGCTCAAGGGGGTGCAGTCTCTCCTCAATTTCTAAAGCCATGCGTTGCATTGTCACCGGTGCCGCCGGATTTATCGGAAGCCACCTCGTTGATGCCCTTCTGGCCGATGGGCTCTCGGTCCTTGGAATCGACGACCTCAGCACCGGCCGCACAAAAAATCTCGCTGCCGCATCGACAAATCCCGCTTTTCAATTCCTCGAAAAAAACATCCGGCATGTTTCCAAGGGCGACTTGGCTTTGGAATCTTGCGCTTGGTTTTTTCACCTCGCCGGCCGCGCCGATCTGGTTCCATCCATCGTCGACCCCGAGGATTACTTCCAAGTAAATGTCGAGGGCACTTTCCGCGCTCTCCAACTCGCCCGCGAGCTCGGCGTGAAGCGTTTTCTATACGCCGCCAGCTCCACTTGCTACGGCATCCCCGAGATTTACCCGACTCCGGAATCCACGCCCTGCAAACCCGAACACCCCTACGCCCTCACCAAGCTCATGGGCGAGGAAATGGTCATGCACTGGCACCGCGTCTACCAACTTCCTGCCGTCTCGCTGCGCCTCTTCAATGTCTACGGCCCGCGCAGCCGCACCACGGGAGCCTACGGCGCGGTCTTCGGAGTCTTCCTCCGCCAAAAACTCGCCGGTGTGCCATTCACCGTGGTCGGTGATGGTTCACAGACGCGTGATTTCACTTTTGTCTCCGATGTCGCCTCGGCCTTTGTGGCCACGGCAAAATCCAACATCTCCGGCGAGATCATGAATGTCGGCTCGGGCCACACCTACGCGGTCAACTGCCTCGTCGAACTCCTCGGCGGCGAAAAAACCTACATTCCCCGCCGCCCGGGCGAGCCGGATTGCACCTTTGCCGACACCACAAAAATCCGCACCCGCGTCGGTTGGCAGCCTTCTGTTCCGCTTGAACAAGGCGTCGCCCGCATGCTGGAAGTCATCGACGACTGGCGAGACGCCCCGCTCTGGAACGAACAATCCATCGCCCAAGCCACTGCCGATTGGTTCAAACACCTGGGACACACTTCATGAAAAAAGCCCCCCAGCTTGCAGATTGATTTTCCGATGTAAGAATCCATCTTACTATTTATGACCACCATGCTTTCCACCAAGGGGCAGTTCGTGCTTCCTTCGCCGCTGCGCGAGTTGGATCGCCTCCAAGCCGGGGAGTCGTTTGAGATCGAGCGTCTTGATCCCGGAAAATACCTGCTCACTCGCAAGTCTCCGCCATCCAATCAAGGCTTGGTCGATCTTCTCGCATCCTGCCCGGTGAAAGGCTGGTTTGAGCCGATCCCCTCCGAATCCACGGACACATTGTGAAGTTCATTGCCGATGCCAATCTACTGAGTGAGCCCACCAAACCCGAGCCCTCGCGGCAGGTTTTGGAATGGCTTCGGCTCCATGAGGAGCATCTCGCTGTAACGCCTGTGATTCTGGGGGAACTCGAATTCGGCGTCCTCCTTCTCCCGACAGGAGCTAAGAAAAAACGCCTCCAGCTGTGGTTTGAAAAAATACGCTCCACAGTTTGCTGCCTCGACTTCGACAGCAAGGTCGCTTCATCGTGGGCTCACCTGCTGGCCCACCTCAAAGCAAATGGTTACGCCATGCCTATCAAAGACAGCCTGATTGCCGCATCGGCGATCGCCCACAACCTCACCTTGGCCACGCGCAACACCCGAGATTTCAAAAACGCCAAAGTTGATTTGATTAACCCCTTTGAAACGAATTGATCCTCACCTCACAAGCCTTTCCATCCCTCGAAACCTGTTCATGAAAAATCCTGATCTCAACACCATCCTCGTCACCGGCGGAGGCGGCTATGTCGGCTCCGTGCTCGTCCCGCTCCTGCTGGAAGCCGGCTACAAAGTCCGCGTCCTTGATCTCTTCATTTACGGCAAACAGGTCTTCGACGGCATCCCTGTTGCTCATCGCCCGAATCTGGAGTTGATCGCAGGCGATCTCCGCGACACCGCGCTACTAAAAAAATCCCTCCCCGGGTGCGATGCCGTCATCCACCTCGCTTGTATTTCCAACGATCCCAGCTTCGAGCTCGACCCCTCTCTCGGTCGCTCGATCAATTACGACGCCTTCATGCCGCTCGTGGATATCGCGAAAGACAGCGGTGCCCGCCGTTTCATCTATGCCTCCTCGTCCAGCGTCTACGGCGTGAAGGAGGAGCAAAATGTCACCGAGGATCTGCCCCGCGAGCCGCTCACCGACTACTCCCGCTTCAAAGCCATGTGCGAGGACGAGCTCGAAAAACGCCGCGCCCACGGTTTCACCACGCTCACCCTCCGGCCCGCCACAGTCTGCGGTTGGTCACCACGCCTGCGCCTCGACCTCTCGGTCAACATCCTGACCAATCACGCCGTCAACAAAAACAAGATCACCGTTTTCGGTGGTGCCCAGCTCCGCCCGAATTTCCATGTGCGCGATTGCGCCGAACTGTATGTGAAATCCCTCGCCCTGCCTGCCGCACAAATCGATGGCAAGGTCTTCAACGCTGGCTACCAAAACCTCTCTCTCGACGCCATCGCCGAGAAAGTCCGCGACATCGTCGGCCCCCATGTCGAAATCGCTCACACGCCCACGGACGACAACCGTTCCTACCACATCTCCTCGGAAAAAATCCTCTGCGAGCTCGGCTTTTCCCCCCGCTTCACCATCGAGGATGCCATCCGCGAACTCGTCGAAGCCTTCCGCGCCGGAAAAATCCCCGATTCCTTTACAAACCCACTCTATTTTAACATCAAGCGAATGCAGGAGCTTCAGTTAAAATAAGCGTTCGCTCTGATGAACCCTGACCTCGACAAAATTTGCAGAGAGATTCGTTTAAGGCTCATCCAAGTATCCCACGAGGCCCAAAGCGCGCATCTTGCCGGAGCTCTTTCCTGCGTTGATCTTCTCGTCGCGCTCTACTGGCGCATTGTGAAGATTGATTCCGCCAACCCTACTGCTCCTGAGCGCGATAGGTTGGTTTTCAGCAAGGGGCACGCGGTCAGCGCCCTGTATGCCGTTTTGGAGCGGCGTGGGTTTATCCCCCAGGGAAGCCTTAAGAGCTACAACCAGCCCGGTGCCGGACTTCCCGAGCAACCCTGCCCCGGTCTCACACCCGGCGTCGAATGGGCCACCGGCTCCCTCGGCCATGGTTTGGGCGTTGGTCTTGGCATGGCCAGAGCCTCTGCGATCCAAAAAAATCCCCACGCTACTTTCGTCGTCATGAGCGATGGCGAGTGTCAGGAAGGCAGCGTATGGGAAGCTGCGATGCTGGCTCCGAAGCTAAAAACCGGGCCGCTGACTGTGATGGTCGATTTCAACGGTTGGCAGGCCACAGGTCGTTCCCGCGAGATTATGCAAATGGAGCCCCTCGCGGAAAAATGGACCGCCTTTGGCTGGGATGCCTGTGAGATCGATGGCCACTCGATTCCGGAAATTCTGTCCGCCCTCGAAAAGCCGGGCGATGCCCGCCCGCGCGCCATTATCGCCCGCACGATCAAAGGCAAAGGAGCTTCCTTTATCGAGGATGACAACAACTGGCACTACCGCTCCCCCTCGGCTCAGGAAGTCGAAGTCGCCGCCAAGGAACTACAGACTTCTCTATAGTTCTTGCCCAAACCAGCAGCAATTATACATTACGATGTATGGTTAGGACTCAAATCTATCTCACAGAAGAAGAAAACACGGCCATTTCCAAGTTGAGCAAGGTTCTTGGAGGGGGAAAAAGCCAAATCATCCGACAAGCGATAGACGAATTTATCCAGAAGAGAGAGTCCTCGCGGCGTTTGAATGCTTTGCGAGAAGCCTGCGGTATGTGGGCGGACCGCACGGATCTTCCGGATTTCAGAGCCTTGAGGGAGTCCTTCGATCGTTTCTAATGTCTACATTGATCGATACAGATATTTTGATCGACTACCTTCGAGGCTACAACCAAGCGATTGGCTTTATTGAAGAGAATCACGCTGAGGCTCATGTTTCCGCCATCAATATCGCGGAGCTCTATCAAGGAGTTCGTGTAGGAGTCGAGCAGGTCAAGCTAGGCAAAACTCTGAGCTCATTGTCGTGCCTTCCCATCACGCAAGAAATAGCTGAGTTGGCGGGGCTTTTTTCGAGAAATTTTCGCCCGTCCCATGGGTGTGGCTTGGCTGATTGCCTTGTCGCCGCGACGGCGCAAATTCATGATCTGACGCTCGCCACGCTGAACTCGAAGCATTTTCCGATGCTCAAGAAGGTCGCGGTTCCGTATTCCAAAAACTAACTCCGCCCATGCGCAACGCCTTCGCCGATGAAATCCTGAAACTCGCTCTGGCCGATGACCGAATCGTCGTCTTAAGCGGTGACATCGGGAACCGCCTTTTCGACAAATTCAAAGCCGCCATGCCCGAGCGTTTTCACAACTGCGGCGTGGCGGAGGCGAACATGATCTCGCTCGCCGCAGGCCTCGCCTCCAGCGGTCTTCGCCCGGTTTGCTACACCATCACGCCATTTGTCACCACGCGATGCCTCGAGCAAATCAAACTCGATGTCTGCTACCATGAAATGCCTGTGACGATCGTCGGCACCGGCAGCGGACTTTCCTACTCAGCGCTGGGTTCCACTCATCATTCGTTTGAGGACCTTGCCATCATGCGCTGCCTGCCCGGGATGCGCGTTCTTGCCCCCGCCGACGCCCCGGAACTCCGCCAAATCCTCCGCAGCACTTTTGGCCAAACCGCTCCCGCTTACATTCGCATCGGGAAAAAAGGAGAGCCCGTTCTGACCGAAGGGCAGCCATTTCACCCGAACCGCTGGCAATGCCTGCGCGAAGGTCGAGATGCCACGATCCTGTCTTGTGGCACCATCCTCGAGGAAGCCCTCTCCGCAGCCGAAAACCTCTCCGCCTCCGGGATTCACGCCGCCGTCTGGAATTGCGCCTCTGTGAAACCTCTCGATTTCGAAGCCCTATCCTCGCTTCCTCACGCTCCTGTTTTTACGGTCGAAGAACATTCGATTCTCGGCGGCTTTGGCTCCGCAGTGGCTGAGTTTCTATCCTCCCAGCTTTCTGCGCCGCGAGTGCATCGCCTCGGGATCCCCGACGAATTTCTCCATGACACCGGCGAGCAACATGAATCCCGCATCCATTGCGGCATCGACTCGGCGGGAATCATGACAGCAGTCACCGCAGCATTGCGATGATCGCCATTGATCTCGACAACACGATCATTCGCTACGACCGCGCCTTTGAAGTTGCCGCCGCCCGCTTGCAGTGCCTCCCCTCTGGCGCTCCAATCAATAAAGCGACAGTCAAAACCACCGCCCTCGCGGTCGGAGGCAACAATCTGTGGACGCGCCTCCAAGGCCTCGCTTACGGAGAGGAAATCGCAAAGGCCGAAATTTTCCCCGGCTGCGTCGAATTTATTGCGGCCGCCCGCGAGCAACTCGTCATCGTCAGCCACAAAACCCGCTTCCCCGCCGTCGGCGAACCCTCCGACCTCCGCGAAGCCGCACGCGCATTTCTGGCTGCGACACCGCTCGCCGGAATTCCTCTTCACTTCCTTGATACACGGGAAGCCAAAGTCGCCAAACTCGCCGAACTCCGCCCACGCGCCTTGATCGATGACCTCCCCGAGGTCCTTCAAACCCCCGGCTTCCCGCCCGCCACGGCGTTCCATCTTTTCGACCCCGACGGCGTGCACTCGGAGTGGACCACCACTCCACGCATGAGGTCCTGGCACGAAGCGGCCCGAATCCTTCTCCCCGCATGACACCAGAAAACGCAGCGGCGGAGTTGCTCTTAAAAATCGGGAAACGATCTCCCCACCTCCTCTCGCCGCTTCCCGGTGGGCGCAACAACACTGTGTGGCGTGTTGATGCCGGCCCGGATTCGTATCTGCTCAAAAAATATTTTTGGAGCGAATCCGATCCGCGAGATCGCTTGGGCCAGGAGTGGGCATTTCTGGAATATTTGCAATACATCCACTCGCGGAAAGCGCCGGTTCCGCTAGCCAAAATTCCCGATCAACGCTTTGCCCTTCTCGCGTTCATTTCCGGAAAACCTCCAGAAGAAATCACCGAGTCCGATATCTTGGATGCGGCTGGTTTTTTTGCAGACATCAACTCCTCGCGCCATTTGTCGAGGCACCTGCCCTGTGTGTCCGAGGCCGCATTTTCACTCGATGCGCACCTCGCCACCGCAGCCCGCCGCGTCGATCATCTCGCCCAAATCGAGCCAAACACCCCCGACCACGCCGCAGCGGTGGAATTCATCCATTCGACGCTCCAGCCACTCTGGAAAAGGGTTCGCGAGCGCCTTGAAAAAATCCCTTCTACCACGCGCGCAGCCGTTCTATCACCCGACAGCCGATGCCTCTCGCCATCCGACTTCGGTTTTCACAATGCCCTTCGCCGATCCGACGGCACCCTTTGCTACTTGGACTTCGAATACGCCGGCTGGGACGATCCTGCAAAAACCCTCATCGACTTCACCAACCAACCCGACCGCATCCTGCATGAACCTCTCGCTGCTCTCTTCCTCGAAAAAACCATTCCGCTTTTTTCCGATTCCGTCGACCTTAAGTCCCGAATGGCCATCCTCACGCCGGTCTACCAGATCAAATGGGCCTGCATCTGCCTGAATGCCTTCCTGCCGAATCGCCCTGCGGATCCCACTCGCCCACTTGAAAACCAACTCGCCCGCTCCCGCACTATGGCCGAAAGAGCCGCCCAATGCCTAAAACACCACGGTTGATTTTTCAGGTTTCAAGTCTCAGGTTTCAGGTTTTTATACCATGGGCTCCCTAAAAAACTTCGTCACCCCACTCCATAAAGCCACCTCCCGCAATGTCCTCGCGCGCATGATCGACGACAAGGTCGCGTGCATGCTCAAGGCGAAGGAATACGAATTCGATTACTGGGATGGCGACCGCCGCTTCGGCTACGGCGGCTACAAATACCTCGCCGGTCGTTGGAAACCCGTCGCGCAAGCCCTGATCGACACCTACGGCCTCAAAGCCGGGTCCCGCATTCTCGATGTCGGCTGCGGCAAGGGCTTTCTCCTTTATGAACTCCAACTCCTCGATCCGGGTATCGAAATCGTTGGTTTCGACATTTCCCAGCACGGCCTCGCCAGCCGCCATCCGGACCTGAAGGCCAACCTCTTCACCCACCGCGCGCAGGCCCCCTATCCGTTCGAGGACAAATCCTTCGACCTCGTCATTTCCCTCGCCACGCTCCACAACCTTCGCATTTTCGAACTCCAAACTGCCCTCGGCGAAATCCAGCGCGTCGGCAAGCAAGGCTATATCATGCTCGAGAGCTACCGGAGCGAGCAGGAACTCTTCAACCTCCAGTGTTGGGCCCTTACCTGCGAATCCTTCTTCGACAAAGAGGAGTGGATCTGGCTCTACAAGCACTTCGGCTACACCGGCGACTACGAGTTTATCTATTTCGAGTAAGAACGTATATCGTCTTGCTTTCCTTTCGATTCGTCTTACCTTGATGAAATGACATCGCTTACGATCAAATTGCCGGAATCCCTTAGACAAAAAGTCGAATCCACTGCGCGGATCAGCGGTCGCTCAGTTTCCTCCGTTGTGAGGGATGCCATTTCTTCAAGCCTGCCGGCCGACCCCGGCGGACTCTCGCTTTTTGAGCGGACACGCGATCTTTGCGGCAAGGGAAAAAGCGGCGTTCCGGATCTCGCTACAAACGCAAATCACATGCAGGGCTACGGGGCATGACTGTGGTCCTTGCTGATACAGGACCGCTCGTTGCATTTTTCGACCGCAGTAGTTCGGAACACGGTTGGGTTGTGGAACAATTCAAAAGCCTGACCGCACCACTTGAGACCTGCGAGCCAGTGATTTCAGAAGTTCTCTTTCTGCTCAAAAGGGCAGGCATAGAACCCGATCCTCTATTTGAAATGATCGAGCGCGATGTCTTGAGGCTATCTTTCCGGTTAAGTGACGAGTTTCAGGCGGTTCGCAAATTGCTTCAAAAATACAAGAGTCTACCCACATCACTGGCCGATGCATGTTTGGTTCGGATGAGCGAAACGACCACTGAATCTGTCGTGTTCACGCTCGACAGGGATTTTCTGGTTTACCGCCGCAATCGCATGCACGCGATCCCGCTTCTCGCGCCCTTCCTATGAAAGCCGCCATCCTCGTTCAATCCAACGCCCCGCTAGAAGTCGCCGAACTCGAGATGCCGGAGCGACTCTCCTTTGGCCAAGTCCATGTCCGCCTCCACTACAGCGGAATCTGCGGCGCGCAGATCAATGAGATCGAGGCTGCCAAAGGCCCCGACAAATTCCTGCCCCATCTCCTCGGTCACGAGGGCTCGGGCGTCGTCGAGCGGGTAGGGGAGGGCGTCACCCGCGTCAAGCCCGGCGACCATGTCGTTCTCCACTGGCGCCCCTCGGGCGGCCTTCAAGCCCAGCCGCCTAAATACCGTTGGGGAAAAAAAAACGTCAACGCCGGGTGGGTCACCACCTTCAACGATGAAGCCATCGTTTCCGAGAACCGCCTCACTGTCATTCCGGCTGCATTCGACCTTCGCACTGCCCCGCTCTTCGGCTGCGCCGTCACCACGGCCGTCGGCGTCGTCAATAACGATGCCCAACTCAAAATCGGCCAGAGCCTTGTTATTTTTGGCGTTGGTGGAGTTGGCCTCAACATTGCCCAAGCTGCCCGCATGGTAAGCGCGCACCCGATCGTCGGTATAGATATCCACGATTCCAAACTCGAAATGGCCTCCCGCTGGGGCCTCACCCACGCCATCAACTCCGCCACTGAGGGCCCCGCCCTTGCCGAAAAAATCCGCTCCATCGTCGGAAAAACTGGCGCCGATGTCGTGGTCGATACCACAGGCAACACACGCGTAATCGAACTCGCCTACGACCTCACCCATCCCGACGGCCGCACCATCCTCGTCGGGGTGCCCCGCGCCGGTGAGAAGGCTTCCATTTACACGCTCCCGCTCCATTTCAAAAAAATCCTCAAAGGCTCCCACGGCGGCAGCGTTTCGCCTGACATTGAAATTCCTCGCCTCATCAACCTCATCCAAGCCGGCAAAATGACCCTCAATGGCCTTGTCACCCACGAGTTCCCTCTGTCTCAGGCCAATGAAGCCATAGCTGCCCACCGCTCAGGAGCCGCAGCCCGGGTCATCCTCCGATTGAGGAATGAATAAAAGCCCAAGTCTAACTCCATGCTTCATGATATCAGGCCACTTCTTAAGGTTTTAACTATTCTGATACTCTTTTCTAGTTTCATATTTCCGGTTTTAAAACTCACATTTAAGTTTTCTCTCCATGCCACCACTCATTACCCTCTTTGTCCCTTGCTATAACGAAGCCGGGAATATCGAGGGCACGCTCGATGTCATTCTCACTGCGTGTGCCGAGGCAGGCGTCACCTACGAGGTCGTGATTATCGACGACGCCTCTACCGATGGTTCCCCCGAAATCATTCGCCGCCACCTCGCCACCCACCCCGAAATGCCCGCTCAGCTCCATGTGAATGAAAAAAACATGGGTTTTGGTGAAAACTTCGGCGAAGCCGCCTTCATGGGCACCGGCACCTACTACCGCGTCGTCTGCGGTGATAATGTCGAGCCAGTGGAAACCCTCGTTAAGGTTTTCCGCGAAATCGGGAAAGCCGACATTATCCTGAGCTACCGACCTCTTGATGTGGAAGGCAAGGCCCTCAGCCGCCGCATCCTTTCGAAAGTCTACACCCTCATCGTCAACTCGATCAGCGGCTACCGCCTGCACTACTACAACGGCCTCCCGATTTTCAAACGCCGCGATGTCATGCGCTGGAATCCCAACTCCCACGGCTTTGGCTACCAAGCCGACCTCGTCACCCGCCTCCTTGACAAAGGCGCCACCTACCTTGAAGTCCCGGTGATCGGACACGAACGAAAAACCGGCGAAGCAAAGGCCATACGCCTCCACAACTTCTGCTCTGTAGCACACTCACTGCTCAATATTCTCATCCGCCGCGTCAGTCGCACCATCTGGGGCAAATCCTAAAGCACCCGTGACCTCTCAAGCCTCCGATTCAAAACTTCCCGCGAATCAACCTGCAGAATCAGGTCTCAAGTCTCAGCCTTCAAGTTTCTCTCCCTCACTTTCCCCTCTCACACCTCCCCCTCACTTTCACTCTCGACCTTCCCTCCTTGTGGTTGGCCTCGATAGCATGATCGGCTCCGCCCTCATGCAAGAAGCGGAAGCGCGTGGAATCCCCTGTCAAGGCACCTCGCGCCGGCCTGGTGCCCGCTGGCATCTTGACCTCGCCGCACCGCTCAAATCCTGGCAGCTTCCTGAAAACGCCACCACCGCCATCCTCTGCGCCGCCCGCACCCGATTAGCCGATTGCGAGACCCGACCAGAGGAAACACATACCATCAATGTCACAGCCACCGTCGCCTTGGCGCGTCTCCTGAACAGCCAAGGAACACGCATCGTTTTTATCTCAACCAACCAAGTCTTCCCACCCGATCTTGCAGACGCGCCGGACGAATCCAGCCCCGTCGCCCCCGTTACAGCCTACGGTCGCCAGAAAGCCGAAGCCGAAAAGGCCATCCTCGGACTCTCGCCTAAAAACGCCGTCATCCGCCTCACCAAAGTCATCTCACCTGACCACGGACTCCTCGCCGAGTGGAAAAAGATGATCGCTAATGGTTACCCTATAAAAGCCTACTCCAATTTAAAAATCAGTCCCATTCCTCTACTAACAACATCCCGTGAGATTTTAAATATTGCCCTGAGCGACCGCGAAGGAATCTTCCACCTTGGAGGCAGTCGAGCGCTCAGTTATTTTGATTTGGCTAAGCAGTTTTTTTCATCCCACAGCACATCCCTGTTTCAAGCAACAAATGCCATCAAATCTTCGGCTCCACCCGCACTGCGCTCGTCAAAAGTAAATCCCATCCTGATCGACTGAATTATGAAAAAACTTCAAAAATGCCGCATTTGCGGGAATTCCAACCTTTTTCCCGTTCTTTCCCTTGGAAACCAAGTTCTGACCGGTGTTTTTCCACGCACGAAGGGCGAAAAAATCACCTGCGGGCCTCTAGAGTTGGTTAAATGCGATGGGGAAGGCGTTTGCTCACTCCTGCAGTTGGCCCACTCCTACGACTCAGCCGAAATGTATGGAGCAAATTATGGATACCGCTCCGGATTGAACCGCTCGATGGTGTCCCATCTTGGTCAAAAAGTCCGAAAACTTTTAACTAAATACCCGGTTTCTCCAGGCGATCTCGTGCTGGATATTGGGAGCAATGACGGCACCCTGCTCTCAAACTATCCCGAGGGAATTTTGCCTGTCGGAATGGATCCTACAGCGGCAAAGTTTCGTGAATATTACCAGCCGAGGATAACCGTCATTCCCGACTTCTTCTCGGCGGAAAAATTCCTCGCCGAGACCGGCGGTAAAAAGGCGCGGATGGTGACTTCCATCGCGATGCTCTATGACTTGGAGTCGCCCTTGGACTTTGTCCGCCAAATCGCATCAATACTTGATAATAATGGCGTTTGGCATTTCGAGCAAAGTTACATGCCTTCCATGATTGAGGTGAACGCCTATGACACCGTTTGCCACGAGCACCTCGAATACTACGGCCTTCGCCAAATTCAATGGATGCTTGAAAAGAACGGACTGAAAATCCTCGAGGTCGAAATCAATGATATCAACGGCGGCAGTTTCGCCGTTACCGCCGCGCTGGAATCGTCCCGGTTAACCGCCAACGAATCGCAAATCCGGAAAATCCTTGAAGAGGAGTCTATTTTTGAAACCACCGAACCCTATGAACAATTCGCCAGACGCGTTTCCGCTCATCGTGACGCATTGCGTGAAAAAATTTCAGCCATCACGCGGGAGGGGGCTTCGATCCTTGGCTATGGTGCCTCAACCAAAGGCAATGTGATCTTGCAATATTGCGACCTTACCACGCACGAAATTCCTGCCATTGCGGAGGTGAATCCCGACAAGTTCGGTGCCTACACCCCCGGAACACTCATCCCCATTATTAGCGAACTGGAAGCCCATGCCCAGAAGCCAGACTACTTTCTCGTCCTGCCGTGGCATTTCCGCAGCAATCTGCTGGAACGGGAGGCGGTCTACATCCGCAACGGCGGGAAAATGCTATTTCCCCTGCCTTCCATCGAAATAGTGGGCAGATGAGTCGTGCGCTTGTCATTGGTGCCCATGGACAAGATGGCACCCTGCTGACCTCGTTCCTAAAAGCCCGCGAATGGGAAGTGGATGGCATAGGCAAGGAGGATTTGGATCTTGGTCGGTTCGATCCCGTCAAAGCCGTGCTCGCGCGCGGCTACCAACACATTTACTATCTCGCCGCTTTCCATCATTCATCTCAAGATTCAGCCGTCCCCAGCGACAGGGAGCTTTATCAAAAAAGCTCCGAAGTCCATGTCACCGGCTTGATCAATGTTTTGGAAGGAGTCCGATCTGTTTCTCCTGCCAGCAGGATTTTTTACGCCGCCTCCTCACTGATTTTCGGATCTCCGGCGCAAGAACCTCAAAACGAAGACACCCCATTTGCCCCTCACTGCATCTACGGAATCACCAAAACCAACGGTATCCAACTCTGCCGTTTTTACCGGGAAAAACATGGCGTCTTCGCTTCTTCAGGCATTCTCTTCAATCACGAGTCGCCGCTGCGCCAGCGAAAATTCGTCATTCCAAAAATCATTCACTCCGCCATCGCCATTTCAAGCGGCTCCCCGGAGAAACTCCTACTCGGCGACCTCTCGGCTCGGGTCGATTGGGGATACGCGCCAGATTATGTCGACGCAATGCATCGCATCCTTTGCTTGGACCAACCGGAGGATTTTGTCATCGCCACAGGAGAGACTCATTCCGTTCAAGAAGTCGTCGAAATTGTCTTCCATGCCCTCGGACTCGATTGGCGGGATCATGTCGTGGAATCGCCATCCATACTTACGAGGCAACGAACCGCCCTCCGTGGCGACATCGCCAAACTTCAAAAAGCCACCGCTTGGAAATCCGCAGTGGATTTCAAGCAAATGATTCTCAGTTTACTCGAAACCGCCCGCCATGTCTGAGCTCCTTATTTTCGTTCCCACCTACAACGAATGCGATAACGCGCCCCGAATGGCCCGCGAATTGGCCGCACTGCCCCTCGATGCCGATATTCTCTTTGTTGACGACAATTCACCCGATGGGACGGGAAAACTTTTGGACGAGATCAAAAAAGAAATCCCGCGCCTCATCGTCCACCACAGGTCAGGCAAACTCGGCATCGGCACAGCGCACGCGGAAGCAATCGCATGGGCTTACCAAAAAGGATATAAAACCCTTGTCACCCTCGACTGCGACTTCACCCATTCCCCCTCGGACATTCCCGCAATGATTCGCGCAACCGAGAATTCTGATCTCGCCGTTGGTTCTCGTTGGGTGAAAAGCGACAGCCTGCCTGGCTGGAACATTTTCCGAAGAGCCATGACTTTTCTTGGTCATGGCCTCACCAAATTTGTGCTGGGCATCCCCCAAGATGCAAGCGGTGCCTTTCGGACCTACCGATTGGACCGCGTTCCGCAGGAGATTTGGGATTTGATTAAGTCCCGGGGCTATTCGTTCTTTTTTGAAAGCATGTTCGTCTTCAATCGCAACAAGCTTTTGATTAATGAGATTCCTATTACTCTTCCCGCCCGCACCTACGGGAATTCTAAAATGTCCACGCAGGCCGCATACAACAGCGCACGCTACATTTTTGAACTGGCCCTGAAAAATATCCGCCGTCCTGAACAATTTCTCCTGCCCTCGCCGAATCTTTACTTGGATTCCAAACTGACCGACCCCCAAAATTGGGATGTTTACTGGAATGAGTCTGGCGAAACCGGGAACCCGGTTTATGAAGTCATCGCCGGAGTTTATCGAAGATTTTTTATTAAGAGAAACTTGGAAAAAATTATTCGCAAAGAATTTGCGCCTCATTCGTCATTGCTGCATGCCGGATGCGGCAGTGGACAAGTGGACATCAAACTTCAGAAAGAAATGAAAATCACAGCTCTTGATATCTCAAAAGGAGCGTTGAGCTTGTATTCCAAAAATAACAAACACGCCGTAGCTTTAGTGCATGGAAGTATTTTCAATTTGCCATTCGCAGACAGCACTTTCGATGGAATTTATAACCTGGGCGTTATGGAGCATTTTAGCGAACAGGAAATTAATCAAATACTTAATGAATTTCACCGTGTTCTGAAACCTAACGGGAAGTTGCTGCTTTTCTGGCCTCATGCCCGAGCCACTAGCGTTCTAATACTTAAATTGTGCCATGGATTTCTACGCTCCATTTTAGGCAGTAAAAAGCAGCTGCACCCCCCAGAAGTTTCTCTGATGCAATCAAGAAGACATGCATCAAGGATTTTTGCTTCGAATAGATTTCGCATAAATAGCTATGATTTTGGATCCTCTGATTTATGGATTCAATCTGTTCTTGTTGGATCAAAACAAGCTGAATGAATTAAGAAATGTCGCGGAGCAGAAAAAAGAGACTAGATAAATCGGAATTACCTCCCAAAAAATCAGAGGTAGTCGACGCTCCGCGCCATTGGGCTAACATTTTTATTTTGGTTCTAGGCGGGTTGCTTTGTCACGGCATCATTCTAACAAACGACGGAACAATATGGGACAGTTGGTATGTTAAAAACTGGTTACAAAATAAAAATTGGGGAGCTGTCTCGGAATTTTTTGGATCTGTTGGCATGCCTGTTTACGGTTGGTTGTTTACACCATTTGCCTACGCGCCAAAAATTGTAGAAACTTTCATGTTTGCTACAATCGCATGCATGATAGTTATTTGGATTTTAACATACCTTCTTGCATGGAAACTAGCCGGATTGAACTCGATGGAAGCAGTATGCTTGGCTTTGCTGGCTCAATCTCTGCCATTGTTTACTGCTGGGCAAGATTTTATAATGTTTTTCTTTGTTTTCATGCACGCGCTGTTTCTCATTGCGGCCTACACGGCCACGTGCGCAATTGAGCGGTCTGGTTGTAAAGCGCTAATTTTAAGAATTACCTCAATTACATTGTTTTTTATCTCTTTTTATAATGCTGCTTTACTCGTTTTTTATGGGGGATTCTTCATTTTACTTTTTTATAAGTGGTGGCGTCAAGCGCAGGGAGATTTACTTAAGTCAATTGTGCAATTTAGTTTCCGGCATTTAGATTTTCTTCTTTTGCCGCCAATCGCTTGGGGATTTCGACAATTTTTTTCGCCACAGTTCGGTTGGTATGCGGACTACAACAGCCCCACTGCAAATATTCCATTTATTCTGCCATCACTGAAATCTTTTTTCGTTAATGTTATTCCTTTTCATATTAATCAAATTTGGAACTGGATAAATGAAAATCCTGTAGTCATACTCTTACTGTTTTTGCTGGTTTCCTTTGCTGCCTTGCGCGGTCCCCAAAAGTGGTCTGTGATGCCAAGTAAAATAAGAACAGTAGCCATGTCAGGATTTGGCATTTTGCTTTTGCTATTTGCGATCTTTCCGTTTGCAGCTGCAGGAAAGGGATTTTCGCCTCAACCTATTGGAGAGCCAAGCCGATACACTATCTTAACAGGTCTTCCTCTTGCGATCTTGATTTTCTCCGTTTTACGATTTGTTTTTTTATCCAGGTCCAATCGATCAAGTCGATGGCTTGTGCCGATTTGCTTTGCGGTTTCCGTGGTGCTTGGCTGCCAAATTCCTCAAGTTTATATCAAAGAGAGGGCTGAGTGGATTTTTAGTCGTTCCATCCTGCAAAATGCTGAAAAAAACGACGATATTCGGAAAAGTTCCATTATCGTTCTGCAGAACTGTGGTATGACGAGCGAAATCGTCTATGGCATTTATGCATTTGCTTCTGTTTTTGGAGATTTCACTCGTTTGGTAACGCCAACGGTTCCACAGAACGGGCAGTTTTTCATGCCCTCTGAAATTTTGCTAACTTTGCTGAGAACTACTAATCTGCCAAATATGCTTAACCATATTAATCCAGCTGGACGCCAAACTCTTGTGATTGCAGAAAGGGTTCGTAGCGAATCCTCGCACTGGAAATTGGCTATGAGATATCTTCAATTAAAGTGGTTTGGCCAACAGGAAGAATTGGCCGCATTTCTCGGGCAAATTACTAATCTAAAAACTATTTTGCTTAAAGAATCAACGCCGCTGATACCCAGTCGCGTTGAAATGGAAATAAGAGAAGACTCTAGATCAATCCATAAAAACTTTCCCGGCATAGAGATGGTGCAAATTTCCTCAGATTTATGGGTCTCTAAAGCTGAAACAACCCAAGAGCAATACCATAAGGTAATGGGTTCAAACCCTAGCCTTTTTGTAGATCCCGCTCGGCCCGTCGAAAGGGTCACTTGGAATAATGCAATGGAGTTTTGCCATCGACTCAATGATATTGAAAAAAGACAAGGTCGCCTTCCGGCAGGCATGAGTTATCGACTTCCTTCCCTTAAGGAGTTTCAGAAATTTAATGCCAATACACCTCTCTCTGACTCTGTGTTGGCAGGTCAAGCCGTTTTCTGGCAAACGCAACCTGCGGGCTCGCGACGGGTCAATGCCATTGGATTATATGACACTACAGGGAATGTATGGGAGTGGACCAGTGATTGGGGAGACAAGCCAAAAAAAATGAAAATTTCTACGGGTGGCGGATTTGCAAATTCTCCAGAGGAATTAGCTGAGCATCCTCAACACAACCAAGCAATGGACTTCTTCTCTCGAGCGATTGTTAAAAGGCTTTTCGGCCCTGCCCGCCAAGATTATCCAGACCAAGCATTTTGGGATCGCGGATTTCGATGTGTTTTGTCACCAACAATCTCCCAGCAGTAAATTCCACATCATCAAAAGGATGGATGAGTTTTATTTCGATTCTGCCACTTGCAAGATAGCGTCTGCTTGTGCATTGGCCCCGAGTTGGTGGAGGATTTGGGCGAAGTTTTGGCAATTTTGTTTACGAATTTCTGGCGGGGCATCTTTTGTGGCAGCGATGACTTGATCCTTGGCTTCATCGAAGCGTTTTTGGTCTAAGTAAAGTTGTGCCAACTCAAAGCGAACGGGAGCGGCTGCAGGGGATCTGTCCAAGATGCCCTTGAGCATAATTTCCGCTGTAATAGGGTTTCCTTCCTGAATTCTGGCGAAGCGAGCCAAGTGGAAATCTGCTTCGTCTTTAGATTGGTTAGGTGCGATTTCCAAAAGAAGAATGTCTTGATTCAAGGCATTTGTAAGAAAATTCTTAGGATAGGGAATGGGGCGAGCCCACTGCGGGATGGTTTTTTTGAAAAGAGCTTTTTGGCCAAAGGAGTTTTCCAAGGAGAGGCCCGGAACTGGATCGGGGTGGATAATTTGAAAATAGGGTCCAATGAAATTTTCCCAAGACATCAGATACACATGCGTCACACCATGTTTTTGGAGCATGGCCAATGCCTCGTCATCGGATTGGGCATTCAGCATTTGGGCTGCAGTTTGAAGGCCGTTAAGATTTTCCCAATAAAGCGTTCCAATCGTTTTGAAGCCCCCCAAGGTAGCCAGAAGGCAGGAACTGTTCGGGCTGCTCAGCAAAGTCACAGGTTTTCCATTTGCGTTTTGCAGAATTGTTTTGGCGACATCGCGGTGGAGCAGTGCGAGGATTTGGCCGGCGCCAACCTCTAAATTATTCTTGCTGGTGTATTGCTTCCAAAATGGAAAAACCATTCCTCGAACGGTATCCACGGAAAAAAAGTAGGCCATCAAACCGAGAGCCGCCATTCCAGAGATTCGAGCGGCTTTGGATTGCAGTAACTTCCAAACTTGAGGGATAACAAGGCCGGCTAAGGCTATGTAAATTGGCCCATTGAGCATTCCCCAGCGAACTTGCAGGAACTGCATAATGGTGACGATCAGAATCGGGCAAATCAATAGCAGGAAAACGCCTTTTGCTGCCGAGCAAAGCCTTGGAATAAAAATTAAAACGAAAGATCCAATAAGGAATATCGGGAAATATCCGAAGGCTACTTTCCAGGTGATGGCTCCCATTTCGATGCGAGTCATCAAGGGGAGCACCTCGGCAATATTTTTCATGAGCCCGAGCATGAAATCATGGCGAATGATATAAACATCGGGTCCGCCAATCAGGATTGCGGCTGGCAAGGCGAGGCAGGCCAAAATAGGCAGCAAAAAGTGTTTCCAAGGAAATGGAGCCGGCTCAATCTGGCTGGATCTTATCCATTTAGTCATCTCATAAATAATCCATCCGCCTCCAAGCCAAGCGAGTGCGTAAAAGGGGTGGTTTACCTCCAAGCGCATCGTCATGTAATTCGGGAAATATTCGAGTAGATATAAAAAGAAACTCCCGCAGGCAGTAACCAAAGCCCAGAGTTTCCACAGCTCAGGATGGTATTCGTAGTTTTCGCTGGAGGCTTTTTTCCCGAAAACCAAAACGGAAAGCATCGCGCCGATGCCAACCCCTAGGGCGATGACAGCGGCGGAAAAACCACTGATCCAAAGGGCACAAGCAGCACTGACCCCTGAGAAAATCATGCCGTGGCGGGCTTGTTTGAGGGAGCGCGGGGGGAGAAAAGATTGGCCGTCAGATTTTTGCACCCAGCCCGATCCGGCCCAGGCAATGCCGAAGATCAGGCCCATCAATGCAAAGGCCGTGATTCCATGGTGGTCGGGGTATCCCGGCAGGAAGCCTTCGTAGAACGAGGCCGTCGTGATCATTCCAATCGCAAGAACCGAACCGCAAAGCGGCCCGAACCGCCGCGCGGAGAGCGTGGCGAAGAGGGCCAGTGCGAGGACGAGCAGGATCGGGTTCGCCCAAATGGACATCCGGTAGATGCTGTTGCGCAGGGTGTCGCCAGTGTAGTGGCGGTAAATTTCCCCGAGACCTCTCAGATACCACGCGAAGCCGGAACTCCAATGAACCTCGCGGCCGTAGGGGGCGTTGTCCATGTCGGTAAAGCGAACGCGCCACTCGCCGTTTTCGCCGAGTTTTTCCGCATGGTGGTTCCAGACATAGCCGTCAAAGGCAATTTCGAGAAGAGGGACAGGGAGGACCTCGGTGGGCTTGGCGTTTGGGCCATCGAGTTCGCGACAGAGTCGCACCGTGACTTGATCAATCAGGAAGGCATGGAAGAGCACATAGGCCATGCACGCGATGAGGATCGTCGTGAAGCCGCACCAGGAGAGGATTTCGCCAGCGGAGGCGCCGTGGGGAATCGGCGCCGGTGTCGATGCGGGTGGGGAGGATTTGGATTTCTTTGATGCCACGGAATGAGAAGCGCTTGTTTAGTTTTCTCCTAGGGAAAACAAAAGGCAAAAGACACTCAATTCCTCTGAAGACTGGTGCTTGCAGGCTCCTGCACTGATTGAGGAGAGCGTTTTTTAGCTTCCAGTGCCGATGTAGCGGGAGTGGTAGCCGGCGAAGTCTCCCATCTCGCCGACGGGCGGCACGGAGTGCATGTCGTAGACGGCATTGCCGACGATCATGCCTGAGTGGATGTCGTAGATCATGACTTGCGCTTTGCCTTGGGCGCGGCCGCCGTCCTCGGTGCGCACGGCGATGTAGCGGGTTGAGCGTTTCGAAAACTCGCCGGTGCGGGCGGCGTAATTTCTGGCTCGGTCCTCGGCGACTTGTTTCTGGCGCGCGGAGGCTTGGTTTTTGGAAATCAAATAAGAGCCGCCACCCGCGAGCAGAGCGGCTCCGGCGGTGACG
>Ga0315904_10003520_pt1 | contig 22943 bp, 22 predicted proteins | sample LakEriMetagenome_6_FD_203529 | JGI IMG/M metagenome (GOLD analysis project Ga0315904, IMG submission 203529) | Freshwater fungal communities from buoy surface, Lake Erie, Ohio, United States - Buoy 12 MA120 | ecosystem: Environmental > Aquatic > Freshwater > Lake | place: USA: Lake Erie, Ohio... | reverse complement strand
TAACAAAAGGAGCAACAGCTTCAAGAGCCTGTTTGCCCAAAGACGGCTTTTCCGCTTCCGGCTTTACATTATACTTGTTAACAACATCTTGAATTTGCTCAATAGAGGCATCATCAGGGAACTCAAGTGTCGTGCCATCTGGAAGTACAGCTTCTTGCGGCATAATTTATTCAGGAACAAGTTTTCCGTCTTTCAAAACAAATTTAATTTGTTTGCGAGGAGCAGTCGGTTGAGGAACCGGAACTTGAACAGCAGATGGCGTTGTTGAAGTTTGTGACGGCAAAACATCTTTGCGAACAACCCTTCCATTAACCATATCAAATGTAGCTTGTGTCTGCTGTGACACAGGTTGCTGTGCCGTTGTTTCAGCGGGCAAATCTGCATCTTCAAACTTTGGAAACAATTTTAATCCAGTGTTAGTCTTCAACCACTTATCAGAAGTCATTTCACGATAGCGATCAACCCTGGTGTTCCTTGTGTTTACCAAAGAATTATATACCCCTTTTGTTTTTTTAAGATAACTGTCAGGGTCTGCTTGAAACAACTGGCTGCTTTGTATTTTTGGATCATTAAAAAATGATATCCAAGTAGCAGGAGAAGATATGTCTCTGCCTGTTGCTGCGGCCCATGTAAAAAACGTTTGCGACTCTGGGGCACCCAAAATTACCTCAGCAGGCTGCAAAGCATCTGATCCACCTGTTCCAGAAGATTGAATTAACTTTGGAACAATGGTCATTATTCGAGCCATCTTGTCTTTTTTGTCAGAAATTTTAGATGCCGCTTGAAGCTCCTCTCGGATGTTCTGCAACATGTCATCCTTTTTTTCCAAGGTTGGAACTTCTTGCATTATCAATTTTGCTGGAGGCGTTTCATTGAACGGCTTTATTTCAGGATATCGCTCGTCAATCATTGCCTCGTAAGCTTTTCTGCGCGTTTCTATTACATGCGCAGGCAGTCCCATGTATTCAGGACTACTCAAAAGTTCGTTTATTTTAGCAAAAGCTTTTGCGCGTTTAGTTCGATGCAGTTCGTATTTCTTAGTGTACTCTTCTTCTGCGGAAAAAGATTGCGGTGCCGCTGGCGCAGCCATTGACGGTGTAGAGTTGGATTGCGAAGATGAAGGCAAAAAAGGCATTTCATTGCGTTCTTCGGCAAGTTTTTTGCGAATTGCATCTGCGTTAGCTTTTGCAGCATACAAAAAAATTGGATCTTCAGCTATGTTATTCATAAGCTACATTAACGAACGCTTGGTACGCCCGCCCTAAAATTAGGCACATCCATTACGTCATCATCATTTTCAAGCCCAATATCTTTTGGATTTATAGGAGGCAAATACCCCGTGGATCGTTGTCCACTTAATTTTGCTCCAGTAGTTAATTCTGCAATATCAAATGCATTTCTTAACCGAAGATCTTGCAGTTGTTTTTGCTGCTCAAACTCACGCTGAGATTGGGCAAACTTCATCAACTGTGGCGCAGCCATCTGGTAAAAGTTTGCTCGATCTTGTGAGCCCAAAGTTTTGGCGTACTGCATTACTGCGCTAGCTTGATCCTCGCCCATGTCTCCATACATTGCCTGGCGAACTGTCGGATCCTTAAAAGTGTTCTCAAACGCACTGGATGTCTTGTTGGCTTGTTGTGTCTGAGCAAAATAAGAGCCTAAAGATGCCATCAAAGGATCACTGGAAGAACTCAGCATGCCAGTTCCCATTTTACTCAAAAAACCAGAGGTTGCACCAAGTCCTCCAGCAAATCCTCCAGTCCCAGCAGGAATAGATCCGCTTCCTGTAAGGGCTCCCATAGCACCTTTACCAAAAGTGCCAAGCCCCGCTAAAAAGCCAGAAGACGCTCCCGCCCCCGCAGCTCCAGCCCCGGCTCCTGCTGCACCAGCAGCTCCGGCTCCTGCCGCTCCAGCTGCCGCAGGGGCAGCCAAAGCAGCAGCTCCGCCTGTAAGCGCCGACGCAACAAGCATAATTCCGGCGGTTTTTAATTTGTCTTGCTCGGCCTTGCGAGCAGCCGCCTGTTGAAGACGCAACTGTTCTGCCATAGCATCGTAACGCCCAGCTTCTGTAATTTGATTAGCAATGTTAGCGTAAGCTCCCTGAACATTAGCAGGTTGTAAAATATAGCCAGATTGCGATCCTTTCATAATGTTAAAAAATTCCAAAAATTTTACTTTTCTTAGGCACGGATGCTTGCGCTGCTCTTAATTGGGCATCTGCGGTATTTCTTGCGGCATTAATTTGCATTTCTCCTAGGCGTTCTTGCAAATTTGCTTGTGCTGGATACATGTTTATTGATGTAGCAGTTGGATCCAAGGGGTTTACAATGTTCATGCCACCAAGCTGGAACGCATTTGTTGCTCCTCCTGTTGCAGCTCCAACTGTGTTTAGACTTGGTGGAGTATTATAATACGCACTAAGGATCGGAGACAAAGCTCCTTGTTGCGCTCCAAGAATTCCGGAAGCAATCTGTGCTGCGTTTGCAGAGAAGCCTTGTTTTGCCTGAGCTGCTTGAGTTGCCATGTTCTGCGCTTGAGTAGCAGCAGCTAAGTTAGCTTGAAACTCTTGCCCGGTCATGCTGCCAATGGTTCCAGCTTGATTAAACCGTTGGGCTTGAGCTGCCGCTGCCATGTCCTGCATGGACTTTCTTTGCCCAAACGCTTGCTGTTGAGCTTGCATATCCAAGCCTTCCATTCCCATTCGTTGGGTAAAAGCTTGTTGTTGAGCTTCTTTTCCTAAAGTTTCGCGCCCCAATCGTTGGGTAAACGCTTGCTGTTGAGCTATCCTTGCCAACTCTTCTTCTCCAAGCCCTTGGCTAAACATTTGAGCTTGCGCCTTCAATCCATATTGCTCTGCGCCCCCTTGTCTTTGTAAGACATCCGCTAAGGCAGGACTGTAAAGAGCAGACACGTTTCCAAGAAGCTTGGACCCAAGGTTGATATTTTCCATCTCCCTTTGACGCGCAAGTTCTGTGCGAGCTAAAATCTCGCTGCCAATTGCTTGAGGTCCAAGGGCAGTTCCTCTTGAGGCGTATGCGTCTCTAGCCGCTTGAGTGGCTATTCTTAGCTCTTCAGGACTTAAATCTGCTCCGGCTGCCAAACGTTCATTGGCAATGTCTGCCATTTGCTGGGCCCCCTCCTGCACCCCCGGCATGGTTCCCATATACTGGTTTACCAAGTTTTGGTTTATGGAGAGCAGGTTTGACTGCAATTCAGGGTCGGGAATCCCCTGCAAATAAGAACCGGGAGCGTATTCTTGAAGACCTTGCAGGTAAGCTCCAGGAGTGTACTCCTGAAGCCCTTGCAAGCGAGATCCAGGAGCGTACTCAGCAAGTCCTCCTAACGTAAGATCCGGCTGAAATGGCGCAACTGCTTGAAGCCCACTTGTGATGTCAAGTTGTCTTAAAGGCCCAGTCGATTGCATTACTGGATTGCCTTGCGCGTCTACAACAGGAGTTCCTCCGGGGCCCGTTGCCTGTACTTGTTCTCGAAATGGAGCCAAGTAATCTTCAAGCGCTAAACCGCGTTGAGCGTCTGTTGTGCTGGACATCCCAAGCTGCCCAAGCCCTTGAATGATTTGCTGTTGCCCAGGAAGATATGACTGCAAAAGCTGTTGATACCGAGGAAGCTGGCTTTCCAGCATTCCAAACTCTTGCTGTTTTCCTGCTAAATTGTATGAGCCCTCAATGGCAGCTTGCCGTTGATAAGGGGTTAGCCCAGAAATGCTTCTATCATAGTCAGCAACTAACGCTTGCTCTTCGGGTGTAGATAGTAATTTAGTTAAGCGGTCTTTTGTTGCAGCATCTTTTGTGGCCGCAATTCTTGCGAGAAGCGAATCGTCTGCTGCAATTTTTTGTCGTGCCCGAGAAACAGAAGTAGGCTCTTGTGCCGCATCTAAATTTCTAAGCATTTCTTCGCGGATTGCTTGCCCGGATGCTTGCGTAAAAGCTTTTTGAGCTTCAGCTTCAATCGGATAAATTTCAGGCAATAAATCCCTGTACGCCACATAAGTCTCCCGCATGGTTTCGGCAGTTGTAGGAGCCTCAACCGGTCTTGAGGTAATGCCGCCTGGAGCTTTTTGTGCTCTTTCTACTGTTCTGCGATATAAACCGTTGTAAGTAGAATTTAAGCTATTAAGAACATCAGTCCACGCAGCTACTTCAATTCGAGAATCTTCTTGGAGATCTCTGTCTCCCATGCTTTTGGCAGCCTCAAAATTTTCTTTGGCTGCGTCTAGCTTTCCTTGTATTACATCACGTTCGTTTTTGTTTGCTTCTTCCCAAAGGGCAGCATTTTCTTTTATCTTAAAATTTGTGCTTGTTGGGCTGTAAGGGTTGTAGTCAAAAGTGTCGCTTGATGGCCCGCCTTGTTTAAAATCAACTTCATTGTATGAAGGCGTTCCTTCAGGAACCCAACCTAAAGTTGGAAGCTTAACATAGCCGTTTTGCTTTAGAAAATCTTCTCGATTCTTGTATGTTGCGGCCATAAAAAAATTAGTTAGTGTAAACCACTACGTTTGTGAAATAACCCATTGGGCGCACAGAGGGAGACCCTCCAATTGGATCATATGATCCGCTAAACACAAAAGAAGTGCTAGTCCTGGCAATTCTTAAATTATCTCCATCAACTCCAGTGTAATCCAACATAGCCACAACACCAGTAGCAGATCCAATTGGAGAAACATTTGATGCAAGCGTGTTTCCTGAAACAACCGGGCCAAAAATCTTTCCAGACAAACTTGAGTTAAGATTTACAATGTACGAAAGCGTAAGGTCGCTAGAAGCAGGGTCAACAAGAACAACGTTGTTTATAAACTGTTTATAGTGAACAAGACACTCTTTAAAAACAGCATTTCCAAGAGCGTTTCCTGCAACAGCAGAAGTAAACTGAAGCACCTGAACTGCACCATTGTCTTTGAAGCTAAACGACTCAACAGTGTAATATGTAGAAGTAGGCGCGTTTGCTCCACCGGTAAAACTGGTAAAATAAATTCTGTTCCCAATTGCAAGCGCAGGCTTACCTCCGGCCAAACTGTAATCTACCAAAAACGCATTTCCGATCTTTTCATACGGACAAGTAATTGTAACAGCATCAGCTAATTGACCGCTGAAGTTTACAATAGCTTTTGGCAAGATTGCGTTTACCGCCAACGAAATGGACCCGGCTCCGTTGGTAATATCAATGTTTGCTCCTGCTGTTAGAGTTGCTTTTGTAAGCCCGGCTCCGTTCCCAATCAAAAGCTGTCCATTGGCAAACGTAGACTGCCCTGTGCCGCCTTGTGAAGTGGGCAGTGGCAAAGTTAATAGAGGCTGCGCGCCAATAACCGGCAAAGCGGTAGTGCCAATTAGGGCAAGCTGTGCCGCTGTTGTTAAAGCTGCAATCTGATTAGATTCCAGTTTTCCATCTGCACCAAGTTGAGCGACACCGTTGATTGCACCAAGCTGGCTTGTAGCAACAAGACTGGAAAGTTGAGCGGTTGTTGCAAAAGATGACTGCTGGCTTGTCGCAATCCTGCCGTCTAAACCAGTAGACAGTTGTGTGGGAGACGTTGGCAGGTACGTTAAGGCGGCAGTTACATTTGCCAGTGTAATCTCCGACCGAATTGTCTCAGACGACTTGTTCTCGACATTCCCCAACCCCAGATTGCTTCTGGCAGTTGTCGCGTTAACAAGATCAGACAAGTTGTTGTTGCGGTTAAGCAGCTCTGAGGGAGTAATGTTCCCTAAAGCCTGCACCACTGTTGCTTTTTTTAGGTTGCCGCCATTAAGCAACAACACTTGATCTGACGCTGGAGTGCCAGGCCCAGAAAGCGCCGCTTGCTCGCTAATTGCCCCAGACAACAACTGAGCGTTGTCAACATGCGCGTTCAGGTTATCAACGGTAACAGTTGCGTTTACCGGCGAGTAAATGGTCCCTTTTTGAAGCTGTGCCATACTATTCTTGGGAAATCATGGGCCTATCTGCTGTTATGCCATAAACGGTAATGCCTTTCAAGGCCGGTCTGCCGCTTGTAAAGCCAACTACAAAATCAATTGAAGAGCCCCGGCTTGCAATGCGAGGACGCAAAGTTCCGTCGCTAGTTCCAGAAAACTGATACCCCATCAACGTTTCAAAAGCGTCAGGATCATGCAGGTTTGCGTCAATCCCAACAATGTCATTCTGGATGTTGTTAAATTGAAACTCGCCTCTACTAAACCGCTTTTCAGACAACGACTTCATCGTAAACTCGCGGGTCCGGACAAACGAGTTGATGCTGTTAATCTGGCCACCCTCATTTAAGTTGGCCGGAAACGAAAACGGCAAAACAACACCGTTTCCATCTTTGAAAAAGTCTCCATCCTCTCGTTGTTCGGTTAAAAACACCCCTCCGTATTGGTCAAGGTTGCCAATAAAATTTGTCAAAACAAACAACCGCTTTTCATTTTGATAAGACGCGGCAATCAAGTTGTCTAAATACAACCCGTCGGGGTAAGTATCGTTGGACTCCCAAGCTTTGTTGAGAGTGTTGTAAATAAAAATGTTGTTGTTTTTTGAGGCTCCTATTGGAATGGCAACATAAAGCCTGTTGTTGTAGTAAACCCCAACAGATCCTTGCGCTGCGCTAAAGTTTAGTGCCTGAAACTTGTCTGATATAGGCTCGGACAAAGGCATGGTGTTCCCTATTACCTTGAGGTCCAACTGCGGGGTAAGTAGGTGAACGCCTTTTGCAGAAAGAAAAAACACAAACTGCCCTGCATTTACGATAGTCCTCCGAGCCAAACACCCAAGCTCAGTGGTAACTACCGTAACAGAGCTTTGCGCCCCAGGTGCTGCGCCTTGGATAAAAGACGTTGTCTCAACATACGCAACATAGATTGAGTTGCGCATGAACACCAAAAACTGATCTTCAATCCACGGCAAAATGCCTACAATGCTGTCGTTCCCGCCTTGGTTAATGAGAAAGTTGTTAAACTGAACATCAAAGCTAAACTCAAGAATGTCGCTAACAACAATTCTTTGATTCGAGTACTTTACAACAAGACGGTTCTGAAAATAAAAACCAAAATCTCCCGGAGGAATAGACTCAGTAATGTAAGTCAACGCAGTGCCGCTGCTTGGAGGAATGTATCTCTGGCTTGCTACGGTAATTGTGTTGGCAACTGAGTCCCAAATTAACGGAGGTTTACCTCGCTGCACCAAGTAAATATTGCTAGGCTGACTTGCCGGAAAATTGTTAGGAGTGTTGTTTGTAAAGGTGAATGTAAACTGCGTTGGAGAAGTTACTGTGATGATGTAGTTCCCATCAACGGCAGAATGTCCATTATCGTGCGTGGAATAACGAACCGTGACTTCATTCCCAGTCACATAACCATGTGGACCGCTTGTTGTTACTGTAACAAGTCCGCTTTGCCCTGTCTGAATAGCTGAGTTGCTAAGTGTAGCTGAAAGCTCAAGCGCATCGTATTGGCCACGGAAAATAATCAGCTTGTTCAACGCTTGAACGCAGTCAACAACGCCTCCGGCAGCTATTGTTCTGCCAGTCGGAAAAGTTCCAACCAGAATGGTTGCCTCTGGATAAAACGTTCCAGTGGAAGGATCCAACCCTTGTTGAGGACGGTACAAATACAACCGATCTGTAAAGACCATCACAAGGTTGTCTCGACCTAAAGAGTCCACCCAAAGGCCAGATCCCACCATTGTCAGCGCATTCAGTGTTGCGCTGGTAAGTCGCTGGCAGCCTTTGCGGGGCTGTGCAATACCCCGCTCAAGACGAACGTTTACCGCAGCCTGAAGAATGCCTTCAGGAAGATTTGCCGGGTCAAGACGACTGGCAAACCCCATGTAAGACTGATCGGATTCAGCTTGTAGCTGAGAAGGCATCAGGAAAGAAGCTTGCTAATCTTGTCTACCACACGCTGAAGATCATCACGAATCTCCATCAGACGATCGCTCGACATTTCTTCACCTTCGTATTCTTCCCCCTCATCTTCGACCTCACCGTATCCACACTCGGAACAGGTGTTGTCTGATTCCATAGGAGAATCACATTCTGGGCAGGAATGAGATTTGCCCTTTTTAGGAGCCCCAATAATCAGCATCAAAGCGTCAGTTAGTTTCTTGGCCATATCAAATCAACGGTTGGTTTTGTTCCCTGCGAATACGCAACACAGCAAGAGAGTGAGGAGTGTTATACTCGTAATGAGGCGGATCATAGATGGACTTGAAGTTTCCGCCCCAACGAAGGTTGTGCTTCGGTGCAAGTGCTCCGCATAGTTTGTGCATCCGGTCTGCAAGCCGTTGCTCTTCTGGGCTGCCTCCGTCAAGGTACGATTTCCCCCGGAAAACACCGCAGTCAATCGCGAGCCCAAAGTTGTGCATGCTCGAACCGGGGCGAGCATTCGTGACCTTCGGGCCTGGCGCTGTGCGTCCTTTTGCATAAAGAGCTTCCTGAGCTTCCCAAGAACGTGTGCCACAAATGGCGCGATAATCCAAGCCTTCCTCCTTCAAAAGCTCTTTGGCTTCGAGCAGAAAGTCCGTAAACGCTTGTTTTACCTGCGGGACAAGCGTGTCCAAGTACTTGGCTGATCGCTCGTCAATCACAACTTCTCTTTTCGGATGATGTCGTATGTACCGAGGATCGTAAGGGCGGCGGCACCGACTGCGTCCACATGCCCAGTCTTCACTCCGAATCCAGCAAGAAGCCACTTCAGAAGACCGAGCCATGTCGAGGGTTGCTTAAAATAATCTTTGTTCATACTACTTCAGTTCAGATATTCGTTCCCAAAGTTTCAGCCTGTCCTGCTCGCATTCAGCAATCTTTGTCTCAACCTTGGTCAGCTTAACATGCATGTACCAAAGAGCGAGTGCCATCATTGCAAACGTCAGACCTTGATTGAAGATGCTGTCTAGCAAACGGCTGATAAAAGGCTCCATAGCTACTTCTTTTTGGCTGTCTTAGCAGATGCGCGAAATGCTGCTGCGGTTGGAGCCCCTTTGCTCCCCGGCTTTCGCATCTTTTCCTTGCTGCCAGCAGCAATGCGCTCACGCTTAGCGTGGATGTTGGCGTAGAGTCCCTTTTTCATTTGCAGTTCCAGCGTTTGAGGCTTGCCGCTTTCCGGGTTGGCCGCCCTTTCTCATCTTTCATTGGTCCCGGCATTCCGCTCATGCGGGCACAGAAAGACTTCCGGCGAGCAGCGTCTGCCTTGGTCTTGGGATTCGGAGCAGGAGCCTTGAGGTTGCCGCCGGTTGCCGCGTTGTACTTTGCCCGGCCTTTTGCTGTGAGTCCTGCGCCTTTCGACACAGGCAGCTTTTCGCCACGGCCAACTGCTAGGGATACGCCTTTTTTAGCCATTGTCTTCAGGAGGGGCAAAACTGCCGTCAGGTTGTTGGATCCAGCCGATGTCACAAGGAATGCCATCAACATTTACCAGCGTGGTTCCGGTTGGTGGAGTGTAAGGAGAAACTCCATCCCACACGATGATGTTCTCAACAACCTTGGATATGTCGTTAACAATTGCGTATCGCATATTAGAAGTAAGTGGTCACAACTACGATGGCAGCACCACCGTTTCCTCCAGCTCCAGAGTTGCCGGCTCCATCCAAAGCTGCTCCTCCACCTCCACCTCCACCTCCGTAGTTTCCTCCATGCCCTCCTGCTCCAGCGTTGCCAGTAATAGAAGATCCACCTCCGCCTCCACCTGAGCCTGGCAACGGAACATTTGGATCAACGCTCGCTCCTGCTCCACCAGCACTACCAGCGGTTCCTCCAGCAGCGTTGCCGCCAGTTGCAAAGGATCCGTAAGAAACACCAGACGGGGCGCCCAAGGACGCTACCGGTGCGGTTGGAACTGCGCCACCAGCACCTCCTCCAGATGCGGCAAAGTTGCTGGACACTCCAGACGCACCAACGCCAGTGTTATTTCCCCCACCTCCACTTGAGCCAGCAAACATGGCTCTTTGAGTGGTGTTTGTTCCAGCAGGGCCTGACGCAGTTGTAGCAACGCCCGCTGCGCCTCCACCTCCAGCAAACACCCAAGTGTTAAAACTGGTTATCCCTCCTGCTGTGCCAGCGTTTCCGTTTGTAGAATTTGTTGCAACTGACGCCCCTCCAATGCCTGCCGCTCCAATTGTGACAGTTTCAGTTGCCGACAAAATCGCCGCGTCAAGAGTTCGAATAGCAAATCCGCCTCCTGCTCCGGCTCCACCCCCCGCTCCAGACTGGCCGCTTGCTGTCTTTCGCCCAGATCCTCCGCCTCCCCCGGCACCAACAATCGTCACTTGCACAGACTTTGCTCCAGCCGGTTTCGTCCATGTTCCGCTGCTAGTAAACACCTGCACATCGGTCGGAGTAGCACTTCCGCCACCCGACACCGCCTGAGTCGTTACGCCAGTGATCTGACCGATCTGATTGACAGTCAACACCGGGATCTGCGTCGAACTGCCGTATGTTCCGGTCGGATTGGGCGACAAAGCAGCAATGGCTATCGTGCTATTGGCAGCCAAAGTTCCACCGCCAGTCAGTCCCGTGCCTGCGTTGATCGAGATGGCAGACAGTTGCTGCGTTGTAATTGCGGCAACCTGAGCAGTGTTGGTTAAGCCCGCAATCTGAGCCGTGGTTGCATATCCGGCCAACTCAGAAGAGGTTGCCAATCCAGCCACAACCAAGGCTTTCGATGCCGTTTTGGTCGTTCCACCCTGATTGAGTACAAGGATGTCATTGGTGTTGACAACGCTTGCTGCTGGAAGTTGAGAGATTTTTACGTCAGCCATACTATATTTCTAAGGCTTGTTTAATTTCTTCTGGAGTAAGTGCTGCATCAATCTTTAATTGGATCACAGCATACTTTTCGCGAATAGCTTGCCGCGCAGCTTCCGCTTCAACCACAGAAGCTCCAGGGATTTGTTTGGAAATAATTTCATCATACGGCGCAAATTCTTTCGTGCGCGCATCTCGTCTCATCGTGTGGCCAATGTCTTTTGCCTTGTTAAGATTGATGATGATACTCATGGCTGAGTACTCCCACGCGGCACGAAATGTAAAGTCTGCTGGGACTTCCGATGCGTTAATGATTTTGAACGGAACTCCTATAGGCACATCTTTTGCAGCAATTTGCTCAACGGTGAGCCCGCAATCTAAAATTGGAGTAATGATTGCAACTCCGTTGTTTTCAGTTGGATAGATTATTTTTTTCCCCATATTACTGGCAAATGATCAAGCACACATCTTGAGGGTCAACCGCTGAGCTTACTATGTTGCTAATGTAGATGCGAAAATCGTTAACTGTTGGAGCAACTCTAGCATTTCCGATGCTATTAAAAAATAGCGTAATAACTCCCAGCCCGTTTGACGCGCTCACGCTTGCATTTCCAGCAACAATGTAGTTTACGTTTGCCATTGGTGACGTGAAATTGATGCCGAAATTTCCTGCGCCAAAATCTGTGATGCTCGAAATGTTAAAACTGCTTCTGATAGCAGGCGTGCCGGTTCCATTAAAGTTTACAAAAGCTTTTACGTACTGTGTTCCTCCTCCGCCGGAAATAGCAGTTGTGCTTGCCAGTGTAATTCTACCAATCGAATCCACCGTCAGCACTGGAATGGCGGAACTGCTGCCGTACGTGCCTGGCGTCACCCCGCTTGCCGATAATTGTGCAGTAGAAAGAGCACCAGAAGTAATATTGCTTGCGTTGGTCGTGTCTGTAATGGCAGACGCTGCCAGCCCGCTAACTTGAGTTACACTGATTATTGGAATTTGAGCAGATGCTAACACTCCGCTAATCTGAGCGGACGTAATTGCCGGAATTTGCCCAACACTTAAAACGCCAGTGATTTGAGCCGAAGAAATGGCAATTAGCGAGCTTGTTGCTCCGGTCAATTGACCAAACTGATTAACTGAAAACGATCCAACAGACCCACTGCTGCCATACGTTCCAGCAGATACTCCAGTTGCCGTTAAACCAGTAATAGCAGCAGTCGTTAGAGCGGTGATTCGACCCTGCGCATCTGCCGTAATCACTGGAATCGCAGCAGAAGAGCCAACTGTGGCGGGTGACAGCACTGTTGGCAACTCAAGAACAATATCTCCAGTAAACGTTACCGGGCTGTTGCTGACATCCAATGTGGAAGACGCAACACCAACGCTGGTCACCGTTCCTCCAGCAGATCCAGAAATGGGAACATCAGTTGCGCTTGTAATCCGGCCTTGAGCATCTACGACAATTTGAGACACTGCGGCTGAAGTTCCATACGTTCCAGGTGTTACGCCAGTGCTTGGAAAGCCAGCCGTAGTTGCTGCTGTGATTCTTCCTTTGTCATCCACCGTCAACACCGGAATCTGTGACGAAGACCCAATCGTTCCGGGAGTCACACCACTTGCGGGAAGCTGTGCTGTCGCCAACGTTCCTCCACTAATGTTAGACGCACTAATCGAAGGGACAACATCTGTAATGGTCGTCACCCGTCCTTTGGTGTCTACGGTCACAACCGGAATCTGAGAAGGCCCGCCCCATGTTCCGGCAGCCACTCCAGTCGTTGTAAGTGCCGTAAAGTTGCTGCTAGCAGCGGCGATCACATCTCCGGTCAACCCCGGCAAACGCGCCGGATCCAAAGTGCCACTCGTGATGTTACTGGCGTTTGTCGTGTCTACTGTTGCAGACGCAGGCAGCCCAAGATTTGTGCGCGCCTGAGCGGCAGTTGTGGCTCCTGTTCCTCCACTGGCGATGTTCACCGTGCCAGTCATCAACAGTGTGCCTGCGGTCGTAATTGGACCGTTGTTGAAAGACAACCCGGTTGTTCCTCCAGACACATCCACGCTGGAAACTCGAGCAGCAGGGGTCACAGTAGACACGCCGGTCACCTGTCCCTTGTTGTTGACGCTTACGACAGGAATCGTAGAGGCCGACCCAAACGTGCCAGCAGGACTTGGGTTCAATGGAACCAAGGTCGGATTGGGATACGTTCCAGTTAAGTCGCCTCCAGCAGCTCCAGAAGGAGCACGACTGTTTGTGAGCCGAGCATCGTTCCCTTCGCAAGCCGTTCCAGCCGTATTCCCAAGCTGTACGATGCCAGCAGCTCCAGTGGTTGCAGAAGGAAGCCTGGCTGCTGCCACCGTGCCGGTCGTCAAATCAGAAGCGTTCGTTGTCTTAATCAGAGAAGACGCCGCTTGCTTGGTGTTCCCTCCCTGTACGATAGGCAAGACATCTGCCGGGTTGACAGTGGTTGCAACAGGAAGATCGGTAATGCGTGTGCCCATACTAGCCAGTGGTTATGCGGTCGCTCAGTTCAGTATTAAGATAGTCGTCGTTTTCGGTCAATATAAGATCCCCAGTGACCGGCGTAAAATGCCCCTGTTTCTGAGTTTTATATGTTACCTTGCTGCCCTTTACCGTTCCGCGAATTACAACTTTTGTTCCCGGAGCTGCAACAGTGCCATTTCGGCGAATGATGAACTTGTTCATCTTAGTAAGTGTAAGCCATGTTCAGCTTTTGAATCTGGCCTTGTTGACGAATCAAAACATCGATTTGCTGCTGAACAGCTCGTTCAGCAAGCTCGTCAAATACAACACCTTCGTCTGTTCGACCTTCAGACTTCAAAAAGTCTGCCGTCACACCATTTACCAAAAAGTCCTTAAACCGATAAGGAATGCTTACTTGCTGCCAAGAAGTGTTTGGTGGATCTTCCGGAGGAATAAACGATGAGTTTCCAACAGCGGTCCAAAAGTTTGCGCGAACTCCTTTGGTAATGTCTGTTGGATTGTAGTTCGAGTTTCCTTGCAAAATGTCGTAGTACACCTGCGATCCAATCAAGTAATTGGTGCCAGCAATGTAACGAGAACCAAACAACCTTGGTGCGTCCAAGCGGTACTGAATAAACTTTTCTCCGTCATCAAGAAACCGCAGATAAGTCACGTCTACGGTCCTGGTGGTGTTTGGAACCGTAATTAGATCTTCCACCATGAAGTCCAACTGTACTGCTCTGGTGGTGCTCCGGGGATCTCGCTCCCATGCAGCCAACCCTTGTAAGGATCCAGTTGGCATTTGCACGATCCTCTGTGGATTCCCCGAAAAAATCACAGTTGTAGTCAGCCTGCCGTTTGGTCCTTCGTAAGCTGGAAGCGTAACAGTCGAAGTAAACGGAATCTGAATGTACACACTGGTGATGTACTGCCCCAAAACATCCGTAGCTGAATCGTAAGCAAACGTGTACCGTTTGTTTGCAACACTGACCAACTCTCCGTTGTAGCTGTAGTAAAACGGGTTGTTGAAGATTAACTCGCTTTGGCCAATCGTGCCTTTACGCAGAGCGTCTCCAGCAAAATCAGCGGTGTACACCCTGGGAAAGTTTGGATCCAAATCCAACTTCAGGGCAATCATGTTGTCTGAGGTCTGAACCCAAAGCGGATCTCCAGTCTGCGTCTCAATGTCAATTTGTGTCTGAGTTTCCAGTTCAGACAACGGAATCAATGTAAGGCCATTGATTGGATTTCCGGGAAATGTGCGAATGTACCTGTTTGCGTCCGGCCACTCTTCGCGATCCCAAATGGTTCCAATGCGCCGACTGGCAAAGTCCCTGATCGCGTTGAAGCTTTTGTCGTTTAGCGTCGAGCGATCTAGCCCGATAAGTTGGCAAACCTCGGCAAGAATGTCGCTAAACGGAACAGTCTTCATTTGTATACAGTGCGACTACGGGGCGAAGAAGAAGGCACCCACCCTACACTGATTTCCTTGGTGCCGCCACTATTAACTTTGCACTGAGGATTATCTCTCAAAAACTCGTGCATGAATTGTTTGTCGTCCCAGCACTGATATCCCAATTTGTTTCCCCAAAAATGAAACGCATGACCGGGAATACTCGCAACTTTTTGCCCAATTCCATCAATTGATTTGTGCCGCATTTGAGCATATTTAGCGGCTTTTTTGGAACTTAGCTCGGCGTTTACACGCTTCATTTGCCAGCCACGCCGAAACTCAGCCTCTAGTTGAGGCACAAGACTAGGATCAATGTTGAGCATAAAAGATTGCCCGTCTCTCCGGGCTGTCGCACCACTCTTAATGCGCCTTCGGGTATGGTGGCCCAAGGTCGGCAGGTGTCGCGGATGGGGGACAGACTAGCTCGAGTAATCGAACTTGCCAAGTCCGAGCGGATTGCCGACCACAAGGCCGCAGACCGCTTCAACCACACGGGCAGGACCACCACCGAAGTCCGGCAAGGACTGCACGGCAGCCACGTTTCCACCGTAACGCACTTCGATCAGATCCATGTTCAGGACCAACCCCTTGAAAGGCGTAGCAGTGTAGGTTCCACCGGAGATCGTTCCAATGAACGTGGTCGGATGCAGCTTTACCGTTCCGAAGTCACCTTGGAACACATCCACGGACTGGACGTAAGCATCCGCCGCAGCATCACGCTGGAACGTCTGCACCTTAGTGGCTCCAGCAGCCAACACACCAGCAGTGCTGGTTGTGGTCAACTGGGTCGTCCCGAGCAGGCTCGTGAACGCACGCTTGAGGTCGGTTCCGACAATGGCGTCGTAAGACTTGTATTGCCCTGTCTGATCGTAGATCGACTTGAGCAAGCCCTGCACAGCCGTGTCCGTCAACCCGCTGGAAGCACCGGTAAGGATGCTGTTGGAAGGCGTACGGAACGCGGAAGGAATATCTCCGGGGGTCGGAGTTCCAGTTCCAGCAGTGCTGATCCACGTCTGGATTCCAGCCGTGAGGTAAGGCACCGAGCCGTTGTCTTGCTGGGCAGTCTGGTTCGAGCACAGCGTTACTTCGATGGAACGCTTGCACTGGAGGATCGACTTGCTGACGTTGTACGCCAGTTCGTCACGCACGCCGGCCACCTGAGCAATGTCAGTGGACAGCTTGGAGACGCGGACGGCATCCATGCGGAAAACCTGCGCGTAGTTAGCAAGTTCCGCACGATAGCCCACATCCCAGTTGGTGTACGAGCTGACGTCCGTGCCGTCGATCGTGCCGCCGACTTTGGGAGCCGGGTTAGAGTCAGCTTGCCAGCGGAAAAACATATTTCCAGGCTTGCTGCCTTTGCGCGCCATCGACGTGAAGGGAGTATCCTTCGCGTCTACAAGCGCAATCATGTCCATGAGGTCTTCGCGTTTACCGCGACCGGAGAGATTAGGTTCAGTTAGAAGAGGCATAAGAAACGAGTTGGTTGGTTGTTGTTGGGCTTACACAAACCCTTTGGCTTTTAGCAAACTGCTCAATCCATCTCGACTCGAAGTGTCTTGCAGAAACGCTTTACTTGCTCGAACGCTGTCGTCCTTGGCTGGAGCCGGGGGCGCTTTAACGCTCGGTTGTGCTGGAGCACGCTTGATTGGTGCTGTTGCTTTGGGAGTCGCTTGTTTTTGAACATGCGTCTTAAGACCCTCCACAAAAATTCCAATCAAATGCAAGTAGTCTGGTCTCCGGCGAATCTCCGGAAAGTCTTGCAGCAATCTTGTTGCAGCTTGAAACTCCTGAGACTCTGGCTTGCTGAGCCACGGAAAGTTCTGCACGATTTGCGGAGCAACTGCTGCCTGCTGTTGCAGGTACGCAAGCCTCGCTGGAAGCTCAATCTCTTTGTTGCGAATTGCCAATTTTTTCATCGCCCAAACCTGTTTGTCGGTTAGTTCGACCTGGCCATCCGGCGTTTGGATTTCTCCTCCGTTCGGATTTTCTTCGCACCACATGATTACCTCTACTGCTTTCTTGTATTCTGCCTGAACCTCTGGAATTGAGTTCAGACCTTCAACTTCAGTAGAGACAGATTGCTGTCGCGTAGTGGCAGCTAAAGACTTTGTAGCCTCTAACTCCCGCTGCATTGCAGCAACCCTTGCTTCCTGTTCTTGCAGCTTTGCCTGAGCGGCTTTCTTCGCAGCAACTAATTTGTTGATGCGCTTCTGAACCCCTCGACTCAACTGGCTGCCATCGACATCTTCTTCGTCGTTGGACTGTTCGACTTCATCCTGAGCTTCCACTTCAACTACCGAGGAATCCTCGGGCGTTGAATCTTCAGCTTCGGGTTTAGTCTGCTCCTCTGAGGCTGGAGCCGCCCCTTCCTCGTCAAGGAAGTTGTTTTTGATGAAGTTAGCTATGCTGTGTTCATCAACAAACTTACCGAGGTTTTCGGGTACATTTGCTCCCTCCTGACTCCCGGAATCAGGCTGTGTGTTTGTGTTTTCCATGCTGTAAGGCAGCAAGCCCTTTACTGTCTCAGACCAGTAACGCTGGTCAGCCCGTTGTTGGCGTTATGCCAAATCTTCGTTAGGTGTCAAGCCATTTAGTTTTCTGGCGTCTTGTCTGAATTGGACAAGTGTAGACAAAATTAAGTTAATGCCATCGACAGAACCACATGCGTGAATTCTATCTTCACCTTTGGTTTCCCTGCTAACAGCCGTCATCCATTGCTGTTGCTGGATAGCTTCAATCAGCTTAATGGTCTCTGTCCAGGTGATGTTTTTGCCCGCAAATCCAAACGCGGTTTTTTGATCGTCGGTCATACAGATGACTTGTTGCGCGTGCCTGTCTGAACAAGGGCTGGCATCAGTTGTGCGCTTTTTTCAAGAAAATCCAACTGCTTTCTGGGTATTGCTGGTGAAATTTTAAACCAGCTTTTTTTAGAAATATCTAATTGATTGTAATAATCTTGAACTTCTTTTGCATTTTTAATCTGTGGGCGAAGTGAACGCTTTGCTTCTTCCGAAAAGCCAGAAATTGCCTCTTCAGTGTTTTCGGCTTTTGCTAGATCTAAAACAAACTGCTTAAACTGATCTGGAGATTCAATTCTTGCTCCAGTCTTTGCGTAAAGTTCCCTCTGAACTTTTCCAAGCCCAGTTACCAAATGATCTTCTTTCCCCATGTATCCATAATCAAATTTTGGAAAATTGTATCTTTGATCTGGTGACCCTAAATCTGTTTTTGCAAACTGCACATACTTGTCTGCAATGTGACCAGCCTCGTGTTCTGCAATGTCCCTATAATAATTTCCAAGTTTTTCTTTAAAAGTTTTTGCTAAATCTTGTCTGGAGCCAAAGTTGTTCATTGCTAATGTTTGGTCGGTATACGACAAGTGACGGTCTGCCAGTTCAACAGGCGTTGGAAGAACAAGTTGATCCCTTGTTGCATTGTAGTGTGGAGAGACTTCTGCGGTTCTTACAGGAACTTTCCGCTGAAGCTCCTCGTAATACTTTGGATCAATCTGAACAAGCGGCTTGCTGTTTGCTTGAGCCTCTGCAACTGCAAGTTGTCTTGCGTATTCAGCAGCAGCAGCTTGCTGTCGCTCATAATCGCTGCCGTAATAAGGAGAAAACGCTTCTTGAGCAGAAATACTTAACGGAGCCGGAAACCTAGCCTCACTAGCTTTGGTTGAATTAAGCTCGTTAAACTGTTGAGCGTAAGCAAGAAGATCTTTGTAACTTTTATTGCCTCGAAAAATATTATCTTCGATAATTTGCTTTTCATACGCAGTTAGCGTTACTTGCTTTCCCTGCTTCTTTTGAGGAGCTTTGGCCATATCAAGCTTGAGCTTGTTGTTGAGCCACAGGAGTTACGCCAATCCGGCCAATCTGAGCGTTCTGCTGCTGCATCACACTCATCTGAAGGCTCTTTACGTAGTTTTGGAACAAAGCCTGGAAGTTTTGGTCCTGCTGAAGAGCAGCTTGCGCCTTCGGATTTGCCTGTATGATCTGCTGGGCGTACTGAAGTTTTGTCTGAGCTGCCGGATCGTTCTCCTGATACAACGCCTCGTTCCCAAGCAGCATCAGCGCAATGTCTGACTGAACGTCTTTGAACATCTGGCGACCTGCATCCTGCGGATTCAAGATCAACTCTTGCGCTACCTCTGGCGCAATCGCTCGAATCATCATCTCAGTGAGCTTGTTTCGGTTCAAAACGCCGCCCGTATCCAACTGAGCTACCTTAGTGAGAAAATCAATCTTCTGAGAAATGTACTCTTTATCAAGGTCGTTGATGTCAAACTTGACCGTAAGATCAAACTCGTTGTGGATGTCAGACAAATTCTGAGGCAACTGTCCTCCAGTAATTCGCTCGATTTCAGCAGGGCTCATGTACTGGCAACACAAGCTGAACATCTGCCGGAAAATGGTCCTCCAGGTCAAAAGCCAAGTGTTGACCAGCATCTGCTGGAGCAACTGTGTCTTACGCGGATCTACGTTTGGATTTGCCGTTCCAAAATAAGCCGCATGATTTGCCTCCACTCGCTGGATCAACTCAAACGCCACAGTGGGCTGGCGCGCCGGTGGATCCATAAAGGTGTAATCACTCGGATTTACCACCGGGATCTGTACGCCCGGTCCGATCTTGTTGATGGCACCAATTCGTTTGACGACCTTGATGGGCGGAAGAGTGGAAAAGGCCGTGTGATCCCGGATCGAGTCGTGTTGTGCCTTGATCTCGTCTTGATCGGTGGATGCAAGTTCCGGAACACCACGAGTGTCAAAAATAGCCCGACGAATGCACTCACGACGAAACTCAACAAAGGGATACTCTCCATGCGCGTAATCTAGCCTCTCGTGAATAGCATACGAGATCGGGTCTCCACGGTGATCCACCGCTGCCTGTGGACAAATCACCGTGTAATAAATGCACGGAGCTGTTCCATCCAAACTCTTGGTGTAGCAATACACCACCTCAATCATGTTTTTGTAGTTGAGGTCGTTGTACACCAGCATTTCTGTACTGGGCAACAAGTCCATGTTGTACATGGTACTGCTTTTGCCAGCCATCTGTACCGCCAGCTCCACCCATTCCTTGTTCCATCCTTCTGTCGTGATTTTTTCACGAATCTCCACCTCAGACATCCATGTCCGACGAAAAATTACCCTAGATCGCTGCAAATCTGCTGTTTCAGGCGGAAAAATGACCTCATCCCAAGGCTTCAACGCAATAATCTCAGGCAAATTCTTGCTGACATACTCTTCGTCTCGCGTTGTCTGACCTGTCTCAGCCAACTCTTTGACCATCCTTTTAGCCTCTTTAAGCGTCAGCCCCGGAATTGCTGTCTGCAAAATAACCGCAGCCTCTTCAGCTTGATCTACAATAAGCTGAGGCAACTGCATCAACGTTGGGCTTTGAGACACCTGTGCTGCCTGCAACACTTGTTCCATGCTAAACGGCTGCGACCGTTTGCTGATGTTTTGTCTCCACCCTACAAAAAACGCAGTCCATCCATACTGAAAAGCGTACTGCGCTCCCAACTCCGCTTCCCTGCGCAACTCAAGCGGCATCTTATTGTCTCGAATCCAACGCAATAGCGTTGTTGCAATCCCGCTTATATTTGTGTCCTGAAGCTCTGTGCCGCTGGAGCGTATGTTTGCCCGCTCAAACGCAGTCACAAGCATTCCACTTAACTCGTTACAGGTGCTGTCAATCAGCCTGTTGCGAACGTCGCTAGCCCCTTCAAACGGCCACGCCGGATCTCCGTCGTTGCGAAGATTGCTGTGCTTTTTGCCGTCCTCACTCTGTCCAGCCCACCTCGCAAAACGAACATCATCATACTTCGTCGTTAGGTTTCCCTGCGTCGAGTTGATCATTGCCCGGTTGTACTCGCTCAAAAGATCGCCAACATCAGGGATATTTGTGGCAATAGCCAGCGGATCAGAAGAAGCCGAGTACATATTTACGTCAAATTACGTGAATTTATGTGAAAGGTCAATAGGAGCCACATCGAGCCATTTCTTGCATCTGTCTTTGCCAGCTTTCTCCCCCGTAGTATCTTGGCTGCATCACTACCAAGTACCCAAGAGCATCAATCGGGTCTTTGCTGGCTCCCTTTTGCCCGTCTGCTCCTGTCCATTCTCGCATGCTGTAAATCAAGTTCTGACAGCTCTCATGGATCATCAACTTTGGATGATTCTTGCCAATTTCTACCGGCAAATCTCTGTCATAACACAAAAGATCGTTAATCACGAGCACTCGCTCATCCACGCTTACCCCGGCTGAAGGTATAAAATGCAGCGGATTATCGGCGTTGGCAATCAAGTCCAACAATGTAATTCCACCTTCTTTGGTGGTCACTTCAGATCCAGCACTTCTAGGGTCAATATATCGCTCCGCAATTTCTTCCTCCCTGTCTTCGTGTGTCTCAAGGGACCAGACAAGATCCGTGTACTCGTTGACTCCACGACCAGCTCCACTGCGTTGAGCAGGGCCAGGCTTTCCGTCCGGTCGTTCCGAAGGTAAGGCCCACTCTCCGTAACTTTGGTCCGGCCACTCTCGGTACACCCAGATAATCCCGTAAGCATCTACTCTAGCCCAAATCATAAACCAGTTCCGGGCTCCAGCAGGATCAGCCACCATGTAGTTAGTTCCTTCCGGAACAACTTCCGTCACACTTCCCTTAAAAATGTTTACATCCCCAAACATTGGGAACTGGCTGCCCGCTGTCTGATCTGCCCAGCCATACGCACGAATCTTGATGTCGTGACTGCTTCGGCCCCGAAGCGTCTGTTTCATCCGTTCCCAGTTGTTGTACGGATTTAGTTTGGAATGAAACCAAATCACACCGTGCTTTCCGTACACCCCTTCTGCCCGGTAAGGCATGTGCCCTTTTGGCACTCCAATCACATTGTTCTCCGGCAAAAGCTCAGACTCCTTGTAGTCCGTCACTTTTGCTGTCGTGATAAATTCTTTTACAACCTGAGTGTACCCAAGAATCGGCGTAAAGGTCACAAGCAACTTCCCTGATCTTGTGATCAACCGGTAACGAAGTGTTTCCAGCCAATCCTGCGGCACCAACTCGTCACACCAGACAATGTCTACTTCTCCACCTTCCACCACCTTAATGTCCTGGCTGTAGTTCAAAAACCAAATCTGGTTCTTCTGGTACACTGCTGTGTTGTCGGTAAACCCGTTCTTTTGCGACCAACTCAACTGAATCTGTTGAGTGCGCTTTGCCTCCTTCAACTCTTTCGGCAGATACTTGTGAAAAACATTCTGCTGCATCGCCACACTCGTCATGTGAGTTGTGTGCAGACACCAAATGTTGATGCCACGCTTCTGGCTCCTCTCCTTGACCCATGCCGGCATCTTTCCATTCAAATCCATCCCCACAAAAGCTTGAGCCACACGTTTGGCTGCCCACTCCGTTTTACCTGCCCGGTTCCCTCCCAACACAAGAATCTCGTTAAAACGGTTGAGCAAATCATCAGCATCCGGCCAAGTCGCCAATTCCGAGCCATACCGATAAGGATCATCCTGCTCCGCTCGAATCCTCTGTTCCCTTGCCAAAAACATCCGCATCACCTGCTCCGTCCCCACATTCGCCACCATCTGTCGCCTCTGCTCCTCGTTCGGAGCCGGAAACAAAGGATGCTCCTGCATCGGAAACTTCAGAATCTTCTGAATAAGCTTCTCCCGCTGGTCAATCTCCTCAAATTTTCTCTCTGTTTCCGTTGACATAGATCAGTTTTTCGATGATGATTCTGCCCGCAAGCCTATAGCTTGTCGTGTACCCTCTGCGCAACCTGAAACAATCGGACGCACGGGCGACTCAATGGTTCCAGCCATACCCCTTGGGCTGGATTAAAAATCTGTGATGGCCTCAAAATCACAGAGTACTGACAGTCAGGCCACGAGAGTGCCAAGCAGATCCTTGAACGGGTAGCCATTTCTGCACGACTGTAATGCGACACGACAGGCGAAAACCTACACTGGTTGTTCCTCTCCTTTTTTGTTCATAGTACTCCCCCAAGATAGGCAGTAATGCTGAGTCTTGGGGGTACTATGCTCTTCTCCAAGCTCTTCCCTGCCTGGTTGAGTTTCCCCTCCGAGACCCGGTGAATACACAAGTGAAAGGGGAATAACACAGATACCGGAGGGGAAAAGACGGGAACAAGAGAGTCAATAGTAAGAGAAAGTCTAAAGAGAATAAACTTGAGGCTGGTTTTTTACCGACTCAACCCAAATAACTTACGGGTTTTAAGGCCAATTCGCTATTGCGAACCCG
>Ga0315904_10003519_pt1 | contig 22945 bp, 18 predicted proteins | sample LakEriMetagenome_6_FD_203529 | JGI IMG/M metagenome (GOLD analysis project Ga0315904, IMG submission 203529) | Freshwater fungal communities from buoy surface, Lake Erie, Ohio, United States - Buoy 12 MA120 | ecosystem: Environmental > Aquatic > Freshwater > Lake | place: USA: Lake Erie, Ohio... | reverse complement strand
TAGTGTGGTTAATACAGTAAGTAATAGCATATCTGAAATTGTTATTTTAGACACAGGGTCTGAAATTACTTGGTGTAATGTTCATTTAACTTCTACTTTTGGTTCAGGAGCAAATCTTTATGCTATTGTACCACCTCAAGGCGGGCATGGATATGATACTGTATCAGAATTAAATGTAAGAGGATTGTCAGTTCAGTTCAATTTCTCTAATACAGAAGGTGGAACAATATTTGCATCAAATGTTGTTTATAATAAAATTGGTTTAATAAAGAATCCTTACTCTTTGAATTCCAATAATACAAAAGGTTCTGCATATACTGTAAACACATTCAGCCAACTATTAAAGGCTAATGTAACTTCTCCAGTTACTTTTGCTAATGGTGATTATGTTGTTGGGAACACTTCTGGAGCGTTAGGAACGGTGGTATTCTCAAATACCACACAGCTATATCTTACTGGAGACACCCATTTCTCAAATGGAGAATATGTAATATCTAGTAATGGTTCAACTTCCGCTCAAATAGACATAAAAGAACTGGGAGATTTGTATATTAAAGATATAAGACCAATTTATATTCAGAACATAAATAATATCAATAGGTCTAACAGCCAATCAGAATCATTTAAACTGATTATTCAGATTTAACGGGAAATAATATGCCATTAAACACAGATTTCAATATAAGCCCTTATTTTGACGATTATGATGTAAATAAGAATTATCATAGAGTTCTTTTTAGACCATCAGTCGCTGTTCAGGCACGTGAACTAACACAGTTACAGACTATTCTACAGAATCAAGTAGAACGTTTTGGTAACTGGGCATTCAAAAATGGTGATATTGTATCTGGTTGTGCGGTATATGATCTACCCTCCGTTCCTTATATAAGACTGACAGATTTTGCGTCTAATGGTTCAGCAAACACTTCTCCATTAGATGTGACAGATTACATTAATGCGGTTGCAACAAGTGCTACTAGCGGTCTAAAAGCAAAAGTTGTTTTTGCTAACGCTGGATTTACTACCAATTACCCAGAAACAAATATTCTTTATGTAAATTATATCAATACCGGTACTTCTGGTGAAACACAATTTTCTAATTCTGAACTTCTCACTTTTGAACTTGTTGATATTGCAGGTAATACAGCTTTAACAAATGTTTATACATTCTCAAATGCTGCTGGTCAAGTTTCATCTGGAAATGCACACGGTATTACTGTTTCTGAGGGTGTAGTTTTTATTAACGGAAATTTCGTAAGAGTTTCTAATTCAACATTTGGTCTGGTGAATACTTATGGAACATATGCTGGAAATTCTGTTGTAGGATTTACTCTTTTAGAAGAAATTATAACCGAAAACCAAGACAGTTCACTCTTGGATAATGCTCTTGGATATTCAAACGAAAATGCTCCCGGCGCACATAGATTAAAATTAACACCTCAGATTGTTTCTCTTGATCCAGTAGTAGCTGCAAATACAAAGGGTTTCAATCCTATAGGAACATATAATTACGGTGCATTTGTTAACAAATCTGTTGCCGGATCAAATTTGTATTCAATAGTAGGTGATGTTGTCGCAAAAAGAACCTATGAAGAATCTGGAAATTATGTAGTAAATCCTTTCGTTGTTGATACTATCACTTCTGCTGGTATTGGTAGTGAAATACAAGCTTCTAATTCACAGTTTGTTCTTGGAAGAATTTCACCCGGCGTTGGATATGCTCAAGGTAAAAGAGTCGAACTTTTAAAGACTTCATACATAAACATGCGCCGTGGTATTGATACTGCTGTAAGCAAATCACAATTAATTAGCTTCAATTATGAAAACTATTTTATTCTGAACGAAGTTGCAGGATCTTTTGAGTTTGACAAGACACAAACTGTTCAGTTATATAATGAACCACAACAAGCTGTTACAAATAGAACTTTTTCTGCAACTACACCTGTTGGAAGTAATATCGGTACAGCATTAATGAGATGTTTTAAATTAGCATCTGGAAAACCAGGTTCTAATACAGCACAGTATTTTTTACATGTGTTTAATATTTCATTAACTCAAGGATATAATACCAATCAAGTTAAATCTGTTTATTATGATGGCACCGTTAAAGGTGTAGGTGATGTTATATCAGACGGAGTGATTGGTACAGATAAAAAAACTCAACTATATTCTTTCGGTGTTACCGGACTAAAAAATCTAAGAGACGAAGATAACAACGTAAACACAGAATATGTTTACAGAACAAAATCTTCAGGAAACATGTCCTTAACAGGTAATGTCACTGTAACCTTGACAACATCAGCAACAGGTGGAACTGATTATTTACCATATGGTGTAGGTATACTAACCGACATCACAGCTTCTGACTTTTTGTTGATTGCTACTGCCAATGTGGATTCTTCGTCATTAACCGGAACAGTAAATGTTAACACCACCAGTACAAATGTTACAGGAACGGCAACCCTATTTAATACATATTTTACTAGTGGCGATCAAATAAAAGTCGATAACACTATAAGAACAGTTACAGCAGTAACAAATAATACATTTTTAACAGTTGATTCTCCTTTTGCTTTATCTAACGCTGCTGGTAATTATTATAAGAGTTATATTAAAGGAAAAGTTCTTCCTATTGCTAAAAATGTGGCTGGTCCTAATGGATTCATTGAAGTTACGAACAGTACATCATTCACGATATCTTCTGGTCAGATACCCAGTTCTGGTTTAACAGTAGATATTATCTATGATGTTAATAGAACAGTTACTGTTCCAGCGAAAAAAACAATAAGAAAGAACAGATTCGTAAAAATTAATACTGCATCAAACCCAAATGGTCCTTGGTGTTTAGGATTTAGTGATATACATAAAGTTAGCAAAATTTATGCTACGACAAACGGTTCTTATACAACCTCTGGAATAGATGTAAGCGATTATTTTACGTATGAAACTGGTCAAAAAGATACCCATTATGACTATGGATATCTATATTCAAAAGGTAGTTACGACACAACAAATACTCAATTGTTAGTACAATTGGATTATTTTACTGCTAATATTTCTTCTGGAGTTGGTTTCTTTACTGTGGAATCATATCCAGTTGACGATGCTAATACAGCAAACACAAATGCTATCCAAACAAAAGATATACCTTTATATGTTAATGAAACCGGAAGTAAACTTAATCTAAGAGATTATATTGACTTTAGAACTCCTTCAAATTCTACAAGTACAGATACTGGAGATGTTGATTTATCAAATTCAGCACAAATAACTGCTGCAATTTCTTCTGCTTCATTAAACCCTTCTTCAAATCTTGTATTATACATTCCAACTAATGGCTTAAATTTCCCTTCATATAGTAAGAATTTCCAAGCAGATTATACCAGATATCTTGGTAGAAAAGACTTGGTAATGATCACTTCTGATAATTTATTGAAGGTGAAAGAAGGTGTATCATCAGATGCTCCTCAGACACCATTATTCCCAGATAATGCCATGCCTTTGGCTACTATTAATGTTCCACCATATCCTTCTCTGTCTTCAGATCAGGTTGGTGAATTCTTAACTCTAAATCAGAAATCAAGATCGTTAATAAGAGATACATCTACAGCAATTTCTGGAAGCATGGTGACAAATCGTCGTTATACTATGAAAGATATTGGTACATTAGACCAAAGAATTACAAATCTAGAATATTATACACAATTATCTCTATTGGAGAAAAAAGCAAAAGATCTAACTGTAACTGATGCCAATGGTCTTGATAGATTTAAAAATGGTATTTTCGTAGATCCATTTACAGATCGTTCTCTTGGTGATGTGTCAAATCCAGAGTATTCTATTGCAATTGACACTAGTAAAGGAGTGGCAAGACCACAAATAATCAGAGAATTTGTTGATATTCAATTTAACGATTCTGCCCCTTCTTCAAATGTCGTTCAGACAGGAAGATTGGTAACTCTTGATTATGATGAAGTATTTTTTATGGCACAACCATATGCTACCAAGTTTCGTAATTCTGCACTAGTTGCATTTGCATGGAACGGTAAAGTTATTCTTATTCCAAATTATGATAATCACCAAGATTTAAATAATACTGGATCTATAAATATTACTATAGATAATTCGACACCTTGGAAAGATTTTGCTAAGAGTCCTTTTGCAACTACGTTTGGTGATTGGAGAACAACAACAGAGACCACATCAAACACAGTAATTGATGGTGTTCCTAAAAATATTAATTTTACTGCAAAAGGTGGGCAATTTGGTGGAGGTGGTAAAAGTCAAGCATTTATTAATAATGTTATTGCCGCTGTCAAACAACAAGCAGCCGCAGCAGGAATTGATCCAAATCTTGTAGTTGGCAATTTGACAATCAACTATTTGAACTGGTCAACCAAAAAAGTTGAACAAGTAATAAAAGCGTGATGATTTTAGGAGTAAAAATTGGCTAATTCAGTAACAACAACACAAAGCACAACTACCGCAACACAGACTGGATTTAAATTAGTTGTTGGTTCCCAAAGCAATACTGTAACTGTCGGTAGTTTTGCTACGGATGTTTCATTACAACCTTATATTGCTAACAGAGTAATTTCTTTTTTTGCATATAACATGCGTCCTAACCAAAGAATGCATATATTCTTTGACAGTGTTAATGTTGATAACTATTGTGCTCCTTCAACCAGAGACGGGAGCAATAATTATTCAATATCCACAATAACTAGCACTTCTGATTTTAATACAATTCCAAAAAATGGTGATTGGGGAACAGCAGTATATTCAGACAGTAGAGGTATTGTTGCTGGCCAGTTTAATATACCAGCATCAACATTTAAAACTGGAGATAGATTATTACAAATATCTGACGTTGACAGTTTGGTTTATGGAAGTAGTGCATATACCACTATGTCATCTGCGTATTTTACAGCTTCAAATCTCAATGTCACAAAACAAGCTGTAACTTTAACAACCGTTAATCCAGAAATAAGTTATGTACCAGTTGTTAATACTGTAATTACCACTACTACCAATGTTGTTATTAAGCCTATTCCAGATACTATTAAATTCACTATTGATGCATGGGAACCTATTGCACAATCATTAACTATCAACACACCAGGTGGTGAATCTGGTATATTCGCAACTTCACTTGATATTTTCTTTAAACAAAAAGCTCAAATTTCAGAACATGGTGTAACTGTTTATCTTTGTGAAGTTAATAATGGTTATCCTGATGGAAATAATATTCTACCATTTTCGACTGTTCACAAAAAATGGGAAGAAATTAATGTAAGCCAGACTGCCACTTCAGCGACTAATTTTAAATTTGAAGCGCCTGTATTTCTATCAAACGGAAAACAGTATGCGTTCATTGTAAAACCAGACGCAAATGATCCTGATTATTATGTATGGAGTGCGAATTTAGGTGACACTGATGTTAATTCTGGTTATCAAGTGTTCAGTCAGCCATCAATTGGTACAGCATTTTATGGTGCCACAACTGTTCAATGGACAGCACTTCAGACTGAATATATTAAATTTATTTTAAATAGAGCAAGTTTCTTAGACGGTATTGGTGATGCTTATTTTTATAATACTAATGCAGAATATATTAGCGTACAAAATATTAGCTATGTAAACAATTCTGTTGGAATTTTGTCTGGAGATTATATTTACCAATCTACAAATTCTTTGGCAAATTCTACAGGTGGAACTGTAAATACTAGCATAAAGGCTAGTGTTGAATTTTATGATTCTGTAAAGAATATTGTCTATACATCAAATTCAACTGGTAATTTCCAGAGTAATACTTTCGTCCAGATACATAGATTTTCTAATTCTTCTGGTACACCAAATAATTTAACATTAATTGCTTATGCAAATACTGGTTATTTGTATAATCCGGCTATCAATGCTCTAGTGCCTCAATTGGCAACAATTTCACCACCAGGAACCACTTTAGATATAAGTTATAAAGGAACTAGTAATACTTATACTATAGACAGTAATGAGTATAAAGTAAATCCTGGCTATGAAACAGAATTCTATGATCAAGAAAGAATTGTTGCATCAAAGTCTAATGAAGTTAGTAGCATGAGTTCAGCAAAGTCAATGACTTTACGAGCAAGAATGACTACTGATACCGAATATCTATCCCCTGTTGTTGATACTATTAGAAAAACACAATTAGCAGTAAAAAATGATATCGATCCTATTGAATTCAATTATGATGAATTCTTCAATTCTGGTTCTGAAAGATCGAAATATATTTCTAAGATAATCACCTTAGCCGAAGGTCAAGATGCAGAAGATATTCAGATTATCTTATCTGCATTCAGACCTGTAAATTCTGATATTCAAGTTTGGGTGAAATTTTTAAACGGCGAAGATCAACAATTAATAGATCAAAAAACATGGACTCCATTGTATAATAATAGTCCAGATCTTTATTCTGATCCTAGCAATCCAGATGATTTTAGAGAATTTGTATTTGGTGTTGGATCATTTTATACAATGATGTCAACAAACGGCACAATTACATCTTCCAATACAAGTAATTCAATTTCAGGAACATTAACCTATTTTACTAATGAATTAAGTCCTGGTTGGTATATCAATATGAGACCAAGCCAGCAAAATCTTTTGAATAATACACCGTTTAGTGTTAAGGCTAATACACAAGGATTTAGTAATACTAGTGACGTACTTTTCATTAATAACTCATCAAGTTACATAACAGCTAATAACAGAGTTAAATATGTTGTTCCTACTGATAATACTGCTATTACTGGTCTAACAGCCAATACTTATTATTATGTTTCTTATGTTAATACCACTGCTATTGCAGTATCTCTTACTGATGGTGGTGCTAATGTAGATATTACTAGTAGTAATACAACAAGCTTAGAGACTCATTCCATCTATGTTGAAAAACTTACTGATTTAAATGAACAAACAAGAAAAGTTATTAGTATTACAAGTAATACATCTTTAATACTAGATGCTCCTTTTGTTGGAAATTATACAAACCAACCTTATTTCAAGGTTCCACCACCATCAACTCCTTGGTTGTCCGAATCAGCATTAGCACAAATTTCAGGAACTGTTACGGCAAATTCTGGAACTAACATAGTAACTGGTTCAGGCACAAACTTTACTGATGAATTAAAAGTGGGTTCTATCTTAAGTATTGCTGATGACAGTCAAGTTATAACTGGAATAACAAATTCAATTTCATTGTCTGTTGGTGTACCATGGTCATCAAATGTAACAGGAGCCAATGCATATAGTGTATCTCCTGCCGGTGTGACTTATTTGAACGAAAATCTAAACCTTTATACAACTTTTAAACAGTTCCAAATAAAAATTATTCTTCAATCTGATGATAGCTCAAAGGTTCCTATAATAGACGACCTTAGAGTTCTAGCTCTACAATTGTAATAAAATGAATAATAAATATTACAAAACAGATGTTGAAGGCTTGATGAAGGACCCAGAAAGTGGTGCTGTTTTAAATGTTGATAATAATAAATTAGAAGCATATAAAAAACAAAAATCTACTTTCAAAATGAATATGGAAAATAATGCTAGAATAACAAAAGTTGAAAAAGATTTGTCAGAAATCAAAGAAATGTTAAGCCAATTATTAAAGAGAAGTTAATAAATGACCGTAAATATTGCAAATACCGCAAATAATAATACTTTCGATTATTGGCGTAATAGAACTAATGAACTTGCATATGCAATGTCAACATATGCAGTTACAGTTGATTCAAATACGTCTGTTGGAAATGCCTCTATATCAGGGACATTTACAGCAAATTCTGTTGTTTCTAATTCTATTACAGTTAATTCTTCTATAACATTTGGTAATTCTACATCTAATACTTTTGTGAATTCTTCTTATCTTTCTACAGGCAATTCAACTGTAAATACAATAGTAAATACATCTTTTATTAGTACGTATAGTGGTGTGAATATTGGTTCAAATGTTTCTTTGAATACTAGTAGTTTCTTTATAGGTAATTCCACATCAAACGGTACTCTATCAAAAGACACTCTTTATTTAAGATCTGATTCTACAGTTAGTGTTATTGTAAACACAACAAATTTTTATATTACAAATAGTACTGGTACTGCTTCTTTAACACCATATAATCTAACTTTAGGTTCAGTTGTTGTTGGTAATTCTAGTATAACAACCGGAGCCGGTGGTATTACTGCTAATACAACTGCATTTACAATAGGTTCTAATGTTACATTAGATTCTTCTTCTGTTGTAATAGGTAATAGCACAGTTAATTCTACACAAACCAGCACTAATCTGTTATTAAGATCAAGTTCAACTGTCAATACAATTGTTAATTCATCATTAATACAAGTTTCTAATTCTACTGCTGTTTCTAATCTAACACCACAAACACTCTTTATAGGTAATTCTACAGTTAATACGACTGTCACAGTTGGTAGTATTAATGTTAATGGAGCAACAGTAGCAAATACGACTGGTGTGTATACTGGTATTATTAACGCTGCTTCTCATACAGTAGGTTCTTCATTTGCTGCTAATTCCACTGGTGTTTATCACACTGGAACTGTTAACACTGCTTCATATACTGTAGGCACATCGTTTACCGCTAATTCTACATTAGTGAATGCTGTAGCATTAAATATAGTTAACCAGATAAACACAGCAACATTATTTGTAACTACAACAGCTAATGTTGGTGGTAATATTCAGTTGACCACACAAGGTCTTAATATTACTGGTAACAGCACAACACAACCAACATTAAATCTTGTTAGTAATTCAACAACTTCAGGTCTGATTGTTGGTAATACTTCCGTTACTGGTGCTCCACAAATTGTTCTTGCTAACAGTGCTGGTAACACAATCATCAATGCTACTGCGATTGGTTCAAGTTGGGGATTCAGCACCAACTCTACCGCTACTGTTATCCCCGGCACTCTTACTGCAACTGTTAATGCATCGTCTATCTCTATTGGTAATTCTACTGTTAATACATTTGTTAATTCTGTATTCATCAGTACTGGAAATTCAACTGTCAATACATTTATCAATTCTACAGCTATTTCTACGAACGGAACGTTAACAGTTTCAGGGGCTTCTACTCTTGGTGGAAATACAACTATTGCTGGTATTTTTGCTAACGTCACTGGTGATATGTTTGTCAGAGGAAATCTTGTTGTTAATGGATCTGTAACATATACTGGTAATGCTACCGGCGATATTATTCCTGTTAATAATAATTTTTCATTAGGTAATACAACATCTAGATGGACTATCTATTCACTTAATGTTGACAATACTGCAAATGTTGTTTCTAATAATGTTATCATTACAAATATTGCTAATGCTGCTTCATTTAGAGTAGGAACATCAACAGTTTCTAATTCTACAGGTGTGTGGACAACTGGCACTGTTAATGGTGCAACCATTTCTACTGGAAACGGGTATAATGTTGTTGGAAATGGTATTTCTATTAATACCACATCTATTTGGATTGGTAATAATTCAATATCATCATCAATAAATGCAACATTTTTCAGCGGAACTGCCAACAATGTTTCGTTTGTTGGTTCAGTAGCAGCCGCAAATGTTGTTTCTAATACTCAACTTTCATCTAATCTTGCTAACTATGCACAACTGTCTGGAGCTACATTTACAGGCGGTCTTATTGTATCCAACAATGTAACTGTATCTGGAAATCTGACTGTAACTGGAACTACATTATATGCTAATGTTACAAATCTTGATGTAAAAGACCTCAATATAACAGTAGCCAAGGGCGCTACAACTGTTGCCCTTACTGACGGTGCTGGTCTAACAGTTGATGTTTCTAACATTGGTTTCTATTACAATTATGCTTCCAATACTTGGCAGTCTAATGTTGGTATCACACCATCAACAAATAACTCATTTACTCTTGGTACCACAGCACTTAGATGGTCTGCTGTTTTTGCCAATAATATCACACTAACAAATTCTATTTCTGCTGCATTGGTTAGTGCAACCAACGTTTCGGCAACAGACATATATGGTACTGTAAAAACAGCAACACAAGGCACAATCAACCACGATAGTCTTGCAAACTTTGATTCCAACAAACACATTGACCATACTTCAGTAAGTATTTCAACAGCAAATGGTATAGCTGGTGGTGGAACTATTGCGGCTACAAGAAATCTTTATGTGGTTGCAAATAATGGTATTGTTGCTAATTCTACAGGCGTGTTTGTTAATTCTAACACCGGAATCGTAAGTAATAGTAGTGGTGTGTTTGCTAATAGTGACTATATTAAGTCATTGGTGAATATCACAAACAACCAAGTAACAACTTCAGGAACATCTGCTCAAAATATTGATAGTTTTGCGATTGCATCATTTATGGGTGCAGAATATCTAATAAGTGTTACCGATAATGGCGCAAACAATAAATATATATCAAGAATACTTGTAATGAATGATGGTTCTACATCACAAATAACAGAATATGGATCTATAACCTCAAATAGTAGTGTTGGTTCATTTTCTGCTACACAGAATGCAACTCATATTGCATTACAATTTACACCATCACTGTCTGCAACAACTGTAAAGTATACTAGAACGGTAGTCTAATGGCAACAAAGGCAAATTTAGTTATAGATCAAGGTTCTACATATTCAGTAAATCTTGATCTTACTGATGAAAACGGGGATGTTATTGATTTAACTGGATATACTGCTAATTCTCAGATTAGAAAGTGGTATACTTCGTTAACTTCCGCCGCCACTTTTACTACTTCAATAAATGCAGCATCAGGTGAATTAACATTATCTTTGACAGCAAATCAAACAAGCAATTTGGTTGCTGGACGATATGTGTATGATGTAGAAATTGATCAAAATGGGGTGATTTCAAGAATAGTAGAAGGCATTGTAACTGTAACTCCACAGGTAACAAAATGACAACTGTTAATGTCGTAGTAGGAAGAAAAAGGCCAGTTCAGGTAACTGCCAACGCTACGGCTGGAATTGTTAGTACGAATAAGAATAATGTTACTCTAAAATCAGGACTTCAACCACCAAGTAGACTTGATTCTCTTGGTGATGTTGTTGCTTCGGGAGAAACAAACGGGGCAGTTCCTGTTTATGATGCCTCAACTGACAAATACATAATAAAAAAACTTGATATGTCTGATGTAACTGGTGCAATAGATGGTGGGACCTTTTAAAGAGTAATATTATATAAATAATAAAAAGTTTCAAGGAGAACCATTTAGATGGCCAATAACCTAATTCAGATCAAAAGATCTACTTCTACCGCAACCCCCGCTTCACTTTCTGCAGGTGAATTAGCGTTTTCTAATGCCGTTGGTGGTTCAGGTGTACTATTCATTGGTTCTACTGATGGTGCAACCGTTGTTCCTATTGCCGGTGTTAGAAATCCTGGTGTTTTAACTGCCAATCAGGCGCTTGTCGCAAATGCCACTTCTGGCATTGATAAAGTAATTGTTGCTAACCTTGTTCCTACAGTCCTTTGGGCCAATGGTTCTGGCGGAACTGCTGGTGATGTTCTTACATCAAACAGCACAGGTGTATACTGGAAAGCACCTTCTGCGGGCGTTGCTGGCTCTAATAGTCAAGTTCAGTTTAATGATGGTGGCGCTCTTGCTGGTGATGCTGAACTAACATACAATAAAATAACAGACACTCTTTCAACCAATACATTTTTAGCAACTTCAACTGTTAATGCTGCCACTCTTTCTGTCGGCACTTCGGTTATTGCCAATACAACTCGTTTGGTTATTGGAACAGCAGTTGGTCTTCAGGTTAATGGTACAATTGGTACTTCTGGTCAGATTCTTTATTCTAATGGAACTACTGGATACTGGGCCGCTCCTCCAACAGGAGATATTACTGGTGTAACTGCTGGTAGTGGTTTAACTGGTGGTGGAACTTCTGGTGATGTAACTCTTGATGTTGGTGCAGGCAATGGTATTTCTGTTTCATCTGATGCAGTTGCTATTGTTGCAAATTCTGGATTGGTTGCCAATACTACTGGTTTACATATTGTAACATCTGGTGATACTACACTTATTGCTAATGCTACTGGTCTTTATGTTAATGATGCTACTCTTTCTATTGCAACATCACAGCTTACTGGTGATGTGGCTCTTGGAACACAGACATCTGGTAATTATGTAGCCACTATTACTGCTGGTGACGGTATTTCTGGTTCTGCTTCATCAGAAGGTGCAACACCTACTATTGCAGTTGTAGCAAATACAGGTATTGTTTCTAATGCCACAGGCGTCTACGTAAATGCCACCTATATTGGAACACTTTCTGCTAATAACGCCACATATTTGAATGGTCAGTTAGCTTCCTATTATACAAATGCTACTAATATTACAACCGGAACATTACCATGGGCACAGGCACCAACTGGTACTGTTAATACTTCTGGTAGCTTTACTCTTTCTGGAAATACCACACTTGCTGGTACAAATACAACTATCAGTTCCAATCTAAATGTTACCGGTACATTTATCAATGTTGCTTCAGCGTTTATAGCCAATTCAACAGGTGCATATCATACAGGAACTGTAAATGCTGCATCACTAACTGTTGGATCTTCATTCATTGCCAATAGCACTAAGGTAACATTTACTGGTGCTAATATTGATGCTACCTCTGCATATCTTAAAGTAGCAGATGCTGTAATCTCTGGAAACCTTCTAGTTTCAGGTACAGTAACCACTATTGATACTCAGCAATTAGTAGTTAACGATAATATTATTCAATTAGCAGATAATAATACAACTACAGATGCTGTTGATACTGGTTGGTTTGCCCCTGCTGGTAATGCTACAAATAGATGGTATTCTGGTATTGTTCGTCAGGCATCTAAGTCATCAAATTCTGCACCATATTTCTGGTTTTTTGGATCAAATACAAATCCAAATACCGCAACAACTATAGATACTACTTCAAATTCATCTACTGCTTTTCTACAAGCATATTTGGTTCCCTATGGAACTGGTGGTGCATTCGTCGCAAACTCAACAGTTGTTAATATTACTGCGAACTCAACAGTATCTTCAACACTTACTGTCAACAGCATTACATTAACTACTGCTCTTGCAGCAACATCTGGTGGTACTGGTCAGACTTCATATGCTACTGGTGATTTACTATATGCATCATCTACAACAGCATTAAGCAAGTTGGCTGTTCCTGGATCTGCTGCTAATGGTCAGGTTCTACAGATTACAAACAATCTACCTGCCTACGGTACGCTTGATGGTGGAACTTTTTAAAAACAAACTGAGGATATTATGGAACAACAATTTTTGAATGCATATATTGAGAATATGGGTAAAAGATTAGGGGATTTCGCCAAAAGCGAAGTCCTCTTATCAACACAATTAGAGATAGCACGTGATTTAGTGTCTTCTCTCACTGAAGAAAACACACAGTTAAAAGAAAAAATAGAAAAGTTAGAATCAAAGAAAATAAATAAGACAAAGGAAGTAAATACTTCTTCTGATACTTTTTAAACTCTAGTATATACTGGATTGATCTAAGGAGAGCCAATATTGGCCAATAATATCGTTCAGGTAAAGCGAACGTCAACATCTGGTCGTACGCCAAACACAACTGGCTCTTACGCCACAAATTCTCAATACATTTCGGCGGGTGAACTTGCCCTCAATATGGCAGATGGAATTCTATATTCCTCTAATGGATCGGCTGTTATTGAAATTGGTGCTAATAATACTAATGTTAGAGTTTCGGGCAATCTCACTGTTAATGCAATAATAGCTAATGGTTCTCTTGGTACAGCCGGTCAAATTTTAACTTCAAATAGCACCGGAGTATATTGGTCTACCGCCGCATCAGCAAGTGTTAATACTTCTGCTCAATACACTTGGTCTAATACACATACATTTACAAATGTAGTAAGTATGACAGGTGGTTCAAAAATATCTGTTATGGAAAATCAAGATGGCGGTAATTCAAGAGGTATTTTTCTATGGAATGATAACGATACCAACTGGGGCATTTATATGTCTCAATCAGGTGCCAACAAATCTCTTGCAAATGGCACCGCAACAGCCGGTCTAAATGGTTCAACCACATATGCTGTTAGATTTAGAGTTGCAAATGCTTCTCCAACCGATCAAGCAGGATTTATTTGGGAGAATTATCTAGAAACTGCATTAATGCAGCTAGAACCAACTAATGGTGATTTGTTTGTTAGAAGAAATATAAATGCAGCATCTTTCAACGTTGGAACTTCATTTACTGCTAACTCAACATTAGTCAATGCGGCGGCTATAAATGTTACAAATCAAGTTAATACAGCTACTTTATTCATTACAACATCAGCCAACATAGCATCATCAAATGTTATTGCTAATACTGCTGGTCTTTTCGTTGCTAACTCTACTGGCGTTGTTAATGCTTCAACTCTTAGGGTTGGAACAGCATTCACTGCTAACGCCACATTAACAAACACGGTTTCTTTAGTTGTATCAACTAATACTTCTACTTTCGGGACAGCAATGTATGTTATTGCTAGTGGTAATGTTGGTATTGGCGTAGCAACTCCTGCATACACTCTAGAAGTTAATGGTGCATTTGCTGCTACAACTAAGTCATTCGTTATAAACCATCCTTCAAAGAAGGGTATGAAATTACGCCATGGTTCATTGGAAGGCCCAGAAAACGGTGTCTATATTCGTGGGAGAGCAAACACAAATATAATAGATTTGCCTGATTATTGGACAAAATTAATAGATAAAGATTCTATTACTGTTTCATTAACAGCAATAGGTAAAACAGTTTGTCCTTCTGTTGGAAAAATAACAAACAAAAAGATAAATCTTATTGGTGATAATATTGATTGTTTCTTTCATGTCTTTGCAGAACGCAAAGACGTTGAGAAACTGATAGTGGAGTATTAATATGGCAGTTGGATATAATCCAAGAATAGTCACCAATGGATTAGTATTATATTTAGATGCTGGTAACACTCGTAGTTATCCTGGTAGTGGGACAACGTGGACAGATTTGAGTGGTAATGGTAATAATGGAACATTATCTGCCATGGATGGCACCAATTTTAGTAGCACCAATGGTGGAAAATTCAGTTTTGATGGAATCAACGAGAGGGTTGGTTGTGGAAATGCATCATCTCTACAGATAACAGTTGGAACCATTTCTGCATGGTTTAAAGCAGCAAACCCAAACGGTGGATATAATGGAATCATCACAAAACAAAGTGCTTGGGGATTGTTTGTCACCAATAATATTTTGATTGCTTATGATTGGGGCGGCGGCGGCAATAGAAGCACAGGAATAACAGTTGGTGATAACACTTGGCATAATGCTACTATGACTTTTACAGAGACTATAGGAACACCATCAAATAATGCTATCATATATTTGGATGGACGGCCTGTTCTGACAACTACAGTAAAGCATTCCAATCAAAATGTTGAAGTGCAAATAGGTGACGGAAATGCTACTCAATTTTATACTGGCGACATAGCACAAGCATCAATTTATAATCGTGTATTATCCGCAGCAGAAATAAGACAAAACTTCAACGCCCTTAGAGGGAGATATGGTATCTAATGGGTCTAGCGCATTCTCCTAGCGTAGTTACTAACGGATTGATACTGTATTTGGACGCCGGTAACACAAGGAGTTATCCTAGTAGTGGAACCACGTGGACAGATTTAAGTGGCAATGGTAATAACGGAACATTGGTAGACGGACCAACATATAGCGCAGGTTCTTTAGTATTTGATGGTGTTGCAAATAAAATACACAGTTCTTCCAGTATTAAATGGTCGCCAAATGGTGCTGTTGGTTATCAAACAATGACTATAGAATTATGGATTAAGTCATCGGATACTTCTGGGAATTATTTTAGTAAGCCATGGAACGGTAGTGGAGAGTATAATATTAGAATTGGTCCTGGTTTTTTTACTTTAGTATCAGGAACACCAACCGGTACTAAAAATCTTTCTATTGACAGTTCTGTATATGATGGGACTTGGAAAAATATTGTTTGTTGGATGGATAATACAAACATGGGGTATTATCTCAATAACAACCAATATTCTGCATCTCAAGCACATACTTTAACTGGTTCGGTTCCGACTTCAGGTGATGCTAACTTATCATTATGTTTAATGTCGTTATATCCTTATGGTAGTCCATGGGCAGGTAGCACATCATTTTCTATTCTTGGTAATATGGCTGTGTGTAAAGTCTATAACCGTGTTTTATCTACATTGGAAGTATCACAAAACTATAATGCACTAAAAGGAAGATTTGGGCTATGAGTGCTTATGCTGGACCTGCAAATTGGTGGACAGATGAAAATAATACAGGTAGAACACATATTGCAACAAAAGGCGTTGTTCAAACAGGTCTTATTTTTAACTTGGATGCGGGTGTATCTTCTTCGTATTCTGGTAGTGGAGCAACTTGGTCTGATCTTACTTCAAGTCCAATTAATACAACTATAAATAACGGAACATTTAGTTCTCAGTTTGGTGGAGGGTTTACCACTGCTAATACATCTACTCTTGCTACTATAGGAAATCTTTCAACCAGTTCCAAACTTTCTTTGACACAAAACTTTTCTATAGAACAAATATTCAGACCTTCAGGATATCAAGCAAATAATTATTTTGGTTTAACTAATCAGTTGTTAGCCAAAGGGTCTGCTTCTACATATAATTATGCCACACAACTAAACAGCGATACAGAGGTTAGTTTTATTAAAAGAAATGCTGATGATGGATATTTAAGATTTCATAATTTTACTATTCCATCAATGTTAAATAAAATAAACATTTTAACTTTTGTTATTACATCCACCACCACAATTACATGTTATATGAATGGAAGTTTGATTGGTTCGTCAAGCATTTCAGGATCAACAATTGCGGCAGTTGAGGGTGATCCAACATATATCAGTGTTGATCTTACCGGTAACGACGAAGGTGTATTAAAAGGAAATTATTACAGTTGTAGAGTATATAATATAGCTTTGACGGCTGCACAAGTGTCACAAAATTTTAATGCCCTTCGTGGAAGATTTGGTATATAAATAATTAATAAAAAGAGATTAGAGAGTAAGAATGGCTAATACTTACAAAAATATTGTTATAACACCAAACAGAAGTTCAAATACTGCTGATCCAAAGGTAGTATATTCTGGTGGTAACACTACGGCCAATACAGATATAACTCTTTATGTATATCCTGATTCCAATGGTTCGCTTTCTTGGGAAGGTTCTGCTGGTCAGTTATTCTCTATTACGAATGATCTTTCAAACAATCTTTTTGGTGTTAATGACGTTTCTGGTATTCCATCATTAGAAGTATATGCAAACGGTCTTGTATCTATTGCTCCTTTTGGTGGTAATGTTGTAATCGGTAATACCGCAGAACTTATATTGTCGCCCGGTACTGGACTACATGCTAACGGTAGTTTTGGTACAGCAGGTCATGTATTGCATACAAACGGTTCAGCAGTTTATTGGGCTGCTGATGATAATTCAGGCGGTACAGTAACCTCTGTAGCCACTGGTAATGGTATGACTGGTGGACCAGTAACGACTACTGGCACTGTTTCTGTATTAGCGAATACCGGTATTGTTGCAAACACAACCGGAGTGTTTGTTAATGCTACCTATATTGGTACTTTGTCTGCTAATAATACAACGTATGTGAATGGTAAGACAGAAGGTAATCTTAACGTCAATAGTGCTGTTTATGCCAACGCTTCTATAACTAACACATTCACTGTTGGGACAGGAACATACTTTGTTTCTAATGGTAACGTAGGTATTGGTATTACTAATCCCGCATATCGTCTACAAGTCGTTCCTTCATTTACAGGTGATGGTATTTTTTCAACGGCATCTGATGGTTCTTTGACTCGTATAGGATTATATAATTCTAATAGAGCCTGGTCTATTTCAAATTATGGTACTGCTTATTCACCTAATGGTCGTTTTGCTATTGCGGATGAATCTGCGGGGGCAGTAAGATTTGCCATTGACACATCAGGAAGTGTTACTGCTTTTGTAGATTATCGTGCACCAATCTTCTATGATTCTGATAATACTGCTTATTATGCTGATCCAAATTCATTATCTAGAATGAATAGTATTTTTTGCGATCAATATAGAATCCTTAATGGTGGTCTTTTCATTTGGCAAAACAGTGCCGGTGCAACAAATCAAAAGAATTGGGATACATATGCCGGTAATGACGTTAACGGCACTTTAACTTTTAGAGCAGTTAATGATGCTTATTCTGCTGCCAATAGTTGGTTAACCGTAACTAGATCAGGTTTCGATCCTCAGGTTATTACTCTTGGAGGAATTTATACAACAGCAGCAGGAAGTTTAAGAGCGCCGTTATTCTATGATTCTGACAACACCGGATATTATGTTGATCCTGCGGGTACATCTATTCTGAACACTCAAAAAAGTTTTTGGACTTCATATACCGATAACTGGAATGTGTCAAACGATGGTAAAAATAGATTTTATTTTGGTGCTAATGCTAGAACATATTTTGGTTCTCAAAATGGTTATGAATTTAGAAGTTCAACTGATGGAAATATAGGCAATCTTGATAATGATGGAACTTTTTATAACTATGCGTCAGTGAGATCACCTTTGTTCTATGATCAGAATAATACTGCTTATTATGTTGATCCTGCATCAACGTCTAATATAAATGGTCTTACAGTTGCAGGCACAATCACAGGATCTATTTCAGGTTCAGCAGGAACATTTACTAGCACGACACAAAACTCACAGTTTAACTCTATTGGTGTTAATACAGCGGCATCAGGAACCGCTGGTGAAATTAGAGCAACTAATAATATTACTGCTTATTATTCAGACAAAAGACTGAAAAATATTCTGGGACTTATTTCTTCTCCTTTAGAAAAAATAAAAAAGTTATCAGGTATCGTATATAAAAATAATGATGTTGCCAAATCTTTCGGATATGAAGACGAATATGAGCAAGTGGGTGTTATAGCTCAAGAAGTTGAAAAGATTTTACCTCAAATTGTCAAACTGGCTCCTTTTGATACTAAGTATGATAACGGTAAAGAAGTATCAATTTCAGGCGAAAATTATAAAACGGTTCAGTATGAAAAATTGATTCCGTTATTGATTGAAGCAATCAAAGAACAACAAGAACAAATTGACGAACTAAAGTGTCGATTAGAAAACAACTAAATAGTCGTATCTATAAGGTAAGGAGATAAAAATTATGGCAATCACATATACCTGGAAAGTGACAGGTCTCAAAACAACCACTATAAACAATACATCAGATGTAGTTGTCCAGACATACTGGGAGAAGATTGGCAAAGACGGAGAGTTTGAAGGCGTCTTTAATGGTGCTACACCATTCTCTGCATCCTCAATGCCAGCAGGAACAACATTCATACCATTCTCTGAATTAACAGAGGAAGATGTTCTAACATGGATTAAGGCTGTTGTTGTTGATAGTTATGAGGAACACGTAAATTCTGTTATTCAGAAACAAATTGATGAGAAAAAGAATCCAGTAGTAGAGGCTTCGCTACCATGGGCTCCAGTTTCAAATACAACATCTAATACAGTTGCTAACACTTAATAAGAGAAAATATTATGGATAAGAATGTAAAAATTGAATTGTCTGTTGATCATATTAATGTTATTTTGTTTGCTTTGTCAAAGTTACCACTAGAAACTAGTATGGCTACTTTTATGGAGTTAAAAAAACAAGCAGATTTTCAGATTGAATTAAAAAAACCAGAAGGCCCATTATCAGATAAAGTAATAAATTAAAGATTGACTAAATAAACAAAACAAAGCCAAACAGGGAGAGTGAACTGTGGCAAATAAAGATTTTGTCGTCAAAAACGGCATAGTAGTTAATACTGCATTTTCAGCTAATTCATCAGGTATCTATTATAGTGGTGTGCAATTAGCCAACACTACGGCTGCAAATAATGCCGGTAATCTTGGTGGACAAGCGCCATCCTATTATGCTGTAAATACAACAGTTTACTCTACATTTGCTCAGAATACTTCTGTGTATTCCACATTTGCAAGAACAGACGGAACAGGCGCAAGTGGAACTTGGGGAATTAGTATTTCAGGGACTGCAGCCAGAGCTACTAATGCCAATCAAGTAGATCAAGTTACACCACTATTAGGATATTCTGCTTCTGGTCAAAATATTGATTATAATGGTCAAGGAGGACCTCAGTTCCAAGGAACAGGTTCTGGTGCTGCCATGGTATCTTTTCATCGTCCTGGTGCATATGCTATAAACTTTGGCCTCGGTACAGATAATCAATTGAGAACAGGTGGTTGGTCTCGTGGTGGTAACTATGTAGTTTTAGATTCTGGTAACTATAACTCATATGCGCCGACGCTAGGAGGCACAGGCGCAAGTGGAACTTGGGGAATTAGTATCACCGGTAGTGCTGGTTCAGCCACTAGTGCAACATCAGCAGGAACATTTACTAGCACGACACAAAATTCACAATTTAACTCTATTGGTGTTAATACTGGAGCTTCCGGAACCGCTGGAGAAATTAGAGCAACAGACAATATTACTGCTTACTATTCAGATAAAAGACTAAAAAATATTTTACATAATATTCCTGATGCTGTCTATAAAATCAAACAACTTTCTGGTGTTGTTTATGTTAACAATGATGTTGCCAAATCTTTCGGATATGAAGACGAATATGAGCAAGTGGGTGTTATAGCTCAAGAAGTTGAAAAGATTTTACCTCAAATTGTCAAATTAGCACCTTTTGATACAGAATATATTGATGGTAAAGAAGTTTCTAAATCTGGTCAGAATTATAAAACAGTACAATATGAAAAGTTGATACCTTTGCTAATTGAAGCAATTAAAGAACTTTCAAATAAAGTTGAAACTTTAGAAAAAAGGTTAGGTGAATAATGCCATTACCATCCGCCCCATCGTCTATATCAATGAATCAGGTCAATGTTGAGCTTGCTAAAAGTGGAACTGCTCAAATTGCTTTAAATGACACTAATGTCAGAACACTGTTTCAAAAAGCAAGTGGGCAGATATCATTATCAGACGGTTATGGTAAAGCATCTTTTTGGAAATCCAATTTGACTAAAGGATTTTTTTCAGGAGGTTATGCTCCAGGTTCACCAACCACAGGGACTACAACATCTGATAAAATCACATATTCATCAGATTCAATAGCTACTTCACCTACAACTAATTTAACTGCAGCAAAATACAGTCATGCATCAGTAGGTACTTCAGATAAAGGATTTTTTGTTGGAGGAGCACATTTATCTGTAGTAAACAACACAGCGGATAAAACCACATATTCATCAGATACAACAGTCGCTGTTCCAGGAGCTAATATGCCTACAGCAAAAATATCTCATAAGGGTATAGGAACTACCGATAAAGGTTTTTTTACAGGAGGATCACCCACTACTTCTGGTGGTTCCCCTCCAACCTCAACATCTGATAAAATCACATATTCATCAGATACAACAGCATTAGCTCCAGGAACTAATTTATCACAAGCAAGGAATGGAACCGGATCAGTTGGCACTACAGATAAAGGGTTTATTTCCGGAGGAACAATTTCAGGAACTAGTGTTTCCACGGGTGATAAAATCACATATTCATCAGAAACAATAGCTGTTTCTCCTGGTTCTGGTTTAACTATACAAAAAGCACAAACATCTGCTATAGGAAATAAAGATAAAGGATATTTTTGTGGAGGCGTTCAAGGCCTTACACCACAGGCAAGTGTTGATAAAATAACCTTTTCAACAGAAACAACAGCATCAAACCCATCTAGTTTATCTGCAGCAAGGTATGCGTCAGGTGCAGCGGGAAATAGTGATAAAGGATATGTAGGTGGAGGTGCTGTTGTTTCTGCTCCTACTCAAGCAACTCGAACTGATTTAGTGACTTATTCTTCTGATACTGTTTCGGCTATTCCAACAGCATTTTTACCTTCGGGTAAGCTGTTTTTAGCGGCTATTTAATGTGCATAATATTTTTTATAGGAAGATGAAAAAACATGACAGATATTATTATAAATTCTAACATATCAGAACTTAATCAAAAGCATAACGAATTACATGATGCATTTTTACAAGTTTTTAATGGAAGGTCCAATTATCAAATAAGCAACTTTGTAATTGGACCTCATTGTACAATAGAAAGACAGTATGATCAATGTGTAACAGAATTACAACGTAAATATTTTACAATTCGTAGGGCTGATGTAAATCGTAGAAAATTAATTAAAGAAATTGAAGAATGTAAAGATCAATTTTTGAAAGAAGAAAAAATCATTGATTTAGAAGAGTTAGAAATTGGTATTATTAGTTCTCTCAAAGAATTTAATTATCTTTATGAAATTTTCAAAAGTATGCCAAAATTTTCAGCAGAAGAATTACAAAAAGCCGAATCCATGTATTGGTTAAAGCGTTTAACAACTCAGGCTCAAATTGATGTCGAATGTAACGGATCTGTAGATACTGGTAATGCAGAAGCTCTTAGACAAATTAATTTAATAAATGATCATTCTAATAGATTTATGAATTATATAAAGGATCATCCTGGTGTTAATGAAATAGTAAAAAATATAGCTAAAGAAATTGAGGACAACAAATGAAATATTTCACTTACAATCTTATACCAAATTCAAACGAAGAAGAGGGAGGGTTAATAGGTCCTTCATTGATTCTTAAAGATTATGATAATAATATTGGAATATATGATGGTGAAAAATATTATGGTTCCGCTAATATAGATTCATTGTCTATTATTAGTGAATTTAACCCTGTTGAGATCTCAAAAGAATTATTTGATAGATATG
>Ga0315904_10003515_pt1 | contig 22962 bp, 18 predicted proteins | sample LakEriMetagenome_6_FD_203529 | JGI IMG/M metagenome (GOLD analysis project Ga0315904, IMG submission 203529) | Freshwater fungal communities from buoy surface, Lake Erie, Ohio, United States - Buoy 12 MA120 | ecosystem: Environmental > Aquatic > Freshwater > Lake | place: USA: Lake Erie, Ohio... | reverse complement strand
CGACCCGATCCGTCCCGACCGAGCACTCGACCCGACACCCGACCCACCCCACGATCGGACGACCGATCGAGCACCGGAGGTACCCGATGAGCGACGCCGCCACCCTTCCCACGCCGGACGGTACCGGCTCGCCCTCGGACACGCAGCCCGAGCGTCGGGCGGAGCCACCCGAGACCCGTACCGGCACCGACGTGCCGATCCGGATCTCCGTCGTCAACGACTACGAGGTGATCGTGCGCGGCGTCGCCGCGATGCTCGAGCCCTACCGCCACCGGATTCGCGTGGTGGAGCTCGACGCCGGCGGCACCCCGAAGGAATCGGCCGACGTCGCGCTGTTCGACACCTTCGGTGGTCAGCGCAGCATCGTGGCTCGGGCGCGCGACACCGTCGCCGATCCCGGCGTGCGCCACGTGGTGCTCTACACCTGGACGGCCGACGTCGACCTCCTCGCGATCGCTCGGGCGAGCGGGCTGTCGGGCGTGCTGTCGAAGGCCTCTCCGGCGGCCGAGCTGGTCGATGGCCTCGAACGCATCGTCGCCGGCGAGCGGGTGGGCCTCGACCTGCCGTTGCGGCTCGCGCACTACGGACCCAACGGTCCGCACCAGCCACCGGTGGTCCCGGCCAACCTCACACTACGCGAGCAGGAGGTGCTCGCCATGCTGGGCCTCGGTCTCAGCAACCGCGACATCGCCGAGGAGCTGTTCCTGGGTGTCGAGACCGTCCGCACCTACGTGCGGCAGGTGTACCAGAAGCTCGGCGTGAAGAACCGCACCCAGGCGGCCGTGCGCGCCCGCATCCTCGGTCTGGAGCCGGCGAACGAACGTCGCAACGCGAGCTGACGGCGGGCGTGGCCACGCAACCCGTCCCGGCACCGGGCGGCCGTCGAGCGCGCCCGGTCCCGGTCGGCTCCATGTCGGCGTGAGTCAGCTGCTGGTCTGCTTGGCCCGGCGCAGGGCGGCACGACGCTGGTACTCGCTCTCGCCACCCCAGATGCCCGACTCGCGGAACTGGCGAGCGTGCTCCCGGCACGGTGCCAGCACCGGACAGGTGGCGCACACCGCGAGCGCTCGACGCTCACGGTCGAGGCGTTCGCGCTCGGTCTCGATCGCCGGTCCGAAGAAGAGTTCGGTCTGGCCGGCACACGCCGCCTGCTCGGCCCACGCCGGCGACCGCCAGCGGCGGCGCGTCCGCTCGAGCGCGACGCGCGGGGACACGCGGCTCCGGGTGGGACGGAGGCCGACCGGCAGAGGTGCGGCCGTCGGGGAGTTCCTGCTGCTCACGTCCGAGCGATACCCACCCACGCGGCGCCGCAACCAGCCTCCGGCCTCCGAACGTGCGCGACCGCCGCGTCGGGCCGGCCGCACGGCCACGGGGTACCGCGTTCGGCAGCCCCCGAATCTCGGCTGCGAGTCGCGAGGGGATCGGCGAGCCGGGTCGTTTCAGCCGGAGGTGTCGCGGCTCGCCGCCGACAGGTGGGCGCGGAGCACGGCGAGGCTGGAGGTGATGAGGCGGCCGACGTGCACCTGCGAGGTCCCGATCCGCTCCGCGATCTGCGACTGGGTCATCCCCTCGAAGAACCGCAGCACCAGGATGGTGCGCTCCCTCGCGGGCAGACGATCGAGCAGGTGCTGCACGAGGTCGCGGTCGAGGACGTCCTCGAACCCACCGTCCACCGGTGGGGTGTGGCCGGTGCCCGCCGGGTCGAGCACGTGGGCGCGATAGGCGTTGTTGGCCTCCAGCGCCTCCAGCACGGCGTCCTCGCCGAGGTCGAGCACCGCGGCGATCTCGGCCACCTTCGGCGATCGGCCGAGCTCGCCGGCCAGCTTGTCCGACGCGGCGTTCACCATCGGGCGGAGGTCCTTCGCCCGACGCGACACGTGGACGCTCCAGGTGTGGTCACGGAAGTAGCGGCGCAGCTCGCCCATCACCGTCGGGGTGGCGTACGCGCCGAACGGCACACCGAGCGAGAGGTCGAAGCGGTCGACGGCCTTCAGGAGACCCAGGCGTGCGACCTGGAGCAGGTCGTCGAAGGGCTCACCCCGGTCGACGAAGCGTCGCGCGGCCCGCACGGCCAGCCAGTTCGCACGCTCGACGATCTCGTCGCGCAGCGCCGGGTCGCGGTCGCGGCTGAACCGCGAGAGTGCACCGGCGAGCCAGACGTCGTCCTCGTGGGCCCGGTCGGCGTCGCGCTCGTGCACGGACGCGCTCAGTTCGGCTCCGCCATCGCCACGACGGCGACGATCTGGGCGTGACCCTCCACCGTGCCGATCTCGGCGCTGGTGCACACGCCCTCGAGCACCGTCCGGCACAGCAGGAGGTCGGGGTGGTCGAGCGCGAAGGACGTGACGGGCGAGCGCCCGCGCACGACGAACGCGGCGCCGTGGGTGCCGGCGACGGTACCGGGACGAGCCAGGTCGAACTCGAGGTCGATACGACCGCCCTCCCCGTGCTCGATGAGTGCGATGAGGACCTCGCTCACCGCGATCTTGATGTCCTCGATCTCGTCGACCGTGCAGCCCGCCAGCGACGCGAGGCCGCTGGCCGCGAGGCGGGCCACACGAGACATGCTCGGTTCGGGCGGCACGCAGAGCTGCACCGGGCCGTTCGGGGCGACCCCCGGCTCGGCGGACTGCAGGGCGGCCTCAGCCACGATGGCTCTCGATCACGAACTGCGACGTGGTGCCGGTGATGTCGAGCAGCCGGGCCACCTCGGACCCCACTCGGCGGAGCACCACCTCGCTGCCGCGGGCGCGTGCCCGCCGGCCGGCGCCGAGCAGGCTGCGCAGCCCCGAGGAGTCGATGAACGACACGTCGCCGAGGTCGATCACGAGCGGTCGATCGCCGTCGGGATCCTGCTCCTCCTGCTGGAGCATGGCGGCCTCGAGCACCGGCCCACCGGCCATGTCGATGTCGCCGTGGACGACGATCACGTCGCCGTCGAGATCGACGGTGACGGAGTCGTCGTTCGTCGGACCGGTCATCTCTTCCTCCTGCTTCCCACGGGAACGTCGCTCCCGGCTGCGCGCTCGGACCACCCGCGGGACGTGACCCGCGGTCGAGCCAGTCTCGCGTCATCCCCGAACGCCGCCGGACGCGGCGATCCGCGGGCGACTCGGGACGATCTGACGCCACCCAGGGGGGTGCGATACCCGCTCGGGTGCCCGTCGAAACACGCGACCGGCGCACGTGCCGCGTCCGTCCGGCCGCTCGTCCCTCGATCGTCCCGAGCCGAACGAGCCGGCTGGACCTGCCGGCAGGTCGCCCGCCCGGCGCGGATCCGTGTGCGCATCGATGTGGTGGACGAGTCGGCCGACCAGGAGGTCGACCGGCGTGGGGTCAGGTGAAGACGCTGACCCCACCGGGGCCGACGAGCAGTCCGATGACCAGGAGCGCGACTCCCCACATCACCTCACCTCGGACGAGCGAGATCACGCCCGCGATCACCAGGATCACGGCGAGGATCCAGAGCAGACCTTCCATGACGTTCACCTCCCCTCGGCGGTGACCGCGGCGTCGGCCGCGGTGGCAGTTGTGGCCGCGGTGGCCGCGGTGCCGGACACCCCGGCATCTCCTGCGTTGCGGGTGGTCCGCGAGCCGGTCGGGGTGTGGGCCTTCGCGGCGACGGCCTGGGCGGCCGCGAGCTCGGTGGTCGCCCCGGCGTTCGCCGTCCCCCCGGCCCAGTCGACGAGGTGCGAGCGGACGAACCAGTGGTACTTCTCCAGGATCGCGGTCTGTCCGATGAGGAGGTCCTGGGTCACCGGGTCGAGTTCCTCGACCTCGTCGATCTCCGCCCGGTGCTCCTGGATGACGCCCTGGTACACGAGGTCGAGGGCGCCGAGGTGTGCGATCGAGTCGGCGCGGTCGAGGTCGTAGTCGTCCCAGCTGCGCTGGTCGACGATCCGCCCGGGCAGCCCGCTCGGCACCCCGCCGAGCGTGGCGATCCGCTCCGCGAGGTCGTCGACCATCGCCTGGACGCCCGCGTGCTGCGGGTCGAGCATCTCGTGGACCGCGATGAAGTTCGAGCCGACGACGTTCCAGTGGATGTGCCGCAGCGTGAGGCCGAGGTCGATCAACGCGACCAGTCGGCGCTGCAGCCGCTCGGCGAGGTCGGTGCCCTGCTCGACGGTGAGCGTCGGCACGGTGACGCGCGCCTGTCGCCGCGAGGTCACCGGCGGCGACGGGACGGGCGACGGGCGGTCGGCCGGGGTCGGGCGATCGGTGCGGGTGGTGGTGGGCTGGGCCATGGAACGTGCTCCTGGTCGTGGGGGGCGGCCCGGTCGGGGCGGCCGGACCGTGTCACCGTTGGCGTGAGCTGTCCGTGGCTCCGGTACCCCTGGCCCGCACGGGGTAGACGGGGATCGTCCTCCCCGCCGTCCCCGCCGTCCCCGCCGTCCCCGCCCCGGCGGTCCGTCCGGACCGGTGGGGGACGGTGTCGCGTGCGCCGCTCAGCGGGTTGTGCAGACGGGCACCGGGGAACAGGACGCGACCGCCGGTGAGCTCGCCGAGCGTCAGGCCGACCAGGTCGCGGTGGCCGCCGATCTCCCCCACGCCGAGGTGATCGGTCAGGTGGGCGACCCGACCGACGCGATCATCGACGCCGCCGCCCGGTGCCACGCCGACGTGATCGTCGTCGGATCGCACGACCGGAACTGGTTCCAGCGCCTCCTGTCGCCGTCGGTCGCCGATGCCGTCGTGCACGACGCCCGGGTGCCGGTGCTCGTCGTCCACGCCAGGTGACTCCACGCCAGGTGACTCCACGCCAGGTGACTCCACGCCAGGTGACCCGACTCCGGGTGCCTTCACGCCGGGTGACGTCACGCCGGGTGACGTCACTCCAGTTGACTTCACTCCAGTTGACAGAGTGACCCTGCGGTCGGCATCGTGTCGGGACGGCACGGGGCCGGGGGACGTCCGCCGTGCACCGACGAACGCGTGTGCCGACGGCGCGCGGGAGCGTGGAGGAGATGCAGATGGCACACGACGTGTTCGTGCTCGGCGGGTTCCAGACGGACTTCGCCCGCAACTACGCCAAGCAGGGTCTGGAGATCAGCGACATCGTCGCCGACGTGGTGTCCGGCACCCTCGCCGACGCTCAGGTGGACCCGGCCGACGTGGAGACGATCCACGTCGGCAACGCCTTCGGACAGCTGTTCACCGGCCAGGGTCACCTCGGCGGCATGCCGGCCACGGTGGAACCGGCGCTGTGGGGCGTGCCCGCCGCACGACACGAGGCCGCCTGCGCCTCGGGCAGCATCGCGATCCTCGCGGCGATGGCCGAGATCGAGGCGGGCCGCTACGACTGCGCGCTCGTCGTCGGTGCCGAGCAGGAGCGCAACGTCCCGGGCGACCAGGCGGCGCTGCACCTCGGTGCGGCCGCCTGGGTGCACCACGAGGCCGAGGGAGTGGTGCACGTGTGGCCGTACATGTTCCACCTCCTGGCCGAGGAGTACGACGCGCGGTTCGGCCTCGACGACCGCCACCTGGCCGCGATCGGCGAGCTCAACTACGCGAACGCCAAGGTCAACCCCAACGCCCAGACACGCGCCTGGGCGCACACGCCGGAGAGCTTCACCGCGGACGACGTCGCCAACCCGGTCGTCGTCGGTCGCGTGCGTCGCCACGACTGCAGCCAGGTCACCGACGGCGGCGCCGGACTGGTGCTCGCCGGGCGACGCACGGCCGAGGCGTGGGCGGCCGTCCGTGGCCGATCGCTCGACGAGGTGCCGCGCATCGTCGGCTGGGGTCATCGCACCGTCGGCCTGCCGCTCGCGGCCAAGCTCGAGCGCTCCGCCGGCGAGCCCTACGTGATGCCGCACGTGCGCCGCGCCATCACCGACGCGTTCTCGCGGGCGGGCCTCGCGGACGTCGCCGGGCTCGACGGCATCGAGACCCACGACTGCTTCACGTCGTCGGAGTACCTGGCGATCGACCACTTCGGGATCACCGCCCCCGGCGAGAGCTGGAAGGCGGTCGAGGAGGGTGTCATCGCCCGCGACGGTTCGCTGCCGGTGAACCCGTCGGGCGGGCTGATCGGCGGTGGTCACCCCGTCGGTGCCACCGGCGTGCGGATGGTCCTGGACGCGAGCCGCCAGGTCACCGGCACGGCCGGCGACACCCAGGTCGCCGGTGCCCGCACGTTCGCGACGCTGAACATCGGTGGCTCCACCACCACCACCGTCAGCTTCGTCGTCGCCGCCGGCGCCGCCTGAGCGCACCGCCGCCGCAACACGCACGACCGCACCCCACGCACCCCACGCACCCCCTGCACCCCCTGCCGTCCGAGGAGTCACCATGACCGCCACCACCGCCACCGTCGTCCACGAGGTGCCGTCCACGCTGCCCGCCGACGACGACCACCCGTACCGCACGGGCGCCTGGCGACCGAACCACCGCGAATGGGACGCGTTCGACCTGGAGGTGGAGGGCCACCTGCCCGACGACCTCGAGGGCGTGTACCTGCGCAACACCGAGAACCCGGTGCACCCGTCGATCGGCCTGTACCACCCGTTCGACGGCGACGGGATGCTGCACTCGATCTCCTTCGGTGGTGGGCGCGCCACCTATCGCAACCGGTTCGTCCGCACCGACGGCTTCCTCATGGAGCAGGACGCGGGTGAGCCGCTGTGGACCGGCTTCTACGACCTCGCCGCGAACTCCAAGCTCGACGGCTGGGGCGCGCGGGGGCGGATGAAGGACGCGTCGAGCACCGACGTGATCGTCCACAACGGCGTGGCCCTCACCAGCTTCTGGCAGTGCGGCGACGTGTACCAACTCGACCCGATCACGCTCGAGGCCCGCGGCAAGGCGCCGTGGGTGCAGGACTTCCCCAACCCGGTCGGCGTGTCCGCGCACACCAAGCTCGACGAGGCCACCGGTGAGCTGCTGATCTTCGGCTACTCCGCCGAGGCGCCGTACCTCCACTACGGCGTGGTCGACCCCGCCGGCCGGCTCGTCCACGCGATCGACGTGCCGCTCCCGGGCCCGCGCCTGCCGCACGACATGGCGTTCAGCGAGCACTACGCGATCCTCAACGACTGCCCGATGTTCTGGGATCCCGAGCTGCTCGCCATGGGCGCGCACGTGCCGCGCTACTACCGCGACCTGCCCACGCGCTTCGCCGTCGTGCCGCGCCGCGGCACGACCGCCGACGTCCGCTGGTTCGAGGCCGCCCCCACCTACGTCCTGCACTGGATCAACGCGTTCGAGGACGGCGACTGGCTGGTGCTCGACAGCTTCTTCCAGCACGACCCCGCGCCTGCGAAGCGGGAGGGCACGCCGAAGGGCATGTCGCTGTACCGAACCATCGACCTCGACCGGCTCCAGACGCGGCCGCACCGGTGGCGGTTCAACCTCGTCACGGGCGAGACGCGCGAGGAGTCGCTGTCGGAGCGGGTGATGGAGTTCGGGATGATCAACCCGCAGGTCGCCGGGCGCGACTACCGCTACGCGTACGACATGACCGGCAAGCCGGGCTGGTTCCTGTTCGACGGGCTGGTGAAGCACGACGTCGTCAGCGGCACGGAGGAGCGCTACGCGTTCGGGGAGGGTGTGTTCGGCAGCGAGACGCCGTTCGCCCCCCGGCCCGGCGCGACCAGCGAGGACGACGGCTACCTCGTCACGTTCACCACCGACCTGAACACCGACCGCAGCGAGTGCCTCGTGTTCGACGCCACGCGGCTCTCCGAGGGCCCGATCGCTCGCGTGCGGCTGCCCGAGCGGATCTCGTCGGGCACCCACTCGTGCTGGACCCCCGCGTCGCAGCTCGCCCCGGTGTGACCACGCCCCGCACCGCGACGCCGCCACGGCACCGCGGCCCGGCGACCGGCCCGAACGCGACCGGCCCGAACGCGATCGGTGCGGCACTCGGGCTCCTCGGCGACGAGTGGCGACTGCTGATCGTGCGCAGCGCGTTCGAGGGCGCCCGTCGCTACGTCGACTGGAAGGAGCGGCTGCCCGTCTCCGACGCCGTGCTCACCGCGCGCCTGCGTTCGCTCGTCGACGGGGGCGTGCTCCGGCGCGTGCCCGCCGCGATCACGCCGGGCCGTCACGAGTACGAGCTCACCGCTGCCGGACGCGACCTGTGGGTGCTGCTGCTCACCATCTGGGACTGGGAGCGACGTCACGTGGCGGGCCAGGCTGACCGCCTGCCGTCGATGGTGCACACCGACTGCACGAACGTGTTCCACCCCGTGGCGTGCTGCGCCGCGTGCCGGTCGGCGGTGGAGTTGGACGACGTGACCGCCGTGTTCGGTCCGAGCGGTGGGTTCGCCCGGTCCGTGCCGGTCGGCGCACACCGCCGCCGGAGCGGACGGCGCACGACCCCGGGCGACGCGAGTGCGAGTCCTGCGTCGGACGCCGGGCCGGGGTTGTTCCCCGACACGATGGCCGTGATCGGGAACCGCTGGTCGGCGGCGGTCGTCGGTGCCGCCGTGCTCGGTGCCCGGCGCTTCCGCGACTTCGAGCGGGCGCTGGGCGTGCCCCCGACCGTGTTGACCGAACGGCTGCGCAGCTTCGTCGCGCTCGGCGTGCTCGACGACGACGGCGCCGCCTACCGGTTGACCACCAAGGGCGCCGCGCTGTTCTCGATCGTGATCGCGCTCGTGGCGTGGGGTGAGCGCTGGGTCCCCGCTGCCGACGGCCCCGCCGTGCTCGCCACGCACGTCGCCTGCGGTGCCCCGTTCGTGCCGGCCTGGTCGTGCAGCGAGTGCGGCGGCGAGCTGCGCCGCGACACGATCGGGATCGTCGGACACCCGATCGTCGAACGGTCACACCCGCACTGAACGGTGCGTCGGGCTCGCGGGAGTACTGTCCCGCGGTATGACACCACGCACGACGGGGGACGTGACGGCGGAGTGGCTCGGCGACGTGTTGGGGTGCACGGTCACCTCCATCGACCTCGTGCCGATCGCCGCCGGACAGGGGTTCATGGGTCAGCTCGCGCGGGTGGCGATCACGTCGCCCGACCCGGGCGCGCCCACGAGCGTGATCGTGAAGGTGCCCAACCCCGACCCGGCGGCACAGTTCCTCGGCCAGGTGATGCGCACCTGGGAGCGCGAGCACGGCTTCTATCGCGATGCGGCGCCACACATGTCCGTGCGGGTCCCGACCGCGCACGTGAACATCGGCGACCCGCCGTGCTTCGTGTTCGAGGACCTCGCGCCGGCCACGCCGGGCGACCACGTCGCCGGCGCCACGCTCGACCAGGCGGAGCGGGCGATCGACCTGCTCGCGCGGCACCACGCGTTCTGGTGGGAGCACCCGCTGCTGCGCACCTTCTCGTGGATGCCCGGCCTCGACGACCCGATGATCCACACACTCAAGCCCACCTTCGACCTGGGCTGGCCGGCATTCCTCGCCCGCTACGACGGCGACCTGCCGAGTCGCGTCATCGGGTGGTGCGAGCGGTTCGTCGAGGAGATCGTGCCGTGGGTGGGTCGCCACCTCGACGACCCGATCACCATGACCCATGGCGACTTCCGCCTCGACAACATCTTCTTCGACGATGGTCCCGGCGGCACGGGCGAGGTGTCGCTCATCGACTGGCAGAACGCGATGCGCGCACCCGGTGGCAGCGACCTCGTCTACTTCTGCGCGAACAACCTGACGGTGGAGATGCGCCGCACCCACGAGCGCGACCTCATCGCGCGCTACCTCGACCGACTCCGCTCGCACGGCGTGCCGACCGACGCGCTCACCGAGCAGCAGGTGTGGGACGGCTACCGCGAGGGTCTGCTGTTCTACGCGCTGAGCTTCGGTGGATCGATCCTCACGCTGAACCCGGCGAACGAGCGCGGCGCCGCGTTGCTCGACGCCCTCGTGCGGCGGACGTTCACCGCGGTCGACGACCTCGATGCCGGCCACGTGCTCGGCTACACCGACTGATCGGCGATCCCGAGTCCGATCGCGCCAGACTGCACCGCATGAACGTGCGTGTCCGCCGACGACCCGGGCGTCCGGTGGGCGGCCGACCGGTCGTGGACCGCGACCTGCTGCTCGACGCCGCCGAGCGCGTCATCGCCCGCGACGGCAACGGCGCCTCGCTCGAGGCGATCGCCGTCGAGGCCGGGGTCACGAAGCCGATCGTGTACGCCCGCGTCGGCAGCCGCGCCGAGCTGTCGAACGCGCTCGCCTCGCGGCTGTCCGACCGGCTGCTCGCCGCGGGTCGTGAGGCGATCGACGGTGACCTCGACCACCGCACCCTCGCCGCCCTGTTCCGCAGCAACCTCGAGATCCTCGACGCCCACCGCGAGCTGTTCCTGTACGTCACGCGCGGCACGGGAGACGACACACCGGAACGGACGCTGTTCCTCGCGGGCCGCTCGGCCACGGCGCTGGCCGAACTCCTGGCCGACTCGCGGCGGCGCGGCGGCGCCGACGACTCGGTCGCGCTCCCGTGGGCCTACGGGATCGTCGGCGTGATCAACCTGGTCTCACTCTGGTGGCTCGACGAGCGCGACCGACCTGCGGACGTGCTGGCGGACCAGCTGGCGGAGCTGGTGTGGTCGGGGCTGTCGGCGAGCTCGCCCGACGCCTGACACGGCGCGACCGGCACCCTGCGACCGGCACCCTGGATGCAGGGAACTTACCGAGGGTAGATTCGCCCTCGACACCGGTGCTACCGTGCGGGGAGCACGCTGGCAGGGGGCCGGCGGACCGTGACCCGCACGTCCTCCTGCGATCCATCGCTCCAGCCAACGATCCGACCAACGATCCGACCAACGATCCGACCAACGATCCCACCGAGTTCGAACGACCGATCACGGCAGCCCGACGGGCCGCCGCACCCGTGAGGAGAGACATGACCGCACTCGACGAGCACGCTGCGTCGGCCACCCGCTGGCACCTCCGCGGCAACTGGGCCCCGGTCCAGGACGAGCTCACCGTCACCGACCTCCGCGTCACCGGGAAGGTGCCCGACGAGCTCGAGGGCGTGTACGTCCGCACCGGCCCGAACCCGAAGAGCGGCGCGAGCGACCACTGGTTCTTCGGCGACGGCATGGTGCACGGCGTCCGGCTCGGCGGCGGGCGGGCGCAGTGGTACCGCAACCGCTACGTGCAGACGCCGAACATCAGCAACCCGCAGGGCGACGCGATGTCGAACATGGGCGACCTCACCCGCGGCACCGGCAACACCCACGTCATGCGCCACCGCGACCAGATCCTGTGCCTCGAGGAGGGGCACTGGCCGTGGCGGATCGACGGCGAGCTGAACACCCTCGGCTACCAGAACTGGGACGGTGCGCTCACCACGTCGATGACGGCCCACCCGAAGATCTGCCCGGTCACCGGTGAGCTGATCGCCTTCAGCTACCTGAGCCCCACGCCGCCGTACCTGCACTACATCCGGATCGGTGCCGACGGCGTGCTGCAGCAGCTCGAGGGCATCGAGATCCCGAACATGGTGATGATGCACGACTTCAACGTCACCCGGAACCACGTCGTGTTCATGGACCTGCCGGTGTGCTTCGACCTCGGCGCACTCGCCACCGGGATGCCGTTCAAGTTCAAGCGCGAGGCGGGTGCCCGCCTCGGTGTGATGCCGCGCACCGGCACCAACGCCGACGTGCGCTGGTTCGACATCGAGCCGTGCTACGTGTTCCACCCCGTCAACGCGTTCGAGGACGGCGACACCATCACCCTGTTCGTCTCGCGCCAGCCGGAGGCGTTCGGGTCGAGCAACGACGACTACGCCGAGGTCGGCCGCCTCTGGAAGTGGACGATCGACCTCGCCGCCGGCACGGTGCGCGAGGAGCAGGTGGACGACCGACCCGGCGACTTCGGCCGCGTCGACGACCGGCTCGTCGGCCTCGACGCCCGCTACGGGTACCTGATGGCGATGGCGGGCGAAGGCGTGGTCGAGGAGCCGGTGTACGGCTCGTCGCTCTGGAAGTACGACCTGCACACCGGGCAGTGCTGGGAGCACCGCCTCGGTGACGGCGTGCGCGGCGCCGAGCCGGTGTTCGCACCCCGCTCGCCCGACGCCGCCGAGGACGACGGCTGGGTGATCTCGTTCGCCCACGACACCCGCACCGACGAGTCCACGCTGCGCATCGTCGATGCGCGCGACTTCGACGGCGCGCCGGTCGCCGTGGTGCACCTGCCGCGTCGCGTGCCGTACGGCGCACACGGCAGCTGGATTCCCGACACGCCGTCGTTCTGACGGTCGGGGTCGGCGCGGGGGCGCCGACGACATCGCCGGGCGGTCCGTGAGGACACGAACGGGACAGACGGGGGCAGGCCGGGGACCTGCCGACGGCCCGGCAGGGCATCAGGGGAGGGGACCATGAGAGGGACGACGCACACGCGCCGCACTGCGGTCGCGGCGGTGCTGGCCTGGACGCTGCTCGCCACGGCGTGCGGCGGTTCCGGCGGTGACGGCGGTGACGAGGGCGCCGACGGCGGCGGCTCGGCCACCACCGCCGCGCCCGCGACCACGGCGCCGGGGGCCGCCACCACCGACACGGACACCGACACGGACACCGACACGGAGACCGACACGACCGGCACGGACACCGACACGACCGGCGCCGAACCGGGCGCGGACACCACGGCGCCGGCGGAGCCCGGCGAGGTGTCGCCGAACGCGGTGTTCCCGACCCTCGGGCCGCCGACGGGCACGCCGATCCGGATCGGCCTCGTGAACACCGAGGGCGCGCCGGGTCTCGACTTCCCGGAGATCCGCACCTACATCGAGGGCGCGGTCACCTATCTCAACGAGCACGGCGGCATGGGCGGCCGCCCGATCGAGCTCGAGAGCTGTGTCGTCAACGGGTCGCCGGAGACCTCGCAGGCGTGCGCCCAGGAGCTCACCGGAAACGATGTCGAGCTGGTGATGCTCGGCCTCGACCTGTTCCCGGACTACGCCACCTACACCGCGGCGGCCGTGCCGATCATCGGCGTCCTGCCGATCCTGCCCGGCGACTACACCGCCGACGCCCTGTTCCTCACCGGCGGCAACGCCACGGTGATGGCTGCGACGGCCGGGGTGGCCAAGGACCACTTCGGGGCCACCCGCGTCGGCATCATCTCGGCCGACAACCCGGGCGGCAACTCCTCGCTGGGGTCGCTCACCGCGTCGCTCGACGCGCTCGGCGTCGAATGGACGTCGGTGAAGGGCGGCGACACCGAGACCGATGCCGGGTTCCTCGGCCTGATGCGTGAGGCGGCCGACGGCGACCCGGACGTGATCGTCTCGCTGTACTCCGACGCCGGCTGCATCGGCACGATGCGCGGCCGCGCCTCGCTCGGCATCGACATCCCGGTGCTGACGACGGGCATCTGCAGCAGCGCCGAGGTGCTCGACCAGGTGGGTGACGACGCGGTCGGCTGGAACTTCGTCGGCGTGTCCACCCAGGAGGAGACGCCCGAGCTCGCGATCCTGCAGGAGATCCTGGCGCCCGTCCTCGACGTCGCCCCCGAGGAGGTCGACTCGACGGCACTGGGCCTCGGTGGGCTCGGGATGTTCCTCATCATGACCACGACCGTGATCGCCAACCAGCTCGCGGCCGAGGGCCTGGAGGTGACCGGCGCGGCGCTGCGCGACCGGCTGGCCACCGGCGAGGGGCTCACGCTGTGGCCCGGCGGCGCGGCGCTCGACTGCGGTGCCGCACCCGCCTACCCCAGCATGTGCTCGTTCGAGTTCCCGATCGCGGAGTACCTCGAGGGCGGCGAGGTGCGCACGATCCCGGGCCTGGAAGCCGTGTCGGCGCTCGACTACCTCCCGTGAGCACCCCGCAGGTCGACACCGGCGCGAGCTCCGAGCGGCGATGACCGACTACCTCTTCTACCTGCTGCTCGGCAGCGCGGCCGGGGCGATCATCGCCGCGATCGGGCTCGGGCTGGTGATCACCTACCAGGGGTCGGGGGTGGTGAACTTCGCCCACGGCGCCGCCGCGACGTGGGTGGCGTTCGTGTACGCCGACCTGCGCGACGGCGCCTACCCGCTGCCGGTGCCCGGCCTGCCGGCCCGGATCACCTTCGGCGGTGCGTGGGAGGGCGACGTGGGGTTCGCGTGGGCGATGGTGCTCACGATCGCCACGGCCGCGGCACTGGGCGCGCTGGTGCACCTGCTGGTGTTCCGGCCGCTGCGCCGCGCGCCCGCCCTCGCGAAGGTGGTGGCGAGCGTCGGCCTGGTGATCGTGATCACCTCGCTCGTCGACCGCCGCTTCGCCGATCGCTCGTCGATCCGCGTCGACCCGATCCTGCCGCGCGAACCGGTGTCGATCACCGACGAGCTGAGCGTGCCCCGCGACGGGCTGTGGCTCGCGGCGATCGTGATCGTGATCGCCATCGTGCTGTTCGCGCTGTCGCGCTGGACCCGCGTGGGTCTGGCCACCCGCGCCGCCGCGGAGAACGAGAAGGGCGCGCAGCTGCTCGGCTACTCACCCGACCGGCTGGCCTCGCTGAGCTTCCTGCTCGCCGGGGTGGTGACCGGTGTGGTCGCGGTGCTGGCGTCGCCGATGATCCAGCTGTCGTCGGGCGTGTTCACCTTCGGCTACCTCGTGCCGGGCATCGGTGCCGCGCTCATCGGCCGCTTCCGCCACGTCGGGCCGACGGTGATCAGCGGGATGGTGATCGGCATGGTGCAGTCGAGCTTCACCAAGCTCCAGATCGACCTCCCGTGGTTCCCCGAGTACGGGGCGAAGGAGGGGCTGCCCTTCCTCGTGATCATCGTCGCGATGGTGCTGCTCGGTGAGCGACTGCCCGAGCGTGGCAGCGTCGACCTGTGGCGGCTGCCGACCGTGCCGCCCGCCCGGTTGCGCCTCGCTGCCCTCGCGGCGCCGACGGTGCTCGCGGTCGTCGGCCTGTTCGTGCTCGGGCCGCTGTGGCGCGGGGCGATCATGACCACCGTCATCGCCACGGTGACCGCGCTGTCGTTCGTGGTGCTCACCGGGTTCGCCGGGCAGACGTCGCTCGCGCAGATGGCGTTCGCGGGCATCGCCGGGTTCGCGCTGTCGCGGCTGGCGACCGGCTGGGGCGTCCCGTTCCCGGTCGCGCCGATCCTCGCCGCGGCGCTCGCCGGCGTGTTCGGGTTGCTCGTCGGGCTGCCTGCGCTGCGGTTGCGCGGCACCAACCTCGCGATCGTCACGCTCGCGGGCGGCGTGGCGATCGCCGAGTTCGTGTTCAAGAACCCCGAGTACGTCGGCGACGCCTCCACCGGCGGTGCGCAGATCCCGAACCCCGAGCTGTTCGGGTGGGACCTCGGCCTGGTGCTCGGCAGCAACTCGTCGCGACCGGTGTTCGGGGTGTTCCTCGTCGTCGTGGCGGTGCTGGTGGCGCTCGCCGTGTCGAACCTCCGTCGCAGCGCGTCCGGCCGACGCGTGCTGGCGATCCGCTCGAACGAGCGCGCTGCGGCGTCGGTCGGCATCAGCGTGGCGCGCACGAAGATGGCGACGTTCACCTGCTCGGCGGCCATCGCCGGCATCGCCGGATGCCTCGTCGGCTACCGCTTCGGTGCGGTGAGCGAGGTGTCGTTCGGGATGGTGGCCTCGCTCACCGCGCTCGCCGTGGCGTACCTGGGCGGCATCACGAGCGTGAGCGGCGCGGTGACCGCCGGCGTGATGGCGACGTCGGGCGTGGCGTTCTTCGCGATGGGCGAGGTGATGGGTGCGTTCGGCACCTGGCAGGCGTTCATCGGCGGCGTGCTGCTCATCGTCACCACCATCCAGTACCCGCAGGGGATCGCCGGCGCGCTCCGCGCGCGGGTCATCGCCGGCCGGACGCCGAGACCCCGACGTCGTCGGCGCCTGGTTCCGGCGGCGTGAGCGCGGCGGCTCGCTCGCGGCTCACCAGCACCACACCGGTCACCACCGCGACGCTGCCGATCACCGCCTCCACCGTGGGTGACTCGCCCAACACCACCCAGGCGATCAGGATGCTGACCGGCACCACGAGCGTCGCGACGCTGGCCGTGGTGGTGGCCGGCAGCACCTTCATCGCCCCGGCGAGCGATGCGTAGACCAGCGCCGAGCCGCCCGCACCCAACCAGATCAACAGCACCCACGCGCCGATCGACAGGTCGGCGAACTCGCCCGCCGACGGCGCCGCGACGGCGAGCATCACGAGCGCGCCTGCCACCGTGCCCGGCGTGTTGAGCCACCAGGGGTCGTACTGGTCGGCGAGGCTGCGGGTGGTGAGCGAGGTCGCCGCCCACACGATCACCGAGCCGAGCACGAGCGCGATCCCGAGCAGCGACGACGACCCCTCGTTCTCGGCACCGCTGGAGATCACCACCAGACCGACGACGGACAGCACGAGGCCGGCGGCGGCGCGCCGGTCGAGCCGGTGGCGCAGGAACAGCCACTCGCCCGCGGCCACGACCGCCGGGAACGTGCCCTGGACGACCGCGGACGTGGCGACGGTGACCTGATCCTGACCGGCGCTGAACAGCAGGTGGAACCCTGCCGACGCGCCGAGACCGGTGAGCACGAGCCGCACGCGGTGCGCCGGTGCGATCGGCGTGCGACGCCGGGGCTGCAGCGCGACGATCGCGACGAAGGCCATCGCCGAGATCACCACGCGCCCCGCCGCCATCGCGTTGGGCGACAGCTCGCGAAGCACGATCTCGATGAAGGTGAACGAGAAGCTGCCGATCAGGACGACGAGCAGCACTTGCCCCAGGGCGCGGTGGCGCGGGGTGAGGGTGCGGATCGGCACGAGCTGGGACGGTACCCGACGGCGGTCGGTGACGAGCTGATCCGTGGTTCGCCAGACGCGCGGGTCAGCCCTCGTCGCGGCGTCGCGCCGGACGAGCACGGGTGGGGTCGAGGTCGCCGACGCCGTGGAGGATCGCTGCGAGGGTCTCCGCCCCGTCCACCACCCGCGGACCGGGGCGCACCACGAGGCCGTTCGCGTCGATCGCCCACACGTCGACCGACTCGGGCAGGTGGTCGAGCACCCCGACGGCGTGCTGCGCGGCGCCCTCCACGTCGAACCCGCACGACGCCACCACCACCACGTCGGGATCGGCGCCCGCGACCGCCTCCCACGTCGTCGGCACCGAGCGCTCACCGGGTCGGGCCAGCACGGGCTCGCCGCCCGCCGCCCGCACCAGGTCGGGCACCCAGTGCCCGGCCACGAACGGCGGGTCGGGCCACTCGAGCACGAACACGCGTGGTCGCCGGCGACCGGCGACCGCGACGCCGAGGCGGTCGAGGCGCGCCCGCGCGTCGGCCACCAGCGCGGCGGCGCGCTCGGAGGTGCCCGTCGCCGCGCCGACGGCCAGCACCGAGTCGAGCACCTCGTCGAGGGTGTGCGGGTCGAGGGTCACCACCTGCCCCGAGCAGCCGAGAGTGGCGATCGCGTCGTCCACCCGACCGGCCGGCAACGCGCACACTCGACAGAGGTCCTGGGTGAGCACCACGTCGGGGTCGAGGGCGCGGAACCGCTCGACGTCGAGCGTGTACAGGTCATCACCCGCGGCGAGGCGGGCACGCACCAGGGCGTCGATGCCGGCAGGGTCGAGTCCGTGCGTGTCGAGCCCGCCGACCACGATCGCTCGTCCGGCTCGGGGATCGGGCGGGAAGTCGCACTCGAAGGTCACCCCGACCAGCTCGGCGTCGAGCCCCAGCGCCAGGGCGATCTCGGTGGCCGACGGGAGCAACGAGACCACGCGCACGGGACGGGAACGTACCCGGCAGGCGGGGCCCGCACCAGCCGGGTGCGCGCTGCGCCGGATCACCCCTCGATCGGGTGATCGTCGCAACTCGGCCCGATCACCTGACGATTCCGAGACGAATCCCCTCGAGCCCGGACGATCCGAGCCGAACACCGGACGTCGTCGCGTGATGGGAGCACCCGACGCGCCGTACCACGGCCTTCGGGCCGACCACCACGAAGGGTCCCGAACTCGATGTCCGCACAGCCGCCCACCGCTGGTCACCGCATCACGAGCACCGCCGACCGCACCGACCGCACCGACGCACGCCGCCGCCGGCGCCGCACCGCCGCGGTCCTCTCCCTGGTCGCTGCCCTCCTCGGCTCGTCGCTGGCCGGTGTGGTCGTCGACATCACGGTCGGCGTCGTGGCCGACCCGTTCGTCCCGAGCGCTCAGGCGGCCGGCACGCCGGACATCGTGCTGACCAAGACCACCGAGACCGAGGTGCTCATCGGCGCGACCACCACGGTGACGTTGCGGGCCTGCAACCCCGCCAGCCAGCCCGACGGCTACAACCTGTCCTTCCGTGACGTCGTGCCGTCCGGCGCGTCCTTCGTGAGCGGCACCCCGGCACCGTCGCGCACCGTCGCGAACCTGCCCCTCGCCGGCGAGACCACCCTGATCTGGGAGAACGTGTCCGACCTGCTCACCGGCACGTGCAGCTCGATCTCCTACACCATCGACACCAACCCCGACGGGAACCTGGCCACGCTTCGCATGGGCTCCACGTTTGCCACGACCGGGGGCGCCTACGTCAACACGAACGCGTTCTTCATCCCCGACTTCGATTCGAACGGTCAGCCGGCCACCGACATCACCGGGAGCGACACCGACACGCCGGCGATCACCACCATCTCCGCCTTCGTCGCCGAGAAGGTGGCCGGCAACGTCGGCGAGGGCGAACTCCTCCGCGGCGTGCACGGCGCGCGGCCCGTGACCTACACGGTCCGTGTGCGGAACAACCCCGACGCGCCCACGAACGACCTCACCCTCGTCGACGTCCTCCCGCCGTCGCTCGAGTTCCTCGGCTGCGCGTACGTCGGCGGCGTGCCCGGCTACTCGGCCGGCACCGACAACACGATCGACGCTCCCACCAACGAGACACCCGGCGCGCAGACCGACGAGTACGTCGGCTCGGGCCGCCTGGCGATCGGCAGCGCGACGGCCACCTGCCGCCGTCCGTCCTTGATCGACACCGTCGGCGGCTCCACCCACGTCACGTGGACCGCCGCCGACCTCGGTGCCGCCGGCGACCTCGCTGCCGGCGCGACGCTCGAGATCACCTACCTCGCCGGCATCCCGCTGCGTGCCAACACCGACACCTGGCCCAACGGCAGGCCGTCGGCGTCGAGCCTCGGCCAGGGCCGCAACCTCGACAACAACTCCGGCCCGCCCACCTCCGAGACCGCCACCGAGCCCGCCGTCACCAACCAGCTCACCGCGGCGGGCACCTTCATCGGCCCGTCCACCCTCGGCGCGAACCCCACGATCAACGACAGCGCCACCGCCACCGTCACCTCCGAGGACCTCGTCGTGCGGAAGTCCGCCAGCGGCCAGGTGGTCCAGGGCAGCGTGGTCACGTCCACGCTCGTCATCCAGACGGGCGAGTACCGCACGGCCCGCGACCTCGTCGTGGTCGACACCCTCCCCGACGGCCTCTGCCCGCTCGACACGACGGCCTGGTCGGTCGACTGCGGCACCGACGCCGCCGCGACGATCGACGCCGGCAGCGGTCCGCAGCCGGCTCCGTTCACCGCGGTGGAGAACGCCGACGGCACGTGGACCCTCACGTGGAGCCACACCGCCGTTCCCGAGCTGCAGGCACTCCCGCACGACGGCACCGTGACGATCGTGTTCCGGTCACGGGTCCGCACCCACTACTTCCAGAACGGCGCGATCGAACCCGGTCGGCCGATCCTCAACTTCGACCGTCTCGTCAACAACGTGTCGATCTCCGGCCTCGACGACCGGCGTACCGTGATCGACGCCACCACCGGCGACCCCGAGCCCGACGGCGTGGCCGACAACGACGTGTCGTCGGCCGCCATCGACGGCATCGGCCCGTCGATCGACAAGCGCGTGTCGGCACGCGACGGCGTGCTCGCGAGCGGCAGCTTCTCCAACGCCGGCACCGGCAACGCCGGCGACATCGGCGACGCGTGCCGCGACGGCAGCTTCACGTGGGTCGACAACACCACCGGCTTCCGTCCCGGCGACTACGTGTGCTTCAGCCTGCGCGCCACCTTCCCCGGCAACATCGACGCCGACGCCGTCCAGATCGTCGACATGCTCCCGGCCAAGTTCGACTACGTGCCCGGGTCGGCCCGACGCGTCACCGGTGGCGGCTCGCCCGACGACCTGGCGAACACCACCGTGACCACGAACCTCAGCGGGGCCAACGACACGATCACCTTCGACGTCGAGGGCAACAGTCAGGTGCCGTCGGCGCCGGGCGGCCGCACGTTCCACTGGACCATCGCGGCCCGGGTCGGCGACCCGACCCTCAGCGCCGCCTACGACATCAACGCCAACCTGATGAAGATGACCACCACCAACACCGCCGGTGACGTCTTCCAGTACCGCGACCAGTCCGACGTCCAGTGGACCGAACCGCAGGTGAAGCTCGACAAGACCAACGGCGCGACCGGCAACGTCGACGGCGGCGACGACGTCGTCTACACCATCCGGCTCTGGAACGACGGCAACGTCGCCGCTGCGAACGCCGTGGTGTGGGACCGCCTGCCAACCGGCATCGCCTGCGCCGACGTGACCACCTCGACACCCACCGCCACGTGCAGCTCGAACGTGCTGGAGTGGGACGCGGCCGACATCCCCTCCGTCGCGGGCCCGACCACCCTCGGTTCCGCGCCCGTGACGCTCACGTACACCGTCAACCTGCCCGATTCGGTCGACCCCGGCCGCCAGTACACGAACACCGCCGGCGTGCGCACCTACCAGGCGGCGACCAACGCCACCGACAGCCCCCAGGTGTACGTGCCGGCGAACAACATCGACCCGACCCTCACCGCCACCAACGCCGACCAGGCGCGCGACACCTCGGTGATCACGGTGGTCGCCGCGACCGCGGCCAAGACGCAGCAGTCGTCGGTGAACGACGCACCGAGCAACCCGGCGAACGCCTCGCCCGGCACCGGCGCCGAGACCGTCACCATCGGCGAGACGATCACCTACACGATCACGGCGACGATCCCCGAGGGCACGAGCGTGCTCGACGCCCGCGTCACCGACGCTCTCGACGACGACCTCGTGCTCGCCGCCACCCCGACCTGGGTGTTCGACGGCGTCGCCAACGACCCCGCCTGGAGCCTGCACGTCAGCACGCCCGCCGTCGGCGCCAACGGCACGATCCGCCTCGACCGGACCGGCACCCACACCAACGCCGCCGGCTCGGGTGACGACCTGCTCGTGCTCACCATCGTGGCCCGCACCAGCAACGCCGGCACCACGGTGGCCGGCGACGCGATCAGCAACCAGGGTGTCTTCTCGTACCTGCCCGCTCCCGTGATCGGCACCACACGCGTCGACCGCAGCTCGAACACGGTCAACGCCACGGTGCGCGAGCCGAACCCGACCATCACGAAGAACGAGAACGACACCGACGACATCGTCTCGCCGTCGGACACCCTCACGTACACCCTCACGATCAACAACGCCGGTGCGAACGTGGTGCGCGCCCACGACCTGGTGATCGTCGACACGCTCCCGGTCGGCGTCACCGTGGTGAACTCGGGCGTCGCCGTGGTCGACGGCGGCACCGTCGCACCCGACGGCGGCACGTGGAACGCCACCAACCGCACGATCACCTGGAACGCCACCACCACCCCCGGCAAGCTCGCGTCGGTCGCCGCGTCCGGCTCGACCTCGCTCACCTACGACGTCCGCATCGACAACCCGGCGGTGTCGGGCGCGATCTTCACCAACAACGTCACCCTCGCCGCCTCCAGCCTCGCCGGCACCGCGACCGGTGAGCGCACCACCTACGCCTCGAACGCCACGGACACCGTGACGGGGCCCTCGGCGTCGATCGCCAAGTCGGTCTCCCCGTCGACGGCCACGATCGGTGACACCGTGACGTTCACGCTCGACACCACGATCCCCGCCGGCATCACCGTCTTCGACGCCACGATCCTCGACACGCTCGGCGACGGCCTCGACTTCCTCACCTTCGGCGGCTTCAGCTACGTGCCGGCGACGTCGGCCGGCTGCCCGTCGCTCGCCGGCGCACAGGGCATCGCCGGTCAGACCGCGAACCTCGACGGCTCGACCACCATCGGGTTGTGGATCGACGAACTGACCGCCCCGTCCGCCAACAGCTGCGTGGTGCGAGCCACCTACAACGCTCGCCTCGACAGCGTCTACGAGCCCGAGAACACCGCTGTGCCCGGCAACGCCACACTCTCGAACAGCGCCCGCATCCACTGGAACAACTCGGGCAGCATCGCGACCGCTCCGGCCACCCCTCCCGCGGCCGGGTCGTTCGCCCGCGGCAGCAACCTCGTGACTGCGACGGTCACCGTGCGCGAGCCCAGCATCCGCATCGACAAGGACGTCTCGCAGACCCCCTGCGACCAGACGCCGGGCAACACCGGTGACAACGACACCTGCCAGACCGACGTCGGGTCGAGCCACACCTACACGCTCCGCATCACGAACCAGTCGACCACCTGGCCGGCGCACGACATCGTGGTTGTCGACGCACCCGACGCCGACCTCGTGAACGTCGTGGTCCCGGCCTCGGCCGGTGCGGTCACCGTCGTCGACGGCACCGCACCGAACCTCCAGTGGCTGATCTCCACGATCGCGCCGAACTCCAGCGTGACGATCACCTACACCGCCGACCTCGCCGGCTCGGCCACGCTGAACGACGGCGAGCAGGTGATCAACACCGCCGACGTCACGGAGTACTGGGCACAGCCGCTCGCCACCCGCGTCGGCGACCTCGCCGCCGAGTGGCGCGTGTACGGCCAGGGCGGCGCCGGCGGTGACGTCGCCGCCGACACCGTCACGATGACCGTCGGGTTCCCGAACGTCACGGTCGTGAAGAGCGCCCTCGACGACGCGACCGACGCACGGGCCGGCGTGGACTTCACCTGGCGCATCGTCGCCACCAACCAGCTCGCCGAGCCGACGGCGCCCGCCTTCGGCGTCGACCTCTCCGACGTCCTCCCGGCAGGTTGGGTGTACGCCACGGGCACGGCCACCGTGGTCACCCCGTACGGGTCGGCCTCCGTGGAACCGGTGTGCACCCCGAGCTGCGCCACCCCGGGCGCGACCCTCCGCTGGAA
>Ga0315904_10003513_pt1 | contig 22966 bp, 26 predicted proteins | sample LakEriMetagenome_6_FD_203529 | JGI IMG/M metagenome (GOLD analysis project Ga0315904, IMG submission 203529) | Freshwater fungal communities from buoy surface, Lake Erie, Ohio, United States - Buoy 12 MA120 | ecosystem: Environmental > Aquatic > Freshwater > Lake | place: USA: Lake Erie, Ohio... | reverse complement strand
TCAGGATCATGCACAGGTAGAGGCCCAAGACGGTCAACAAAAGGTAGTACCCGACCCCGGAGAGGCTGATGACCCCCCGTCCAAAATCATCGAATCGCTCCGACAGACTGAACGCCTTGATCTCGCGTGAGAATTCTCTCCCAAAGACCGCATCGGCACTGGCAGCGAACGCCAACGGAGCATTGAAGAGCGCTCCGAGGATGAACCCGACGGTCAAGTTATTGGTCAGGAACGAGGCGACCATACCGATGGCGATCATCGCCAATCCGATCAGCCAGTATCCGAGATAATTGCAGAAAAATAGACCGGTGTCGACTTCCCCGAGCGTCAGCGCCGCCAAAACGACGAACGTTGAAAGTTGCGAGAACAGAAGGGATACCGAGTAAATGGCCGCAGCAGCCGAATACTTGCCGATCACAATGTCAAAGTCGGTCGCCGGGAGCGTCAGGAGCAACTCGTCGGTCCCTTGTCGGCGTTCATCGGCCCAAATGCTCATCGTGATGGCCGGGATGAAAAAGAGCATGATGTAAGTAAACCACTTGTTGAGCTGGCTTAAGGTCCCTAGGTTCGAGTTGAAAAACTCGTAGGGCCAGAAGGCGGCCATGCTCGTGAGCAAAACGAACAGGCACAGGAAGACATAGCCAGTCGGGTTGGCAAAGTAGCCGTAAAAGTTGCGTTTCAGGACCGCATAGGCCACGGGCCTTTGACGAGCCATGAGCAAGATGATTCCGAGCAAGACACCCACGGAGATGATGTCGAGCAAGAGCAATCGAAGCAGAGCACTTGCAATCACTTTCGAATATCCTTCTTCAAACCTAAATGGAACGTTGGACGGAAACGGAAAAGCAACGAGAACCTCTGCTCGAAGAGCGTTCGAGGGACTCCGAATGTGGAACGCAAAGGAGCGTTCGTCAAGTAGCCCATCAGGCAGCCGCGCCGGTGAGCTTGTGGAAAGCGTCGGTCAAGTCCCCACGCACTTTCCTGAGGTCCTCAACCGAACCTTCGAAAACCTTGCGGCCTTCGTTGATCATGATCACGCGACTTGCCATCGCCTCGACCTCTTGGAGAATGTGGGTCGAGAGCAAAATCGTCTTGGTTTCCCCAAGCTTACGCATCGTATTTCGCACTTCGCGAATCTGATTCGGATCGAGACCTGCAGTCGGCTCGTCCAAAATCAGAACGTCGGGCTCGTGCAACAGAGCCTGAGCCATCCCGACTCGCTGACGAAAACCTTTGGAGAGCTTGCTGATCGCCTTGTGCAATACCGATTTCAAATCGCACATCTCGACGACCGCCTCGATCCTGGAGGCTTTGTAACCTTTTTCCATGCCTCGGGCATCGCCGAAAAAACTCAGCAAAGCATGAGGGGTCATGTCCGGGTAGAGCGGACCATTCTCAGGGAGATAGCCCAGATGTTTTGACCCCGCGATTCGGTCCGAAAACATATCATGACCGGCGATCTTCGCAGAGCCTTCGCTGGGCGAAAGGTACCCGGTGAGCATCTTCATCGTGGTGCTTTTGCCGGCACCATTGGGGCCAAGAAAAGCGACCAGTTCGCCGCGGTTGACCTTGAAAGAAATCTCTCGAGCGGCTGCAAAGGGCCCGTAAAACTTCGACAATCCCACCGCTTCGATCATCGACTGTGTGTTCGCAGCTTTGTCACCCATCGTCCGTTACTCTTCTTGGTAAGTTGCTGATAGTAAGTGGCAGTTGAAGGAGCCGGAAATCCCAAACGGCCCTCACCCCGGTACGGAGCAAGAACCGGCCAGAGAGTATAACGAAATTTCAAATTCCGTCAGTACGCCTAGTACGTCTAGCGTGGAGTCCCGGTTCGGTGATTGACGAAAAACTCAACGAAAATCAGTGAATTTTGCGTCGAAGTGCCTCGTTGTCCCTCCGTAGGGATTCCTGGGTATTTTGACCGAAAGTCAAGGGAACCGCTGCGCGAACGCCTCGTCGGATTCCCGCAGGGGCTTTCGAAGCGTTAACCCCCCGTGCAAAGACCACAGCATCGACCTGCCGTGCCCCGGCTCGTCGCAGGACCCGGGCGGCCTCCTGCAAGGTCGCTCCCGAAGTCATCACGTCGTCGATCAACAGGAAACTTCGGTACCTGACCGACTCGACCTTGGGCACCTCAAAGGCACCCACAAGATTCTCTCGCCGCTCGCTGATCGTCTTCATCCCCTGCTTTGGCGTCCAACGTGTGCGTCGAAGCAGCGTTTCGCACACCGACAACCCCGTAACCTTGGCCAAGCGTTCGCCAAGCGTCGATGCTTGATTGTAGCGCTGGGCCAATCGCCTGATCCAATGCTGAGGGATCGGCACGATCGCGTCGTAAACCGTTGGATCGAAAGTCTCGTCGCCCTTGAGCCATTGCGAGAGCAAGTCACCGATGCTCTGGGTGAGCGACTCGCAATGGGACTCTTTCATCAAGCGCACCGCCTTGGCAGCCACCGAGTCGTAGATGGTATACGACCAAGCCCTTCCAAACTCCCACCGCTGGTCCTTGCAAAATGCACAACCCCCGTCCTGACGTAAAGGAGCCCCACACCGCTTGCATCCACCATAAATAGGCACAAGCTCCTCTTGGCACCGGCTACATAAGGACGCCGATGGCTCCTGGACAACCAACCGTCGACAAAGCAGACAAGACCTTGGGAATAGCAAATCCACAAACTGCCGCCATCCTTGCATGCGCTGTCTCCCTCCCTAGATGAATCCTGCTCCAAATCCCCGCATCAAGTGCCTGCATCAAGTGCCCGTGGGATGCTCGATCTGAAGCACGATTTTGCCCTGCAAAACGCCTGATTTGCTTATCGTATTGGACTCCTGGAGTCGGTGGGCTTGTGCGGCCTGATCGAGGGGCAAAATCCGATCGATCTGCGCTCGGAGCTTCCCGGTCTGCATCCAGTGATTGATGTCCTCGGCCGCCTGGCGCTGGACCTCCGGGGAGGCATTGAACATCGCAAATCCCAACAACGAACAGCCTTTGACATAGAACGGACCGACCGGGAATTCCGGCCTCGCATCGCGACCGGCCATGACGACCATCCGACCATTAGGGGCCATGGCTCGGACCCCTAAATCAAAATCGGGCTCGCGGAGCGTCTCCCAAAAGACGTCGACTCCTTGAGGAAATTCGTCGAGCAAAACCTCGGATAAGGATTCCTCGCGGTAGAGAATGACTCGGTCGGCGCCAAGCTGCCTGCATCGCTCCGCTTTTTCCACGCTGCCTGCGGTCGTGACAACCTTGGCACCGACGGCCTTAGCCATCTGCAAGACCATCGCCCCGACTCCACCGGTCCCGCCCCTTACAAAAATCGTTTCGCCGGGCTTTAACCGCGCTCGATCAAAAAGCCCTAAATGCGCTGTGATGCCGACCAAAGCGTTGGCGGCAAGATCCTGATCGCTGAGCGAATCTGGAGAGGCATAAAGCCACACCGGATCGATGACGGCTTGCTCGGCGAACGTTCCTTGACGCCCCATCAAACCTTGATTAGACCCCCAGACGCGCTGGCCGACTCTCCAATCCCGCACATGCGCTCCGACCTCAACGATTCGGCCCGCAAAATCCGAACCGATCACATAAGGGTTCGGCAGAGGCCAAAAATTAGCCCCGTTGCGAATATAGGTGTCGATCGGATTGACCGAAACCGCGTGAATCGCGACCAAAACCGAATTGTTGCCCAATAACGGCGAAGGTATCTGGCCGACTTCAATGCACTCAGGGCCACCGGTATTTCTAATGTATGCCGCCTTCATCCAAGCCTCGTTGATCACTTCAAGTTACCGAACCAATCCCATTTCAGCCAATCCCGCTGATTCATCGGCATGCTCGACGCCGATCGAACCACCGAGCATGCCTATCATCAGAGAATTGACCCCCGAGCCGATCCCGAGCAAAGCCCCCTTGCGAGATTCGAGCCAAGCTCCAGCCTCGATGGCTTGGCCTAACGCGATCGGCAAGGCCACCGAACCGGTATTACCCCATTTGGAAAAGGTCGCAAAATCGTTCTCCGGCGCGAGCGAAAGGGTCTCTAAAATACGCCGACGATGCGTTGCTCCTACCTGATGGCAAACGCTCTGCTGAATATCCGATCCAACCCACTGCAGCTCCTCGAGCAACCCGCTGTAAGCTTCCTTGCCAGTGCTCAGCCCGGCCTCAAGGAGCATCTCCGAATCGGTATTCATCGTCGGCAACATCGCCGAACCCGCTTGATCGGTGTCGCTTTGGCATAACCCATGATGCTCGGTCCGAGCGATCGCCACGGCCCCGACAAAGTCGCTTCCGCGATCAGCAAATCTCTGTCGGTACCAACCAGTGTCGGCCAAGAGCCACGCGCAACTTCCCGATCCGATCGTCAGGGAGGCAAAGGCGGGTTTGATCGATTGACGTGTCAAATCCCCATCCTGGACCAGTTGCTCGAGGGTCGCTTTGAGTAGCCCTCGCGAATCCTCGGTGCCGACGACCAAGCCGGCGCGAATGCAACCCGATTCGATCAGCTGGGCGATTTGCACCGCTCCGTTGAGCATCCCTAAACAGGCATTGCTCACGTCATAAACCCAAGATTTGGAGGGGAGCCCGAGCAAGTGATGAACGCGACAGGCCGTCGCCGGTTCGAGAAACTCCCGGCAAACGCTCGCATGGATCAAACAACCTACTTCGTTTGCCGTCAGCCCCGATGCCCTGATCGCCATACGACCACTGGCCACACTGCAATCGCTGAGCCTGACTCCCGGACTCCAAATCCGACGACTCTGTATCCCGCTCATCCCCTCGAGCCGCCCCTCGGGGAGCCGCAAACGCTGGTACTGACTAGCCAATTGCTGCTCGATCCACTCCGAGGTGATCTCCACCTCTGGGACCAAGTAGCCGATCGATGCTAGACAAACAGATTCAAAACGCATGGATTAGAGCCCAACGGATCCACAAGCGGTGAAAGGAGGTTTCCTGGTTTGACAACGCGCCGAGGGCAACTTTGAGGTACCCTTCGCGGTACCAGTACCCGATCGGTAACTCGATCGAAAAGAGTATACCGTGAAACGTGGCGTCGGGTGATGATGCGGTTCAAAAAGAAAGCAATCCCCCGTCAAACAAGCGATCATGGGCCTGATCCGTTATCCCGTTTTTTAACCACGGAATACGCGGAAAACACGGAAAGGGAGCACAGATTCTAGTGGGTCTTATTTCCGTGTGTTCCGTGTGTTCCGTGTGTTCCGTGTGATCCGTGGTTCCCTACTCTTCGGCGACAGGAGCGAGTATGTCGTCGCGGCAACGCAGTACCGTGCGGCAACCAATACGGCGATGGGTCGGCTCAGTCGTTCTCGTGCTCAATGAAATGGTACTCGTGCTCGTAATCGACCGGTTGGTTCGAGCACGATTACGAGCAGGAGCACGAGCACGAAAATCCCAGTCAATTATGCGAAACGGAACTGCAGCGAGAGTTCCCGCTCCACGTAGTTTGCTCTCGGCTTGGCAATTCACCACAGATCGCCCAGCAGAGCTACTTGCTGGTCACCGAGTAGGAGCAAATCGTGGTACGAGAGTCGCTCAAATAAGAAGTAGCGTAAACGACGCCATCCAGCTTGTCGCTCGCGATCGACCTAAGTTTAGATGTAGCATTCATTTGATTCCCATTTCGTCTTCTGTAAGACCTAACGCACGTACTTTGCTCAATCAGAAAGCGTCTCGCCTTGGGGTGGTATCTCGTTTTCTGGATATACACCCTTGTATCGGCTACTTACGGACCCGTCAACTTTTGGATTAGTTGATAGGCTGATTCGCCCGATTCTAGCAGTCCCCGCGCTTCAAACCACCGCGCACCTAGTTCGAATCCTAACACGTCTGCTGCAAAACCACCTGTTTTCCCTCGAAAAACGAGGGTTCTGAGGCGACTCTGGCGACCCACAAGACGACTCACCAGGGTCCAAGGCAGCGCACTAGAGCTGTTGATTTATTTGGGCAGCACCTGCAAGCATGCACTTGCATGGACGTGCAGGAAAGCCAAAGCAATTGGCCCGAAATGCGAAAAACGCTGGGAAAACCAGGGTTTTGCAGCACGGGCTTCAGAAAGCTAACGGAGAGGACAGGAACCGAACAACCTACAAATCCCCTGAGAAACTCGCACTTCGACACCACGCGCGACGCGAAATACGACGCGCGCCGATTTCATTGTTTGAGACGACTCGAAACACCATCCATCGCGACCAACCTGCAACTTCTTTGCAGCCCGATTTACAGGGTCACAGGTCTGGAGTTCCGATTGCGATTCATTCAGCGTTTCAATTCGTCACCACCTTGCGGCGAGGTGGATGGACTCAGGGCAACGCGGAAGCCGAAGTCGTTGCCTCGGTCCGACGGGCCTAACCTGGCACGGATACTGCGACCGCCTCCCCAACCGCCACCCCGCGCTACTCGAAACCAACCGCCCTTGTCACCCTCAGGGTATGCACCGTTCAAGTCACTGCACCATTCCCAAACATTCCCATACATATCGTAAAGCCCCCATTCGTTTGGTTTCTTCTCTCCAACTGGATGCGAATGACCTTTGCTGTTGCCACCAAACCAAGCGTAGTCAAGCAAATCACTGTCCCTATCAAAATAACTCCACGCCGATTTACTCCCGGCGAGGCAAGCGTGTGCCCACTCCGCCTCTGTCGGTAGACGGTATGTGCGTCCCGTCTTCTTTTCCTCGGGCAACTCAGAAAGCTTTTTGCAAAATTCGACTGCATCCTCCCACGAAACATTTTCGACCGGATGCACTGCACTGACGCTTCGTTGGCCCGACGACTTCTTGAACCACCTTGGGTCGGCTCCCAAACCGTTCCTCAATACCGCTTCAGTGTCCTCAGTGAACCAACTCGGGTTGGTTCCCATAACTCTCATGTATTGTGCCTGGGTGACCTCATACACGCCAAGGTAATATTCTTCGCTAATCTCTACTTCGTGCTGATGGGTTTCATAGTCACTGCCACCTTCTTCGTACCTAGGCGAGCCCATCATGAATTGGCCCTTGGGTATCAGCACAAGTTTCATGCCGATGCTGTTGGTGATCTCTTTGGGTGGCTGGGCGCTAGAGATACTGGCCCCAACACCAAGCCAAAGCGATACAGCAATAACACCTTTACATATCGATTGGAACATGATGTATTTGCTTTGAATTGCCTAAATGACGTCTGCTATTAGCCACCGGTTCGTTCGAACGATGATGGAATTGTAGCAAATCCAACATCGCATTCACGTTCCCACCAGCTGGTAAGTCCCAGTTTTACTCGGACCGATGAACTCGATGCGGCCGGCCAAGCGGAGGGTTTCGAGCTCTCGTTTGACGGTCTTGAGGCTGCAGCCCAGGTGATTTGCGATGCAGGTGGATCGCAGCTTCCCGCCATCGCTTAGCAATTCCAAGATCCGCTGACGCCGACTTGCTGGCGTGTCCTCGATCTCAATCGGATCGGTCTCGGCTTTCCTGGTGTCCCGAATCGTGATCCAATCGTTGAATCGGTATCCTCTCCCACCACTGGAGATGATGTCTTGCTTCCCGCAGATCAGCCCTAACTGCGTCTTGAGTAGATCGATCGCCGAGTCTCGAAACGCTCGAATCGAACAGGTGATCGAGTTTTGGCCCGATGCACTGCCAAGCTCGTCTACCAGTTCCGGTCCGCTTTTGGCGATCCAGGTGCCGGTCTGTGTCTTGACGTTGAGGGCTTCGAGAATCCGTGTCGTTTGCTTGGACCTGGAATAGTAAAAGATGGTCTGACCACAGAGGGTGATCCGGTCGTGCTTAAAGACCAATTCGCCTCCGGAGAATCGTTTGGTTTCAATAACCGGAGCTTCACGAACGATCACGTTTGGTGCTGGCTTGGGTGTCTCGATCGTTTTGGCCTTCGGACCGTACTCTTCGACCACTGCGAGAATCACGCTCGATAGGGGACGCGCTGCGTCCGAGAACGGTTTGGCAATGCATTCTCGAACTCCGTTCCGTTGCAACTCGCTCGAGAGATTGAAGCCGTCGGCTAAATGGGCGGTCAGCTGCGACATCCCTTGCAGATCGAAGACCGGCAGGTAAAGCCGCTGTGCAGTGAATGGCTGGCTGAACGAATTACCTCCATCGAGAATGTCACGGCGCTGGTCGCAGGGGGTGAGCTGCATCTCCTGACCTGCCGCAACCTCCATCCTTCGAACCGGCACTGCCTTGCTCTCCAAGAGAGCGCCGACATAACGTCGCACAGAATGGTACTTGGCCATGAAACCATAGTCCGAGACAAGATCTTGATAGATCCTCTGAGACGTCAAGCCTTGCTCAATCTTCGCGAGGATCTGTTGCTTGAACTGCGAGCATTGGCTCCTGGATCGATCGGGTTTAGACGCAGGTTTCAGAGACTCAATCCCAGAGAGATCAGACGCTTCGGACCCGGTGAGCGCTTTGGCCCCTTTTGAAGCGTCCGACCCGGTGGGCGCTTCCCCGATGGGCGATTCTTGGGAAATGGCCCCTTTTGACTGAATTTCGGCCAAATGCCGATCTACCGATTTACGGTCGATTCCGAGCGTCCGAGCGATCTTTCGCTTGGACATCCCTGTCGAAAACAAATGCTCAATTCCCTGCGTTTTGTGCATATCCAGCCGACGTACCATGGGCAAACTCCAATAGAAGGACTCCGACGAATCCACCTATCAGAACGACCCATGCCTTTCCTGTCGAACTGGCCCCTTTTGAAGCGCCCATCACTGGCCCCTTTTAGGCGCTCACTGACAACAAAGGCCGACCGAGCACTTCGATGCAATTTTTTGTTCGTCCATTAATCAGCGTCGTCTTGAGCTGTGTCAAGCAGATTAGTTTCGACAGTTCTACGATCGAATTGAACAAATACCGATGGATTGAGCCCAACTCCAACGCATGCTGTTAGTAAATCAAGATTCGTATTTGTTGCGAAGCCGTACATCGCATCTGTCAGCGGCAAGATGAAGTGAAGCGAAAGTAGGAAGTAGTCCATGCCTGGAAATGTTTTGCAACTTTGTAGTTGCTGTTCATTCTCCCGGATGAAATTCAAGGCAATCGCTTGTTGAGCTTGATAATCCATTGTCTCGTCGGCAAGGTAGATGATAAACCCGGCTGTGTTAGCCCGGAGCATTCCATGCGATCGTTGCCCGACCTGCCATTTCAATGACGGCACTAGCGTTGAAGCTGCAAGAAAACGCTCAACATCGAATAAGTGTCCGTGGGCAAGTATGTAAAACTGTTTCATGCAACGAGGGTGCTATCACTTTATGGACGAACTTGTATTTATGCGGATCAGCCTAAACTCTGTAGACCGCACCAATGCAGCCTTTCACGCAAGCTAGCCTCGATCCGGAGCTGAATGATATCAGGCACTTGCGAGCGGATCAAGAATTTTGTGGGGTGATAGGCTGTTTCGGACTAATCACCCCCAAAACCCTTGGCCAGCCCGTCTGCAGGACTGCGAACGCCCTTACCGCCGCGATTCAAAACGTGCGTGTAAATCATGGTCGTACGAACGTCGCTGTGCCCCAAAAGTTCCTGAACGGTTCGAATGGAGCGATTGAATCTGATCTCGTCAGGCAAGATCGCGGTCGATCGCAAGAGCATGACGATGGAAGAGTTCTTGGACGACTACATCGAACGGCAGGGGAAATCACGCAAGCCAGCGACGGTCGCGGTATGGAAACAGGTAGTAGCGAACCTCAAAGAATTGGCTCTTACGCAGAATTTGTGGGTAAAAGGTTCTAACATTCCTAGGATGGAAGCGTTTGGATTTTTCGCTTTCCCTAGATAACAAGCCATTGGGATCGGAGGAAGTCAGGGGCCACTGTAGCAGCCCATGGCTTGTTACCTGTCCCCGGTGTTCTCTAGAAGGGGCGGTCGAGTTGGTTCCCAGCAGAGCTCTATCCGCCAATTTCAGTTTGTTCCGCTTTGGGGTATTGCGGTATTCTTGGTTTACGCCATGCGAAGAGTCAACTGCAAGGAATGTGGGGTAACGACTGAACGAGTTCCTTGGGCATGTGGCAAGAACCAGCACACGTACTCGTTCCGATTGTTTCTGGCAACCTGGGCCAAGCGTTTGAGTTGGAAGGAGACGGCAGGAGTTTTTTCGACAAGCTGGGATAGCGTTTGATCAAGTACGCTTGCACCGATATGTGGCAGGCTTATCTGAAGGTTCTTCGAGAGCGAGCCCCGGGTACAACGAACATTTTAGATCGCTTCCACATCAAGAAGAAGTTCTCGGAGGCATTGGACAAAGTGCGTGCCGATGAGACGCGGCAATTACTCAGAGACGGATACGAGCCGGTTGTGACGAAGTCCCGTTGGTGCATTTTGAAAAAGCGAGAGAACCTGACTGAGACTCAGACAGTCCGATTAAACGAGTTGCTAAAGTACAATCTCAGAACGACCAAAGCCTACTTGATGCGTGAGGACTTCAATCGATTCTGGACCTACAGTTCCCCAGCATGGGCATCGAAGTTCCTGCGCGATTGGTGCACAAGGGCGAATCGATCAGGGATCGAACCTATGAAGAGAATGGCCAAGATGCTCGAGCGTCACGAACCATTGCTACTGAATTGGTTTGATGCCAAGGGGCTTTCGTCCGGAATCGTTGAGGGATTCAACAACAAAGCGAAATTGACCGTGAGAAAATCGTATGGATTTAAGGAGGTAGAAACCATTTCTACCGCACTATATCTTCAGCTTGGCGACTTACCCGAGCCAATTCGGACCCACAAATTCTGCTGACGAAGCATTATTTCGAAGGGGGGTAATCGAGGCCGCTCTAATACCTGGATGGCTCCGATGCTGTTCCGAATAACCTTTTTTCCGAGCGGTTGAGTACATTTTCCGAATCATTACCCTCTGATTGCTATCTAGGCAATCCAATTTCGCAAATCTCGAATTTCACGCGAACCGAAGCAACCCCAGCGAGTCTATATCTGCAGCACGCGACGGATGGCGAAGCGGGGCAAGCAACTAAAACCAACTCAAACACTAGATTTTCCCAATCATGTTGTCCCTAAGGCTGAATAACCAACGAATTATTGGATGCGAGAATAGCATCGTGTCAAAAGACGCGAATGTGCTCCGTAGCGTCCAATTTTTTGGGCATCCCCATCGGAGGTAGCACTCGGCCTTACTAACGAACCAAACGTTGGCAAACCCGGTGTTACCTCAAAATGACGCCGGGTTTTTTTCGTACCTTTTTCGAGGCTCAAGCAGCACTTGGACTGGTAGCTGAGACGCCGGTTTTCCACTTGGCTAACGCGGGCGCCGGCCTGAAGAGTCGGAGACGAGGTTTCGAGCACCTCCCGGTCCACTGCCGAAGGCAGCAGAGCAGTAGATAAGAGAAATTGGATAGTAGAGCAAACCCAAGCCTCTACTGCGGTCTACTTTCTACTTACTACTCTCATGCTGCGAGGCTCACGAAAACCCACATAAAACAACTGCGCAAGAGGTGCGCACTTCCATGATCAATCGCGGTCTATTCGACTTCTGGTGAGGTCACTAGCCTTTCAAGCTAGGTAGGCGGGATCGAAACCCGTATAGACCACTGGCAAAGGCTTTAGACTTTAGACGTTAGGCTTTAGGAAGACCTGCTTTTGGTTTTACCTAATGCCCAATGCCTAAAGCCCAAAGTCTAAAAACGGGCGTGAAGTGTAATGGCTGGCACAGGTCGTTTGGGGCGATCGAGAGCGGTTCGATTCCGACACACCCGACTGCGCAGGCTTTAGGCTTCAGACTTTAGGCTATAGGAGGAATTAAGAAATCAATTCATGAGAGTATCACCAGTATCGATCACCGCTTGCAAACACCTTCAGCCTTTGGCCTTTGGCCTTAAGTCTAAGTTGAGGTTGTGGTGTAGCGGTAGCACAGCGGACTTTTAATCCGCAAAGCGTGGGTTCGAACCCCACCGGCCTCATTGAGAGGCTTTAGACCTTAGGCTTTGGGCTTTAGGGAAAACCAGAAACGGCTTTGACGTTTCTTTCTCTGAACCTACAGCCTAATGCCTAACGCCTAAGGCCTGACCTGGGATTGTGGCAGACAAGGTAATGCACCGGATTCTTAATCCGGACAATGTGGGTTCGATTCCCACCGATCCCACTGAATGAATTAGCACTGATGGTCTAGTGGAATGACGCCTCCCTCGTAAGGTGGCTGCGTGAGTTCGATTCTCACTCGGTGCTCTGATCTTTGACAATTCGGTTGAGCCAACAAAAGCGTCCATGGTGTAGTGGTAACCCACCTCTTTGCCAAGGAGGAATTGCGAGTTCGATTCTCGCTGGGCGCTTTGAGATTCCGGTGTAGCCAAATTGGTAAGGCACCTCCCTGTTAAGGAGGCTAGTGAAGGTTCGAATCCTTCTGCCGGAGCTTTGGATTGATGTTCGGGTGTCGGCTAACGGTAAGCCAACTGCCTTTGAAGCAGTGGTATGAAGGTTCGACTCCTTCCACCCGAGCTTGTGAGAAACCAATATTCCGGAGTAGCAACTGTTGGTCGTTGCGTCTGGCTCTGAACCAGAAGGTCGCAGGTTCGATCCCTGTCTCCGGTGCTGTGGCCGTCCTGTATTGGTTCAGGAACTTGGATGTGAACCAAGTCTATGTCGGTTCAATTCCGATCGGCCACCTATTTTATGGAAGACATCCGGCTGGATGAGGGAGCTGTCTTGAAAACAGTCGCGTCACGGCGCGTCAGGGTTCGAGTCCCTGGTCTTCCGCTTGGTTTAGATAGTCCTGTGGCCTAGCGGCGAAGGCAACTGGCCTACACCCAGTCGATCGACGGTTCGAGTCCGTCCAGGACTACTCGACGCGACGCTAGTCCGCTTGGTGCGGGACATGCCTGCAAAACATGTTTGGTTGAGTTCGAATCTCAATAGCGTCTTATTAATCACGGCCCATCGGTCCAGCCTGGAGTGGACGCTGCCCTGTCACGGCAGAGAGCACCGGTTCGAATCCGGTATGGGTCGCTTGAATGATTCGGTGCGGTACGCCAACGGCTGAGCGGCTTGTTTTAGAAGCAAGTGTTTGAGGGTTCGAATCCCTCCTGCACCACTGAAGAGAGACTTTAGGCTTTAGGCTTTAGGTGAAAACAATTTGTCCTTGAAGTGTAAGGGATAGCATGCAACTTTGCGAAGGTTGCGGACTAGGTTCGACTCCTAGCGGGGATACTTCTTCCTAAAGCCTAACGCCTAATGCCTAAAGCCTGTTTTACGGCTTGCGAGTGTGCTGGATTAGCACGGCAGTCTTCGAAACTGTTAGACGAGGTTCGATTCCTCGGCGAGCTACTTTGGTGACTGATAAGCTGGAATACCTTGGAACCGTTCGTATGAGTAATGAGGTCGAAGTCATTCGACTGGGGCAGTTCGATTCCCCCACGGATCTGTATCTGGCTTAAACACTTCGTCACCAATAATACAACGATTGACTGCCGAGTTGGAGTACATGGCAATGCGAAGGTCGTAGGTTCGATTCCCGCCCGGCCCGCTCGTTTCGACCTAGACACGGGCCGGATCTCTGGCCACAACTTCGTCAAGTGTTTTTCCATTTCCACTGAACCAAAGAACGCTGAAAATGCTCTTATAACTGAAGTTTCTCTATCCCTTCCTCGTCGGACACCGTCCATGAATTGATCATGAGCACTATCGCACCAACACTCAATAACTACAGAGCTCCGCGAAGCCTTAGCCCAACGCTTCAGCGACCAACATTGGTGCTTAACCGTAACTGGCAGCCGATCAACGTAGCGACGGTTGCGCGAGCTTTGATCATGCTTTGGAACGACTCGGCGAAGATCGTCGACCCGATCGACTACCAGTTGTATGACTGGAGTGACTGGAGCCGACTTGTACCGGATCGCGACGAGCCGTTCATCCAGTCAGTGCGTCAGCGCATTCGTATCCCAGAGGTCATTGCATTGACCAAGTTCGATGCAATGCCGACACAGACCGTTACCTTCAGCCGCAGAAACGTATTCAAGCGTGACAAGATGAACTGCCAATACTGTGGAAAGCAGCCTGGCAGCGAAGAGCTCACGATCGACCACGTTGTCCCGCGTGCTCAAGGTGGACAGTCGACCTGGACGAACTGCGTATTGGCTTGCATCGACTGCAATTCGCGAAAGGCTGACCGTACTCCAGCTCAGGCACACATGAAGCTTCGCAAGGAGCCAGTGCGTCCAGATTGGAAGCCTATCTACGCCGATCGAATGAACCGCGTGAAGAGCTGGACCAAGTTCATTAGCGAAGCCTACTGGATAGTAGAGCTCGAAGATTGATAACCGCAGAAGACCGGCTTGCTGGGCTTCTGCCATACAGGAATGTTCGCCTGGGAGCGGACTCGGCCTCCAAAACCGATGGACAGTGGTCGAATCACTGCGTTCCTGCTTGCAACGTCGTATGGGGTAAGCGGTAGGGTGCAAGCCAAGCCTGCGAACCTTAGGTCTTCAACTTACTCCTTAAACCTTATCGCTCAAAACGTCTAACTGGTGCCAATCCAGTCATCGACTCTGGCAACCGAACTGCCTGTTTGGATTACATCAACCCAGAACCGAAGTATCTAAACATACCATTTCGCTCGGTTGCCGGTTTTCAGACTCCTCGCAGTGCATAAGCATTGCGGGGAGTCTTTTGTTCAACTACCAAATAGGTGTTCATGAGCTGTGATTTCGATTCCTTACCGCGTCCGGAATCATGCTGTAGATCAGTTGGCAGAGCAGTTTCCGATTTCTCACTTTGTCGGTCAATTTCAGTGAACTGCTCGCTTGCATGCGTGTCTTTTAAAACAACTAAGGAACAAATCAATGGTCTAGGGTAAGCAGAGTGAGCATGGTGCTTCATTCTGCTTTGCGATTCTTGTTCGACTGCCAGTTGGGATTACATCGTTGTTACCGATGGCGAAAGCCTTTCTCAACAACCCTTCGTCGAACAGTTTTTAGTGTTGGAGGTCAATCCCATGGTTAACAAGTCTCTATTTGCGAGCATGCTTGGTCGACTTACGAAGGCTAATGCAGTCAACAAAGCAGGTGGTCGCGCGTACAAGCTTGAGCCAAAGCACGCCCTGGCTCAAGTTGCCGCTACCGGAACGTTTGCAAATGCTTTCTATAGCACGGCTGAAGCACAGCTCGACGAGCTGCTTGAGTTGATCGACCAAGTCGACGACAACCAATACTTGGCAAAACTGGCTATTTATGCCCGCCAGAAGGCGTTCATGAAGGATATGCCTGCCGCTTTGCTTGTCGCACTGTCGGTTCGTGATACGGAGCTGATGCACCAAGTGTTCGATCGCGTGGTCGACAATGGTCGTGTTCTGCGCACCGTGTTCCAATTGATTCGATCTGGTCGGTTCAAGGACAAGGCTGGTAAGAGCCGTATCGGACTGTCGAGCTCTGTGCAGCGAGCGTTCCAACGCTGGCTCAACACGGCTTCGGTTGGAAAGTTGCTAAGTGCGTCGATCGGTAACGATCCGAGCTTGCGGGACATCCTGCGAATGGCTCGACCGACGCCCAAGGACAACGCTCGCCGAGCGATGTTCGGTTGGTTGACGGATAAGTCGATCGATAAGTGGGCACCAGCAACGGAAGCCGACTTGCCGGTCGAAGTTCAGTCGCTGATCGCGTACCGAAACTCGGAGAGCGAAGAAGCACAGGCTTTGATCGTTGGTGGGCTCGATAACGTCCGATGGGACTTGTTGTCCGACGCTGCCAAGGGACCGAAGGTCTGGGCTACACTGGCTCGTAAGATAGGTTCGCAGGCACTGCGTATGAACTTGAACACTTTGCTGCGACACGATGTGTTGGCAACGAGTGAAATGGTGGATTACGTTGCTGACCGGATCGCAGACGAAAAGGAGATTCGGGCGTCGAAGCAGTTCCCGTACCAGTACTTTACTGCGTACTTAAACGCGGATGACAATGTTCCACAGAAGATCAAGACGGCACTGCATAAGGCCGCCGAAATCGCTTGTGGAAACGTACCGGAGTTGCCGGGACCGGTTGTGATTGGTCTAGATACGTCTGGATCGATGAGCAGCTCGGTCACGGGAGATCGTGGACGAGGTGCGACTTCGAAGATGCGATGCATCGATGTGGCTGCACTGTTTGCCGCGGCGATCCTGCGACACAACCCGGATAGCGTTGTGATTCCGTTCGACACGGCGGCTTACGATGCCAAGATGGATCCAAACGATTCCATTTTGAGCATTGCTGAGCGACTGGCAAAGTACGGTGGAGGTGGAACGGATTGTTCGCTACCACTGGTAGCTGCAAACCAAAATCATGCGAAGCGCAAGTTCGCCGGCGTTGTTCTGGTTAGCGATAACGAGAGCTGGGTCGGAACAGGACGGGGCGGTTCGACTGGTGTGATGACGGCCTGGGAAGCCTTCGTTGCCAACCAGCGCAAGCTGGCAGGTAAGGAAGCTTGCCCAAAGCTGGTTTGCATCGATCTGCAGCCTTACCGGACGGTTCAGGCTTGCGAGCGAGCAGATATTATGAACATCGGAGGCTATAGTGACTCGGTGTTCAACGTGATCAGCTCGTTCCTTGCCCACAACGACCAGCGATTCGTCGCTGAAGTTGAAGCGATCAAGCTCTAAAGGCGAGTTGGACTCTGGTTCAACTTGCTATGCAGTTAAAACCTAAACACCCGCAGGTCGGTTTTCCGGCTTGCGGGTGTTTTCGTTTTGCAGATGCGTTGGCATCGATCACCTGCGATAGCCCAGGACTGGCGGACACCGGCGGCGAACCCTAAACTCAAGCCGGAGGAAGCTCAATGTCAACCAATGAAAAGAAACCCCGTCGGACCTTTGATCAAGATTTCATCGATGGCGCAGTCAAGCTGGTAACCCAGGAGAGATACAGCTTGGCCGCTGCGGCCAAGGCCGTCAATGTTCCATATACGACTCTGCGGCAGTGGTGTCAGAAGCAATCTGCCCAGACCATGTGCTGTCTCTTAGGCGTTAGCAGAAGCGGCTTCTACAAGTGGCTTGACGCAGTACCGAGTCCCCGTGCCATACGATCCGAAACGATCAAGGCGACGGTGCGCAGGGTCTTTGAGGCCTCCAGAGGCATTTATGGAAGTAAGAAGATCGCTCACGAACTACAGAAATCAACGGCCGTGGAGAAGGCATGCCGTAATACGGTTGCCAAAGCGATGAAGGAAATGTGCCTAAAAAGCAGGATTTACCGACGTTTTAGACCAACAACTACAGTCGCAGATCCATTGAAGCAGCCTGCCGCAAATCTTCTCAATCAGGAGTTCCGTGCTGCGAGGCCAAACCAGAAGTGGGTTGCAGACATAACCTATCTGCCAACTTCCAGTGGGTGGGTCTATCTTGCAGTCGTATTGGACTTGTTCAGCCGCAAGGTGGTGGGCTGGTCCATGAGCAATAGCCTGGCAACGGAGGTGTTCAGCGACTCGGTCACCGTCCGGGACGCTAGAAATGCCGTGCCTGTTGTAGCACCCGAGGTCGAGACGCTGGCGAGCCGGCGGGAACTGATCCTGACGCTCCTGCGTCAGTCAGGCAAGATGCGATCGACGAACATCGCAAGCGAGCTTGGTTGCAGCCTCAAGACCGTCAAGCGTGAGCTCGACACCCTCCGCCTTGCCGGCCACATCGAGTTCGTCGGCCCGAGCAAAACCGGGACGTATCGCTTAGTAGGGGCGTGAATTGTACTTGTTGGGGAGTCATCGATCCAACAAAACAACTGGGGTTTGATCGCAACGGACTCTCAAGCAATCAAATGATTGCACGGTTCGGCAGTGGCTGATATCATTGAGTTCGGTCGAGCTTGGCTTGCGTGATAGGCTGCATTGGTGCGGTCTACAGGGTTTAGGCTGATCCGTGTAAAGACCAGTTAGCAGCACATCGATGGGGACGGAGGCTCGTCAAACATGGCTACCAAAAATAAAGTCCTCACCGTCGTACTGCTTCTTTTTTCGATAATTAACGCCGTAGACTTTTCATTCTACGGTCAGGATTATCGAAACTTGTTTTGCGCGATTGGCTTCGGCATTCTCGCCTATGGGCACCACAAGAATTTGCAGTCTGCAACCTGGCTCGGGTCCGCCCTCGCATTGGCATCACACGTCCTTAAGTACGTTCCGTGAGTGGACACCTAGACCAAGCAAAAGTCCTGGTATTCGCTGTTTATGAGCTTCGGCATTTCTTGGCGGGACATCTCGGCAGCGATAAGGAATCAGGCCTTTCGAAACGCGGCCGCTATCCTGGCATTTTTGTTACATAACCAAGCCCTGGTGATAATCGAGACCGAGGAATTCGACGCTAAAGCTGAATTTAAGGCTATTGCCAAAGTTGATGGCGTGTTTGGAGAGAACCTTGTACGGGTTTCAACGATGTAATGAACCGGGCGTGCTATCGCCAGCGAGCTTGGTTGTAGCCTCAAGACCGTCAAGCGCGAACTCGACACGCTTCGCCTTGCCGGCCACATCGAGTTCGTCGGCCCGAGCAAAACCGGGACTTATCGCTTAGTGGGGGCGTGAGGAAGAAGACGAACGATGCGTCAGCCTAGGGATTCTACCAAACTATTGACACCTTGTTTCCGCACCGCAGACTCAGGCATCTACGCTCGCGGGCATCCGTCCGGGCTCGCTCCGTGCCTACGACCACTCGCTCTGCTCTACTTGTCGGCCTCCGGCGACTTGGGGATTCCGGAGGAACTCAAGGCAAGGCGAAAGCCGTGGCTGTTGAGCCGGATCGACGGGACGTGCCCACGGCGGAGCGCCGACCGACAAAGCGCGGCCTCGCCGTACCAGCCGCCGCTACGGATCACGCGATTCGAGCCCTCACATGGGCCAGTCGGATCGCTGACGGCACCCTTGGGGTATTCACCGTGCCGGTCGCTGCACCACTCCCAGACGTTCCCGTGCAGGTCGTATAGACCCCAGGCGTTCGGCTCCAAAAGTCCAACCGTATGTGTCCGGTTAGAACTGTTGCGTTTAAACCAACCGTACTCGGGCAGCAAACCCTCTTCATCGTCAAATGAATAAGCCGTCTTGCTACCAACGCGACACGCGTACTCCCATTCTGCCTCCGTTGGTAAGCGATACACGCGACCAGCTTTCTTCTCCTCAGGCAGGTCCGATAGCTTTTTGCAAAACTCGACCGCATCCTCCCATGAAACTCTATCCACAGGGAGATCTGCATTCTCGTTACCAACTATGGCCCCCTGAAAGTAACTCGGATTCTTACCCATCACTTTTTCGTACTGAGCCTGCGTTACCTCGTACACACCAAGGTAGTAGTCCTTGCTGATCGTCACTTCGTGTTGGTTCTCGTCCTTATCACGGCCTTCCTCGCTCTCAGGCGAGCCCATCATGAATGTCCCCTTGGGGATCAGCACCAGTTTCATCCCAATGCTATTGGTAATCTCTTTGGGTTGCTGGGCTTGCAAGTATTCCACGAGGGATAGAAAAATTACTCCGGCAATAAGAAGAAACGTTGATAGCGGACGTTGCATCGCTTATAGCCCCGAGGGTTGTATCTGGAACTCAAGTCGGTTTGGTTGATCTTGGTATTATACAACAACGTGTCACCGGGATCGGCAAAGCCATGTATTGGCTGACGATTTCTCAAATTCACACCGTCGAACTGCATTCGTTAGGTCTACCAAATACACCGGCGGCCTTGGCCAAATCAGACTTGGTGCCAAGTATTCAACTGTGAAGATCGATGTGCTACTTTGAGCGAAAATCTTCGAGTCGTTTTGCTTGAAACCTGCGAGCGCTGGATTTCGCGTCGCGCTGTGTGATGTTTTTTGAGAAGGTTCGAGTTCTTGCTGGTGGTTCGAATCCTACCCCCTCTTCTGCAAAACCACCTGTTTTCCTTGGAAAAACGAGGGTTCCGAGGCGACTCTGGACGACTCGCTGGACGACTCACCAGGGTTCAAGGCAGCGCACTAGAGCTGTTGATTTATTTGGGCAGCAGCTGCAAGCATGCACGTGCATGGACGTGCAGGAAAGCCAAAGCAATTGGCCAGATATGCGAAAAAACCCGGGACAACCAGGGTTTTGCAGCACGGGCTTCAGAAAGCTAATGGAGAGGACAGGAACCGATTTTTTGAGTGTTTTCCCGATGGTTTTGTGGAGTTTGAGAGTTGCTTAAAAGTGATCTCTTCGGAGGCGATGCTTTTCATCGCGAAATGCATGACTAGCCTGCTTGTCCCTCTCGGGACTACATACGTCGTTCAAGTACTGATCTGTGGCCATCCGGGGACATTCGGCAACTTAAGATCGCGTAGACGATCGCTGACTCTGTCTCGACACGATAGTAGATTGCGAACGGAACGACTTCGATTGTATTGAGGAAATGATCGCCCCAACCATCAATGATATCGTTGAAGTACGCCGCAGCGGAAACAAGGTCTGACGAAGCTTCAGGACGAAGAGCGACGTTCATGTACTCTCCGCCTGATGTCTTCCATTGCTTCGCCCAGCGGTTTCGAAGGTTCTGAAGAGGGATTCCGCATACGTTCTGCCAACACCTCAGCGTGCCACTCAGGTGGCGTGTACCCTTGGGCATCACCCCGAAGTGAGGCCCAAAGCAATTCCAAGGCGTAACGCTTTTCGTCCTGAGTCAAACTGCAAATCAACGTTTCAACCGACATGGATTAATCCTCCAAGCTCATCCTACCAGAGTCCATCGCATGAGTCGAGGATTTCTAGTCCTCAGAAGCACAGTGCGGTCGCACCGGCTTGAGCGGTCGCTCGCGCCGACAAGGCCCCACGTCCGGCAAGTGATCCTGGGCCTGAACGCCCTCAGAAACGCTATCGCTACGTTGGGAGGACATCGATTGGGAAATGAACCGCATGAGCATCCCAGAGCCGAAAGTCGAGCATCACGAAGGTCGTGGCATTCGTAGCTGCCCGATCTTCCCCGCGCTTCGACCGATCCTCGACGAAGCGTTCGAGATCTTCGGCGACAAAAGCGAATACGTGATCGCGGCACCGCAGTATCGAGCGGCCGCCAACACGGCGATGGGTTGGAAGAATTCGAACCTACGCACCGAAATGACGCGACTGCTGCGCCGCGCTGGAGTATCGGGTTGGCCGCGATTGTTCCATTCCATGCGAGCTAGCCGGCAAACGGAACTCCAGCGCGAGTTCCCGCTGCATGTGGTCTGCTCTTGGCTTGGCAACTCGCCACGCATCGCTCAGCAGAGCTATCTGCTGGTTACCGAGGATGATTTCGCCAAGGCGGCTGGAGTCAAGAAGGTGATGGTGGAGGGGCATGCCAGTGGCTAACGAAGCCAAAAAACCGACCGAGTTCCTGGGTATGCGCCAGTAAAGTCAGTCTCGCGATAACCACCTGCCATGTCGCGAATACAGAACGCAAGGCTTGCCCTCGTGTGTGCTTGTCATTTTGAACTCACACAGTCTTAGTAGCTACCAACTGCTCCAGACAATTATCCTCAGGTTGTCCTTCGTAAACCTCTCGTCGGTCAGTAAACTGTCAACGATCTTGAATACGACAGACCAATCTGAGCTCGGAAATCCCCCAATCTCAAATCCTGCGCGGTCAATCTCGCCAACCGATGCATGCGTATACCCGCCGATCTCCGAGGGGTAGCTCGAGCCCAGATCGACCTCTACCTGAACAATCTCTGAAATATCCACCGGCAAACCGCGACTGGGAAACAACACATCTTGCATTCGGGATTGATCGCGAGCAATTCGTTTAGAGAGTCCAAAGAGTGTCTCAGAGACCTCATCCCAGGTGTCGATCAGCGGCGCGAGATTCACGGTCGCAAACCAGATCGGACTGTCGCTAATCGGACCAGTTGACGTTTCAATCCAACCTTTAATCCAAAATGGCACGATACCCCTCACGATCTGACAAAACAATTTCCTGCCGAGGATATTGCAAACGTCTTCGCCGACCATCCTAAGAGCTTGCTCTATCGAGGTTGTCGACGGTCAGTAGCGACAATCTTTCAGGTTGCTCCAGGTGCACCAAAAGCGCCAATGCACAGATCTCGGCATAAACCTCCTGACTAAGGCCTCGCTTTCGCATGATGGCCGTCGCCACCAACAAATCCAACGCCAATTGCCATTCGCCCGCATTGGTGAAACGCCTTACATCCTCCACCTCAATGTGCGTGAAGGTTGGTAACTTATCTACCAGTTGGTCAAAACGCTCTATCACGGAACTCATGCATGCACTCAAGGCAAGGATACGGCTCAGCCTACAACAAGAGTAATTCAAAAGCACAACGCAGGCTACATCTCGCGTCCTCTTTCTTTCGTCAATCCACCAACACGAGTGTACCGCAATTCGCCCGCGCAGCTGCGAGATAATATTCCTTCAATTCGCAGAAGTACGCGTGCAGGGCATGAACCTCCCGCCGCTCTTCCGATTTCTTGTAAAGCGGCGTCGCAAGGTACTTGTCGGTGCCAAAGTGCACCGCAAGCGAGGAAAACTCGATATGAAAGAGCGCGGCGTGGATTCTTTTCGTGGTAGCCGCGTCACTCCAACAGATCGGGTATCGCCTACACATTCGACGAGTATAAACAAATCGGCAAAGGCAATCCCCAGTGATTTGACGACTCGCGCGACTCGAAAAACGACTCGATTTTCGGTGCGCGACGCGAAAAACAACGCCGCACGACGCCATGCACCGAGTTGCATGGGCGCTACAGAACTCCAAAGCAATTGGCCAGAAATGCGAAAAACCCTGGGACAACCAGGGTTTTGCAGCACGGGCTTCAGAAAGCTAACGGAGAGGACAGGAACCGAACTTTTAGCTGTTTTCCCAATGTTTCTGGAGAGTTCGAAAGGCACTTTTTAACGGCGAATTACGCGGGCAACAAACCTTTCGCCGTGGCGCGTCTGTAAGAATACCTTGACTTTCAGCTATCGGGACGCGACCATAAATCAATCCCAAGAGCGGAGATTGCCTGGATCAACAGAGTTCTGACTCCACTTGCTACGTAAGGACGCTTCGCGATGAATGT
>Ga0315904_10003511_pt1 | contig 22972 bp, 23 predicted proteins | sample LakEriMetagenome_6_FD_203529 | JGI IMG/M metagenome (GOLD analysis project Ga0315904, IMG submission 203529) | Freshwater fungal communities from buoy surface, Lake Erie, Ohio, United States - Buoy 12 MA120 | ecosystem: Environmental > Aquatic > Freshwater > Lake | place: USA: Lake Erie, Ohio... | reverse complement strand
TGGACACCCGGCCAGCGGACCGCTGCACCCGCTTCGGCGTGTTCCCCGAGTGCCCGCTGTGCGGCGGCGCGCTCCACCCGGAGCACGCGCACTTCAAGTGCGGCACGTGCGGGTGGCGCGACAGTTGCTGCGACTGACTCGGGCGGTGCCTGATCCTGCGGTGACGGGTCAGGCCGTGACCGGCAGGGCGGACACGTCGTCACCCGACCGGCGCCGCAGGCGGCGGGCCACCAGCCCGATCACGGTGAGGGTGGCCACCACGGCCAGCACGTTCACCACGAACAGCACCCGGGCGTTGCGGTGCACCAGCTCACAGGGCTCGCGCTGGAAGGCGAGCGCGGGGAACCCTTCCGGCTGAGCGGTCAGCTCGGGCAACGGTTCGTCGCCGCTCGGTGACGAGGAGAACAGCGTGTTGCAGGTGACGTCGACCGACAGGAGCCGAGCCGGCTCGGGTGGTGAGGCCAGCGTCGGGCTGTAGTCCATGCCGACGGGGATCGAGTCGTGGAGCGGCCGGGTCGCCCACACCCCGACCAGCAGTCCCGCGTAGGCCAGGACCGCCACGGTGGCGAGGAGCAGGCGGCGCGGGCTGATCGACATGGCGGGGTGAGGTTACCCCCGCGCTTCGCTCGTTCAGGCGAGCAGGAGCTCGGCGTACATCGGCAGCATCTGCTTCGGTCCGCTCACCAGGAACGTCGTGATGCAGGTCTCGCGCCAGCGGTCGAGCTCGCCGCGGATCTTGTCCATCGGCCCCACCAGCGCCACGTCCTCCACCATCGCCAGCGGGATCGCAGCGGCCGCCTCGGCCTTCTTGCCGGCGAGGTACAGGTCCTGCACCTGCAGCGCCACGTCCTCGTAGCCCATCCGGGCGAACACCTCGAAGTGGAAGTTCGCGCCCCGGGCACCCATGCCGCCCGCGTAGAGCGCGAGGAAGGGGCGGACGAAGTCCGCGCAGCGCTCGACGTCGTCACCGACGATGATCTGCACGCCGCAGGCCACGTCGAACCGGTCGGCCTTGCCGGGGTCGCCCGCCCGCGCGAAGCCCTCCTGGAGGCAGTTGCGGTAGAAGCCGTCCTCCTTCGGGCTGAAGAACAGCGGCAGCCACCCGTCGCAGATCTCGGCCGAGAGCGCGACGTTCTTCGGGCCCTCGGCGCCGAGGTAGATCGGGATCTCCGTGCGGTACGGGTGGATCGTCGACTTGAGCGCCTTGCCGAGTCCGCGACCGTCGGGCTTGGTGTAGGGCATGTCGTAGAACTCGCCGTGCGCCTCGATCGGCTGCTCGCGGCGGATGATCCGACGGACGATGTCGACGTACTCGCGGGTGCGCGCCAGCGGCTTGCCGTAGGCCTGGCCGTACCAGCCCTCGACGACCTGCGGGCCGGAGGCACCGAGCCCCAGGATCACGCGGCCCTGCGAGAGGTGGTCGAGGGTCATCGCCGCCATCGCCGTGGCGGCCGGTGTGCGGGCGCTCATCTGGATGATGCCCGTGCCGAGCTGCACCTTCGTGGTCTGCGCCCCCCACCAGGCGAGCGGCGTGATCGCGTCGCTGCCGTAGGCCTCCGCCGTCCAGACCGACGAGTAGCCGAGACGCTCGGCCTCCTGGATCGCGTCGAGGGCACCGGCCGGCGGCCCCTGTCCCCAGTATCCGGTGTTGTACCCGAGCTTGAACTCCTTGGCCATGGACCGCACCGTACGGCGAGTGGCGCGGCTGCGTCGACTCGTGAGCTGGGTGATGGCGTATCGTCCGCCCCGAGCGGCGGTGTCAGGGGACGCCGCCCGATCGTGGAGGGGTGTCGGATGAGCGACGTCGACGTCAGCGTGCAGGGGTCGTGTGACCCGCGGTTCGAGCGGATGCGGGAGATCCTCCGGGCGAACCTCGACTCGGGCGCCGATCTCGGTGCCTCGGTCGCCGTCCGGTTGCACGGTGAACCGGTGGTCGACCTGTGGGGCGGATGGGCAGACCACGAGCGCACGCAGCCGTGGGCGGCCGACACCATCGTGAACGTGTGGTCGACCACGAAGACGATGATGGCGATGAGCGCACTCGTGCTGATCGACCGCGGCGAGCTCGATCCGCACCAGCGGGTCGCCCACTACTGGCCCGAGTTCGCGCAGAACGGCAAGCAGGACATCGAGGTCCGCCACCTGCTGTCGCACACGTCGGGCGTGTCGGGGTGGGACCAGCCCGTCGTGACCGAGGACCTCTACGACTGGGAGAAGTCCACCTCGATGCTCGCGGCGCAGGCGCCCTGGTGGGAGCCGGGCACCGCGTCGGGGTACCACGCGCTGAACCAGGGGCATCTCGTGGGCGAGGTGATCCGCCGCATCACGGGGCACCAGCTCGGCGCGTTCTTCGCGGCCGAGATCGCCGGCCCGCTCGGCGCCGACTTCCACATCGGACTGGCTCCGAGCGAGTTCCCCCGCGTGTCCCCGGTGGTGCCGCCGCCCCCGCTGCCGATCGACATCGCCGCGCTCGACCCGACCAGCCCGATGGTCAGGACCTTCACCGGCCCGGCACCGGGGGCGGAGGCGGCCTGGACCGACGGGTGGCGGCAGGCCGACATCGGCGCGGCGAACGGTCACGGCAACGCCCGCTCCGTCGCGCTGGTGCAGTCGGCGCTCACCAACGGCGGCCGCGTCGGCGACGTGCAGCTGCTGTCGCCCACCACGATCGATCGGATCTTCGAGGCGCAGAGCGACAACGTCGACCTCGTGCTCGGCGTCCCCGAGCGCTTCGGCCTCGGCTACGGCCTGCCGTGCGAGGGCATGCCGTTCCCGCTCGACGCGAAGCTGTGCTTCTGGGGTGGCTGGGGTGGCTCGATGATCGTCAACGACGTCGACCACGGCCTCACGGTGGCCTACATGATGAACCGCATGGAGGCCGGTCTCGTGGGCGACACCCGCGGCTTCGACCTCCTCGCGGCAGCGTTCGCCGCCGTCGCCTGACCCGCGGGCCGGCGTCGGTCAGTGGCCGGCGTCGGTCAGTGGCCGGCGTCGAAGGTGATCGGCATGTGTGCCGGGCCGAAGATGCCGACGCCGTCCGGCTTCCACGTGATCCGACCGTCGACGCGCAGGTTCGGCATCCGCCGGGCCAACAGCGGCAGCGCCTCCTGCAGTTCGGCGCGGGCGAGCGACGCACCGAGGCAGTAGTGGATGCCCGAGCCGAAGGTGAGCTGCGGCTGCTCGGCCGCCGGCTTCGTGATGTCGAAGGTGTCCGGATCCGGGAACACGCTCGCCTGGCGGTTCGCCTCGGCCAGGCCGATCGAGATGAACGTGCCCTTCGGGAACAGCACGTCGCGGTACTCGATGTCGCAGCTCGCGAACCGCACCGTGCCGCGCACGGCGCCGAAGAAGCGCATCGACTCCTCGACGGCCCGGGCCGCGAGCTCGGGTCGCTCGGCCAGCAGCGCCCACTGGTCCGGGTGCTCGGCGAACAGCGAGACCGCACAGCCGAGCTGGTTGCGGGTGGTGTCGGTGCCACCGACGATGACGGCGTTCACCATCATCACCAGCTCTTCGGTGCTGAGCTTGTCGCCCGCCTCCTCGGCGGCGATGAGGTCGGTGATGAGGTCCTCGGCGGGCTTCGAGCGTCGCGCCGCGATGAGCCCGCGGGTGTACTCGTCGAGCTCGTCCTGGGCGGCCATCACGAGGTCGAGCTTGTCGGGCAGGTCGGCGGAGAAGATCTCGAGTACGTCGCTCGCCAGACGGCTGAAGAGCTGCCAGTCGCTGCGCGGTGCGCCGAGCAGCTCGCAGATGATCGGGATCGGATAGGGCTCGCAGACGTCGGCGACGAAGTCGGCCCGGCCGGCCGGTGCGACCGGATCGACCAGGCCGTCCATCACCTCGCGCATGAACGGCCGCAGGCGGTCGGCCGCCCGCGGGTTGAACGCCGGTGCCACCAGGCGCCGCAGCCGGACGTGCTCGTCCCCCTCGGCCGACAGGATGCCGCCGCGCTGGCGGTCGAGGAAGTCCTGTCGGGTGATGCCCATGAGCTCGGGGATGCGGCCCGACGCCGAGTGCCACCGCTTGTCGCGCAGCACGCCGACGGCGTCCTCGTAGTGCAGCACGCCGTACCCGATCAGGTTCCGCACGAGCCAGGTGTCCGGCGCGAGCGTGCGGCGGAACGCCTGGCGTTCCTCGAAGGTGACCGCATCCAGCGGGATCTCCGGGAGGTCGAGCTCGGACGCGAGGGTGCTCATGCGCGCACGGTACCGTTCGCCGGCCGTCCGCCCCGTACCCGAGCGACGGTTCGGGATCCGGGGTCGGTCAGCCGGCGAACGCCGCGGCCGGATCGACGAACGCCGCGCCGAGGAACTCCGCGACGGGGGCGTTCGTGACCTGGCCGGCGTGGGTGTTGAGCCCGTGTGCGAGCGCCGGGTCCTTCGCGCACGCAGCCGGTGCCCCGTACTGGGCGAGCTCGATCTGGTAGGGCAAGGTGGCGTTGGTGAGCGCGTAGGTGCTCGTGTGCGGCACCGCGCCCGGCATGTTGCCGACGGCGTAGTGGAGCACGCCGTGCTGCACGTACACCGGATCGTTGTGCGTGGTCTCGTGGATCGTCTCGATGCAGCCGCCCTGGTCGACCGCGACGTCGACGATCACGGCACCCGGCTTCATCGTGCGCACCATGTCCTCGGTGACCACCACGGGGGCGCGGCCGCCGGCCACGAGCACGGCGCCGATCACCAGGTCGGCGTCGGCGATGTTGCGCTCGAGCGCCCCACGGTTGGAGGCGAGCGTGACGATGCGGCCCTTGTTGATCTGGTCGACCCAGCGGAGACGGTCGAGGTTCTTGTCGAACAGGACGACCTCGGCCTCCATGCCGGCGGCGATCCAGGCCGAGTTCCAGCCGACGTTGCCGGCGCCGAGCACGACGACCTTGGCCGGTTGCACGCCGGGGGCGCCACCCATCAGCACGCCGCGGCCGCCGTTGTGGCGCTCGAGGTAGTGGGCGCCCATCTGCGGTGCGAGGCGGCCGGCCACCTCGCTCATCGGTGCGAGCAGCGGCAGCGCGCCGCCGGGCAGCTGCACGGTCTCGTAGGCGAAGCTGGTGCAGCCCGAGGCGATGAGTGCCTGGGCGACCTCGGGGTAGGCGGCGAGGTGCAGGTAGGTGAACAGGGTGAGGTCGGGACGCAGGAACGCGAACTCCTCGACCTTGGGCTCCTTCACCTTCACGACCATCTGCTGGGCCCAGGCGTCGGCGGCGGTGGGCACGATCGTGGCGCCCGCGGCACGGTAGTCGTCGTCGGAGACGCTCGCGCCCTCGCCGGCGCCCGTCTCGACGTGCACCGTGATGCCGAGGCGCTCGAACTCGCGCACGCCGTCGGGCGTCATCGCGACGCGGTGTTCGGCGGTCTTGATCTCCTTGGGGACGCCGACGGTGGTGATCGCGGGGTGAGCGGGTGCGCTGGTCATGCGCACATGATCCGCGTGACGTTTCCGTTGATCAACACGATCTTCGGTTGCAGAATGGTGACATGGCCGACGAATCACCGGTGATCGATCGCATCGACCGACGGATCATCGACGAGCTTCGGGAGGACGCGCGGATCAGCTGGCGCGAGCTGGCCGACCGGGTGCACCTCGCACCGTCGTCGGTGGCCGACCGCGTGCGCCGGCTGGAGGAGCGCGGTCTGATCCGCGGGTACTCGGCGCAGGTCGACCCGGCGGCGTTCGGGCGGTCGGTCCGTGCCGTGATCGACGTCGGGCTGCCGCCCGCGCTGGACCCGGCGGTGTTCGAGGCGAAGCTCACCGCGCGCGACGAGGTCGCGTTCGCCGCCTACGTGACCGGCGAGAGCGACTACACGATCGTCGTCGACTGCGCCGGCGCCGCCGGGCTCGACGGCTTCATCCGCTGGCTCAAGGCCGAGGCCGGCGTGGCCCGCACCGAGAGCAAGTTCGTCCTGCGCCCGATCGTGGGCTGAACTCCACGCGGGTTTCGGCAGCTCAGCCGGCCATGCCCTCCAGCACGTTCACCGCGTTCACCCCGATCTCGGCCACGGCGTAGCCGCCCTCGAACACGACGAGCGTCGGCAGCCCGAGCGCCGCGATCCGCTCGCCCATGCGCAGGTAGTGCTCGTGCTCGAGGCGGAACTGGCTGATCGGGTCGTCCTTGTACGTGTCGACGCCGAGCGACACCACGAGCACGTCGGGGCGGTGGCCGGCCACGAAGTCGCACGCCCGGTCGAGCGCGGGGCCGTAGACCTCCCACCCGGAGCCGTGGTGGAGGGGGAGGTTCAGGTTGGCGCCGTCGCCCTCGCCCGTCCCGGTCTCGTCGTCGTAGCCGAGGAAGAAGGGGTACTCCTGCTGCGGGTGCCCGTGGATCGAGGCGAACACCACGTCGGCGCGGTCGTAGAAGATCGCCTGCGTGCCGTTGCCGTGGTGGTAGTCGACGTCCAGCACCGCCACCCGGCCGGCACCGCGGTCGCGAAACGCCTGCGCGGCGATGGCCGCGTTGTTGAAGAAGCAGTAGCCGCCGTACACGTCGGCCGACGCGTGGTGGCCGGGCGGGCGGCACAGGGAGAAGGCGTGCTGCTCGCCACCGAGGACGAGATCCACACCGGTGAGTGCGACGTCGGCGGCCGCCGTGATCGCCGACCACGTGCCCGCCGTGATCGGGGTGCCCGCGTCGAGCGAGAAGTAGCTCAGCTTGCCGTCGATCGCGTCGGGCACCCGGTCGTGGCGCAGGCCCCGGGTCGGCCACGTGATCGGGAGCGCGTCGTACTCGCCGTGCGCGGCGACCCACTCGTCCCACGCGGTCGAGAGGAAGTCGACGAAGGCGGGGGTGTGCACGCGTCGCACCGGGTCGAGCCCGTGCTCGGTGGGGTCGAGCACGTCGCCGATCGCCCGGTCGCGCACCCGGGCGAGCACCAGGTCGGCGCGCTCGGGGCACTCGAAGCACTTCATGAGCTTGCCGTCGATCAGTTCGGACTGGCCGTCCTGGTGACGGTGTCGGTCGGAGTACACGGTCTTCACGGCTGCCATCCTGGCACGAGCACGAGCGGATCGGTCCGGGCGGATGCCGGATCGACCTGCGTCAGTGGGCGCCCCAGGTGAAGGTCTGCTTCACCAGGTCGAGGTAGATGAACGTCTCCGTGCTGACGACGCCCTCCACGCCCCGGATGCGGTTCGTGAGGTCGAGCAGGGATCGGTCGTCGCTCACCACCACCTCGCACAGCAGGTCGAACGATCCGGCGGTCACCACCAGGTAGTCGATGTCCGGCATCGCCTGCAGGGTCGCGGCGATCCCGTCGGAGGGGCCTTCCGTGCGCACACCGATCATCGCCATCCGCCGGTAGCCCACCGACAGCGGGTTGGTGACGGCCACCACCTGCATCACCCCGGCGTCGATCAGGCGCTGCACCCGCTGACGGACCGCGGCCTCGGACAGGCCGACGGCGGTGGCGAGACGGGTGTAGGGAGCGCGACCGTCGGCCTGGAGTCGCTCGATGATGGCGCGGTCGACGTCGTCGAGCACGTTGGGGGAACGCTGCATCGCTGCGAATACTGTCGGTCGACCCGTCCCCGTGCAAGGGATTCCGTCGCGAAACACGCCATTCATCGCGCATCCCTTGCAGGTCACCCTCCGTTCGTGCCAGCGTAGACGGATGCGTCGGACGGCCTGGCTGGCTGTGCTAGAAACCCGGGCCGCGACGGCCCGTCGCCAGGATGTTGACCGTGCGGTGACCGCGCGGGTCGATCGGGTCGGCCGGGCCGGCCGCGGGTCAGTGACCGTGGGAGTGATCGGGGGAGTGAGCGAGTGACGGCATCCATCGACGACGACCGGATCGACCTGCTGGCGCGCGGCAGCGTCGAGATCACCGACGTCACCAAGCGGTACGGCACCATGGTGGCCGTCGACCGCCTCAACCTCACCGTGCGCGCCGGTGAGTTCCTGTCGCTGCTCGGCCCCAGCGGCTGCGGCAAGACCACCACGCTGCGGATGCTCGCCGGGTTCGAGCAGCCCGACGAGGGCTTCATCCGGATCAGCGGCGAGTACGTGCAGGGTGTCCCGCCGTACAAGCGCGACGTCAACACCGTGTTCCAGGCGTACGCGCTGTTCCCGCACATGACGGTCGCCGAGAACGTCGCCTACGGCCTCCGCCAGAAGCAGGTGCCGAAGTCCGAGATCTCCAGCCGTGTCGCCGAGGCACTGGACATGGTGAAGATGACCAAGCTCGCGGACCGCAAGCCCCGCCAGATGTCCGGCGGTCAGCAGCAGCGCGTCGCCGTGGCCCGGGCGCTGGTCAACCGTCCGAGCGTGCTGCTGCTCGACGAGCCGCTCGGCGCGCTCGACCGCAAGCTCCGCGAGGAGATGCAGATCGAGCTCAAGCTCCTCCAGAGCCAGCTCGGGATCACCTTCGTGTTCGTCACCCACGACCAGGAGGAGGCCATGGGCATGAGCGACCGCATCGCGATCATGCTCGACGGCCACATCGAGCAGCTGGCCGATCCCGAGACCGTGTACGAGCGACCGGCGTCGGCGTTCGTGGCGGGCTTCATCGGTCGCAACAACTTCTGGCGCGGCACCTCCACCGGTTCGGGCGTGCGGGCCAACGACGGCACCGTGTTCGTCAGCTCGACCCCGGAGGAGCGCGTGGCCGCCGGCGACCCTGCGCTGGCCGCCGTCCGTCCCGAGAGCATCTCGCTGTCGAGCACGGACCTCGGGCGCGACCACAACCAGGTGGAGGGCTCGGTCGCGAGCGTGTCGCACTTCGGTGACGTGCTGCAGTACGTCGTGCGCACCGCGGAGCGCGACATCGTCGCCCTCCTGCCTCGTCAGGGGGCGCCCCGCTTGGCACCCGGCGACCAGGTGTGGTGCCATTGGAGCGACGCGGACGTCTACCAGTTCTCGGCCGACCAGGCCGACCTCGTCCTCGTCGAACCGTCGGCCGACAGCGCCGGCTGACGCAGGTCCCGCCCCATCCACCAGCGCATCACCACCAGCGCACCACCAGACCCGCACCCACCCGTGCGACTCCCCCGTGAAGGAGACACACCGATGAGCAAGCGCCCCGATCCCGTGAAGATCCTGGCCCCGACCTCGTTCCGCCAGCACCTGTCCCGCCGCACCCTGTTCCAGGTCGGCGGCGCCGCCGCCGGCCTCGCGATCATCGGCACGGCCTGCGGCAGTGACGAGGAGGAGAGCGGCAGCACCTCCGGCGGCGGGTCCGCCACCACCGCGGCCGGCTCGGGCGCCACGCCGCCCGCCGGCAGCGTGCTCGGCGAGTACAGCAACGTGATCAACACGGCTTCCGGCGACCTCGCGATGTACACGTGGGGCGACTACAACGAGCCCGGCATCGTCGGCGAGCTCGCCGAGGCCGCCCTCGGTGTGACGATGAAGGTCGACTTCTACGCGAGCAACGAGGACCTCATCACCAAGCTCGAGGCCTCGCAGGGCACGAGCGGGTTCGACATCGTGGTGCCGACGGGCCCGTACATCCCGCAGATGGTCACCAAGGGCCTCCTGCAGAAGCTCGACATGTCGAAGATCCCGAACTTCGTCAACATCGACCCGGCGTACACCAACCGCGACTGGGACCCGAACAACGAGTACAGCGTCTGCAAGAACTGGGGCTCCACCGGCTGGATGTGGAACAAGGCGCTGACCGGCGTCGACTCCATCACCACGTGGCAGGAGTTCATCGACGTCGCGATGAACCAGGCGAGCGGCCAGACCGCGGTGCTCGACACCGCGCCCAACGTGGCCGGCATGTACTTCTGGGCCAACGGCATCGACTGGACCACCGAGAAGGCCGAGGACCTCGACGCGTACGAGGCGTTCATCGTCGACGAGTTCGCCCAGCACATCAAGGCGTTCGACAGCTACCCGTCCACCAAGATCGCCGAGGGTGCGTACACCCTGGCGATGGCGTGGAACGGCGACGCCCGCCAGGCCTTCTTCCGCATCGCCGACGCCGGCGGTGACCCGGAGGAGTGGGCCTGGGCGCTCGGCTCGCCGGCCACCGAGATCTGGATGGACACCTACTGCGTCGCCACGGGTGCTCCCAACCCCGACGCCGCGCACGCCTGGATCAACTGGCTGCTCACGCCGGAGATCTCGATCGCGGACCTCAACTACCACGGCTACAACAGCGGCCTGAAGAACATGGACGCCCTGCTCGCCGAGCTGGTGCCCGACCTGGTGAAGGGCGACATGATCTTCTTCTCCGACGAGCAGGTCGCCTCGATGCAGACCGGTGCCGTGAACTCCGCCCAGGAGCGTCTGGTCGACATCCTCAACAAGGTGAAGGCCAAGGCCGCCGGCTGACCCGGGCACCTGACAGGGGGAGGGGACGACATGACCGCCGCACAGGTGAACGCACCGGGCGCCGCAGGCCCGGGCCCTGCCCGGCGCCTGCGCGCACCGAAGTGGCTCCTCGCGGGGCCGTCGATCTTCTGGTACCTGGCGTTCTTCGTCGTCCCCATCCTGTTCATCGTCCTGTACTCGCTCGGCACCAAGAACGCCGCCTCGACGTCAGGGGTCCCGGTCGACCTGGGATCCCTGACGTTGCAGAACTACCGCGACGCCTTCTCGGACACGTTCTTCAAGACGTTCCGGGCCACCATCCGCATCGCGATCACCGCCACGGTGCTCTGCACGGTGATCGGCCTCCCGGTGGCGTACTTCCTGGCGTTCAAGGTGTCCGAGAAGTGGCGGGCGATCCTGCTCGCGATGATCATCATCCCGAGCTTCACGAGCTTCCTGATCCGCACCCTCGCCTGGCGCATCCCGCTCGCGCCGAACGGCACCCTGTCGAAGTGGCTGCAGGACTGGGGTGTGATCAGCGGCCCGATCCAGCTGTTGGAGACGCAGACCGCGGTGCAGATCGCGCTCGTCTACAACTACCTGGGCTTCATGATCCTGCCGTTGTTCGTGGCGCTCGACCGGATCGAACCCGGTCTGCGCGAAGCGAGCAAGGACCTCGGCGCCGGCCGGGTGGGCACGTTCCTGCGGGTCACGTTCCCACTGGCTGGCCCCGGCATCGCCGCCGGCGTCCTGCTCACGTTCATCCCGATGTGCGGTGACTTCGTCACCGCCGTCGTGCTCGGTGGTGCCGACGGCAACATGATCGGCGCCATGATCGACAGCCAGTTCAAGGGCGCCCAGGACTGGCCGCTCGGATCGGCGATGGCCGTCGTGATGATCGGCGCCGTGCTGCTCGTCCTGGGCATCGGCGCGGCGATCGTGCTCGCCGTCCGAGCGGTGCTCGACGCCCGCCGCCGCGTGATCCTCCCGGAGGTGACCCGATGACCGCGACCACCGCCGCCGGCAAGGCGAGCACGGCCAGCACGTCGGCGGTGAAGCGCCGGCCCGACGTGGTCCGCGGCCTGATGGCCGTGTGGACCACGCTCGTGCTGGTGTTCATGTTCGTGCCGATCGCGCTGGTGATCCTGCACTCGTTCAACGCCGGCGGGTCGTTCTCGATCTGGGCGAACGCGGTCAGCACGAAGTGGTGGGGCGAGCTGTTCCTCGCCGACGAGGCGTGGGCACTGGTCGCCCGCTTCGTCATCATCATGGTGCTGTTCGTCGCCGCACCGAAGATCGTGAAGCGGGTGCGTGGCGACATCCCGCGCGTCGTCGCTCGGTGGTCCGGCGTCGTCGGGTTCGCCGTCGCGCTGGTGCTGAACTGGTTCCTCACCGACGGCTACCGCGACATCTTCCGCAACGCCGGACTCGGCGACGCGCTGCGCAACAGCTTCATCGCCGCCTTCGGCGCCACCCTCGTCGCCGTGGTGCTGGGCGGCCTGGCCGGCGTCGGTCTCGCCCGTCGGTCGGGCTGGTGGAGCGCCCCGTTCCTGGTGGTGCTGTTCCTGATCCTGGTGACCCCCGAGATCATGGAGGCGATCGCCCTGCTCGGCTGGTTCGTCCGCATCGGCGACCTCCCGGGTCTGAGCTTCTTCGACGAGGGCATGGTGCGGTTGTGGGTCGGCCAGTCGCTCTACGCCTCGGCCGTCGTGACGCTCATCGTGCGGGCCCGCCTCGCCGGCCTCGACGAGGCGCTCGAGGAGGCCGCGGCCGACCTCGGTGCCACGCCGGCGCGGGCGTTCCGCCAGATCACGCTGCCGCTCATCTCGTCGGCGCTCGTGGCCGGCGGCCTGCTGTCGTTCACCCTGTGCCTCGACAACACGATCATCTCCAGCCTGGTGAGCACCGCCGGTTCGTCGACCTATCCGGTGTTCGTGCTGGGTGCGATCAAGAGCACGATCAAGCCCTCGGTCGGCGTGGCCGCGGTGGTGCTGTTCGCGATGACGATCGCGGCGCTCGCGTTCGTGGCGCTGGTGCTGCGCCGCTCGGGTGACTCGTCGTCGCAGATCGCCGCGACGATGACGGGGAGCTGATCCGGCTCGTGCGGGTGATCGTGGTGGGTGCGGGCATCGCGGGCCTCACCTGCGCTCGTGTGCTGCAGGCCGCCGGAGTCGACGTGACCGTGCTGGAGGGCGGCACGCGCGCCGGCGGGCGGGCCCGCACGGTGCGGTCGCCGTTCGCGGAGGGCCAGTACGTCGAGAGCGGCGCGGAGTGGATCGACACCGACCACCACCGCATGCGGGCGCTGCTCGACCGGTACGGGTTGCGGCTGCAGGGCCCCGGGCAGGAGTGGACCACCATCCGGCGGATGCTCTTCCGTGACGGCCGGCTGTTCGACGCGGCGGAGGTCCGCGAGCTCGACCCCGCGGTCGACGACCAGCTCGCCACGTACGACGCCGCGTTCGAACGGATCGCGGACGGCATCGCGGATCCGGCGCGTCCCGACCTGCACCCCGACGCTGCCCTGCACGACGCACGGACGATTGCCGACGTCGCTCGCGACTGCGACCTCGGCGACCTCGCCCAGCTGTTCGCCCGGCGCAACAGCCAGGGCGAGTTCGCGGCGGAGCAGCACGAGGTGTCGGCGCTGTTCGTCGGTCAGCAGCGCGCCCAGATGCGCGCCCACGGCATCGAGGGCGTCGTACGCGCCCACCGGCTCGAGGGAGGTCTCGACGTGCTCGTGGCCCGGCTCGCCGGCGAGCTGCGCGACGGCACGATCCGCTTCGGTGAGACGGTGCGCGGCGTGCACTGGGAGTCCGACGAGGTGCGCGTCGACACCGGCGTGGCGACGCACCACGCCGACCGGGTGGTGTTCGCGTGCTCGCTGGTGCCGTTGCGGTCGGTCGTGTTCACGCCCGAGCTGCCCATCCCGTTCGCCCGTGCCGTGCGGGAACTGGGGTACGGCACGATCACCAAGACCGCCGTCCAGTTCGGCCGCCGCACCTGGCCGAGCGGGTACGCGACCACGTCGCTGCCCGCGCAGCGCGTGTACGAGCCGACGGTCGACCAGCCCGGCGAGCACGGCGTCCTGATGTCGTACGCGGGTGGCGACGGTGGACGCCGCGCCGCGGTGAACGACGAGCGCCACCGGATCGACGCCGTCGTCGACGACCTCCGCACGATGTACGGCCTCGACGAACCGGTCACGGGGTCGTTCTCCCGTGCCTGGTCGAACGAGCCCCGCTACGGCGGCAGCTACGCGGCCTACGGACCCGGGCAGGTCACGGCGTTCTGGCAGGTGCTGCGCGAGCCGTGCGGGCCGTTCCGACTCGCCGGCGAGCACGTCGCCACCTGGACCGGCTATCTGGAGGGGGCGGTCGAGAGCGGTGAGCGCGTCGCCCACGAGCTCGTCGCGCTCGCCTAGCGTCGTCGCATGGATCCCTGCGAGGTCAGCTGGTTCGCGGCCCTGTGCGACGACGACACGTCGCAGCTCGGCGTGCCGGGTGCGTCGATGCCCAGTTCGTGGGCGCACTGCCGCGACATCGTGCTCGCGGCCGAGCGCGGCGGGTTCGACAACGTGCTCCTCCCGTCGGGCTACGCGCTCGGCATCGACGGCGTCGCGTTCGCCGGGGGCATCGCCGCGCTGACCGAACGGATCCGGTTGCTCGTCGCTGTCCGATGCGGCGAGCTGTGGGTGCCGCAGCTCGCCCGCCAGCTCGCCACGCTCGACGAGATGCTCGACGGTCGCCTCACGATCAACATCATCTCGTCCGAGCTCCCCGGTGAGCAGCTCGACGGCGGACCGCGGTACCGCCGCACGCTCGAGACGATGGATGCGCTCCGTGCGTTCCTCGAGGGAGATCGCGTGGACGTCGATGGCGAGTTCGTCCGGTTGCACCTCGAACCGCCCCGGGTGCGCACCACGAGCGGGCACTGCCCGCCGATGTACTTCGGGGGCCTCAGCGAGGACGCTCGGGAGGTGGCGGCCGCCTCCGCCGACGTGTATCTCATGTGGCCCGACACGTTCGACGCAGTGGCCGCGGTGGTCGACGACATGCGCGCCCGAGCGGACCGCCACGGCCGCGAGCTGCGGTTCGGGTACCGCGTGCACGTGGTGGTGCGCGAGACCGAGGACGAGGCGCGTGCCGCCGCCGCGCACCTCGTCGCGGGGCTCGACGACGAGACCGGGGCGCGGATCCGCGCCCGCTCGCTCGACAGCACCTCGGTCGGCGTGCGCCGCCAGGGCGAGCTGCGCGACGCGGCCGACCTCGACGGCTTCGTCGAGCCGAACCTGTGGACCGGCATCGGCCGGGCGCGCAGCGGGTGCGGTGCGGCGATCGTCGGCGACCCCGACCAGGTGGTGGCCAAGCTGGAGGCCTACCGCACGCTCGGCATCGACGCGTTCATCCTGTCGGGCTACCCGCACCTCGACGAGTGCCGCCGCGTGGCGGAGCTGGTGCTGCCCCGGCTCGATCACGCTCCATTGGTTCACGCTCCATTGGTTCACGCTCCATTGGTTCACGCTCCATTGGTTCACGCTCCATTGGTTCACGCTCCGATGGTTCGCGCGGGTGTCCGGCGGGCGCGGCACTAGCCTGGCGGGGCAATGCCTCCACCTCCTCATGCCCAGGGTCGTTCCCGGCGAGGCGCCCAGGACGGGCCGCCCCGCATCGCTCTCGCTCCCGACGGTTCGCCCTCGTGGATGGAGGACGCGATCGTCGCCGGCGGCGGTCACGTCGTGCCGCTCGAGCAGGCGGAGGGCCTGGTGTGGAGCGCACCCCACGAGCCGCTGCTGCTCGAGCGGGTGATCGAGGAGCACCCTCACCTCGCGTGGGTGCAGTTGCCGTTCGCCGGGGTCGAGAACTACGTCCACCTCGTCGACGACGACCGCGAGTGGACGTGCGGCAAGGGCGTGTACGCCCAGCCGGTCGCGGAGATGGCGCTCGCGCTCGCCCTCGCCGGGATGCGCGGGCTCGGCACATACGCACGGGCCACCTCCTGGGGCAGCGAGCAGGGCACCAACCTGTACGGCGCGAACGTCACGATCCTCGGCGGCGGTGGCATCACCGAGGCGTTGATCCCGCTGCTGGTCCCCTTCGACTGCCGCATCACCGTGGTGCGCAACCGTGTGCAGGAGATGGACGGCGTCGACGAGGTGGTGGAGGCCGACCGCTACATCGACGCGCTCGTCGGTGCCGACCTCGTGGTGGTGGCGCTCGCGCTCACGCCCGACACCGAGGGCATGCTGTCGCGCAACGAGTTCGAGATGATGGAGCCGCACGCCTGGGTGGTGAACGTCGCCCGCGGCAGGCACATCGTCACCGACGACCTGGTGTGGGCGCTCACGACCGGTGCGATCGGTGGCGCCGGCCTCGACGTCACCGACCCCGAGCCGTTGCCCCCCGGCCATCCGCTGTGGAGCCTGCCGAACTGCATCGTCACGCCTCACGCCGGCTCCACCTGGAGCATGTCGCAGCCCCTGCTGAGCGAGCGGATCACGACCAACGTGAAGCGCTTCGGTCAGGGCGAGGAGCTGCTCGGCGCGGTCGACCCGGACCTGCAGTACTGAGGCTGCGGTGCGCGAGCTCGACGCGGCGACGATCGTGGGGCTGCTCGCCGACGACGACCGGCGTCTGGTGGTCGCCGCGCTGGAGTTGGGCGCGACCACGATCGACGAGGTCGTGGCCGCCACACGGCTCGACCACGCACGCGTCGGCCGGGCCGTCGGGCGGCTGGCCGAGGTCGGCCTGGTGCTGCAGCACGACCGCGGGTTGCACGTGATGAGCGCCGCGTTCCGGATGGCGGCCCGGGCCGCGCTGGCGCGCCCGCCGTCCGTCGAGCACGCCGATCAGCCGGCCGATCGTCGCCGCGTGCTCGACGCGTTCGTGTCGAACGGCCGGTTGACGTCGATCCCGGCGGCGCACGCCAAGCGGATGGTGGTGCTCGACTGGCTCGCGCAGGACTTCGAGCCGGGGGTGCGGTACTCCGAGGCGATGGTGAACCTGATCCTCGGCCGCCGACACGCGGACACGGCGGCGTTGCGCCGCTACCTCGTCGACCACGATCTGCTGTCGCGCGAGGCGGGGGAGTACTGGCGGTCCGGGGGGAGCACCGACCGGTGACCCACTACGAGGTGCTCGGCGTGTCTCGCACTGCGACCTCCGACGAGGTGCGGGCGGCCTACCGGCGCGCCGCGCGCGACGCCCATCCCGACCGTCACGGCGAGGCCTCGGCGGCGCGCATGGCCGCGGTGAACGAGGCGTGGCGCGTGCTCGGCGACCCGGTGCGACGGCGGCGCTACGACCTCGAGCTCGCGGACGGGCCGTCGGCGTCGGCCGGCACGGCCGGTCCGCGGTCGCGGACCGGTGCCTCGGCGACCTCCTCGGCGCCGTCCGCGACGTCCTCGGCGCCCTCGGCGCCGATGCCGACCGGCCAGCTGTCGCGGTTCCCGTGGCGGTTCTTCGCCGTCATCGGCGTGCTGGCGATCGGTGTCGTGTTCGTCGGGAACGTGTTGGGTGACCCCGATCCGCCCGTCCCGGTGGACGTGATCCTCGCTCCCGGTGAGTGCGTGCAGATCGTCGACGAGGCGATGCGTGAGATCCTGCCGGTCGCCTGCGACGGCACGCACGACGCCGTCGTGGCCGCGGTGGTGGGCTTCGACGGTGCCTGTGCCACCGGTACGGAGCGGTTCCGCGACCCGCAGGGTCGCGGCACGGCGTGCCTCACGCGGGTCGTCCCGATCGGAGGCTGAGGGGGTCGGCGGGCGGCTGATCGGAGGGTGACGGGTGGCTGCGTGCCGGGTGACTACCGTCGTGCACGTGACCGACATGCCGCCGCCCCCTCCGCCGAACCCGTCCTTCCCGCAGCCGGGCGCGCCGGGTCCGTACCAGGCTCCGGGTCCGTACCAGGCGCCGGGCCCGTACCAGGCACCCGGCTTCGGCGGTCCCGGCTTCGGCGGTCCCGGGTACGGCGGTCCCGGGTACGGCGGCCCGGGCTACCAGCAGCCGGCCCCGCCGCGTCGCAGCGGCAAGGCGGTGACGGCGATGGTGCTCGGCATCGTCGGCATCCTGCTGTGCTTCCTCGGTCTGGTGTCGATCCTGGCGCTCGTGTTCGGCATCCTCGGCCTGCGCGAGATCTCCCGGTCGGCAGGCGCACGAACCGGCAAGGGCATGGCGATCAGCGGTGTCGTGCTCGGCGCGCTCGGCCTCGTGGCCGCCGCCGGGTTCTGGATCGTGGTCGCCGCCGATATCGCGGGGACCACCGCCGTCGGCGACCTGCGGGTGGGCGACTGCGTCGAGTTGCCGGAGGAGAACGAGGACGGACTCGTCGCTCGACTGGAGACGTTCGACTGCGACGAACCGCATCGCGCCGAGGTGATCGACGTGGACGACCTGCGTGATGGTGACGAGGACTTCCCGGGTGCGGCCGAGATCGGCGAACGCGCCGATACAGCGTGTCGCGCTGCGTTCGACGAGTACGTCGGCGTGCCGTACCTCGAGAGTGTGTTCGAGATCTTCCTGATCACGCCCACCGAGGACACGTGGGACAGCGACTCGGAGTACGTCTGCCTCGCCTTCGAGCCGGGTGAGGACCTCACCGGGAGCATCGAGGGCGCGAACCGTTGATCAGCGCCGGTGTTCACCACGGCCTGCGATCTGCTGCGCTGATCCGCGGGTCGGCGAACGATCTGGTGCGCAGTCGCGACGCGTTGGTGCGGTCACACCGGGTCCGCTAGCCTGCTGCCTCCCGGGGCGTGTAGCTCAGTTGGTTAGAGCACTGCCTTCACACGGCAGGAGTCGGGGGTTCGAGTCCCTTCACGCCCACCATCCCGGTCACCCCGGTCACCCCGGTCATCCCGGTCACCCCGGGTCAGGATGAACCCGAGGTCCTCGACGGGGCGATCGCCGCCGTTGCAGAGCGGATCGTTCCGGAAACTCGGTGATCACCCAGCTCGAGCCCCCCTCAAGTGAGGGGTATTCGGGGGGATTCCGTCGCAGGGGGTCACAAGAGGTGGCGTGGTCCCGATCGGGCGGGACCTTCAGGTTCGTGCCTCTCCCCTCGACCCCGCTCGATCGGATGTCTGCCGCCGACCGCGCCGCCGGCGCCGATCGCGGCGTCGACCGCGGCGCGCTCGAGCGCAGCCGCCTCGTCGTGCATCCCGCGTCGGCTCGGGTGGTGCTCGAGGTCCTCCGTCGACCCGACGACTCGGCCGGCGACCTGACGAAGGTGATCCTCACCGACCCGGCGCTCGCGGCCGCCGTGCTGCGCTCGGCGAACTCGGCCCACCTCGGCTACTCACGACGCATCGGCGGTGTCCGCCGGGCCACCGTGATGCTCGGCACCGGCCTCGTGAACTCGCTCGCCGCGAGCAGGGTCGCCGACCTCGTGTTCGACACCGAGGCGCCCGACTACCCGGACTGGCTCTGGTTGCACTCGATCGCGACGGCCTGCGCTGCGTCGGTGCTCGCGCGTCGGGTGGGTGAGGCCCCCGACGAGGCCTACACCGCCGGCCTGCTCCACGAGGTCGGCTGGCTGCTCGGTGCCGGGGCGGGGGTCGCCCACCCCGAGCACGACCACGCCGAGATCGGCGGACTGCTGCTGTCGCGCTGGAACCTGCCGGACCGGATCACCGCAGCGGTGCGGATGCACCACGCCCGGCCCGACGGCCTCGTGGCGCCGCTCGACCGTGTGGTGGTGGCCGCCCAGAGCTTCGCGGTCGCGCTCGGCGCGACCGGGCCGGAGCACACCCTGGATTCGATGGAGGCGCTCCAGCTCTTGCAGCTGCGCAACGTCCGCCAGCCGGCGGTGATGCAGGAGATCGAGGCCGAGCTCGCCGCCGTCACGAGCGATCTGGTGGGTGCGCGATGAGCGTGCTCGACCCCCTGAGCCGGATGCAGGCCGACGCGGTCGAGCAGCTGCGCGCCGGTGACCACAACGAGTTCCTGGTCGGGTTCCTCACGACGTCGGTGAAGCTCGAGCTGTCGAACCTCGTCGCCGCCGATCTCGATCTGCAGACCTTCGCCCAGGCCGTCGTGGACGTCCTCACCCAGCACGCCCCGATCGATCAGTGCCTGATCGGGATCGACCCCGCCGGTCTGCCCCGCATCGGTGCGGCGGTGGGCTTCGACGTCGAGCTCGCGCTCAAGCACGACACCCTCGCCGGCCACCCGGACACGGCGCTGTTCGCCGTCGAGCAGGTGGGCGCAGGGACGCTGCACGCGCAGGACGTGCCGTCGGCGCTGCGGACGGCCGGCTTCCTCGGCGAGGCGGCTTCGCAGGTCGCGACCGGGCTGACGCGGGTGGTCGAGAGCGAGCACCTCCGCCGCAAGGCGGCCGCGGCCAAGGCGCTGCGCGTGGTGGCCGGACTCGACGAGCGCTGGAACGTCGCCGAGCTGTCGGAGATCGCCGCTGCGTTCGCGAGCCTGCCCGGCGTCTGCGGTGCCGCGGTCACGGCCACGGCGGCCCGGTTCGCCGGCTCGATCTCGGCCGAGCACGGCCGCATCGGCGTGAACCCGGTGGAGCGCAGCTTCCAGGTCGACGGTGGTCTCGAGGTTCGGCTCGACCTGGGGTTCGTCGAGACGCCCGACGCCGACCGGCTGAGCCGTCTCGACGAGCTGGCCGACGCCCTCCAGCTCGGCCTCGACCGGATCGAGCAGAACATCCGGCTCGCCGCCGAGGCCGACACCGACCAGCTCACCGGTATCGGCAATCGGCGCCGGGCGAGCAAGGCGCTCGCCCAGGCCCGCCAGCGCGCCGACGCGACGGGGGAGCCGATGTCGGTGCTGCTCTGCGACCTCGACCACTTCAAGCAGGTGAACGATCGGTTCGGCCACGACACGGGCGACGCCGTACTCGCCGCGTTCGCCGGGCTGCTCAGCTCGGCAGTGCGTGCCAACGACAGCGTCGTGCGCTGGGGTGGCGAGGAGTTCCTGGTGGTGCTGCCGTCGTGCAACGCGCGGGGCGCCGCGGCGCTCGCGGGGCGCCTGCTCGAGGGGTGCCCCGAGGCATGCGCTCCTGCGCTGCCGCCGGAGCACCGCCAGACGGTGTCGATCGGCATCGCCGAGTACCCGCTGGTGGCGCGCACCCCCGAGGCGCTGGTGAGCGCGGCCGACGACGCGCTGTACCGGGCCAAGCGCGAGGGCCGCAACCGGCACTGCGCCGCTGGCTGAGGTCGCGGGCTGAGGTCGCGGGCTGAGGTCGCGGGCTGAGGTCGCGGGCTGAGGTCGCGGGCTGAGGTCGCTGCCGTTGGCGGTCCACCCCTGCTCAGCGGGGTTGGAGTACCGTGTCCGACGATGCCACGGCTCTGCGAACGTCCCGGGTGCTCCGTGCCGGCCGACGTCGCCTACGGCTTCGACGCCGACACCCTCGTCGTGTGGCTCGACCGCTTCGAGCTCGACCAGGGCGTGCGTGCCGGCGTCCTGTGCCGTCGCCATGCCGACGCGATGGTGGTGCCCCTCGGCTGGATGCTCGACGACCGCCGCGAGCCCGTGCCGCGCCTGTTCTCGGCCGCCCGGATGCAGGACCTCACCGACGGCATGGCCCGCCCGAGGCCGCGCCGCCGCAACCCGGATCGCAACGGTGACCGCACGATCGAGATGATCCGCACCGCGGTGATGCAGCTCACGCTCGACGACACCGGCAACGGCGAGGGCGTCGTGCACGAGCTCGGTCCCACACCGCTGGTGGCCGAGCGTGACGAGCCGGTCGCGGTCGAGCCGGTCGCGGTCGAGCCGGTCGCGGTCGAGCCGGTCGCGGTCGAGCCGGTCGCGGTCGGTGAGGTCGCGGTCGAGGAGGTCGCGGTCGAGGAGCCGGAGGCGGAGCAGCCCGAGGCCCAGGTGCTGCCGTGGCAGCCGCGCTTCGACCCGAGCGACGACCTGTCGGGTCTGCTGCGTGCGCGCGGCCGGCTGCTGTCGCGCGCGTTCCAGGGTCTCGCCGCCGACGGTTCCTGATCGCGTGGGTTCGCCTCTCGCAGGGGCGATACTGCCGTCGTGGACGTCGAAGCATCGATGCAGGCACCCTGCACCCCGGACCGGCTGTTCGGGTTCGTCGACGAGCTCACCGACTACCCGAGCTGGATGCCGCTCGCGCACCGGGTGGTGACCGCCGACCCCGAACCCGACGGTCGCCCGGTGTGGGAGGTCGAGCTGCGGGCCAGGTTGGGTCCGTTCGCCCGCTCGAAGCGGCTGCGCATGGTGCGCACGCTGCACGAGCCGGACGGCTCGTCAGGTGGTCGGGTGCGCTACGAGCGTGCGGAGCGTGACGGCCGGTCGCACTCGCCCTGGGTGCTCGACGCGGTCGTGGTGGCCGACGACGGCGGCAGCCGCCTGGACATGGCGCTCCACTACGGCGGCGCGTTGTGGACCGGCGGCGTGATGGAGAAGGTGCTCGCCGACCAGATCGTGGCCGGCCGCGAGCGCCTGCTGGAGCTGGTGCGCTGATCAGCGTCGACGGTCGGGTCGATCCGCCCAGGCGGACCAGCGGCCGTCGCCGCGGCGTTCGAGTCGCAGCGGCATCTCGAAGCACTCGCTGAGCGCCTCCGCGTCGAGCGTGGTGGCGATCGGGCCGCGTGCCACCACCTCGCCACGCCGGAGCATCAGCACGTGGGTCATCCCGTCCGGCACCTCGTCGAGGTGGTGGGTCACGAGCACGAGCGGTGCCGCGTCGGGATCCGTGGTGAGCTCGGCGAGTGCGCCGACGAGCTGCTCGCGGCCGCCGAGGTCGAGCCGGGCGCTCGGCTCGTCGAGCAGCAGCAGCCCCGGTTCGTTCATCAGGGTGCGGGCCAGCAGCACCCGCTGCTGCTCTCCCGACGACAGCGTGGCGAGCGCCCGGTCGGCGAAGCCGCCCACGCGCATGCGATCGAGGCAGGCGACCGCGCGCTCCCGGTCGGCGTCGTCGTAGCGGTGCCACCACGGTTCCAGCGCGGCGTGCTTGGCGGTCATCACGACGTCGCTGCAGCGCAGCTCGGGTCGGATCTGGGCCGACATCGCCGCCGACGAGTAGCCGATGCGCCGGCGCAGCGATCGCACGTCGGTGCGCCCGAGCCGCTCGCCGAGGACGGTGACGTCACCCGACGACGGGTGCTCGTACATCGCCGCGATGCGCACCAGGGTGGTCTTCCCCGAACCGTTCGCGCCGAGCACGAGCCAGCGCTCGTCGGACCGGACACGCCAGCGCAGCGGTGCGAGGATCACACGCTCGTCACGCACGAACGACACGTCACGACACACCAGCACATCGGGGAGGGGCACGTCGGGGGGTCGGGTGGGCACGGCGCAGGACGCTACCGGGTGCGATCGTCCGGAATTCATCAAGAAGTCACCCCCGACACCCGGGGTGACCAGGGGTTCCGGAACACCGGGGGTAGCGTTGGGCGCGCATGCGTGCACTCTGGGCGACCCTGGCGGGGATGGCGTTGCTGGTGCCGGCGGTTCCGTCCGCCGGCGTCGCCGCGTCACCCGTCGCGTCACCCGTTGCGTCACCCGTCGCGTCACCCGTCGAGTCACCGGTGCGCGCTCCGGCCTCGGTCGACGGCACCGACCCGTCGGACACGGCGGCCGAGCAGGCCGCGCGCGAGATCGCCGACGCCCGCGATCGTGCGAACGCCGCGGCCGACGCGCTGTTCCAGGCCGAGAGCGACCTCGACGCGCTGCAGGTCGAGCAGCGACGCCTCGAGAACGACATCGCCGTGCTGCAGGCCGAGATCGACGCGTTGCGCGCCACGGTGGA
>Ga0315904_10003508_pt1 | contig 22983 bp, 17 predicted proteins | sample LakEriMetagenome_6_FD_203529 | JGI IMG/M metagenome (GOLD analysis project Ga0315904, IMG submission 203529) | Freshwater fungal communities from buoy surface, Lake Erie, Ohio, United States - Buoy 12 MA120 | ecosystem: Environmental > Aquatic > Freshwater > Lake | place: USA: Lake Erie, Ohio... | reverse complement strand
GGTGATGGCCACCACCTGGTGGCGGGTGCCTAGCGCGGCCATCTTGCGACCGACCGCGCGCGCGACTTCGCCGCCGACGTTGGCGTCGATCTCGTCGAACACCATCAACGGCGTGTCGTCCTGCTCGGCCAGCGCGGATTTGACGGCAAGCATCACGCGGCTGATCTCGCCCGACGAGGCGATCTGGCGCAGCGGCAGCAGGGGCTCGCCGGGATTGGGGCCGAACTGGAATTCGATGGCCTCGAATCCTTGCGGGCCGGGCTCGGTTAGGGCGCGCAGCGGTGCTTCGAACGAGGATTGTTTGAAACCAAGGTCCTTGAGCTGGCCGGAAATCTCCTTCGCCAGCTTCGGCGCGGCTTTCTTGCGCAGGGTTGTCAGACTCCCGCCCGCGGCGTCCAGCGCGTTGCGGCAGGCGGCGAGTTCCTTCTCCAGTGTTTCGAGTTTCTCGCTGCGGTTCTCGATGGTGTCGAGCCGCGCGGCGGCGCTGTCGCGGCGGCCCAGCACATCTGCGAGTGATGGGCCGTATTTGCGCTTGAGCGACTCAATCAGGTTCACGCGTTCCTCGAGCGCGGCGGCTCCGGCCGGGTCGATGTCGAGTTCCCCGGCGTAGTCTGTTAGATTACCTTCGAGGTCCTGGAGTTCGAGCAAGGCGGTTTCCAAGGAGGCGGTTTGTTCGCGGATCGAGGGATCGAGTTTCTCAAGATCGCGCACGAGCCGCTGGACATCGGCGAGTCTTGTTAGAACGCCATCCTCGCCGGAGAGCGCGGCGGCGGCCGCGGCGGCGGTTTCCATCAGGCGGCTGGCATTCGAGGCGCGGCGCCAGCGGTCTTCGAGGTCCTGCTCGTCGTCCGGCTTGAGGTGGGCGTCGTCGATTTCCTGGATCTGATAGCGCAGCAGTTCGATTTCCTGCTCGCTGGCGTTTTCCGCATGGCGGAGCTCGTCGAGTTCGGTGGTTTTGGAACGCCACGCGCGGTGGTTTTCGCGATACACGGCGTGCGCCTTGTCGGCACCGGCATAGGCGTCTAACATCGCAAGCTGGCGCTCGGCGGAGAGCAGCGATTGGTGATCGTGCGGGCCGTGAAGATCCACGAGATGCTCGCCGAGTCGCTTGAGCAGGGCCAGCGTGACGGGCGAGTCGTTGACAAACTGGCGGTTGGCGGACTGTCCGATCACGCGGCGCACGATGAGCTGGGTGTCATCGCAGGGAGTGAGGCCGCCGTCTTCGAGGATGGCGTTGATTTCGCGCGCGTCGCCGAGTTCGAAGACGGCCTCGACCGAGCAGGATTCCTCGCCGGTGCGGATGAGCGATTTGTCGGCGCGTTCGCCGAGCACGAGTTTGAGTGCGCCGACGATCACGGACTTGCCGGCACCGGTTTCCCCGGTCACGCCGATCAGGCCGGGGCCGAGTTCCCAGACGAGTTCGTCCACCAGGGCGAGGTTGCGGATTTTGAGCAGGGTGAGCATGCGGGGTGTGGGCGTGGCGCATTATGCAAAGATGCGGCGGCGGATCAACAGCCGCGAAAACCGGCATCTGACAGGGGGCATACAATAAGTAACCGCATTCTGTGATCGGCGATAGGAACCACAGATTTCACAGATTACACAGAGTGGACTGAGGAAACATACCCGTTGGAAACCACAGAATCTGACCATGGAGGTGGTTTTGGTGCTGTTTGCGCCGTCATTTCATTCTGAAAATCTGCGTAATCTGCGTAATCTGTGGTCAAAATTGGCTGGGTTTTTCCCTAACCTAGCCACCCAGCGGCATCTGACAGCTTGTTTCACGAAACCTCCAAGCGCATGATGCAGTCATGAAACCAGCCGGAGGTCCTCCCCGCGCGCAGTGGACGCGTGATGGCGGGCGGGTGGTGCTGGAGCTTTCCGGCGACTGGCGGCGCGGCGCGGAGCCGGAAATCACCGGCGAGCCACCGGGACGCGCGGCGGATCTCTACGTCACCCACGCGCTGGCGGATTTCGATTCCACGCTGCCGGCTTTCCTGCTTGCACGGATTCGCGAGGGAAATCCGGACGAGCCATCCTTGGACGGCCTGCCACCCGATCTCCACGGTCTGATGGAACTCGCGCTGGCCGTGCCGGAGGAGGTCGAGGCGCGCGGGGCGCCCGCCGAGCATTCCGAGATCCGCAAGCTGGGAACCGCTTCCATCAACGCATGGAGCGGTGTGCGCTCCGTCATCGATTTCACCGGGCAGTCGATGATGTCACTCGGGCGCTTCTTCAGCGGGCGCGCGCATTTCCGCCACCGCGAGTTCTGGCTGATCGTCCAGCAATGCGGCGCGGAGGCGCTGCCCATCGTCTCGCTGATCAGTTTCCTCATCGGCCTGATCATGGCGTTCGTCGGCAACGTGCAGCTCGCCAACTTCGGCGCGAGTCTCTATGTCGCGGACCTGGTGGGCATCGCAATGGTGCGCGAGATGGGTGTGGTGATGACGGCCATCATCCTGAGCGGCCGCACCGGTGCCGCATTCGCCGCGCACATCGGCAGCATGAAGGCCAACCAGGAAATCGACGCGCTGCGGACCTTCGGTTTCAACCCCTTCGACTTTCTCGTCCTGCCGCGCATGCTCGCGCTGGTGTTGATGATGCCGCTTCTGACGATCTACGCGAACCTCATCGGCATGCTCGGCGGCATGCTCGTCGGCGCGGCCGTGGGCATCCCGCCGGCGCTTTATTGGTATGAGACATTGACCATCGTGACTCTGGAAAACGCGTTCCTGGGCGTCTTCAAAAGCGTGTTTTTCGGCATCGTGATCGCCATGAGCGGCTGCCTGCAGGGCATGCACGCGGGCAGTTCCTCGGCTGCCGTCGGCCAGGCCACCACCCGCGCGGTGGTGGCCTCGATCACCGCCATCATCATTCTCGATTCCGCGTTCGCCGCCATCTTCACCATCCTCGATATCTAGCAAACGATATGAAATTAACAGAAACGAACCACGGATGGACACAGATGGACACTGATTTAAAGAAGCCTGTGGAGAATTGCAGCTTCACTCTGAGAGTAAATCTTCCAATCGATGACGCTCTTTGATGAGCCGTGTCCATCTGAGTTCATCCGTGGTTTTATTATCTTCTTCAAGTTAACCAATGCCGGAAACAAGCAATATACCCCGGGCTCATGCCAAGATCGCCGTGCGCGATCTGACGATGGCCTACGGTTCCTTCGTGGTGCTGCGCGATCTCAACTTCGACGTCGCCGACAAGGACATCTTCGTGATCATGGGCGGCAGCGGTTGCGGCAAGAGCACGCTGCTGCGCCATCTCATCGGTTTGCAGGAACCCGCCTCCGGCCGCATTCTTTTCGATGGCGGGGACTTCACCGCCACTCCGCCGGCGGAGCGCGGGCGCTTCATCCGGCGCTTCGGCGTGATGTATCAATCCGGCGCGCTGTGGTCGTCCCTCACGCTCGCGGAAAACATTGCCATGCCACTGGAAGAGCACACGGATCTGAAGCCAAAGGCGATCCGTGAGTTGGTCTCCTACAAACTCGCGCTGGTGGGTCTCTCCGGCTACGAAGACTACTACCCAGCGCAAATCAGCGGCGGCATGAACAAGCGCGCCGGGATCGCCCGTGCGATGGCGCTTGATCCCGACATCCTGTTTCTCGACGAACCCGGCGCCGGCCTCGATCCGCTCAGCGCGCGCCGCCTTGACGACCTCATCCTCCGCCTGCGCGACGGCCTCGGCTCGACGATCGTGGTGGTCACCCACGAACTCGCCAGCATTTTTGCCATCGCGAACCAAGCGATTTTCCTCGATAGTGCCACACGCACCCAGGGAGCGACCGGTCATCCGGCCGATCTGCGCGATCATTCGGACAACCCGGCGGTCCGCCTCTTCCTGCGACGCGGCGAGGAAACGGAAGCCCCATCCCCCGACACTCCATGAGCCAGAAAGCCAGCCCCACCCTCATCGGAATCTTCACCCTTGTCGGCCTGATCCTCGCCGGCGCGAGTGTCGTGCTCTTCGGCGCGGGGAAGTTGTTCGCGCGCTCGCACGAGGTGTTGTTATATTTTGAAAAGAGCGCCAACGGCCTGCTGGTGGGTTCGGACGTGCGCTTCGGCGGCGTGCGCATCGGCCGCGTGAAATCCATGAGCGTGCTGGTGGACCGCAGCGCCAACCGCAAGATCATCCCGGTGGTCGTCGAACTTGCCGAGAAGGACTTGCGCAGCATCAGCAGCGACGAGGGCGGCGGCATCGATTTCTCGACCTTCGAGGGCGTGGAGAAGGCCGTGCGCGAAGGCCTGCGCGCCGGCATGAAGCAGCAAAGCCTCGTCACCGGCCAGTTATACATCGAATTCGACATCGTGCCTGGAACCCCCGGCTTCGTTTTTGCGAGCAGGGAAAAACCGGAGCATCCGGTGATTCCCACCATCGGCACCGAGATGGACGAGCTCATCGCCGGCATCTCCGACGGCATCCAGAAGTTCAACGCGCTGAAACTCGACACCGTGATCAAGGAACTGCGCGACGTGCTCTTCAGCGCCAACCAGCGCCTCAGCGAGATGAACATCCGCAGCATCAATGACAATCTGGTGGGCATCACCGGAGACATCCGCCGCATTACCAGCGATGACAAACTCGCCGATGCGGTGGACAAACTCAACGAGGCGCTCCGGCAGATCGACGAGCTCGCAGGCAAGGCCAACGAGGGATTCGATCCGCTGCTGGCCGACCTCAACGCCATCATCACCCGCGCCGACGAAGGCATCACGCGCATCGACGAGGCCGCCAGGGAACTTGCCGCGCTTTCCAATCCGCGCTCGCCCGTGCTGCTGCGCCTGCAAACCGTATTGCAGGAAACCGAACGCGCCTCACGCGCGCTCAAGGAACTCAGCAACGACCTCAAGCGCGATCCCAAGGCCATCATCTCCGGCAAGGCCAACCCCGAGTAACATGAAAATCATATCGCTGTTTCCAGTCCTGCTGCTTGCCGCGTGCGGCGTGCTCAAGCCGGTTGAAGATTCCACCGTCAGCCACGTGCTGGATGCCGCGGTGCCCGAACGCGCCGTCACCGGCAGCAGCCCGGCCATCGCCATCGCCCGCCCGAGCCTGCCCGGATATCTCGACCGCCAGCAGCTCGTCAGCCGCAGCGCCAATGGCCGGATCATGATGAACAGCAACCATCTGTGGGCCGAGCCTCTCGACGCAGGCATCTCGCGCGTCACCGCCATGAACCTCGGCCGCTTGACGAACTCGCTCAACATCCAGCCGGTGGAAACCTTCGTCACCATGGATTACGACCTCCTGTTAGAGATCCGCGTTTCGCGTTTCGAGCCGGATGCCGGCGGCGATCTTGTTCTGGAATGCACCTGGAAACTCCAACCGGTGTCCGGCCGCGTCACCAACCCGCGTCCGTTCCGCACGACTGTTCCGCATGGCGGTGATCCAACAGCCAGCAACCCGCAAGCAGCGCAGATCACGGCCATGAACGAGGCGCTCGCCCGGCTCGCACGGGAGATCGCCCGCGCGTTGTGAATTGGATCTTCCGCCGGGCATGAGCGGAGTGGCGGCTTGAAGCCGCCATGGCTCGCAACAGCGGCTTTCAGCCGCAACGGGCGTTGGAAAACGCCCTTTGCAGTTCATGGCTGCCCGGAGGCAGCCACTCCATTTCGCGCGCGATCAAGCCGTCGCGCCAACTGCTCCCGGGATCGGCCCGTCGTCCGCGGGTTGATCATCCCCGGATGACTTGGAAGCTTGCTTCTTCTTGAACTCCTCCGGCACCGGCGGCGGCTTGGGGGCGGACGGTGGATCCTTCATCACGCCGAGCTCGATGAGATCCTTCAAGTGGCTGGCATCGAGGGTTTCGTATTCCAGCAAAGCATTGGCGATGAGTTCCACCTTGTCGCGGCCCTCGTTGAGGATGCGCTCGGCGGTCTGATAGGCATCGTCGATGAAGCGCTTGATCTCGGCATCGATGACGCGGGCGGTTTCCTCCGAGTAGTTGCGGGATTTGGTCATGTCCCGGGCGAGGAAAACGGGTGAGTCGCCCTCGCCGTATTCGACCATGCCGAGTTTGTCGCTCATGCCCCACTCGCAGACCATGTGGCGGGCGAGCGCGGTGGCCTGGCGGATGTCGCCGGATGCGCCGTTGGATACATCGTCGCTGTGGAAGGACTCGGCGATGCGGCCGCCCATGGTGACGATGAGGTTGGCGAGCGCCTCCTTCTTCTGCGTGGAATACTTGTCGCCTTCCGGCAGATACATCGTCGCGCCGAGATAAGGTCCGCGCGGGATGATGGTGACCTTGTGCAGCGGGTTGGTGTCCGGCAGCACCATGTTGAGATACGCGTGGCCGGCCTCGTGCCATGCGGTGCCGATCTTCTCCTTGTCAGACATGGCGAGGCTGCGGCGCTCACGGCCCCAGCGGACCTTGTCGCGCGCCTCCTCCATTTCATCGAGCGTCACGGCGCTCAGGCCGCGGCGTGCGGCGAGCAGCGCGGATTCGTTGACGAGGTTGGCGAGTTCCGCACCGGAGAAACCGGGTGTGCCCTTGGCGACTTTTGAGAGATCCACGCCGGCGGCGAGTTTGATCTTCTTCACGTGGACGCGGAGGATTTCCTCGCGGCCGTTCACATCGGGTAAATTGATGGTGACCTGGCGGTCGAAACGTCCCGGGCGCAGCAACGCGGGATCGAGCACATCCGGCCTGTTGGTGGCGGCGATGATGATGACGCCTTCCTGGGTATCGAAGCCGTCCATCTCGACGAGCAGCTGGTTGAGCGTTTGCTCGCGTTCGTCGTGACCGCCGCCCATGCCATGGCCGCGGTGGCGTCCGACGGCGTCGATCTCATCAATGAAGATCAGACAAGGCGCGTGTTTCTTGCCCTGCTCGAACATGTCGCGGACGCGCGATGCGCCGACGCCGACAAACATTTCCACGAAGTCCGAACCGGAGATCGAGAAGAATGGCACGTCCGCCTCGCCGGCGATGGCGCGGGCGAGCAAAGTCTTGCCGGTGCCGGGGGAACCTACCATCAGCACACCCTTCGGGATCGATCCTCCGAGCTTCTGGAACTTGCGCGGATCACGCAGGAAATCGACGATTTCAAAAAGCTCCTCCTTGGCTTCCTGGATGCCGGCGACGTCTTTGAAAGTCACCTTGTTGCGATCCATTGTTAGAAGGCGGGCCTTGCTCTTGCCGAAGGACATCGCGCCGCGGCCGGCGGACTTCATCTGCTGGCGGAACAGGAAAAACAACAGTCCGATGATCAACAGAAACGGCAGGAAGGTGAAAAGCGCGTTTTTGAGATGGTCGGGTTTGCGGTCGTAGCCGGCCTTGTTTTGAACCAGTTGCTTGAGGTCGTCCGCGAGGATGGGGATGTGGACGGTGACCTTGAATGGTTTGGCGGGCACCGGCTTGCCGGTTTGATCCCTGGGTGCGACGGGATTGGTGATGACCTCGCGCGTGCCGACGATCACCGCATCGCGCGAGCCGGCGATGGTCAGGATGCGCAGCGGGTTCACCGTGTCGTCTTGCTTGATCTCACCGAGAGCGCGGGCTTTGCGAAACTGTGCCAGCGAGAGTGTTTCGACATCGCCTTCCATCGGTGTTTCTTCGGCAGAGGCGATCGGCTGCATGGGTACATCGTCACCAAACATCTCGCGGATATGATTGCCCTGCAGGTCGAGGTTGACCCGCACTTGGAAATCGCTGCGCTTGGTTTGCGGCTCCTTGGGCGGGAGCATCGGCGGGTTTACCCAGCCTTGGATGACCGCATCGTAGGCACTGTCGCTGGTGATCACATCGAGAGGGCGCTTCGGATCGCCGGTGACGATGCGGCCCTGGTCCCATGCTTGGCGAAACTCCGGATAGGAGAGCATCTGCGTGCTTTTGCCGACCGTGGGGTTGAAAAGCGCAAGCCCGAGAATGACCGATGCCACGCCCAGCAGGATGAGCAGACGCCAGTTGAAACCATTGGCATCTCCGCCGGGTCGATTCGGTGAGTTTGGCGGAGGATTGGAGTTCGGTGAATCGGACATGGCAGCGGAAAAAACCCCGGAGCGGCGTGGTCGGCGTGGAATGGAAGCCGTTTCCTCCGCAGCGTCCGGGAGCAGTTGAGAATAGCCGATGAGGATGAAATGCAAAACCCTTTTTTTGCAGGGCCTTGCGGGAAGAGGCCGTGTCTGCCTAGAACAGCGCTGTGGATTTACCGCCGCCTTCGAAGGACCCCCAGCTGTCATGGCTGGCGCGCCTGCATCCGCGCGCGCGGATGCTGGGATGGTTGCGTGCGATCCCCGGAGTCGGGCGGATCCGCGCGCTGCGGCCCGGCACAGCAGCGCAGGTGGGCGTGTTGGTGGATGCCTTCGGCTCTTTTGCGACGCTCGATGGCGAGCTTAGCACGCTGGAGGCGGACCTGATCCTCGACATGCTTCGCAGCGCGTTTCCGGAAGTGGATCACGGCTGGCTCGGGCGGCGTTTGCAACGCGCGGTGCGCAATCCCCGGCCCTTGAACAACCTCGCGCAGGAACTCAAAGGCATTTACAACGACACGGAAAAACTCTCGCTCGGCCTGCAATTGTTCACGCTGGTGGATGCCGCAGGCCGCTCCGAGCGCAACCGGGCGAATTACGAAGTCTTCATGCGCAGGCTGGGCCGTCCGGAATACGGCAGCGCCATTCTGCGCGAGATGCGCGGCGATCTGGAAACCCCCGCTGATGAAGAATTGCCTTTCGAGCGGCTGGTCTTCGGCAGGGAAGGAGCGGACGTCACCCTTCCGCCCGCGGCGGTGGATTTCGAGTTCCGGGTTTACCGCGCGGGCGATCTGGTGCTGGTGCGCAACACTGGCGGGATGCCGCTGTGGATCCGCGGCCGTTCGGTCGAGCCGGGATCGTTCCTCCGCATGCGCGAGCGCCAGCCGCTGGTGGTGCCGGGCTGGACGCTGGGTCTGGAGGATCTGGTTTTCTTTCTGGATGCCAAACGCACGGGCAACGCGCCCACCATCTATCTGGAGCCGGGCGAAGCCGGTCTAACAGCCGAGCGCACGCGCGGCCGGCACAGCGCCCTGCGCGTCCGCTTCGGACTGGTGGCGGAGGTGGAGGCCCTGCGCGACACCACGCTGCATGCCGGCGGGCGCGGGCCGCTCAAGCGCGGCGACTTCGTCATCTGCCGCAACCACGAGCGCCTCGGCGACTCCACCGGCTTCAGCCTCTCCATCGACGATCTCCGCCGCAAGGGCGCGCAGTCCGGCAGGCGTTTCCGCCTCGCCAGCGACCGCCAGGAATATCTCGTCTCCAACGACGCGGCGGAACTCTCGCGCGGCGATCTTCTGTTAGGCCCGAAACTTTCGCCCAAGACCGTGTTGTTCATCCGCTACGACGAACAACGCGCGGAGGGCATCCTCGAGGTGCGCGAAAGCAACGGCCCGATCATGGTGGACGGCTCGTCGGTCCGCCACACCGCGGCCTTGCGCGACGGCTCGCTGATCCGGCTCTCCGGCAGCCAGGCGGTGCGCTGCCGCTTCAAGGAGGGTTTTCTCGATGAGGAGCGCACCTTGATCGAGTCGCTGCGCGTCGAAGATCTCATCCATGACTTCGTGCCGGATTCGCGGGCGCTCGATCATATCAACTTCGAGGTGAAACGCGGCGAGATGCTCTGCATCATCGGACCGAGCGGCAGCGGGAAAAGCACTCTGCTGGCGGTGCTTTCCGGCCAGCGCGAACCGACACGCGGTGCGGTGAGACTCAACGGCATCCCGCTCTACGACCGCCGCGAGCACCTCGTTCCCTTCATCGCGCACATGCCGCAGGAAGAGGCGCTCAACCCCCAGCTCACCGTGCGCGAGCACTTGCGGCACGCGGTGACGATCCGCCGCCCGGCGCTTTCGCTCGCCGAACACGAACGCCGCGTGGACAGCATCCTCGCCGAACTCGGCCTGCAATCCATCGCACGCCGCAAGGTCGGCGCGCCCGGCGAAAAAACACTCTCCGGCGGCGAACGCAGCCGTCTCAATCTCGGCCTCGACCTCGGCAGCCGCGCGGAGGTTTTCCTGTTCGACGAACCGATTTCCGGACTCTCATCCAAAGACTCCGAGCATGTGGCAGAAACGCTGCGCTCGCTGGCGCGCGAAAAGATCGTCATCGCCTCGCTCCACCGTCCCGGCGCGCCGGTGCTGCGGCTTTTCGACAAGGTGCTGCTGTTGGATAGCGGCGGCCGCCTGGCATACTTCGGCTCCCCGGCCGCCATGGTGGGGTATTTCCGCGACGCCTGCCTGGAACTCGGCATCGCCCATCCATCGATCAGCGCGCAGTCACCGCTTGGCGCGGACTTCGTTTTCGATGTGTTGGAAACTCCTCTCAGTTCCATCGGCGGCGGCACGAATACCGGCGCGGCGCGGCGTTTCCCGTCTTCCTTCTGGCAGGAACGTTTCGAGAGCGCCGACCTGATGCGCGAGCTGCACACCGGCGGCGGGCCGATCTCGCTGCCGGGCGATGCGAAATCCGACGACCACCTCCCGCTTCCGCCCAAACCCGCGCGGCGGCTGCATGCCGTCATCGCGGTCTTCGCCACTCACTTCCAACGCTCGCTGCTCTCCAAAATCCGCAACCGCGGCACCGTTTACAGCACTTGCCTGGAAGCTCCGCTGCTCGCCGCCCTCATCGCCATCACCCTGCGCTCCTCGGCGGAGGGTTCCTATGAGTTCGCCACCGCGCTGCACATACCCGCTTATCTTTTCCTCAGCGCCACCGTGGCGATGTTTCTCGGACTCACCAACAGCGCCACCGAAGTGCTGCGCGACCGGCCGATCCTGCGCCGCGAGCGCAACTGCCAGCCCGGAGCCACATCCTATGTCCTGGCAAAGTTTATAGCACTCGCAGTGGTGGCCGCCGGGCAGTGCCTCGTCTATCTGATCGTGGGCAACCACTTCCTTGAGATCGAAGGCGTGCTTTTCTATCATTGGCTGTGGATGACGCTCACCGCCCTGACCGGCACCGCCATGGCGCTGGTCGTTTCATCCATCGTCAAGACCGAGCGCGCCGCACTGACTTCCGTTCCGCTGCTTCTTGTGCCGCAGATGCTTCTGGCCGGCGCGCTTGTTTCCTACAAGGAGATGAACCACGGCCTGTTCCAAAACGCGGACGAGGTCCGCGAGCGCGGCGGCGTTCCCGTGCCCGCCACCGTCATGCCGCTGCGTTATGCCTATGAGGGCATGATCGTCTCCCAGGCTGTTAGAAACCCGTTCGAGGTCGAGCGCATCCGCCTCCAGCGCAGGATCGACCGCGGCAGGGATCTCGGAACGGAAATGGACGAGGCGGCCGTGGAACAGTTCGAGCTTGCGAAAGAAGGACTGCGCCGCCTGCTCGCGGCGGGAGCCTCCACCAAGCCGGAGGCCGCGGACATCGTCGAACGCATCCGCCGGATTTCCACCTCCGGCACGCGCATCGAGGTGGAGACGATGAAAGTCTGGCCTGAAAACGATCCCAAGGCGCGCCCGGCCTCCGAGTTTTTCGTCAACGAACGCATCGACCTGCTGGTGCGCGAGGCCGAAACCTTCCGCAACGACTACCGCAACACGAAGAACCGCGTCGTTTTCCACGCGCTCAAGAAACCCATTCCGTTCATCGCCAAACGCCCGGTCGCGGGAGCCGTCTTCACCGAACCGGAGGGCCATGTCGAAACGCAGCGCTACTGCGGCGTCATCCTCGGACTCTTCATCACCGGCTGCGTCGCGCTTTCCACCTTCATCATCCACCGGCAGAACCGGATGACTCGTTAGAAAAGTTCAGAGCTTGGCGAGGGCGACGACTTTTTCCTGCTTGGACTTCACCACGCCGCCGGGTTGTTCGAGGGTGATGACGAAGGCCTGCGGCTTGCTGAGCGGAAGCTTCGCGGCGATCGGAATCACCGCCGGCGAGCCGTCGCGGGGGATGTCGAACACGCCGCCGTCCACCGGGGCATCGGCATCGCGGGCGGGATCGACGATCCAGAGTTGATACTGCGCCTGCCGCGGATCGTTGGCGGGTATGCCGTCCAATATCATATATCCCTGTTGCAGGCTGTCGCTCCAGATGACCGAGCCGCCGGCCTTGCCGAAGTCGCCAATGCCCGCGAACTCGCGCTCGATCAGATCGGGTGCCTCGGCACGCAGGCGCTGCTCGGCGCGCTCGGGCGGAAGAGGTGTTTCTTTCTGCAGGATCAGCAGCGAGAGGATCAGGATTGCCGCGGCGGCCACCCAGCCGTTGACCGGGTTGCGGGCGATGATGCGCCAGGTGGAAACTTGCGGCCTGATGATGGTTTTTTCCGTCGCGGGTTCGCTCGTGGATTCCGCCCATTGGTGGAGGCGCGCGGCGAGATGGGCGGGCAGGGTTTCAGCGGAGTCATCGAGCGCGTCCGCCTGGAGCGCCGCCGCGACCAGATCGAGCGAGGCATCCGGCGTGACGCCAAGCTGGGCACAGAGGGCCGCGAGTTCGCGCTCCTCCTCCATGCTCAGGTCGCCCATGGCGCGGCCCGCGCAGAGTTCATCGAATCGGAGTTTGATGTCGGAAGGAATCATGACGCCGGTTGGATGTTGGATTTTCCCGCGCGGCGGAGCTGCTCGCGGAGCGTGAGGAGGCCGCGCCTCAGGCGGGTCTTGACGGTGCCGAGCGGAAGACCCGTTTTACCGGCGATCTCGGGATGGGTGAAGCCCTCATCAAAGAACATTCGGAACAAGGTCCGGGTTTCTTCAGGCAGGCTGGAAATGGATGACTTCAACGCCTCGGCATCACATTGCACAGGCGCGGAGGGAACTACGGCATCGGGTATGGTTTCGGCGGCTTCCAATGGTTCAAATCCCGGCTGGCGGCCGCTGCGGCGGAGATGGTCGATGGCCCTGCGCCGTGCGACCAGCGCGATGAAAGTGGCTTCAGACGCCACATCCGGGTCATAAAAGCCGGCTTTTTTCCAAATCTCGGTGAACACCTCCTGCACCAGATCCTCCGCGTCGGATTGATCCTTCACAGTCCGGCGCACGATGCTCCAGACGAGACTGCCAAAGCGGTCGATGCACGCGTTCATGGCACGCGCCTCGCCGGCCGCAAGCCGCGGAAGAACAGGATCGTGTGTTGAGGGAACGTCCGTGGTCACCAGTTGGATGCGACCGTATGCGGCTTTGCCGCTTTGTCCAAAACTTCCTGACACTTGCGCGGTGGGAGGGGGTTCTTGTTTGGATAGAGAGGCGTCAAGCCCCCTGCCGAGCAACCAGCCGGGTCTGACGCCGGATGACGATTGCGGCAAATCCCGCCTCCCCGCACTTGCGGAGAGGCGGGACAATGTTAGATCACCTCCCATGAGCGGAAGCGCGCGGTTGCGGTTCACGGTTTATTCGGAGGGCGGCATCAACACGGTGTCGATGACGTGGATCACTCCGTTGGAACAAGCAATGTCGGCACTGGTCACTTTCGACTTGTTGAGATGGAGCGCGCCATCCTTGACCTCGAGCTTGATCGCCTTCTTGTTGAGGGCGGTCGCGCTGGTGAGTTTCACCGCGGCTTCCGATCGCACATCGCCGGCGATGACGTGATAGGTGAGAATGTCCACCAGTTTCGCCTTGTTTTCGGGGAGCAGGAGGGACTCGACCGTACCCTTGGGAAGCTTGGCGAAAGCCTCATCGGTGGGCGCGAAGACCGTGAACGGTCCTTCACCCTTGAGCGTGTCGACCAGTCCCGCCGCGGTGAGGGCGGCGGCGAGTGTTTTGAACGAGCCCGCGGCCACGGCGGTTTCAACGATGTCCTTGGTTGCGGCGGGTTTGTCTGCGGCTGCGAGCGGACCGGTGGTGAACGCGGCAAGCCCGATGACGCAGGCGATGGATTTGATCAGTGGTTTCATGTTGTTTGGTTTCGGTTGGTTGTTTCGTTGATCTCCGGCTCGGAATTTTTCTCCGGCGGCGGTTCGATGCATGGGTTCGCCGCCGCTGCGGATTTGGATTCAAAAAAAATCACGACCTGATTTTTTGCGGAGGCCCGGCATATTTCTGAATCCAATCCCGCCGTTTCGACGAATGCGCAGGTGCAATCATACCCAACACACCATGTCATACGATTCAGACAGCAGCATGAAGTTCTACCTGAGGGAAATATCACGCACACCCCTGCTCACCATCGAGGAGGAAACCGGGCTGGCGGAACGGATCAAATGCGGCGATCGCGAGGCGCGCGATCACATGATCCGCGCCAATCTCCGTCTGGTCGTGAAAATCGCCGGAGATTATTCCGGTTACGGCGTTTCAATGAGCGATCTGGTTTCCGAAGGCAACATCGGCCTGATGAAGGCCGTCGAACGCTTCGATCCCGAAAAAGGCGGCAAACTGTCCACCTATGCCGCTTGGTGGATAAAACAATCCATCAAGCGCTCGCTCGCCAACCAATCCAAGACCATCCGCCTGCCGGTTCACATGGTGGACAAGATCGCGCGGATGCGGCGCATTGCCTCGATGCTCACCGAGGCGCTCGGCCGCGAACCGACCGATGATGAACTCGCGACCGAACTCGGTCTGCCGCGCCAGAAAGTGGCGATGCTCAAACAGGCCGCGCTGCGCCCCACATCATTGGAGGCTCCGGTCAACGAGGGCGAGGCCACCCAATACGGCGACATCATCGGAGACGAGGCCGCATCCAATCCGCTCGACCGTCTTGAGGACAAGGATTTGCGGGAACAGCTTGGTGATCTGTTAGGCATTCTCGACGAGCGCGAGCGCCGCATCATCGACGGCCGCTTCGGCCTGAACGGCCTCAAGCCGATGCTCCTTGAGGACGTCGGCCGCGAGTTCGGTGTTTCGCGCGAGCGCATCCGCCAGATCCAGAACTCCGCGCTCACCAAGATGCGCCGGGCGCTGATGAAAAAAGACAAACCGACTCCCGCGCCGATGGCACACTCTTTGCGCGCTTAGGCAGCCTGGTTTTCATTACTCCAGAAAGGCACTGGAAATCCATCGTGTTCCAGAGGGAGGAGAAGTCCCTGCCACTTTTTCAGGCGGCTCAATCCAGATCCTTGTTCTCCAAGGCCGTCTCAAGGTGTTTGAGGAAGCCTTCCACTTCGGGAAATTTCGAGGCGGGGAAGCGTGTGAACTCCTTGCCCTCGGAATTCAACAGGACGACGGTGGGAAAGCCTTCGATTTTGTATTTTTCGGCCAACGGCTGGTTTTTTTCCGCGAGCTCCTTGTCGCCCTGCGGAAAGTCGAGTTCCACCAGCACGAACTTTTTGGACGCTGCATCGATGAACTCCTTCTTGGTGAAGACATTCTTGCGCATTGCGATGCAGGGCGGGCACCAGTCGGAGCCGGTGAACTCGACGAGCACGGATTTTTTTTCCTTCTTGGCTTGTTCGATGGCTTTGTCGAGGTCCGTCTGCCAGCCCTCTGCGGCGATGGCGGAAGCGGTGAGTGTGACGGCGGTGAAGGAGGCGAGCCAGGTGATTGTTTTCATCGCAGGTTTTGAGTGTTGCGCGGGAGGATTATTCAATAAATGTCGCCTTGGCTTGTCAGTGAGTCGGCCAGAGCGGGCCAAGGAATTCGAGATACCATGCCCAGAGTTTCCATCCGCCAAAGGCCCAGGCAAGGCAGCCCATCGCAAGGAAGGGACCGAAGGGCAGCGGCTTGCCGAATCCGATGCGGCCGATCGCCGCGGCGATGATCGCAAAAATCGATGCCGAGAAGAGCGAGAAGAAAACCCCTGCCCAGCCGAAGAACGCGCCGATCATGCCCATCAGATGGATGTCGCCGCTGCCCATCGCCTCGCGCGGGATCACCGCCAAAGTCGCGGTGCCGTCCAGCGACTTCAGCGCGCCAAGCCGGTGGACTTCGCCATTGGGCAGCTCGATGTCCATCTCGCGGATGATGAGTTTTCCTCCGCCTACGGATTCGCCGTCCACGCGGATGTCATCGCACTCGATGATCAGGCGGTCGGTCTTGCGGCAGAACATGTCCCACCAGGGCACCGCCTCGCCATCGATGACGAAACACATCGGGTCCTGATCGCCCTCGGCTTCGCGCAGGCTCCACTCGACGGGCTTGTCGAATTTCAAGGCCCTTGTTCCGAAAGCCATCTTGCCGAGCTGCACGACGCACCACAGTCCGGCGAAACCCGCCAGCCAGCCGATCATGCCGAGTTTCAAACCACCCAGCCAATCGCCCGCGACGCCGTGCATGACGGGCAGTTGCGGCCAGACCACGCAGGCGATGATGCCGAAGACGGAACCCGCCCAGGTGAGCGAGGTCGGGATGATGAGATGCTCGGCATCGATGAAGGTGATGGCGACGAGCAGCGCCGCGAGTATCCACATGAAGATCACCACCTGCGGCGGAAACAACCGCCACATCGCCGCGAACAGCACGGCTGTTAGAAGTTCGACGCCGAAGTAGCGGAAGGCGATCGGCGCTGAGCACTCGCGGCATTTCCCCCTCAACCACAGCCAGCTCACGAGCGGGAAGTTCAAGCGCATGGGAATGGGTTTTTTGCAATGCGGGCAGAACGAGCGCTTGGGTTCGTTCACCGAGAGGCCGAGCGGCACGCGGTAGATGACGACGTTGAGGAACGAGCCGATGCAGGCGCCGATGAGAAACGCGGGGATCAGCCAGATCCAGTGGTCGAGTGGAGGATACATCGGGAGCGGTGGGAGGGTTCAGCGGTCGCGTCGGAAACGCAGCACGCGTTCACCCTCGCGGGAGTAGTCGAGCCGGTCGCGGGCGTGGATTTCAAGAAAGGCGGAATCTTCGCGCAGAGCCTTGAGCTCGATGCGGCGGTGCTCGCGCTCGGTGTTGACGATCTGCTCGCGTTGTTCGGCCTCTTTGAGTTTCGCCTCCATTTTGCCGAGTTCACGCCATTGCGGCACCGCGGTGGCCACCACCACGAATCCCAGGGAAACGCAAAACGCGATGAACACCATGCGGCCCGCGCCCCGGATCACCCGCGTGCGGGCCTCCAGTCGCGTCAACACCACCGCCTCCATGCGTTTCCTCGCCATCGACGCCAGCCAGCATCTTCTTGAGTATCAGTTTGTCAAGAAATCTTAAGTAATCAGCGGCTTCGCATCAATAGTCGGCGACCGGGCTTTGGGTGGAGGTCGTGGTTTCAGGAAACGCCGCGGCGAGGGCGGCCAGTGCGTCACAGGTTTGGGTCCACGTTTTGTCCGACCATGTCGGCGGCGGGTGGATTTTTTTGCGTCGGAAGCGGTCGATGCGGTCGCGCGCGTCGTCGCGCATCCAGAGTGGCAGAGCGGCGATGGCTTGGGCGGCGGTTTCCGCGGTGTCGTTGCGATGGCAGATCATGGCGAGATCATTGCCGGCGGTGATGGCGAGTTTCACGTCCTCGCCGCGGCCGTAGCGGCTGGCGATGGCGCCCATGTCGAGGTCGTCTGTTAGAACGAGGTGGCGGTCGAAGCCGAGTTGGTCGCGCAGGAAGCGGCGGATGATCCGCGGCGAGAGCGAAGCGGGGAAATCCGGATCGATTCCGGGAAACTCGACGTGGGCGAGCATGATGGCATCGAGCTCCGGCATGAGCGCGGTGTAGGGGATGACGTCCTCGCGCAGGAGTTCATCAAGCGTGGCCGGAGATGAGGGAAGATCGTGGTGCGGGTCAGAACGCGCGCGGCCGCCTGCGGGAAAATGTTTGCCGCAAGTGGCGACGGAACGTTTGCGATGCCAGCGGTTCCAGTGACCGGCGAAGTTGATGACATGCTGCGGATCGCGCCCCCAACTGCGGCCGCACAGGGCGTTTTGCTCGCCGGGAAAATGATCGAGATCGAGGACCGGCGCGAAGTTCAGATTGAAGCCGATCATGCGCAGGAGATCGGCGGTGTGGATTGCCGCGGTGGCGGTCTTGCCATAGTCGGCACGGGCGGCAAGCGCCGGTGCGGAGGGCGCGGCGGGAGCGATCGCCGTGGTGCGCGTGACGCGGCCGCCTTCCTGGTCGATGGCAATGATCGGCAGATCGTTGGAAAGATCGCGGAGGTCGTCGGTAAGTTTGCGGGTTTGTCGCGGCGTGACGATGTTGCGGGTGAAAAGAATGTATCCCGCGGGCTGCAGTTTGCGGAACAGGGCGGCCTCGTCCGGCGTGAGTTCCGGGCCTTGAATGCCTAACAGGAGTAGCGAGCCGTCCATCATCCGCGCCAGAAGACCAGAGTGGCGGGCGGATGTCGATCACGCTCGCGGGACGGGCTCGCACATTTCGACGAGCGTGCGTCCGGCGGCGAGCACTTCGAAATCGTCGTAGCCGGGTTTCTCCGCGGGCGGCCAGAAAATACCGGCGGCGATCCGCTCCGTGATCCACTCCGCGCATTGAGCCGCGGCTTCGAGCTCGGTTTCGCCGAAGGCGCTCCACGCTTCCAGCGCCACATTCGCCTCAGTGGGGCCGAGATGGAAATAACAGGGAGTGGGGATCGCGGCGTGACTTTCCTTCAAAGCGAGCGCGTAGAGCGGAAGTTGCAGGTTGCTCCAACGGTGGGGAGCGCCATCGGCCGCATCATGGATGACAGGACTGTCTTGCGGCAGATGAGCGGGCAGAACGGTGGAGGAAATCATCTTGCTGCGATGTGCTTTCTCCACGTTGCCAACCTTGCCGGTTTTGTAATCGATCACGCGCAGAGCGCCGGTTTCCTGATGGCGATCAAGGCGGTCATAGGTGCCCCGGACAAGCGTGGAACCGAAGCGCAGTTCAAATTTTCTCTCCACCGCAACGATCTCCCAACCTTCGCCGCGGATCATCGCCTGTTGCCTCGCGAACCACAGCAGGCGCTGGCGCAGCGACTCGGTTTGCAGGCGCACCGCCAGCGGAGCCTGAGCGCCGAACCATTCCCCGGCCACTTCATCGAGCAAGGCGGACAAGCGATCGTGCAGCGCCGTTGGGTCTGTTAGAGAGCGTGCGGCGGGATCGGCGCCCCAGCGCTCGAGGATCTCATGGGCGACGCTGCCGAAGTCGCGCGCGTTCCACTCGATGCGGCCCGGCTCGGTGTCCTGCATGCGCAGCGCGTGTTTCAGATAGAAACGGAACGGGCAGGAGAGCCATGTGGAGAACGATGTGACGCTAAGGCTTTGCGGGACCTCCACCGCGCGCGGCCTCCACTTCCAATCCGCGTGCCAGCGCATGCCAGCTTCCGGCGGCTCGAGTCCACGGAATAAAAAGGCGACGCGCTCCGGCAGCTCTTCTCTTTCGGCAGCCAGCAGCAGGCGCGAGGGCAGCAGCGATTCGCCGCCGGCTCCGGATTTCGCGCAGAACACATCGACCCGGCCGCCATCGCGCCGCGCCTCCAGCATTGCCTGATAGAGAAACGCGTCGCGCGCCGCGCGGTCGGCATCGCGGGTGAGGCCGAGCATGGCGCAGGCGGTCTCGCCGAGAAACGGATCACCGCTTTTGCGTGCGGGCACTTTTCCCTCGTTCATGCCGCAGAGCACCAGATGACTGCCGGGTTCATATAACAACTCCAGCCAGCCCTGCACGTCGATCACCCGGTCATCGGGCGGTAGCGGAGAAGGCGCGGGTATGTCGTCGAGCATCAGCGAGAGCCAGAACGCGGCATCGCGCCGGACCCGCCGCATCACCGGCGCGGCGGCATCCAGCCAATCGTTGAAAACCGCGGACTCATCGGAAGGCATGCGCTCCAACAAATCACGCATCGCATCGATGAAGTCGCCCTTCATGAAAGCGGCGCGGTGGTTTTCCATCGTTTCCGCAAGTCGCAGGATTTCACGGGCCTTGTCGCGTTGCGCATCGGAACGGGCGGTCTCGATGCGCTCGCGCAGGTCCGCGCTACGGATGATCATCCAGTCGTTTCTCAATCTTGCGAGCAGCTCGGCTTTCACACTGCGGCTTCCTTCGATGAGCTTCGAGGTTTCCGGCATAGCCAGCAGATCGGCGAGTGTCGCAAGCGCGGGATCCGCGAGCCATGCGCGCCAGACACGCAGCCAACGTCCAAGACCGGAAGCCACTGTTTGCGCGGCGGGATGAAACGCCGGCCATCCGGCACGTGTGAAAACCCTGGCCAGTTCATCGCCCGTTTCGCGGTCTGCCGAACCCAGCGCGACTTCGTTGGACGGCAGTTGCCGCTCCGCCACCGCGCGCAGAGCCTCGGCCGCCTCCTGCCGCGGGTCGGCCACCAGATGCACCGCACCCCAAGAGCCGTCAGGCCATGGCATGGGCCGCTGCGTCCAACATTCCAACGGCTTGCCGAGAAGTGAAAAACCAGCTTCCTCGTTTTCGGGCGCGGCGATCAAGGCGCTGACCGGACCGTGCCATGCGAGCAAGGCTTTTTCTAACAGCGGCGGCGCATCGGTGATGCCCGCGAGCACCACCGCATCGATTCCATCGGGCAGACGCAAGCCCTCGGCGAGCACCCTGCTGCGGCTTTGCAGACTCCATGCGCCCAGCGCGCGCTCCATCCGGCTTTCGAGGCGTGCCAGCACTTCCCATCTTCCCGTCTCCGGCGATTTAGACAGCATGCGCGCCGCCGCCGCGAGCGTGAGGCCGTTTTCCTGGAGCGAACGGCGCAGCGCGGTCAACTCCGCCGCAAGTCCGCCACTCCACTCGCCCGTGGTCTCCGGCGCTTCGGGAAAAAGATCCTTCAATCCCTCCCAATCGTCGATCGACTCCAGCGTTTCCATCCATGCGAGCCGCTCCATCCAATCCACCGCCACCGCGGGATCGGGCGTGCGCATCAAGCCACCGGGCGTGGTGATTTTCGGCGAGAGCAGGGCGCCACCGGCCTGTTCGGCGAGCGCCTCGCGCAAACGCCTGCCGGCTTGTGAAGTCGGCACCACCACCAGCGTGCGGGGCAGCGTTTCGCGCCGCGCCAGCAGCCATTCCGCCGCCCTTGGCAGAAATGCTCCGTCCCAACCGAGAAACACACGCGTCGTCATCGGCCCGAGCATCTTTCGCTCCGCGTCTGGTGGAAATGAAATTTCGCGGTTCGCGTTTCACGATTTGGCCAAGCTTGCGCGCATCCATCTTGCTGCCATCCTTTTGAAGATGACGGCACATTCCCATGGCAGACGGCGCTTTCTCGGCGGAGCCGGGGCTTGGCTGGGTGCTTCGCTTGCGGGGTTGCGCGCGGAGCCGGAAAATTTCCACACCGTTTCCATCATCCACACCACCGACCTGCACGGGCACATCGTGCCGACGCGGACTTATGAGGGAGTGGAAAATGTTGGCGGCTTCGCGCGTTGTGCGACACGCATCCGCCGGTGGCGGCGGGAATCGCCGGACTCGCTGCTCGTCGATGTCGGCGATGTCTGGCAGGGCACGGCGGAGAGTTATCTCGAAAAGGGCAGGCTGATGATGCGCCTGTTCAATCTGCTGGAATACGACGCATGGACGCTCGGCAACCACGACTTCGACTGGGGCAGGGGAGCGCTGGAGGCCAATCTCGCGCTGTCAAAGCCCGCGGTGCTGACGGGCAATCTGCATGTGGACGGCAAGGCGTCCGGCGCGCTCGAAGGCGCGTGGAAATCCGTGCTGCCGTGGGTCATGAAGGAGGCGGGCGGTTTCCGCATCGCTCTCATCGGGTTGGTGACGCCGGGCTTGCCGTATTGGCTGCCGGCGGAATTGATGGACGGCGCGGAGGTGCAAGACCCGCTGGACGCGCTGCGGCGCTCGGTGGCCGAAGCGCGCGCCGCCAAAGCGGATGCGGTGGTGGTGGCGGGTCACATGGGTTTCATCAACCAGGACGACTTCGCCAATCCGGTGCGCTCGATTCTCAAACAGGTGCCGGGCGTGGATGTTTATCTCGGCGGACACACACACCGCGACCAACCGCTTTGGAAGATCGGCGATGTGTTATGCTCGCAGGCTTCCTATCACGGCATTCATTGCGGCCGGGTGGATCTCACATTCGATCGCGCGACGCACAAACTCATCGGCCGGGATGCGATGACGGAATTGATGGACGCGCGCTTCGAACCGGATGCGGCGGTGATGGATCTGGCAGCACCGGATATGAAAAAATCCACCGAACAACTCGCGCGCAAACTGGCCGTCGTTCAAACAACAATCAAGTCGGGCGGTGCCGACAACCCGCTGGCCGCTTTGTTTTGCGAATGCTTCGCCGCCGCGCTCGCGCAAAACGGTCATCCGGTGGATGGCGTGTTTCACGGCACGTTCCGCAGCGGCGATGTGCCCGTGGGAGAAATCACCGTCGCCGATTGTTGGAAAATGCTGCCTTATGAAAACTTGTTGGTGACGGCATCGCTCGGCGCGCGCGAGCTGATCGAGATCATCAAAATGGAGCGCGGTCTCAAAACTTCGGACCGGATTTTGTGGCCCTTCCAGTTGCGACTCGATGGCAGTGGCGCGGTGAAAACTTTCACGCATCGTGGCAAAGAGGTGGCGGAGGACGCGCGTTTCACCATCGCCTTCAACAGCTATGACGCGCAGTCCGGCGGACAAACGATGATGCCACTGCGTGAAATCTTGTCGCGCCCCGAGGCCAGGCGCCGCTTCACCGGCATCGACACACGCAACGCGCTGATTGACGGCCTGCTGCGGCGCGGGGAAACATGACGGGCTTATTTTTTCCCAAACCGCGCCAAGAAATGGCTTTACAAGGTGGGTCGGCAGGCTAGCTTTCGCGCCCCGGTTGGCACGCGCGATCGGCCTCAACTTCCAACATTTCCCGTCATGAAAGTCCTTTCTTCCCTCGCCTCCGCCAAGCGCCGTCACGCCGATTGCCAAGTCGTCAAGCGCAAGGGCACGGTCTATGTGATCTGCAAGTCGAACCCCAAGTTCAAGGCCCGCCAAGGCGCGACCGTCGGCACCCGGCTGTCGAAGAAGGGTCTCTGAAAAACATTTTCCGGATCATCCATCCATTTCGAGAAGCGGCCTGCGGGCCGCTTTTTTCGTGGCTGCGAAGCGGGCAAAAAAGACCCCCGCCGCGGCGGGCCGGGCGGGGGCGGGGTAGGGGTTGTTGATGAGGATCAAGCCACTTCGCTGCGGGCTTGTTCTTCATCTTGTGGCTGCGTTTCGGCGGTTTCCGTCACGTTTTCCACGATGGTTTGGATGACGGGC
>Ga0315904_10003507_pt1 | contig 22986 bp, 19 predicted proteins | sample LakEriMetagenome_6_FD_203529 | JGI IMG/M metagenome (GOLD analysis project Ga0315904, IMG submission 203529) | Freshwater fungal communities from buoy surface, Lake Erie, Ohio, United States - Buoy 12 MA120 | ecosystem: Environmental > Aquatic > Freshwater > Lake | place: USA: Lake Erie, Ohio... | reverse complement strand
CCCGACCGTCAAAAGTATGCTCAGGCCCGAGAGCGCTACCGTGCGGCCAAAAACCAATATTCCGCGGAAGTTCCTTCGTCCTCAGACAACCCGCCGCTCCCCGAAGATCCCTTGCCATAGTGGATCTGCCGCAGTGTGGGAGAAGAGAACGCAAAGACGCAAGGGCGCAAAGACGCAAGGGAAGTGGATCTGCCGCAGTGTGGGAGAAGAAAACGCAAAGACGCAAGGGCGCAAAGACGCAAGGGAAGTGGATCTGCCGCAGAGATCCGGCGGTTGGGGCTATGGCGATTGGAACATTTGGAGGGACCGTCAAGTTTAGATGCGACGAATTGCCACCAAACGATGCTTCAATGCGCTTTTCCAGCAGATTCCAAGGAATCTTGCCGATGAGCCCACCGCCGGTGAGGTTCGGCCATGTTGCCTACCTTTTGTAAATGGCAGGTTATCATTACACTTACGTGTATTCGCCAAGGCTGTGAAATCGATCGATCGATGACGCACACGGCCCATCAAATTTCCGTGAATTCCTAGGGATTCTGAACAAATACAATCCAAGCCTATGTCCCAACGATTTCTATTCCCAAGGTGGACGAATAAGTTCTTGGCTTTGCTCGGTTTTTTAATCCTTGCCGGCGGAGCTTATGCGAGCGTTTTGTTTTTGGGCGCAACGAGTCCCGATACGCTCAACACGGGCTACAGACCGCTCCAACCGGTCCCTTTTAGCCACGCCTTGCATGCAGGCGAGCTGAAGATGGATTGCAAGTACTGCCATGGTTCGGTCGACAAGGCCGCTCACTCAGAGATTCCAGCGACACAAACGTGCATCAATTGCCACAGTCCCAAGACGGTCAACGAAAAGGGAGAACCTGCTCCCCCGAGCCTGTCGGCTATCCATACTGGGTCGCCGAAGCTCAAGAACCTGCATGAGAGTTGGAGGACGGGCGAGTCGGTCGATTGGGTACGCATTCACCGATTACCAGACTACGTGTATTTCAATCACGCGGCCCACGTCAACCGTGGCGTTTCGTGTGTTTCATGCCACGGCCGAGTCGATCAGATGGAGATTGTGCATCAAGACAAGAATCAGTCGATGGCCTGGTGTTTGGATTGTCACCGAAATCCAGAACCCCATCTTCGACCCGTGGATCAAGTTACGAATATGGCTTGGAGTTTGCCTGCCGCTGAGCAATTGGAATTGGGCAAGAAACTTCGGGCAGAAAACAACATTAACCCTCAAGTGAACTGTGCGGTTTGTCACCGATGAGCCAACCTAGTACCGATAGTCGAACTCAGTATTTCCGAAGCTTAGACGAGCTTCAAAAGACCCCTGAGTTCCAACAATTTCTGGATCGCGAATTCCCGCAGGCCGCTTCGGAGTTTCCCGAGGGCGTGTCGCGTCGTCGCTGGTTGCAACTCATGGGAGCCTCACTCGCCTTGGGCGGGCTCTCAGGGTGTCGCTACAACCGCGAGGAAGTCGGCGCCTTTGTGATGCGTCCTGAAGGACGGATCCCCGGGATTCCTGAGTACTTTGCGACCAACTTTGAATGGGCTGGTCGAGTCGTCCATGCGCTCGTGGCGAATGTCGACGGCCGGCCGCTCAAGGTCGACGGCAACCCCGATCACCCGGCGTATGCGAAGTACCAGCCCAAAGAGGCCGCTGGGAACAAGAAACTCGCCTCGGCCGGAACGGATGTCTTTACGCAAGGTGCCATCCTTTCGCTCTACGACCAAGACCGAATTGGCGTGGTGCTCAACCGCGAAAAGCCCACGGCAAAACCGACGATCGTCAATAGTGAAAACGATGACGAACGCCAGCAAACCTGGAACGCTCTGTCGACTTACGCTTCACGAAGTGTCAGTGCTCTTGGAACGGGCAAGGGGCTAGCGATCCTGATCGAGCCGACGCGAAGTCCAAGCTTCTGGAAAGTGCTTAAAGAAGTTCTTAAGAAGTACCCTGAGGCGACCGTCGTCAAGTACGAGTCGGTCTACAGCGGGAATGTTGGCAAGGCGCTCGATGCCGTCGGTGCCCCCAACTGCTCGATGGTCTACAACTTGGACCAAGCCAAGGTGATCGTCTCGCTCGATTCGGATCTCTTGGGAAGCGATTCAAACGCGGTGCAGTACGCCCGCCAGTTTGCCAACCATCGAGATCCTAGCGGCGAATGGATGAATCGACTGTATTGTGTCGAGGCTCAGTACTCGGTCACTGGTACCATCGCAGATTTCCGTCTCGCTTTGCAATCCTCGCAGATCGATTCGCTTTTGAATCGGATTGAAAAGGCGATCGACGCTGGCACGGTTCTCGAAGACAAGGAAGAAAGTAAGACCTACGATACCCTAGGATCCGACGAGAAGATCGAGCGGGTCATCGAGTGCATCGCAAGCGATCTGCTTAGCAATAAAGGTTCTGCAGTCCTGGCCATCGGCTCGCACCATTCGTTGGCTGCCCAGGTCGCAGTCCTTCGCATCAACGCGAAGCTTGGGAACATCGGAAAGACTGTCAAGATCTACGAGAATCCCGAAGACATCAACGGGATTCCATCGATGAAGTTAGACGACTTTGTCGCTGACGCATCCAACTACAACCGTCTTTGGATCTTGGCACCGAATCCTGTCTTTACCGTCGCTGGCGATATCAACCTTGCAGCCGCCATGCAGCAGATCGGTGACGTTGTTTACCTGTCCCAGTACGATGATGAAACGGCATACTACGCCAACTGGACGGTACCTGCGAGCCATCCGCTGGAGTCCTGGGGCGATGTCCGAGCCCTCGACGGAACTTACAGTATTTGCCAACCGACGATCGCTCCACTCCTCGGCGGCAAAACACCTGCCGAGCTGTTGGTGATGCTCGCAGGCCTACCGGTGGAGTCCCTGCCAGCGAATGTAGTGATCGCCGAGACGGCCGATAAACTTTTTGGAACCGACACGACCGTACCGAGGACTGCCGAACAACTGGCGAACCTTCGCAAGATGCGAGAATCGCTCCACGCTGGTTTTGTGGTGGGATCGGAGTCCAAGCAGTTCCAAGGCGAGATCAAGGCCGATCCGAGGGAACTCCAATCCAAGGCGCAAAGTTCGCTAAACGAATCGGGAATTGACCTATCGGGACGAAACTATTTGTTGCCCGAAGGAAAGCTTTCGCTGGCTTTGGATCTTGCGAATATCGAAGTCCTCGTATTGCCGAGCGATACGATCTACGACGGTCGGCTTGCGAACAACGGATGGCTCCAAGAGTGTCCGCATCCGGTCACGAAACTTACTTGGGACAACGCGGCGATTTGCAGTCCTGCGACCGCCAAAGCCTTGGGGCTCAAGCAAGGTGAACTCGTCGCGTTGATCCTCGGGGAGTCGAAGGTCAAGCTTCCGGTGTTTGTCGTTCCAGGCCATGCCGAGGGCTCGTTTACAGCCCACTACGGCTATGGCCACACCAAGCAATTCGGGGGTGCGATCTCCGGAGCGGTCGGAACGGACATGTCAACTTTTCGCCGCTGGAACCAAGCGTCCCTCTACACCGGGGTCACGGCAAGGCCGACCGGGGAACCTTACCGACTCGCGACGACCCAAGACCACTTCGCACTGGACGACCTGGGTCTTTCGGAGGCTGCCAAGCGGGCCCCTCAGTTGGTTCGCGAAGGAACTTATTTTGAGTACAAAGAGGACCCGGCCTTTACCACGGCGATCGTCGAGCACCACTTTGACAACAAGTCGCTTTGGAAGGAGCCCACTGTCGACCAAAATCACAAGTGGGGGATGTCCATCGATTTGAACAAGTGCACGGGTTGCAACTCTTGCGTGGTTGCATGCCAGGCCGAGAACAACGTTCCGATCGTCGGAAAAGAGCAAGTCCTACGCGGTCGTGAGATGCATTGGCTTCGGATCGACCGATATTTCCAAGCCGACGTCAATCCCGCCAAGTCGCAAGCCTCTATCAATAGACCCTTGGATACCAAGGTGGTTATGCAACCGATGGCTTGTGCCCATTGTGAGACAGCGCCATGCGAACAGGTTTGCCCGGTGGCTGCGACGGTTCACACCGAAGAGGGTATCAACGCGATGGCTTACAACCGTTGCATCGGCACCCGTTACTGTGCGAACAATTGTCCTTACAAAGTTCGCCGTTTCAACTATTTCAACTACAACGATGAATACGGGTATTTCTACGGATGGCAGGATAAGCGGGAGCAAGCCAGTCGCAAGCTTCAGTCGCTGGTCTTGAATCCCGAGGTCACCGTTCGCGGGCGTGGGGTCATGGAAAAATGCACTTACTGCATTCAGCGGGTGCAAAACGGAAAGATCTACTCTCGAACTCGTGGCGATGGCAAGGTCCATGATGGGGACATCCGATCGGCTTGCCAAGATGCATGTCCGACCGGAGCGATTGTCTTCGGGGACCTGAACGACAAAAACAGTTTGGTCAGCCAACAGCATCAGAACTCACGATCTTATGCGGTTCTGGAAGAGTTGAACATCAAACCCCGAACCTTGTACCTATCGAGAATTAGGAATTTGCCCAAGCGGCTTGCAACCGAGAGCCAAATTCGACCGGCGCGTCCTGGACATGCTGGACATGGAGCGCACGGCGGGCATAGCGAAGACCACGGACACGATCACTAAGACATACAACAACCATGGCATCCATAACCAGTTCCTACAATCCCCGCGAAATCGACAACACCGAAGACATGCCCGGTCGGCGTGCCCCGCTGATCACAGGTAACCAGACCTACACCTCGGTCACCGAGATGGTCTGTCGGGTGGCAGAAGATCCCCAACCGAGACTCTGGTGGATCCTCTTCGGGATGGCTTCTCTGACGGCTTCGATGTTTTTGATGCTGATCGGTTTCCTGATCTACAAAGGGGTCGGGATTTGGGGTAACTCCAGCCCGGTTTTCTGGGCGTGGCCTATCGTTAATTTCGTGTTCTGGGTGGGTATTGGCCACGCTGGAACGTTGATCTCTGCGATTTTGTTCCTGTTCCGACAAAACTGGCGGACTAGCATCAACCGAGCCGCCGAGGCGATGACGATCTTCGCGGTCATTTGTGCGGGGATTTACCCAGGAATCCACGTCGGGCGTGCTTGGTTGGCTTTCTGGTTGCTCCCTTACCCAAGTTTGAACTTGTGGATGTGGCCGCAATTCCGAAGCCCTCTTCTTTGGGACGTTTTTGCGGTGGGAACTTATGCTTCGACATCCTTGGTATTCTGGTACATGGGGATGATTCCCGATTTGGCGACCTACCGAGATCGCAGCAAGTCACCGTTGCGGCGGTTTATCTATGGGCTGTTGTGTTTGGGGTGGACCGGATCATCGAGGCATTGGTTGGTCTATGAAAAGGCCTACACACTTTTGGCTGCATTGGCAGCACCGCTGGTTCTCTCGGTACACACGGTCGTTAGCTTCGACTTTGCCGTCTCGCAACTACCAGGATGGCACACGACGATTTTCCCGCCGTACTTCGTTGCGGGTGCTATTTTCTCGGGATTCGCGATGGTCGTTACGCTGCTAGTCCCCATGCGAGCGATTTACAAACTCGAGAATCTCATCACCCTGCGGCACCTAGACAACATGAACAAGATCATCCTTGCAACGGGATCCTTGGTCGGTCTAGCCTACGGAACTGAGTTTTTCATGGCTTGGTATAGCCAGAACCAATACGAGAGCTTCACCTTTATCAACCGTGCCTTTGGTCCGTATTGGTGGGCTTATTGGATCATGGTTACCTGCAACGTCATTTCGCCCCAGTTGTTCTGGTTCAAATGGATGCGTACGAACGTCGTAGCCATGTGGGTCGTTTCGATCTTCGTGAACATTGGAATGTGGTTCGAACGTTTCGTGATCACGGTGACCTCATTGAGCCGGGACTTCTTGCCTAGTTCTTGGGGATACTACAGACCGACCTTGTTTGACGGCCTGATGTTTTTCGGAAGCTTTGGCGTGTTTATGACACTGTTTCTTTTGTTCTGTCGCTATCTGCCAACGATTGCGATTTCAGAAGTCAAAGGCGTGATGTCCGCGTCGGACCATTCCAGCCATCTGGAAGCCGAGGTTCTTGCGGAGTTGCAGGGCAAGGACCCGAAGCACGCTGGACATGCACACTGAGCTTTATAAAGAATCCCTTGAATACCATCGCAATCAACGATTGATATGAATAACAACGAACACAACGTCAAATCGAATAAAGAGCCCAGGCCTCCTAAGGCTTGTGGCTGGATGGCAGAATTCGAGAACGAACACGACTTGCTCCATGCGGCCGAGAAGGTTCGTGATGCCGGTTACACCAAGACCGATGCATTCACTCCGTTCCCTGTCCACGGGATCGACCACGCCTTGGGAATCAAACCAACGATTCTCCCGTTCATCGTTCTGTGTGCAGGTCTGACCGGACTGTGCACCGCATTGCTCATGCAATGGTGGATGAACGGTGTGGACTACAAGTACATCATCTCAGGCAAGCCCTTTGGAATCACCCCCGCGTCGATTCCAGTCTCTTTCGAGTTGACGATTCTTTTCTCCGCATTTACGTCGGTGCTGGGAATGTTGGCCCTAAATGGACTTCCTAAGTTCAGCAACCCGGTCTTTACGAATGCCAAGTTCGATCGTGCGACCAACGACCGGTTCTTTTTGTATGTTGACGCAACGGACAAGTACTACAACCGCGAATCGGTCAAGGAATTGCTCTCGTCGGTACATGCCAACTCTCTCGACGAGGTTATGGAAGACTCTACCCCTTCGGAATTGCCGCGATCGATTCTGCTCGGAGCGCTTCTTATCGTCCTTGCCGGTCTGATACCTGCTGCGATTGTCTTGAACATGCGGGCTAGCTTCAGCGATCTGCCTCGCTGGCACGTTTTTTTCGACATGGACTTTCAACCCAAGAAAAAACCTCAACAGACCACCACGATCTTCAAGGACGGACGGACGATGCGTCCTCAGGTTCCTGGAACGATATCGCGAGGGCAACTCGATCAACAGGACCCTTTTTATCTCGGGTATGACCCCATGAAGGTCACTTCGATCGATTCGGAGAAGCCAATCTATGTTTCGACGGGAGATTCCCTTGCCAACGTGTCGGCAGTTAGCGGAGCGGTACAACCTCCTGCTGGAGGAACTCCAACAACTGGGGCGGCACCTGTTTTGCCATTCCTTGAAAAACTCCCGATTGAAGCCAACGAAGAGAACATCAAGCTAGGGAAGGCCAAATACGAGATCTACTGTTCAGCTTGCCACGGTTACTCCGGGTACGGGGACGGATTGGTTTCGAAACGAGCCGCGAGTCTAGCGCAAGACACCTGGACTCCGCCGAGTTCCCTACACCTGGATCGGATCCAGAAACAACCTGTCGGTCAAATCTTCCACACGATCAGCAAGGGACAGGGCAAAATGGCCTCGTACGCTTCCTCGATCACCCCCCAAGAGCGATGGTCGATTGTTCTGTACGTCAGAGCGTTGCAGCGTTCACGTAATGCCAACATCGAAGACGTACCGGTCGATCAGCGCGGTAGTTTGACCGCACCGGCTCCATCGCAAACCAAATAAACTCCAGAAGTCGAAACAAAGTTATGAGTTCCAAGTACGACTTAGAATCAATCGAGCTACCAGCGACATGGAAATCGCTTAAGCCCATCTTCTTTGCCGCAGGGCTGATCCTTCTTGCTGGGGGGGCTTTCTTAAGCCTGTTCGCACGAGGGGCAGAAGGTTCGACAGATTCGGCATTCAAGTTCTTCATGCATTCGTATCTTGCGAACTTCATGTTCGTCATGACGATCGCTTTGGGTGCCTTATTCTTTATTTTGATCCAATTCGTATCGAGAGCAGGCTGGAGCACTTCCATCCGTCGAATCGCCGAGTTGATCATGACCACGATCCCTTTTTTGGCTCTGATGTTCATCCCGATCATCGCCATATTGTTTGCCAACTACAGTGCCCCCTACGAATGGAACGTCCCTGCGGAAGTTCATTCGAGCGTGGTCAAGGCCAAGATCGACATCGGGTATTTGACCAAGGAGTGGTTCTCTATCCGTGCTGTGAGCTACTTTGTGCTTTGGATTGCCATGGCCTTTTATTTCTTTGGTCACAGTCGCAAGCAAGATGAGACTGGTGATATCGAACACTCCTTGGCCCGTCAAAAGTGGTCTGGTCCGTGCATTATGATTTTCGCACTATCGGTGAGTTTTGCGGCTTTCGATTGGGTCATGAGCATCGATGCCGACTGGTTCAGCACCATCTTCGGAGTGTACGTCTTTGCCGCCGGGATGATGGCCTTTTTTGCCACGACGATCTTGATCAGCATGGCACTGCAAAATGCCGGCAAGCTCAACGCGTTCGTCAATGTCGAACATTTCCACGACATGGGTAAATTCATGTTTGGGTTTATCATGTTCTGGTCCTACATCGCCTTTTCGCAGTTGCTCTTGTACTGGTATGGCAATATCCCCGAGGAGACGTTTTGGTACCAAGTCCGCCTCAATGACGGATGGCAGTACTTGGCTTACGCTTTGATTCCACTCCACTTCGCGATACCTTTCCTGGGGACTCTCAGTCGCCACGTACGACGTCACCGATTGGGACTGACCTTCTGGGCCGCTTGGGCGATCGTCGTTCACTGGCTCGACATGACGTTTTTGGTGATGCCCAACGCAGGCGCTCCGAGTTTCATGCCGATCGTTGGGCATCTTCTGGGCGGGGTCGGAATGCTACTGGTATTCCTCTCGTTCTTCCTGGTACGAGCGTCCAATGTGCCCTTGGTACCGATGAAAGATCCTCGGCTGCCAGAAGCGTTGACCTACGCCAATCCACTTTTGTAAACTCCATCCGACATCAAGCACGAACATGGCCCGTTACGACGACCTGAACACCAAAATGATTGCCTACTGGGCTGTCTTGAGCATCATCATCCTGGTGGTGCTCCTGCAACTGCTCCAGGCGCTTTGCTTCAACATGGTCGCTTGGACCGAGCAAAGGCCAGGACGGGTGGGCTCGGAATTGAAAGTTCCAGAGCAAGTTAAAAGTGATCAACTTAAGTCCTTAGACGGTTATAAGAAGGAGCGGATCGTCGACGAAAGTGCACCTCCCCCAGAAAAAGGGCAGGAGCCAGCGAAAAAGGATGTGATCCACATCCCGATCCAACGGGCAGAAGAGATAATCCTCAAGGAATTGTCAGCACAAGGTGCTTAACCGGATCGATCATGTTTAACCAATTTGCAATCAACGAAATCTGCGGAAAGCCAGCGATGCGGGTCCGTGCGTTGGTCTGCATTTTGATTGCGAGCATGGTTCCGATATGTCGCGCCGACGCCGTCGGATCGACGGATTCTGGACTTCCCAAGGCCATGCAGGGCGTAGGGATCGAACAGCGGCTTGGCGATTTGATTCCCGAGCATTTGGTTTTCAAGAACGCCGCAGGAGAATCGACCTCGATTGGGCGCTTGCTCCAACAAGGCAAACCGGTCCTCTTGACGCTCAATTACAGCAACTGTCCCGGATTGTGTGTTTCACAACTCAACGGTTTGGTCCAAGGATTGAACCAAATGCCGAGCCCAAGTCTAGGCAAGGATTTCTTGATGGTTTCGATAAGCATCGACCCATCGGAGACCAGCGAGAAAGCCATGGGGACACAGCGAAAGTATGCCCAAGACCTTTTTGAGCACCACGATTCCAAGGGCTGGGAGTTTTGGGTCGGTACCGCAGAGAGCATTCGCCAATTGACCCAAGCGGTCGGATTCCAATACACCTACGATGCAAAGCACAAGCAGTACAACCATCCCTCGGCAGCGATTTTCATTTCCCCAAACGGCAAGATCACACGCTACGTCTTTGAGATTGGATTCATGCCCAAGACACTCAAAATGGCGTTTGTTGAAGCCGGTGAGGGTCGGATAGGAACCCCCTTGGACATGATCGCCCTTTGGTGTGTCCACTACGATCCCGATGAAAACAAGTACACCGCAAGCGCCAGGCGATTGATGTCCCTAGGTGCTGGATTGTTTGTTGTAGCAGTATTGCTTATCACCGTACCGTATTGGTTTTTTTATTCCAATAGCAAGTCGACCATCCAACCCGATTCGATTCCACCAGTAGATTCTAGAGACCAGACATGAGTTTCTTTTTAGCCGACAAAGTCGCTCCCTACGCATGGTTCCCAGAAGGCGCTTCGTCTTTTGCACCGCAAGTGGACTTCCTATTTACGGTCATCCTTTGGATTTGTATCGTGTTTTTTGTCCCTATCGTCATCGCGATGGGGTACTTCATGTGGGTGTACAGGGAGAGACCTGGATACAGGGGCTCGCCTGAGGCACTGCACAACACAGCGATCGAAATCACTTGGACCGTCGTTCCGACCATCGTGGTCGTCTGGGTTTTCTGGGAAGGAGCCATGGGATATCTCGATATGGCGAGGATTCCCAAGGGAACTGTCGACGTGAATGTGACGGCCAAGAAGTGGCAGTGGGCGTTCAAATATGAGAATGGTGGGGAGCACGAAGTGATTCCCGTGGAAAATTCGTCCGTCACAGAATTGCCTTTGTTGGTTCTCCCCGTCGATCGAGACATCAAGATCATCATGCGGTCCGACGACGTCCTCCACAGCTTTTACATCCCAGCGTTCCGAGCGAAACGCGACGTCGTTCCAGGTCGCTACAACTACATGTGGTTCCACACGACCAAAGAGGGGCTCTACGACCTGTTCTGCACCGAATATTGTGGCGACAATCACAGCCAGATGAACGCCAAGGTGAAAGTCGTATCGCAAGAGGAGTACAAGAAAGCTTTGGAAAAAGCCATTCAGGAGCCAGAAGATCCCCTTGAGCGAGGCAAGCTGCTTTACAAACGCCAGGGCTGTTCTACCTGCCACAATGCTGGGGCTGAAGGTGCCAACGGGCCTGGACCAAGCTACAATGGTTCGTGGGGCAAACCTGTTCAACTCGAAAGTGGCTCCGAAGTCGCCTTCGACGAGAACTATGTCCGAGAATCGATCCTCAACCCGCAAGCCAAGGCTCGGAAAGGCTACGGCAAGGCATCACCGATGAATAGCTACGCTGGAAAGCTCAAGGATGATCAGATCGATGCTCTGATCACCTTCATCAAATCCCTCGAAAATGCGAATTCGGCGACCAAGAAGTAATCCCATACGGGCCCAATCGGTCGTCGGCCACGAATAAAAATCCTCCTAAATTAGTGATTGCGGTTCACACCAACACACCTAGGTTAAAACAATGAGTGTAGTAGATCGTCCAATAACGGCACCAGTACACAGCGAAGTGGACAGCTATCCCGAGCATCACTTCCTGAACCATTCCAAGGGATTCCTGAGCTGGGCGTTGACCCTCGACCACAAACGCATCGGTTTGATGTACTTGGTCGGGGTTATGTCGTCCTTTGCCTTGGGAGGAATGTTTGCTTTGATGATCCGTATCCATCTTTGGAATTTCAAAGACGGGTGGCTGTCAAACCAAACCTACAACCAGGTTTTCACGCTTCACGGCGCGATCATGGTTTTCCTCTTTATCATCCCTAGTGTTCCGGCAGCTTTGGGAAACTTCTTGCTACCGGTCATGCTCGGTACGAAGGACGTCGCCTTCCCGCGGTTGAACCTGAGCAGTTTCTACCTTTGGGTCACAGGGTTGGTCTTGTTCTTGACGGCCCTCTCGGTAACTGGACTCGATACGGGTTGGACCTTTTACACTCCGTACTCGATCGAGACCCAACAGGGAGGAGCGGTTTTGGCTGCGACCTTCGGGGTCTTCGTTCTTGGCTTTAGTTCGATCTTCACCGGATTGAACTTCATCGTGACGATCAACACCATGCGTCCACCCGGGATGACTTGGTTCCGAATGCCTTTGTTCTTGTGGGCGATCTATGCAACTTCCATCATCCAAGTCCTTGCGACGCCAGTCTTGGGGATCACCGTGTTATTGCTCTCTGCCGAACGGCTTTTGGGAATCGGGATTTTCGATCCGAAGCTCAACGGGGATCCGGTAACATTCCAGCACTTCTTCTGGTTCTATTCCCACCCTGCCGTGTACATCATGATCCTTCCTGCGATGGGTATCATCAGCGAATTGATGAGCGTTCATTGCCACAAGGGGATTTTCGGGTACCGAATGATCGCCTACAGCTCGATCGCAATTGCTCTCTTCGGGTTCCTTGTTTGGGGTCACCACATGTTCACCTCCGGCATGGCCGATGTGACCACCATCGTCTTCAGCGCGTTGACGTTCACCGTTTCGATCCCGTCGGCCATTAAGGTCTTCAACTGGTTAGGTACGATGTACCAAGGGACAGTGTCACTCAACACTCCGATGCTCTATGCCCTCGCGTTCATCTTCCTGTTTACGATCGGTGGATTGACTGGTCTACCTCTTGGTGCTTTGTCGACCGACATGCACTTCCACGATACCTACTTCGTCGTCGCCCACTTCCACTACGTGATGATGGGTGGAACGCTGGTCGCCTTCTTAGGTGGTGTTTTCCATTGGTGGCCGAAGATGACCGGACGGATGTTCAACGACAAACTGGGCATTATTTCGGCGATCATCGTTTTCGTAGGGTTCAACCTCACGTTCTTGCCACAATTTGTTCTTGGATCGCGTGGCATGCCCCGTCGGTACGCAACTTACCTTCCCGAGTTCCAACCTTTGCACCAACTTTCAACGATTGGATCGATCACCCTGGGGTCTGGTTTGCTCTTGGCTTTGATCGTCCTGCTGATGTCCTTGGTCAACGGCAAGAAGGCTCCACGCAACCCGTGGGGCGGTGCAACGCTTGAGTGGATGTGTTCCTCACCTCCCCCCCACGATAACTTCTCGTCGGCTCCTACGGTCGGCGATCCTTATGACTTCTCGAACATCGAGTACGATGGTCGTGTTGGTGGTTACGTCAAGCGGACCTAAAAATCCTATCCTTTGAAAATTTCGCACGAATCCATTCCGTTAAAGACTATGACCGCAATCCAAGAGAACCTAGCACACGTCGTCGACGACCACGCAGATCACCATCACGAACACCCAAGTTGGCTGGCTCACCATTTTGATGATGCAGAGCAGCAGTACGATTCTGGGAAACTCGGGATGTGGTTATTCTTGGTAACCGAAGTCCTTTTCTTTAGTGGAATGTTTTGTGCATATGCCCTGTACCGGAATCGCAATCCAGAGGTTTTCGAGTTTTGCAGTTCTTTTTTGAACGAGAAGCTCGGGGCGATCAATACTGGAGTGTTGCTTTTCAGTTCTTTGACGATGGCTTGGGCGGTACGGGCCGCTCAATTGCGGCAACACCAGTTGTTGGTGGGAATGCTCGGTGCGACCTTGGGCTGTGCCGCGATATTCCTTGGTGTCAAAGCCGTTGAGTATTCCCATAAGTGGGAACTCGGACTCTTGCCTGGCAAACTTTACGTGGCCCAACTCGATGGTGCCCACGGGCCTCACAAGGGTTATCTTGAGTTCATTTGCACCGTGCCTGCGATCATCACAGCGCTCTGCGCCCTGTACGCGATCTATGCGTTTGCGACCAAGTCTCTGTTCCATCAGCGAGTCGCTGGTCCGATGCTCGTAGCGGGTCTTTGCTTTTTCGGTGGAGTGGGTCTTGGGCAGTATCTAGAAGCCCAAGAAGAAGCCTCCAAAGGACATGGAGGGCACGCTGCGGGTCACGAGCATCACGCGATGGTCGATGGACACGTCGATCACGGATCCCACGAGCACGCAGCGGCTCCCGAGTCGGTCCATGCCGCCGAGACGAAAACCGCCGCTGAGATCGCCGCGAGTTCGTCGGCGTCTATGGGTGGTTCGCCCAATGTTTATGTCTCCCCGATCGAATTGAAAACACCCAACGCTGATGTCAACCAACGCAGCATGGCGGGTCTATTCTTCAGCATCTACTACTGCATGACCGGCGTGCACGCCATCCACATCATCGGCGGTATGATTGTGATCACATGGCTCATCGTCAAAGCGGCGAGGGAAGAATTCCACGAGCAGTACTTTGGACCTGTCGATAACGTTGGACTCTACTGGCACTTGGTCGACTTCATTTGGATCTACCTGTTCCCTCTGCTCTACTTGATCACCTAGCGGATCACTTCAACTGAAACGGACCGATGGCGGTTGGGAACCAGTTGGCATCCTCAAAACATTCGAATCACTACAAGCATCTCGGAAAATCATGGCTCATACGACGACCTCAGAACATAACCACGACGCGCATGCCGGCCATGGTCACCATGAGCATGGGTTTTCGCACCCGATGCCTATTTGGATGCTCTTTGCGGTCTTTTTTGCACTGCTTTTCCTTACAGGATTGACGGTTTTCCAGGCGCAATTCGACTTAGGTAATGCGGAAATTTGGGCTTCGTTGACCATCGCTACCATCAAAGCGGCATTGGTAATTCTTTTTTTCATGCACTTGCTCTGGGACAAGCCCCTCAACGCGATCGTGATCCTTGGGAGCTTGATTTTTGTCGCCTTGTTTCTTGGCTTTACTCTGATGGATGCCGAGGGTTACCGAGAGAACCTGATCTACAATTCGACGATTGAAGCCTCGCAACCGGTCGATCCGAATGCCCCAGCAGAGGGCGCACCTGCTGTCGCAGCACCATAGACTTGATTCTAACAGATCTGGTATATTGCCGGGGTTGTTCCATCTTCCTCTCCCGGTAAATACAAATGGCACCAGATAGCAAAGAAATTCAGTTCCTCGAGGGCCGTCAGTCTCGAAGGAAAGAGTTCTATTTCACCGTGAAAGTCGCTTGGGAGTTCATCAAGGGCTTTAGGACCCTCCATTTCGTGGGGCCGTGCATTACCATTTTCGGCTCGGCCCGACTCGGCGAGAAGACCCCAGAGTATCAACAAACCGTTGAAATCGCAGGTCAGATCTCCAAGCTCGGGTTTACCATCATGACCGGAGGTGGTCCCGGAATCATGGAGGCCGCCAATCGTGGGGCCAAGTCGGTGGGTGGCCGGAGTGTGGGAGTCAACATCGAGTTGCCTTTCGAGCAGCAACCGAACCCTTATCTCGACAGTTCTGTGGACATTCGGTATTTCTTTGTCCGCAAAGTGCTTTTGCTCAAGTACTCTTACGGATTCGTGATCATGCCTGGCGGGTTTGGTACGCTCGATGAATTTTTCGAGACCATCACGCTGATCCAGACCAAGAAAATTTCGAAATTTCCGATCGTGATTATGGATCGCGACTACCATACCAAGCTGATGGAATACATCGACCACATGGTAGAGCGAGGCACTGTCTCGCCGAGCGACAAGGAGTTGTACTTGTACACCGACTCGATCGACGAGGCGGTCAAGTACATTCATGAGAACACGATTGACGATTTCGAACTGAAGATCGAATCCAAACGATGGAAACCCTTTGGTTGGTTGTTCGAGAGGTCTTAGTCCCAACATTTCCCACCCCAGGAGAACGCATTGTCCGCAATCCGAGTAGGCATTCAGTTAGCAGGTTTGAGGCTTCCGTTGCGTCAAGCGCTCGAGACGGCCGCGAGGTTGAAGGCGGAGGTGATTGAAATCGATGCCCGCAACGAGATCCGTCCTGTGGACGTGGCGGGAACAGCGTTGCGGCAGCTGAGAAAGCTACTCGATGATTTGAATCTCAAGGTGGGTGCGGTTCGGTTCGCGACCCACCGAGGTTATGAAACGACCGACGAGTTGGATCGTCGGATTGAGGGTACCAAGAGCGCGATGAAGCTGGCTTTTGACCTTGGGGCCAACGTGGTCGTCAACAGTGCTGGCCACATCGATACGACTGCCGATTCGCCCTCTCGCGAAATCCTTCGAGGGGTCCTTTCGGACCTTGGCAAATACTCCCATCATGTCGGTGCGATGTTGGCGCTCGAAACCGGGGCCGAGTCTTTGAGTCTCCTCGGAGAGCTGATCGATTCGCTTCCTCAAGCTGGGGTGGGTGTGACGCTTAACCCAGGCAATCTGATCGTCAACGGGTTTGGGCTCGAGGATCTTCCGGCCATAGCCAAGCATGTCATGTTGGTGCATGCCAAGGACGGTTTGCCGGACCGTGCAAGAGGCCGAGGGACTCAGGTTCCGCTGGGGCGAGGGCTAGCGGAATTCCCTCAGATCATCGCTTGCCTTGCGGAACATTCGTACCAAGGCTGCTATATTGTAGAGAGGGACATGGCGAGCGATCCCGTTGCGGAATTTGCGGCCAGCATGAATTTCCTCAGAAGCCTCTAATACCTCTAGGAGAGACATAATGCGACAGGTTGGATTACGATCGATCGGACGATGGGTGGCGGCGGTGGTCTTGTTCACCTGCGTCGCAAGCTCCGTTGGTTTCTACGTTCAACGGCCGGTCCAAGCTCAAGACGACTCCAAGGGGCTTAAGGACGGCATCAAGCCTCCGATCGAGGAATTCGAGAAGTACCTTTCGAATTCAGTTCTGTCAGGTTCGTTTACGATGGACGGACAACCTCTGAACAAGCTCGAAGAGGAGCGATACGAAATCAAAAGTGCCAAGAAGCTCCCGGGGGACGACAACCTTTGGGAGATCAAGACGCGCATCAAGTATGGGAACAAGGATTTGACCGTACCGGTGGTCGTCAACCTCGAATGGGTTGGTCGAACACCCATGATCGTTTTGGACTCCGTGACCATCCCAGGTATGGGAACTTTCTCGGCAAGGGTGGTTTTCCACGACCGAAAATACGCAGGAACATGGAAGCATGACAATGTCGGCGGGCACCTGTTTGGGCGGGTCGAACCGGCCACAGATGCGTCGAAGCCCTGATGATTAGCCAGTTTGCACCCAAACAGAACCATCCCTTCAACCTCTCTCCACAGAACTCTCCGAAGAGAAACCGATGAAACTCTCACGACGCACGATTCACTTTTTCCTTGTTGCAAGCGCTGGATTTGCCATGTGGTCCCAAGCGGCAAGCAACGCTGTACTTGCAGAAGAGAATGCTTTAGCAACCCCTATGGCTATCGAGAAGAAACCTTTTGGAAACACCACCGATGGCAAGGCCGTCACCTTATTCCAACTGACCAATGATGCGGGGAACGTCGTCGAATTGATCGATTACGGCGCGATCGTCGTTTCGATCCAGGTGCCCGACAGGAATGGCAAGAAGACCAACGTGACTGCAGGATTCAGCAGCATCGATGGTTACCTTCAACGGCACCCATACTTTGGGGCAACCGTTGGCCGCTTTTGCAATCGAATCGCCAAGGGAAAGTTCACGCTCGATGGTAAAACCTACAGTTTAGCGACCAACAACGGACCGAATCATCTCCACGGAGGAGAGATTGGTTTTGACAAACGAATGTGGCAAGTCGCCGAGGTCAAAACCGACACCTCGGTGGGTCTGAAGTTCACTTACGTCAGCCCTGATGGAGAAGAAGGCTATCCTGGAACACTCACGACGGTCGCCGAGTACCGATGGGACAACAACAACTGTTTGACCCTCGACCTGAGTGCAACGACGGACAAGTCCACGGTCTTGAATTTAACCAACCACGCGTATTTCAATCTTGGGGGTGCAGGATCAGGCACCATCCACAACCACGAACTCCTACTCTCGTGCGATCAGTACCTTCCCGTTGATGAAAACATGATTCCGACGGGAGCCACAGCAGACGTCAAAGGCACAGCGTTGGATTTCACGACAGCTCGCAAGATCGGTGAGCGGATCGGACAGTTGACCTCGACCAACGGCTATGATCATTGTTTTGTGGTTCGTGGAGCTGCTGGCCAGATGCGAACTGCGGCCAAGGTGGTCGATCCTGCCAGTGGCCGCACCATGGAAATCAAGACAACACAACCTGGGGTGCAATTGTACACAGGCAATTTTCTCGATGGTGGAGTTGGAAATGCCGGTTACAAGACACATGAAGCGTTCTGTTTAGAGACCCAACACTATCCCGACGCCCCAAACCAACCGTCGTTTCCAACGACTGTGCTCAAGCCGAACGAGAAGTTCCATCAGGTCACGACCTTTACCTTCGGCGTAACGAAATAAGCAAAGCTGTTATCTTTTGGAAATCGGTCCTTCGTTGAAGTGTCCGACTGGACGCTTCAACGAAGTCCTAAATCAGGTTTCGCGACGCGCAGGAGAGGATTCGATGGGATGTTCGAGCCTCAAAGGTACCAGCAAGTTGACTTCTAGACGAATTTCCTGTTGACTTTGCTCTGGAATGTTGCGATAAATGTGTTGTCTGATTCGCAGTTGATGCAGCGTTTTCTTGAGATGAATCCAAGTCCCCTCTATGGCGACTTCTGTTCTTGTTGGGATTCGGTTAGCTGTTGGTTGGAGAAGAGGAAGCTTCGCGGTTTTTACTGGGACGGTGGTTCCAGTCGGCGATCTTTCGACATGTTTTTCTGATTCACTCGCACTATCGTAAGGCCTTTGGGTTCTGGGCGAAGTTATCGCCCTACCGGGGAGTTCCGTACTGATTTGATGTTGGATGTGTGGATCGGATAGGAGTTTTGGTATGACGAATATTTTTGTGGGCAATCTATCCTTTCGCGCGACGGAATCTGAACTTCGGGATGCATTTTCCCAATACGGAGATGTCAGCAAGGTTAGCATCGTCATGGATCGTGAAACCGGCCGTTCACGCGGCTTTGCATTCGTTGAAATGGGCAACCCAAACGAAGCTAACGCAGCGATTCAAGCGCTCAATCAATCGATGATCGGCGATCGAACGATCTCGTGCAATGAAGCACGCGAACGCGAAAGCCGTCCATCAGGCGGTGGTGGTGGCGGTTACGGCGGCGGTGGCCGCAGCAGCGGCGGTTACGGCGATCGACGAGAGCAATCGTCTCGCGGACCGCGAAACTAACGCAAGCCGACAACAGCCTCGCTTTGCGGGATGAAAATCATTCTTCGAGCCAACGTTCCAACGGAACGTTGGCTCTTTTCATGCGCCTCCCGAGGAACTATTTCGGTGGCTCGGCGCTTCTGTCTGAACCTCTCGGGGGGCGAATGTAATGCAACAATGCAATGATGGCTAACACGAGTGTCGTGGCGAACAGAATGCTAACGAGCGGTGGTTTCGGGAAAAACTGGTCTAGAAAACTGGTGATGGTCAAAATCAAAGTAGCCAACTGATTGACCCCGAACAAACCGCCGTTGGCAAATATCACTGCTCGCCCAGTTGCACCGACTCGCAAGGGTCGGTCGGGCTGGTCGTCGGCCATAGAGACGATCACTTGGAAATCCTGACCCAGTTCGGGGGTATCCAGCTGTCGTCCCATACGACTTTGCGAATCGGGCAGAGTGCCGTTAGGTACTCCCTGTCCCGAAAGCGCTCCACGACCGATGTGGAGTACTTTTCCTTGGCGAAATTTCCCAGGGTAGTTGCGAAGCGCGATCTGTACGTCATCGCCAACCTTGACTCCCGAGAGCCAGTTTTCCGGGACAGGAGCCACCAAGCGCCATGAGTTCGTATCGATCAACGCCATGATCGGTTTGCCAGGCCCCAGATAGGTTCCGTTGGTCAAGTGCAAATTCGTCACGATACCGTCTACAGGCGCCAGGACGGTCGTTTGAGCTTGATCGTACTGGGCCTGCTTGAGCGCACTTTCGGCCTGAGCAACGGCAGCAAATTTTCCATTCCGCTCAAGGGCGTAGCTTTGCGCTTCGGTGAGGTATCGCTTGAACCGAGCGACTTCTGTTTCAAGTTCCTTTGATCGCTCCGAGGAGCTCGCACCTTCGGGTTGGGAACCTTTGATCGAAACCAATTGAGATTCCAGCCGGTCGACTGCATCCTGCAGCGCTTCGACTGGAGAGATCATCGACATGGCTTTGCTGCGCTGGGCACGAGCCTCGCGGTATGCAGCTTCTGCCGTCTGAACTTGAATTGTCGCTGCGTTCAATCCTGCTCTGGCTTTGGACTCACGCTGCTTTGCTTCATCTAACTCCGCGCGATAAACCGCTTGGGATTTGACCCGCTCATCGTATTCCTCTTGGGAAATAGAACGCGTTTCAATCAACTTAGCCACTCGCTCGAGCGCCGCATCGGCTAGCGTAAGCTGTGCCTGAACACGATTGATTGACGCTTGGGTCAGCGCTAAATCCGCATCGGCACTTTCGACTCCACTACGAGCCGATGCAAGATTTGCTTCTGCTCGGTTCAACGACTCGTTGGCTGCGTAGAGCGTTGCGATCGAACCGAGTGAAGCCTCTTTGGATTCGAACATTTTCGCGCGAGCTTGCTCAGTGCGGTACTCAAAGGCTTCGGCATCGATTTGAAACAGCGGTGCCCCTTTTTTGACCAAGACATTGTCCTGCACCAAAACTTGGGTTACCACACCGGCAACCTGCGGGGCAACTTGAACAACCGGGGCCTGAACGTAAGCATCAGAGACGATTGGAGTAAATCTACCGATCGCAAACCAAAGGAAAACCATCGCAAGGATCGGAGGAAGAGGCAGCGCAAGCTTCCAGAAACGCGTCATCGCGATCCACTTGTAATGGTAGAAGACCAAATAGATAGGCAGAACATAAAAAAGCAAAATCAAAAGCAGCATGGCAGAGGATTCCGTTGAATAGGTTAGATTGCAATGTCTAGGTCTGGCCTGAAATCCCAACGATCCCATCGATTGGATTGATCGAAGAATAGGGCCCTCGATCCGGAGAATTTAGTCGAACATGTAGGAACTCGCAATCTTGGGTCTGCGATAGCCCAGGACCGGTAGCTAAGGCTGCCTTGCGTAGCCACCCGCTGCCAAGCGGTGGACGGCGCGTGAGCAAACCTCCACCGTCTGGCGACAGGTGGCTACGAGCGTCTTACGTAGCCCTCCGCTGCCAAGCGATCGACGGCGCGTGAGCAAACCCCCACCGTCTGGCGACAGGTGGCTACGAGCGTCTTACGTAGCCCTCCGCTGCCAAGCGATCGACGGCGCGTGAGCAAACCCCCACCGTCTGGCGACAGGTGGCTACGAGCGTCTTACGTAGCCCTCCGCTGCCAAGCGGTGGAAGGCGCGTGAGCAAACCTCCACCGTCTGGCGACAGGTGGCTACCGGCAACAAGTGGCTACCGCAAGCACTTAGGCAATGGGGCCTCGATCCCTATATCCAGTCCCAACGTCGGATGCCGAAATTGCATCCGATGTGCATGCAAGACATAACCTGCATCACCCGGTAAACCAGGGTCTTCGACGATACCCCCCCGAGGCCCGTACACCGGATCACCCAAAAGGGGATGGCCAATGGATGCTAGGTGGATTCTGATTTGGTGCGGCCGACCCGTCATGATTTGGACCGAGCAGAGCGTGTCAGCCGCGCTGCGTTGCAATACGTTTACCATGCTCCGCGACGCTTTTCCAGCCAACGAAGCACCGAAGATTTCCCCGAGTCGCGGATGGGGAATCAAGCCGATAGGCGTGCGAATACAAATCGAATCGAAGGTCGCGATACCTTGTACCACTGTACGGTACTCTTTCTGAACCTCCGCCCAACGCTTGGTCATTTCCGCCGATGTCTTTCGATCATAGGCAAACAAAACAATCCCCGAAGTGGCTCGACCGAGCCGATGAAGGGGGATAGCCGTCGGATGTGCAATCTGCACTTGGGTTAACAAAGTGTTTTGAAAAAACCCTGCACCCGGGAGGGTAGGTAGTCCGCTCGGCTTATTCACAGCTAACAAAACCTCATCGCGATAGAGAATTTGATAGCCGCTCGGGACCTCTTCCTCGGCCCAACCTGGTCGATCCCAGATTAAGACCCCTCCTGGTTTGAGCCGTTCGGCCCCGTTGGCGATCGTGCCGTTGACTCGAACTTCTTGCGCCTGGATCCTCGCAAGCCACTGCTCTCGGGTCGAGTGACGAAACCGCTCAACCAAATACTCAATGGTAGACTGGCCCGCTGCCGATGGCCTAAGTACATGTCGGAAACTGTAGCCTGAATTTTCGGATGTCACGGTGATTCGATTGCTCCTTAGGGCCCTTCGCGATCTTCATGCGCCAGCTTCACCACTGGCTCATCCTTGTTTTTCCAGAAGCGTGAAAATCGGAATATCGAGGCAGCGACAAGCATGGTGGTGAGCGAAATCCCGACAGCGCGAAGCCAACCCGACTCAAAAACAACGACTCCATTGAATGCAATAAAGAGCATGTACATCAATCCTATTCGTAGCAACCACTGGACCATCCTTCGACCGACCGAAAAATCCGTCCACGAATTGACCACATCAGCCGCCCAGACAGCGAGAAACAAATAATTGAAGTAAACCCCCGTACCGACCTCAATGCCGAGTAGCTCCCGGGTTTGCTCAGCAGTCGCTCGGTAGGCTGCGCTATGGCTCCAATGGTGCACAAAGTGAAACGAGGCTAGAACATGCACAACGAACAGCGCGAAAGCACAAGTCCAAACGGTCTTCGTAACGGTGCTTTCGATGATGGTCTTACTGCCAACGATTCGACAAGCGACAACGATTACAAAGAGCAACATCGAGAGTCGAATCGACCATACTATGAGTGAATGTTCTAATGTCATCTTAGCGCACTGCGGGCCTCGGTCGTATCAACTGGAAGTGGCATCAAGAAGGAGAGTATGGATGCAAAGAATGTTAAAATTGCAAATCCGTAGTAGGCTGGTAAATGCGAATGGTGCTGATCGGCGCACCATGCGACGCATACTGGGCCGATCGCAGAAGCAAGTACGCTGAGAACTTGAGCGACGCCTTGAATCCGTCCTATTTCGGCTCTGCCAAAAAACTGCCCCCAAGCCGAGAAGTGAATGACGGTGACCATCCCGCCGACGCAACCCATGACGGCCCCGTACAAACGCAATTGCATTGCCGATCGAATCGAGGGAAACCAAGCGAGTGCAACAGTCAGTGCCAAAAGGGCAACGCCCAGTAGCATTCCAATCCGCTGTCTTGTGGCGAGCTTGCCTGCTACAAGATTGCTGATAAGACCAAGGCCAGTTAGGTAAGCCATCATTTCGACTGCTGCTTTTTGATCGAATCCGAGTTCATCAAGAATCGGTTCATTGAACAGGGTGATACTCGACCAGACGAGATTGA
>Ga0315904_10003506_pt1 | contig 22989 bp, 19 predicted proteins | sample LakEriMetagenome_6_FD_203529 | JGI IMG/M metagenome (GOLD analysis project Ga0315904, IMG submission 203529) | Freshwater fungal communities from buoy surface, Lake Erie, Ohio, United States - Buoy 12 MA120 | ecosystem: Environmental > Aquatic > Freshwater > Lake | place: USA: Lake Erie, Ohio... | reverse complement strand
TAAGTGGATGGCGTTCTTAAAGGATGGCGATCCTGCTAAGGCTCTTAGAATGACGATTCTGCTCGCTTCGATCTTCTTCGTGGCGGGATGTTTCGGTCTCTTCTTAATCACTCCAGTTAATCTTTCGCTGTGGTGGCCAGTAATTTTTGGAACAGTGTGCGGTATCGGTATCGGCCTTACCACTGAATACTACACTTCATCAAAGCCCGTGTATGAGATCATCACTGCTTCAAAGACCGGGCCTGCAACGTGTGTAATCAGCGGCATTGCCGTTGGTTTCCGCAGTGTGGCGCTACCTCTTGCTATCATCGTAGTTGCGGTGTTGGTGTCCAACTACTTCGCAGGAGTTTACGGAGTAGCTCTGGCGGGCGTGGCGATGTTGTCAACAACGGGCATTATTATGACAATCGATGCGTATGGCCCGATTGCTGATAATGCCGGTGGTATCTCTGAGATGTCACACTTGGGACCCGAGACTCGCGCTATCACTGATAAGCTCGATGCTCTTGGAAACACTACGGCTGCCATCGGTAAGGGCTTTGCAATCGGATCAGCGGGGCTGACAGCTCTGGCTGTTTTTGGTGCTTATACCCAGACCTTTACTGCTGCCAATAAGCCGATCGACTTAAGCATCACAAACCCGATGCTGATCGCAGGAGTGTTCGTGGGAGCTATCCTTCCAGGCTTAATCGTGTGCTACACGATGCAGTCTGTTGGCAAGGCCGCTTCACTAATCGTGACTGAGATTCGTCGTCAGTTCCGCGAAATTACGGGGCTACTTGAGGGCAAAGAGGGTGTGAAGCCAGATGTATCGCGCTGTGTTGAGATCTCAACTAAGGCGGCACTCACTGAGATGCGCACACCCGGCTTAATCGCCTTTATCACCCCGATTCTTGTAGGCTTTATTATGGGCCCATCAGCCCTAGCGGGTCTGTTGCTTGGAACAACGGTAGTAGGCGTTGTGCTTGGAATCTTTATGTCCAACACCGGCGGCTCGTGGGACAACGCCAAAAAGTTTATCGAGCAAGGGCTGGTTGAGGGTGAGAAGAAAGGCTCAGACGCTCACAAGGCTGCTGTAGTTGGAGACACTGTAGGAGATCCGTTTAAGGACACTTCAGGACCTTCGCTCAATATCCTTATTAAGATGGTGTCTATCCTGTCGCTTCTGATTGCACCACTTTTGGCATAGTCAGGACCAGATTAGAACTACTCTCAGAAAGGGTCGCCGCAAGGCGGCCCTTTTTTTACGCGTCACAATAAACCTATAGTGTGTTGGGCAAAAGCCTTGCCAGTTTTACTGGTACGGACTTTTGCAAATCACTATAGGTGGAATATTTCACCAACGTGCAATCATCGGGACTAACAAGTGCATCGATGCACTTGCAATCTGCGATAGGTAGCTTCGGAGATTGGAGCCTACAGTTTGTGTGGGCACGACGGGTCCCACACAAACTGTAGGCGATAAGGAAACAGGCTATGGATGGCCTGTTTCACCCATTTTTCACGGCGAGCGCCGCGAGCTTCGTGAAAAATACGGACTAGCTAGGATCTTTATTTAAAAAGGCTAAGGGCTTTTGCCGTTTATGCAGTGTCAATCGCTACGGAATTCTGACACTTGCTATAAAGATGGGGTGAAGATTGCTCTCGCCACGCTATTACAAGCGATTTTTCTTCAAAAATCACTCGGTTAGGGTTTAGAAAAGCCCCACATAGTCCAAATTCGACTAGCAGAATCTTATATAGGGTCAACAGCTTCGTTTATAGCGTGTAAAAGCTTTGAGACTATATACTCAACGACATCCTTCACAGATATAACCCCAATCGGCATACGATCCGAGTCAACTATGGGGATATGACGAAAACCCCCGTTAGACATCAGATTCAGAGCAAACGCGAGTGAGGCGTCAGGTCTCTCCGCTATCGGGTCGCGAGTCATAAAGTCTCCTACGCGTGCCGAACGCAGATCAGCGATCTTCCCCAGCACCTTCATCAGACAGTCTCGCTCTGTAAATATACCCACAAGCAAACCTGCTTTATCTACAACAAGCACGCTACCCACGTGCAAGTCCCTCATCAGGTTCACGCAATCCTCCAAGGTAGCCTCCTCTGTAACGGTGCGAGGCGGCTTAAGACCGACTGAGCCGATACTATCGCACAGTAGCGTTGGTGGGAGCAGATCAACCCCAACCGTGCACGCATTTTGAATCCTATCAAACAAGTCACCTTTAGTCATAACATTACCTTTTAGACGAACTTTGATTTTTAGCCTCAACCCACTCCGCAGATGTCTCAGAGCGACGATAACTCACGGGTCCAGGTACCGACTCCTTAAGCTCCAGGCGAGCATCGTTTGATAGTAATACGACTCCCGCGTGAGCCTGCTTTAGTATGCTCACACGCACACCTTCCTGGACCGGCTTTGACTCGCGCATGGTACGTTCCTGCTCCCTTAGTCTATCAAGCGACTTAACAACACCATCATAACGATCCAAAAGAGCCGTGATCTTCTGACGAAACTGAGTCTTTAAAAGCGGCACTCTACCTCTATTTTTCAAGTAAGGCCCGATGTGTAGCTCAAGCGCAGCTACAGCAGTTTCGTGTTTAGCTATATTCTGAGATAGCTCTCGATACTCTTTGGTAACTTCAAGCTCGTTACGCAATTCGATTACCGTGGTTAAACCTGCCTGATTTCCAAGGGTCCTGATTTCAGCGCCCTCGACACACCAGATTGTACCTCCAACTATCGCTGCATCCGGCGCACTCACCAACATACCAGCTCGAAGTGTACAATCACGCGCCTCTTTGCCGATGTATATGGTACCTCCGACATTAGCGGTGACTCCGTTAGCAATTAAAGTGGTGTAATCGCCCTTGGTAGTCAACGAAGAGCCCTCTCCGCCGATGTGATAACCTTTAATTGAGACAGAGCCTTGGCTAGAGATAACATTCTCTCCCATAACATTACCCCCGACTGTAACATCTCCACGCGCTTTGATGTTGAAGCCCTTCTGAACATCGCCAGCTATCCGTACCTGCCCAACGAAATCAATATGCCCAGTGTTCCAGTCGAGATTTCCACGTAGGTCAAGGGTATCACGTACAGCACCGATATTCCCTTCTTGGTGTACGTATCCTGCTACCGCTGCCACAACCGATGCGTAATTCTCGTGCTCTGGATCCTCTTTAACTTCAACGCTACGGTCCCAACGTAAGCCCGCAGCTTGGCCAGGTTTTGCCGGTAACTCCTTACCCTGCACGTCCATACCTGAGTCGCCGCGACTAGGACGATACACTCGAGCGATCTCAGTGCCTACCTCTACGTTTTCAAATAACCCAAGAGTAAATAAGTCGGTAAATTCCCTTCCCTCGCGAGCTTTAGGGTCGGGTATAAAGCGCCTCACCATCCAGACAATCTTCCCGTCACGCCCCGTTTCAGGGGACCTGCCGCGCGCGACCCTCCGGCTATCGCAACCTTTACCCTCTTTAAGCTCCTTAACTACGTCGGTTACGACGTCCATCTCAATTAAGTCTTTTGGTGTTACCTCTGTAAGGTTCGCTAGGAACTGGTCAAGTGTTGCGTTAGCGCACTGCTCGCCTGGTATGACCTTTGCGAACAGCTTTAGCCGATCGTCGGATATCGACAATTCAACCTTCTTTGTATCGTCCTCAATGCGCTGAATAACTCGCATACGTTAATAGTGGCCCCTCTTCTGGATAGTCGACCAAACTATCAAAGAGGTTAAGAAGGTTATTGGTATTGCCAATTCTACAGGAGCGATATGCCGATTTTTGTAGTACTGAAATGCGCGCGAGAACACTGAAATAAGCCCTTAATGGGGGCATAAATGCTATGCATTATTCAAAATAAAGCAGCCGTTTAACCTATGCTTGGATAATGAGTAGCCCAAAACATACCCTGCTAGAACCTTCACCTTTTTACTAAAACGCCGTATATAGGTAGGCGCTTACCTGTTTTAGTTTCGAATCAGGCCAAGCGGTTCGGAGTTGGCTCAACTTTAACGCCGAGTGGCGCACATTGTGCGCATTATTTATAAAGCAATTAAGCGATACCATCGCTGCCAAGAGTAAATAGGTCACTGCATATGCCAGAGCTTCCAGAAGTCGAATCAACTGTGCGCTATCTACAAGAGCGGGTGACAGGTCTAACCATAGTGGATGCTAATATCCACTGGCCACGATCCGTTGCAACGCACACCCCAAAGAAGTTTACGGCGAGCGTCTCAGGTCTTGTGATCGAGAGAGTTTTTCGTCGCGGAAAGTTTATCGTCATCGCATCAAAATCACCGAAACCATCGTATATTTTTGTACATCTCAGGATGAGCGGATCTCTCGATGTAGTTTCACAACGCAATCCAGTGGGCGCTCACGATCGAGCAATCCTAGAATTAAGTAATGGAAAGAGCATCCGCTTTAATGACACCAGAAAATTTGGGCGAATATACCTTTGCCAAGACCCTGCGAGTATAGTGGGGCGTTTAGGGGTCGAGCCGCTTAGCAGTGACTTCACTCCAGAGCGGCTACATCTGGAAACTCTGCGACGCTCGACTAGAATCAAAACTTTTCTTTTAGATCAGCGAGTGATCGCAGGCTTGGGTAACATCTACGTAGACGAGTGTTTGTGGAAGGCACAGATTCATCCACTTACCCCCGCCGAGAAGCTCTCACTTGATTCATGCTCGCGTCTGCATGCTGCTATAGTGGAAACTTTAAACGAAGCCATCTCTCTTTCCGGAACAGACTTTGGCGATGGCGTTGTAGATGGTGGTATGTACCAGCCACTTGTTTATGCCCAAGATGGTAAAGAATGTAGAAGATGCAATACCGTGATCAAGAAAACAGTAGTCGGCCAACGCGGCACACACTTCTGCCCCAAATGCCAACCAAAACCCAGAAAGTCGAAGCGAAAATCACGCCCCATCGGGTAATAAAGGGGGTCAAATTAAAAACCGCGTTTACAGCGACTAGATCGGCATCAAGCGCACAAGCTTCTCAGCGATCTGAAATGCTGGCTGAATTAAGTAGGGCAAGACCTGCAAAGCAATCAGTAACCCAATCAGCGAAAACGCTGGGCTCCTCACCCACTCTAAAAATCGAAGAAAAGTATCCTCTGGAAGAATCAGACCTAGCACGGAGTACCCATCTAGCGGCGGCACAGGTAGTAAATTAAACACGCCGAGCAGAATATTCAGCTTTAAAAGCACACTAAGGAAAAAGGCAAACCCCTCAAGCAGACCTCCCTGAAGAGATGTAATGCTTAGACCACTGACCGGAACAAACCATCCGGCTGCTATTCCTGCATGCATTATGAGTGCGGTTGCGATCGCAAGCAGAAAATTAGTCACTGGGCCAGCAAGTGCCATGAGAGCAGCCCTACGTGGATACCGGATTTGCCAAAATGGATCAAATGGAGCGCTTCCCCAACCAAACATCGACCCTGATGAGAGCAACGACAGTAGCGGTATAACCACCAACCCAAACGGCTCGCGCCGCAGATGCGGCATCGGGTCTAGAGTTACCTGTCCACCTGCGTATGCGGTCAGGTCTCCACCCCACTTTGCTACCAGCGCATGGGCAGCTTCGTGACAGACGGTGCTAAATAGAAACGCCACATAAAAAATTGGCACAAGGGCCAACAACTCACTCGACATTGATTCTCTCCGATACAGCTCTCTTCTGGTAACAGCCTAGGGCCCTATTCTTCTGAGACTAGCACCGATACCCTGCCGGCAAAAGGTGCCGGCATCTTTTGCCTAGGCGATAAAATGGGGCTGTTTTGCTGTCCGGTCGCCCATCTAACGTGGCGTAAATCCGTACTCAGCTCTTGTGAACACTTTTTGCACCGGATTTTGCATAGAGTCTACAAGTAACGAGTGTCGTCAAGTATTACTAAGCCAGTTGGTTGATTATGTCAGATCCTAACCGCTCAAAGAACTCCGGCCTCACCTCGCAAATCGAGATCATACGTGATGATCCGCGCCCGACAGAGGAGATGATAGCACCTCCCTTTGACGAGAATGCAAATCCACTCTACATGCTTGCTCAATTAGTCGAGAAATTAGAAAATCTGGAGGATTGGCCACACAGCGCTAAATCTGACGATGAGCGGGGTGATTCGTACTCAGATTCCCACCAAGCTCGTGGCTACCTAAGAGAAGTTGATCATTATCTAAACCTCTTCCAAAAGCAGAGCCAAATTCTACGCAAGCTGCTTACTAAGTTAAACTAGCTTGGGTGCTATAGAGTGATGTGCAAAAGTCCGTGCCAGTAAAACTGGCAAGGCGTTTGCCTTACATCACTATAGGTTGTTGTTTTGATTCGCATCCGCGAATCAATAGCTCTCTCCAAAAGCCGGGGTTTCGCTACGGACTTTTGAAGAGCGCTGTAGATCGCATCAACAAAGATCGCATCAACAAAGAGATCGCAGCAACAGCACGGCGTTTTCATTTTGCGAAGCGGTCTTTTTAAAGCCTGCGCGAGTCATTTTTGAAAGAACTCACTCGCGCAGGGTTTATAAAACCGTTCACCACGAGCCACACGCCTTAGGAAATAAGGCTGCACGGTAAGGGGGCGATTGCAGCTTAAGTGTGGCTCCCCGGGAGGGATTCGAACCCCCGACACGGTGGTTAACAGCCACCTGCTCTACCAACTGAGCTACCGGGGAAGGAGAGACCTCCATAATTTACTTAGCAGGTAAGAAAGTCAACCCCTTAGAGAGTTTGGAGCGTATTTGAAATTACCCTACGGACAGAGTGCTGCGGGCCGCAAAAGCCCGTGAAAGGGTTACATCATCGGCGTACTCAAGTTCTCCGCCTTTGGGAATGCCCTGGGCTGGTCTGGTGGCTGATATCCCCACTTCGGCCAACAAGCGGCCTATATACAGCGCTGTGGCATCCCCCTCGACCGTAGCGCTGGTGGCGATAATAACCTCTTTGGGGGGCTCTGCCTTAACGCGGCTCATTAGCTCCTGAAGCCGCATCGACTCAGGTCCCTGACCTCTAAGTGGGGCCCACAATCCGTGCAGCACGTGGTAACTGCCTTTGTACTCAGAGATGCGCTCAATCGCTACCAGATCGACTGGCTTCTCAACCACACACAGAATCGAAGCATCTCGCGCCGGATTGCGACAGATAACGCACAGATCCTCTTCGCTTAGAAAGAAACATCTCTTACACAAACGTACCTGACCCGCAGCAGCCTGAAGAGCATCGCCCAGCGACCGAGCTAGATCACGATCATTAGCGACCAGATGATACGCCAAGCGGGTAGCCGTTTTTTCGCCGACAGACGGGAGCTTGGAAAGCTCTTTAATAAGTTTTTGAAGCGCGGGAGGAAATGCCAGCATGCCCTATACACTACACACTACAAACCAAGCTTACGAAAGCCCCGGAATACTCATACCGCCTGTAACTTTAGACAACATGGTGTCGGTATTTTTGCGCACTTTGTTCAGCGCATCATTAGCGGCCATACGCACCATATCCTGCAACAGCTCAATATCTGAGGGGTCAAAAGCATCGGGCTTAATAGCAACGGAGATGACTTCATTCTTGCCGCTGACCACAAAAGTCACCGCACCACCCCCGGCACTACCCTCGGCGATGTACGCCTCAGCCTCCTGTTGTGCGCGCTGCATATCTTTTTGCATCTTCTGGGCCTGCTGCAACAGCGCCTGCATATTACCACCACCGCCAGGAAAGCCCCCGAATCCCTTCGCCATAAACACCCCTACAAAATTCCAACTCGCCCTAAAAAACGCTACTAATTCTTACTCCTAACCTGCTCAACTTTGCTGCCTGGGAAAACTTTCTGCAAGCTCTGCAAAGCCGGATGAGATTCGAGAGCCTCGGCTTTCTGAGCTTGAGTCTGCACCACACTCTGCCCACCCAAATCATCTGCACCGGCACCCTTCTGCAAGTTAAGCTTCCACTGCATCGCCCCCTTTGCTTCACCTGCAAACGCAGCTAATAGCTCAGAGAGCTTATCCTTTTCGCGCATAAGACTGCTGACGGTGAACTCCGGGCCAGTAGCCTCGAGTACCCCGACCTCAAACCGTGCCGGCTTCATACGCTTGATATTCTCAAGCATGATTCGACCACCGTTCTCACCGACAAACGAAACAAACGAATCCCATACAAGTGCTCGCTGAGAGCCCACACTTTGCACAACGGCTGCGGCAGCTACGCTTGAACTTACCACACGGGTTGAGTCCGAGCCTGCTGGAGCTTTAAGCTGCGGCCTTGCTGTTTGTGCAGCAAGCTGGGGAACGGGCTTTGCTTTTACTGCGGGCGAGCTTGACACTGGAGCAGCGCCGGCTTTTGTTCCCACCTGTCCTAAAAACTCGCCTATATCACACATCGATTGGCGCGTGGCCATACGTACAACAAGAGCCTCAAAGCCATAACGCGGATTGGCTGATCTAATACATCGATCGGCTCCCTCACGTGCGAGGTCCCAAAGGTCCTGAATATCAATCGCATCCAGCCCTGCAACCAGCCGAACAAGATCCACTATCGACTCATCGCCAAGCCCCAAAATCTTTAAACGCGACTCCCCGCCAAGCTTTGCGATAAACACTTCACGCCAGAAATGAGAGAACTCCTTAAGCAACGTTGCTGGATCAATACCCGTTGAGAATACTTCTGCTACCGCTGCTAACACCTGCGCAACATCTCTCTTTAAAATATGCCCGGCCAACGTTGAGAGGGCCGCCCGCTCAACGCTACCAAGCGCTTGACTTGTTTCAGCAGCCGTAATCGCTCCTGCACAGAAAGTTTGTACGCGATCGAGAAGTGTCTGAGCATCGCGCATCGAACCATCGGCGAGCCTGGCTATCATCGTCAGCGCCTCTGGCTCAGCTTTTATCTTCTCTTGTCGACACACCTCTCCCAGGCGGGCCTCAATCACTGCAACTGAAAGCGCGCGAAAATCGTGCCTCTGACAGCGCGAGAGCACCGTTTCAGGGATTTTATGAACCTCTGTTGTTGCCAGAATGAATACGGTATTCGGCGGAGGCTCCTCAAGGCTCTTTAGCAGTGCATTAAACGCCGAGATACTCAGCATGTGCACCTCATCGATAATGTATACCTTGTGGCGATATCCAGGCGGCGGAAGCCCCTTAAACGAATCCATAAGATCGCGCACATTATCGACACTATTGTGCGAGGCTCCATCGATCTCGCGCACCGCTAAGCTTGTGCCATTGGCGATCTCTTTACAGGTCGCACACTCCTGACACGGCTCAGCCCCATCATTGGCCTGGCAGTTAAGCGCCTTTGATAAAATACGCGCCACAGATGTTTTACCAACACCACGCGGTCCAGTGAAAAGATAGGCATGCACAACTTTATTGCGCGCAATGGCGTTGGCTAGTGTGCGCGTGACGTGCTCTTGCCCGCTCACAGAACTAAACCCAGCGGGACGATACTTTCTAGCTAATACGAGGTAGGACACGGCTTTCCCAAGAACCAACTTTAAGGGCAACGTCTAATACGTTCCCCACCGCAGTATACCGGAGATAAAAACAAACGGCGACTGGCAACGCATCACAGGTCTATGCACTACGGTTGCTCCAATCAAGTCCTGGCCGGGTTCGCGCACTCACTCGCGCGCCCCCAATCGCCGCAATCCAATAGTATACCCCCAGCACATTCAGGTGTCACTGAATTAGCGAACAAGTTTTGACTGTGCGTACCGATTTTGATCAGATAGCGCTTCAGCTCGCTGATTCGGCGGCTAAAGCCTCGTACAAGCTGCTGCATGCTGCACCACAGTGCTGCATTATGCAGCACCCAGCCCACAACACGTCCAGTACTTTCAGGTAGTTACATAGTTGGCACGGCTGGCACAGAAGCTGCCCAAGAGGGGGCATGAAGATAAACGCACACGTCCTTAAAGAAGTCGCTTACCAACTTGAGCACGGCAATGCATGGTGGGGCATCGCCCTCGGCAATAAGTATCTGGAGAAGGACTCACTCTTTCGTAAAGCACTTGTTCAAAGATTTATCTCACGCATCGGCGCAGCGCAGGCTCAGAGCCGCCTTGCGCAAGCCCTAATTGCTGGAGAGGGCACAGACTCCCTTACATCAGCCCAGCAGAAGCAGCTTGGTTCGCGTGTAGTTCGTGAAACCGCACAGATCTGCACCCCGCGCTTGCGTCAAGCACGCCATCAACGACTCGCAGTCAGAACCCGCATCGGAGCTTCCGCAAGATTTACCGGTCGCGATCTAAACAGAGAAGTGACCCGAAGAAACCCAGCAACGCGCGAACTAAAGGTAGTCGGTGCATTCGGCAACTAAAAGATCCCTTACAATCTTCCAATTTCAAACAAACCCAGCTGCATTCATTTTTGAAAAAAATTAGTCAGAAAATCTCGACGCATGATTTTTTTTCAAAAATCATGCGCGCAGGGTTTAGATTCGAACCTAAGACGCAGCCTTACCCTCTCTCTCATGCAACTTTAAGAGCCTCTCATAGGCTGTTGTAAGAGAGATAAAATAATCGTTATCCGCAGCAGTTGGGTTGTGTTTAGCGTCTGGGTGATGTTCCTTTACAGCCTGCCGGTAGGCATTTTTAATCTCAGCAAGGCTAGCCTCTACCCCCAACCCAAAAATCTTTAGAGCTTCAATATACTCTGGTGAGTAGCGTGGGCCTTTTTCTTCAACGGGCGGTGGCTGCATGCTTGAAGCGCTTTTACGGATCGCTTCAGCTTTTTGTTTATCGGCCTCGACACTCTTTGCGCGCCTTTTGCGGGACAAAATAAACACTGCCAACATAGCTATGCCGATTATCACAAGCGCCAAAGAAAGTGTGAGACCAAGCGAGGCCAGCCACTGGCGCAACCGAATCGAAAACGAGGGCTGAGAAACAAACGACTTAAGTATCTGCTGCGCACCAGAGACGTCTCTCGCATCAAACAACCGCGCCGCTAAAAACTCAGCGCCACCTTTAAACCTGTCACGCACACTTACATCCACAGATTGGGCCTTAGTGAGTAGCTCCTGCGCCTCTACAAGACGCCCGTCTTTTGCAAGACCAGACACGCAACGCTCAAGCATAAGGACGTAGTACTTTGCTATCTGATCGTCCTTAGCCGCAAACTGCCCCACTATTGCATGGACCTCTGGCGAGAACGCCTTCAATGCATCTTGTGGCGCCACGCCAGCTAGTGCAGCCAAGATATACTGGTGTATGGCAGGGGTTCGTCTCTCAAAGTCCAACAAAGACAGCCCTTGAAGAGCTGCTGCATAAGCCCCGCGCCCGTTAGAATCGCGCATAAAAATCTCAATAAGGTTGTTTGGGTTTAAAGACTCGGGCTCAAAGTTGTACGAAACTCCCTGGGCGCGTAGAGACTTAAGGGAAGAGCCAAACGAGTCAAGATTACTGGCTAGAATGCTTTCATTTAGAGAGCGTAAGGTGTCAACCAGCAGTCTAAGCTCACTTAAAAGCTTCTGAGGTGGGCCGTACGCGGCACTGGCAGTTTCAATTATCCTTATACCCTCCTGCAGGTCACGACCTGAGTATACATGCTCAAAGGCACGCAGCACGGCTGCGTTGACACACACCTGAGCTTTGCTGTGGGCCAACTCATTTGCCCCTGGTGTACGCACAGGACGCTGCTGCAAAACGCTCAGCGCAGCACACAAACGCTTAGCTGGCATCGCCTCGCTATGCGCCGCTAACGCTTGCACTAAGGCTATCTGGCCTACTTCAGCTTCAACGATTTTTGCCCACGCAGCTTCGCTGTCAAATTCGCTCCTATCGGCATCGCCAGTCATCAACTTTAAAGCGCTCTGTAGCACCTCACTATCACCTAAAATCGAGGCCTGTTCAGCTAAAGTTTTGATTAACTCTGATGCAATCTCTGAATTAGGCGATGAAAGTAGCCTTAGAGCGACTCTCTTACCTGCATCGCGCTCTGCCACGAGAAACGCCTCCCCGAGCACCTGTACCGTGACTAGGTCAGCCCCCGCTGGGCGTAAACTTTGAACACTTAAAGGCACAGTCCCGTACATGACTCGCGCTTCCGCGAGCGCTTCGCGAGTAGAAATAAATACTACTAAGGTAAGTGCGCAGCAAATAACTGCCTGCACTGCACTCCATTGAAAAAAGCACGTCTCTTTTGTGGCGCAAGCGAACGACGAATCGGCGATATACCAGTCGCGCACACCTCCTCCTCTATACGCTAACGCCACGGGACTGTCGCATTATTTCGGCGCCTGTACACCAAACACACCGATGGTGATCGCACTCTCCTGCGGGTGCGAGGTCTTAATTTCAATAGTAGACTTGAGATCGCCTGTGACCTTAGTAGGATCAAGCTTTACGACTATCACCCCGCGCTTCCCAGCTTCTATATTCACAACCGATGTGGTAATCGCCGGATGACCCGATACAACATCAACGATCTCAACATTCGCTCCGGAAGCATTCTCAAATCGAACACGCCGCTCAATCGGCTCTTTGCTATCAATAATTCCGAACGAAATAGTGGACGGGTTTAGGCGAACATCTCCCAAGACCGAAGCGATCACCGGCACATTCACAGCGCTATGCTCCGAGTCTTTAAACTCAACAACCACCCGATCTCGAAATTCGCCCCGTGGTGCACCAGGCAACATCTGCACTGCATAACGCCTACCGGCAGCATCACCCCCACGCGGCACAACAGTCAGAAATTTCGAAAAGCTCTTCACCGCCGCTATCTCACGGCCTGAGTCAGGACTCACCTCGACCAGAAACTCTTTAGTTCTCACAGCGTCAGATGACCCCGGCGAAACATCCCCCAGCTCAATTCGCTCAGGTGTTACCGTTACACCACGCACAACTACCCCTTTGAGCTTTAAAACAACTTCGGGATTATCGCGCGCATTTGTAAGAATAGAGACTGACTTAGTTTTGCTGCCATAGAAACCCGCTGTGTTGAAAGCAACCTTTATCTTTTCGCTTGAACCGGGCTTGACCGCTCCAGCCGACATCGCAGCCGCTGTACATCCACACGAAGGGGCTATGCGCTGAATAACCAGATCTTGATCTCCATCGTTGCGCACGACGAACTCATGCTCAACTTTCTGACCCTGCGAGACAGACCCAAAGTCAAACTCATTTTGGGGGATGACAAGCTTAGGGCCCGTTTGGGCTCCTGCCACAGAGCATGTGGCAATCGTTAGCACAACCACACAGCCTTGAAGCACAAGGCTCACTCTGCGTTTAACTACTCCAAGGGCGTGTTTCGACATATGGGTACCACCTCAGTCTGTTCTGCGATTGAAATCTACAACTGGCACGAGTCTAAAAAATATCTTCTGCAGCAGTTGACTATTTGGGCGCTAAGACTTTGTAAAGGTTCGCGAAAAAAATCATTGGTATATCTCAGTCGATGCACCTTACGTTTTTTCCACTAGCTTTCCTTGTCTCGCCTCGCGCCTGGTCAACCTCAGCTCGAACCTACTTTTGAGACCAGATCTAATCAAAAAGCTGCGTTTGATCCAGAAACTTTGTAGAGAAGTTACCATTCCTGAAATCAGGATGCGATAGTATTCTTCGATGTAGCTCTATATTCGTGGTGATCCCATCTATTAAATATTCATCAAGAGCAACTAGTAGTTTCTTGATGCACGACTCACGGTCTTTATCACGCACGATAAGCTTCGAAATCATCGAATCATAGTACGGTTTAACTGAGTATCCAGCGTACAACGCTGAATCAACCCGCACGCCATTACCGCCAGGAGGGTGGTAGCTCTTAATCAGCCCTGGACACGGAATGAGCGTCTTTGGATCCTCGGCATTAATTCGAGCCTCAATAGCATGGCCAGTTTGCCGAATATCACTCTGCTTCCATGAGAGTTCAAGCCCAGCTGCGAGCCTAATCTGCTCCTTAACAAGGTCAGTATCAGTCACCATCTCAGTAACTGGATGCTCAACCTGCAAACGGGTGTTCATCTCAATAAAGTAGAACTTGTTGGCTTCAAGGTCAGCTAAGAATTCAACAGTGCCCAGGCTTGAGTAATTCACGGCCTTACCCAGCTCAACAGCAGCGTTCTCAATCTGCGTCTGCAGATCTTTCGGCAATCCGATCGATGGCGACTCTTCAATAACTTTTTGGTACCGGCGCTGAATAGAGCAATCGCGAATACCAAGATGAATTACGTTGTGAGCCTGATCTCCGGCCAACTGCACTTCGATATGACGGACTTTGGGAAGATATTTTTCAACTAGCAGGTGCCCATCTCCAAAGGCAGCCTCTACCTCACGCTGCGCCATTTGAAATGTCGAGACGAACTCCTCAGAAGTCTTTACGATCTTCATTCCACGACCGCCGCCACCTGCGCACGCCTTAAGCAGAATCGGATATCCGGCTCGCTCTGCGATCGCCAAGGCTTCGTTCGGATCAAGCAGTCCCTTGCTATCTCCCGGGATTGTGGGCACTCCAACTTTGTCGGCTACCCTACGCGCACGCGCTTTATCTCCCATGATGCGCATGTTTCGCACAGTTGGGCCGATAAATGTTATACCACAGCTTCCACAGATCTCAGCGAAGGCCGAATTCTCACTGAGAAACCCGTATCCCGGATGGATTGCATCAGCTCGCGTCGCGACTGCCGCCGACATAATCGAGGCGATGTTTAGGTAACTCTCTTTTGCCAGTGCCGGTCCGATACATACACTTTGAGTAGCGAGCTTTACATGCAGAGCATCCTCATCAGCCTTTGAGTGCACCGCAACTGTTTGAATCCCAAGCTCGTGACACGCCCGGATAATTCTGAGAGCTATCTCACCGCGATTTGCGATGAGGATTTTTTTGAATGGAAGAGATGACATGGCGCTAGACCGCTGGATCGATAAGGAAGAGCACTTCGCCAAATTCCACAACCTGGCCATCAGCTCCTAAAACCTTCACAACCTTGCCTGATGCTGGAGACTCAATCTCGTTCATGAGCTTCATCGCTTCAACGATACAGAGCGTTGCACCTTTGCTGACAACATCTCCTTCCTTAACGAAAGGCTCAGCATCGGGAGAAGGTCTGCGATAAAAGCTACCAACGATTGGCGACTCAACTTTAACAAATCGCCCCAAATCTTCCTGGGGAGCGCCATTGCCGTTGGAGGAGGTTACAACTGGCGCCGACATCTGCACAGCAGGCACCATATCCATGCGCATCTCAGTCTGTACGAAGCCGCCGGCCGGCGTTCGAGCCAACTTTACGCGTGTTCCCTCTTGTTCAAGCTCGAACTCAGTGACCTCGTTCTGCTTTAAGATTTTAATGATGTGTTCAATGTCCTTAATGTCCATGGGCGCTCATCCTAGCGATCAACCAATCGCATGCCAAGCCCAGCCCCGACTTTTCAGGAAAATGCAGTTAGATCAATATGTTGGAAAGCCTTCAACGACCTTAATAAGGACCACAGGAGCCCAATATCCTAAAGCTCTGCGAACTAGAAGGTATCGTCTAGGTCCTCAACCACATCGCCCTCTTCGACACCGATGCTCGAACCCTCGGCGGGAGCCGCGGTTGGTGTCTGAGGAATGGTGAAAGAGGCCGGAATAACGTCGAATACAACCGAGGCATCGTTGGTCTCTATCCTATCTCCCGCTGAAGAGATTCCAGCCACCCTAATATTTGCCTCCATAAGGTACGGCGGTGCAGGGAGCTGCCCCTGGTTAATGATTAGCCAATCGCGCACCGAACTCGGTACGATTGGCACTTGGCTGAGTGCGCGATTACAAAGATTGGAGAACGAAGGCGGGAGGCTAGTAAAGATCGGCCGCCGAATGCCCGGATCGGGTGCGTTGTTGTTGTTGTTATTCCCTCCAGCTCCGACACGAGATGTCGACTCAGCCGGGCCAGCGATTAACGAAATTGGAATACTTACAGATGGAGGCTGAATCGATGCGCCGGGTATGAAGTAATCAACTAACACCCTTTCCGCCCGATACGCTTGGCCGTAAAGATTATTCTGAATGCCGATCACTGAAAGGTAATTACCGGCGAAGTCGCTGCCACTTAGAATATCTTCGGTGATAGTGGGGATAGTCTGAGAACCTACCGCTCCTAGCTGGATATATCCGCCACTTACTCCCGCTGGCAACTGACCGCAACCCAACTGACCAAGACTAATTCCACCGCCGCCACCAGCATTGTTATTGTTGTTAGCGAGCGAAGCAGACCCAAATAGTCCAAGGAAAGTAACCGACATCCCTTGGTCATTATTTGAAGCCCCGTTTCCTCCGCAAGAGATTGCAAACCATGAAACTATTGCGGCTACTAGCATGGCTCCTGGTTTTTTTAAATTTGTAGCTCTCATAATGCTCTCTCTCAATATCACTACGAAACTATTCTCATGCTAGCGTCCTCGAAACTACCCTCTACAATTCGAGGTGTGATGAAGAACAGCAGTTCCTCATCAGTATTCTCAGTATTATTATTTCTAAAGAAAGTTCCTAAAACCGGAATATCTTTAAAGAAAGGCACGCCAGATACGCTTTCGCGCTCCATAATCTTGTAGATACCGCCGAGGGCAAAGGTCTGCCCACTCGAAACAAGCACTGACGAGCTAGCGCTACGCTCAATCTCATTCGGGATTCCATCCACCACCTTCGCACCGAAGCTACTAGACTTAGCTCTGATGTCTAACAAGATATAGTAGTCAGGCGAAGCTTGCGGAGTCACGTTTAAGATGATACCTGCCTCAATCGTCTGCGTTGCAACATCGCCTGCCCCAGATGATTGCGCGCCAGAGCCTGTGGCAATTGATAGTCCACCATTAGGGAGCTTGACTCGAAATTTTTCAACACTCTTTATCTCTGCTGGCTTATTGTTGGTGGTTGCTACAGCTGGCTTACTGATAATGCGCACCTGCCCCTCCTGTTCAAGCTGCGACAAGCGCAGCGCCAAGCTCTTAGTTCCATCAGCACTATCAAACAACATGGTCACTGCCGAGCCCAGCGTTGCTGCTGTGGCTGCTGGGAACGCCGAACCAGTGATACTTCCCGCCGAACCTGGGTCAACGCTACCACCAACAGAGACTGCCGATGGGAAGTTTAGACCTGTACCATTTCCGGTCGATGGAGATTGAATATACTGAAAACCCAGCTCACTACCCAATTCACGCGAGAGATTACGTCCGGCCTCTACAATTTGGGTTTCAAGCAAGATTTGCGGAGTTCTCAAGTCAACTTTCTTAATCAACTCAGTCACATTCTGCAAACCTTTGCGAACGTCTTTTACTACGAGTTGATTTGAGCGCTCATCGAAGGCAACACTACCGCGCTCAGATAATACAGTCTCAACGAGAGCCTTAATCTCTGAGGCTTTTGCATAACTGACGCGAATGTACTTTACGCTAAGCGGCTCAAGCTCCTCTTCAGCAACACGTGCCTGCTTAAATGACTCGCGCTCTGCCTTTAATTTATCAACAGGCGCAACTCTGAGCACGTTACCCTCAAGTACCTTATCAAGGCCGTGACTCTTTAAGATAACCTCTAGCGCCTGGTCCCACGGCACATCAACGAGCTTTAGCGTCACCTTGCCAGCAACGCCATCGCCGGCAACGATGTTGAGGTTCGATACCTCGGCGATAATTCGCAAAGCACTATCAATATCTGCATCCTGCAAATCAAGTGAAATCAGGCGGCCAGTGTAAGAAGAAGAGTCCATCTTCATAGCCGCGTACTCGCTCTCTCCTGCTGCGGCAGCGCCATCTTCAGCGGCCTTATCGCCTGCAGCCGAATCGCGCGCAGCAGGAGCTGTAGCCTTATTATCACCATCAGACTTATCTTTTTTACTGTTTGCGGCTAACTCTTGCTTAAGAGCAGCATCTGACTGAGCTGCTTGCTTGCTCGGCTTATTGGCTTTTTCCTTTTTGCCATCTTCCTTGGCTGCGGCTGGAGCCATTTGAGCTCGGATATCTCTGGCAACCTGAGTCAAATCTTGAGTTTCTTCAACAAAAACCTTGTCGCCACTCTTACGAGTTGTGAGGTAGCTACTGGGCTGGGTGAAGATGCGTACCAGCGTGTTGTTACCCTCAACAGTTGTTCTGACAGAACGTATTGCAGCGCTCTCCCGAGATGTGAATAGAGTTTGCTTCAAAACTGACTCTGTTGGCTTAGCATCACGCAAGGTCAGCACGTACTCAGATGGCGCTGTCCTCTGCATGTTGTATTCTGACGAACCTTGTAACCCAACGATAACGCTAGCCACATTCTTATCGGCTCCCTCTAGTGCTACTGATTGCACTATGGTCCCAGCAGTTTCATTCCCGCGCACTAAGTTAGGCTTAGCTGATTCAATACTGGCTGTGTCCTGCTGCTGCGAAGGCATCTTAGCCGACTGATCGTTCCTCTTCTCACTTTTCGGAGCAGTCTCAAGCACAACAGGCTGCGCTTTTGGCTCGCTGATCGCCGCGGGTTGTGGCGCTAGCTGGTCTTTTGCTTTGACATCTGAACCCTCTTTGAGCGCTGCAGGCTGAACCACATTCTTTACTTCAGAAGCCACCGCCGGCTGAGCGAGTTGAGCTGCCTCCTTCTCAGAAGCTTTGGCTGCTAGCGCTGCTTGTGTCTTCGGCTCTGGGCCAGCTGGCTTAACACTAACAGTAGCTGACTGGGCCTTATCTTCCCCTACTCTCTCTGGTTGGGAAGGAACCACCTCTGGTCTCTTCTGACTTGTGGCAACACCGGCTACCTCCTTTGGTAAATTGGCAGCCAGCATAGTTTGGGCCTGCTGGTTATTGGTGGCGCCCTTAGGTCCGGAAGCGATCTGTTGTGGAGCGCCTTGCTTTAATGCCTCCTTGCTAATCGCTGCAACCTTCTCTGCACCCTGTGCTGGATTAGCGTTTGCAGCCGCTAGCGGTTTGGGCTGAGAGTCTTTTGCAGGAGGATTGGAATTGGATTTGTCTGGCGCTGAGGCAGCATTGACTGCAGCTACAGCCTTTGGAGCCTCTGTCTTAGCGGGGACGTCTTTAGTGTTGGCTGCAGCGGCTGCGGCTACTTTTTCCCCGGCCTGCGCGCTTTTTGCAACAGGAACGGAAGCAGGAGAGGCTTGCCCCTTTGACAAAGTTAACACAAATGCGCCCGCCTCGATGCTAGCTTTATGCGCGATCTCAGCACCGGGCTTTAGATCTACTACAACGCGCGCCTTATTTGGATGTTGTGCGATTCGCACTCTATTAACAAACTCATTTCCAACAGAGGTCGTAAGCGGAGCTAAAACCAGCTGCTCACCCTCGAAATCAATTACCACCCTATCCGGCGAAGGTATGCGCTCGATGGTGTATTGCGGAGCCTTATTGTTAGTAGCAACAACAACTTCACTGCGGTCAGCGTGCCCTCTAACCTGAATTGGGGAAGTCGGCTGAACAGACTTGCGCGGCTCCTCCTCTTTATTTGCGGCGGAAGCGAGTTTAGCTTCAGCAGCTACAGGCTGATGCGGTGCTTGGTCGGCGGCTTGAACAACATCCACAAGAACTAATACGCCGCTGAGTGCCACAACCGCAACCATCCAAAACGATCGGAGAGAACTATGTAAACTCATGACCTAACCCTTTGAGACACCGCCTCACAGAAAGCCACAAAAAACAGTTCACAAAAAACCTGGCCTTCTCTGATGCTGCTCTTAACTTCGAGGTCGCGCCGCGCATACTCCCAAAGCGCACCCCATGTACTCGCAATAACAGCCCATACCTGTTCTATACTTAGGTATTCGAAGATGAGATGGTTGGCGGCGAATAAAAGGATCGGAAATCTGGCTGCTCCCCACTTTTAGGCCAGATAGCTGTTTTAACACGCGCAAATCGGGTCCAAGTGGGGGACAAAAGTCTCAAATTATGTCAGTGCAGAGCTCAAGTACAAACATGATTTCTGTCCCTCTATTGGGATTAATCCTATGTAATACAGGTCAGTTAGGGTGCATTATAACCCGCAAAGTAAGCTCAGCCTCAAGCAGACCTGAAAACTGGGGCCATAAACGGTTGTGTATAGCCAACTCGGCCACAACTAAACCACTGGTTGTATGGGACACCGTTTCCACAAACTTAGTAAGCGCTGCAAATGTACCATTCACGCTAAATTTATATGGAGAATCTGCTTGGCCAGCTCCACGAGCTAAATGCGGCGCCTGATTTGTGAGCGAGGCCACTTTAACCCTCGACGACTGCGCTCCACGCTGAATCAGCTCCAGCACATTATCAATTTCGGAGTCATGCTTAAATTTAACAGCATGCGCCTCAACCTCGTGCTCATTATCAGTACGAGCGAGGAGCTGTTGAATCAACAATTTCTTCTCCGTCAGCTCTTTAATTCGCTCTGAGCTCTCAGATGAGTTAACTAAGGGATCCACTGCGGGCAGGAGCAGGGCCCCTACAGACCACCACAGTGCACTCACATAAACCACCCCCCAAAGCGCCAACCACAAGTCCTCTGCAAGGGACCCCAAGCAAACTATAATCGATGTAAAATTACCCCTGCGCACTTTTACTTTTCTCCATCTTCTTCGCCCGCAACGCACGGATCTATATGCTCAAGCGCTTGCGGTCTAACTATATGAGCGATGAATTCATGCGCTCTGACCTTACCGAACTGAACTACACGCAGCTGTTGCAACGTAGGTGAATACCCTCCACATGCTGCAACTATCTCTTTCATCCACTCCCTTACTGTCTCAATATCTCTCGCCACTCCCGAAACTTGAATCTCAGCCTGCGCTAGCTCAACACTACGGATCGTCACTCCATCGGGAGTCAAAGATGAGAACTTCGCGAGCATCTTAGAGATTGTGTGCCTTTGAGAGTTAATTGCATGCGCGGCTTTGCGCTTATCACGTAAAGCCGTCAAGGCTTCTCGACGCTGCTCAAGCTCTCTTTGAAGTTCAGCGATCTCACTTTCGGTTTCCTCTACATGCAAAGACAAACCTCTTCCACTGATTATAAAAGTAGCTGATATCAGCAAGCGCACCCCAATTAATGCCACTACTGTCACTAGCAAACTCCCTGCAAATGCGCGCAATCGCAGGCTACCCAGAGCCTGATAGCGCGCCTGCCGCGGTAACAGATCTATTTGCACCGCCGCCTTGGGCAGTTTTGAAGTGCTCATACTTACGCCTCATTTACTTAATTCGCTGCCCAGTACCCGGTCTGCATCCATCGATGTGAGGCAGCTCTGAAGCGTCCCCAGACACACTCTTTACTCTCTCTAAACGAAATCAATTCAGGTATGACAGCTCCCAGAGCATCCTCAAAGTCGTCTAGAGCACCTTGACTACCGGCAGCTACGCTGACTGCACTTAAATCGGCTGTGCAAGCTACTGCTGGAGTAAGCCAGGTGAGCGATGCCTGCCCATCCAGCACAGCTTCAAAGGCTGCTCGATTAAGACGATCCTCGGCCCGCATCCCATGCAACACAATCCTATCAACCGGCTTAGAACGCCCACGCTCTTCAGAGATTAACTTATCAACCGAGAGAGCCGCTTCTCTCAGCAAATCATTTAGTGGGGCCGTTGCAGCATTTAAAGCCTGTTTCGCTTGCTGGTAATTGCTATGGGGACTGGCCGTGCGGTCCAAACCAAGCGAGCAGTGAGCAACTCTAAAGCCTCGATCCCAAACAGCTAGCTCTACTCTGCGCTTTCCAAACCAGACTAATAGAACCTTCTGGTCGTAAATGGAGCTGTCTGCGCTAAGCGCTGAATTGTATCGGCTAATGTCATCAGTTGTCACACGCACAATGTGCCGACGCTCGCCAGAGAATATTCTCCGGTATCGCTCCACAACATCCCTCCTGACAGCCACCAACATCACTCGCACAGACCCACCAACACCGTTGATCTGCTGATGTGCATCGATGCAAAGGCTACTTAGTCGACCAGGTAGTTCAAGGTCACAGCGCTGTCTGATCTCTTCTGGAGTCAAAACCCTTCCCAGACCAGCAACATCCCAGGTAGCCGTGTACGAACAAGCCTGGGGTAAGGCGATACTCACCCGACATGCCTGTATCAACCTAGGACTAAGCAAGGGTATCCCCTGAATAGCAGTCTGCAATGCATGCGAGTCCTCTATATCTCCAGAGCGCTCGTGGATACATCCTAGAGGCAGGGGCACGGCTTGGGCCTGCGTTCTGACCACCACACCACCCCGATGATAAACCTGTACAGCCTTTATACCCGAGGGACTACACGAAACACCGATGCAGGAACTTAGCAACATAGAACCACTATCAAAACAACGGGCCTAATAAGCGCCACCGTCACACTATTATTCGGAGATTAGACCTTATTAGTTGCGTGAATTTGAAACTATTTTTCGGCTTTTTGTGTGCTAGCTCAGATAAGCCAGGCCCTGCTGGGCTAAGCCCAGAGTCTGCAATCGGCAATTCGCCCCTTTGTGCTTCTCCGGGTTAGCACTTTGCGGTACACTGTAACCTTGCATAGTTATTGCCAAATGACATGAACCAGCTCTCGTTTGCTATATCCGGTGAATCCGAACAGAACGCTAAAGAGCTGGCTTACTTCACAGCCGCAGTCCCTCCGCTTGAAGGCGAGTTTATTTACTCCTACAGTAAGTCAGATTACCCCGAGCTGTGCGTGGGTGATGTACTGGAAGTGCCCTTAGGACGGCGGCAAGCTCTAGCCTTTATCACCTCAATTGATTCTGCCAAGGAACATGCAACTCAGGCCGATGTTAAAGCGCGCGGGGTTAAGATTAAACAGATCCCTGGGGACTCGCGAGTTAATCATGCCTTCAATCAGGAGCATCTCGCATTTTATCAATGGATCGGAAAATATTATGCTGAGCCACTCTCAAAGATCTTGGACTTGGCGATTCCCTCCCCCTCACCCGATAAACCCGAACGCCTTTACAAACTAACACCTCTAGCTGCCGAAGTGGGTGCCGCTCCGGTGCGTAATGGCTCAGTGCAGCAAAAAGTTCTCATGCACCTTAGTACAAATCCAGACAGCGCCACAGCAAAAGCGCTCCAGGAAT
>Ga0315904_10003505_pt1 | contig 22990 bp, 6 predicted proteins | sample LakEriMetagenome_6_FD_203529 | JGI IMG/M metagenome (GOLD analysis project Ga0315904, IMG submission 203529) | Freshwater fungal communities from buoy surface, Lake Erie, Ohio, United States - Buoy 12 MA120 | ecosystem: Environmental > Aquatic > Freshwater > Lake | place: USA: Lake Erie, Ohio... | reverse complement strand
TTTTGTAACTCTGAGTATCTCTTCTAATGACATGGTGTTTGTTGGTACTATGGTTCCATTAGTAGCATCAATATGCTTGCGAATCAAAGTATCTTTACCATAAACTTTATCTACAAATAATAACTCATTATCTATTATAAAAGTACCACTAAAAGTTTTATGTATAACAGTAAAATCTGTTAAATTTGTTAGGCTTAAATTATCTGCTGTCATACAACATAAATAATATTTTATAGGACTATTATCGGTTTTCATAAAACCGGCAGTATAATATAACTTAATCACACCATTATTGATAATAACGTGTGGATTGCATTCTAAAGCAATTCGACCATATTGTTCATTATACGACGGGGTTTGAGTGGTTGTACTATTGTTGGTATTTAAGTTTAATAGCTTAATTTTCCATGGTCTTATGACATATGAGGAACCACCATAGTCTAAAGAAATAGAATGATCAGCATAACAATATAACATATATGATACGCTGCCGTCACTATATAAATATGGCTGACTAGAATTTAGTATTAGTGTATTCATATAAATTATTTCCTATAATATAAATTATGATGTTGGGTGTGATGATGAAGGAGGAGCGAATGGGGAAACGGCCCCATATCTAGAAGCCCCTATTGTAATTCTTAAGTCATCAATATATCCTGTAAATCGATAGGTATCACCATACCAATTACCAATATTTATAGTATTCATAGTATAGTTAGTTGTGTCGGATATAGATATAGCTTCTGTTCCGTTCACCCAAAACTTAGTAGTTCCTGAAGATCTTGTCAGAGCTAAATGTACCCAGCTATTTTCAGCAGCTAATACTGTTGATGCTCTTTCAGATCCTCCGATATATGCTGCCCATCTACCAATAGTATTAACACCAATAGCTAGGCCACTATAGGTATCAAATCCGGATCTTAAGTGCAATATACCTCTATCTGTACTATTTAAGGTTCTATAAGCCCATAATTCTATAGTAAAGTCTGATGTCCCTACAATAAGTTTATTAGAAGAAGATGTGGCCTGAGAATTAGAGGTGGAACCAGGTAATAATGCACTTGCAGATCCATATTTTTTAATATCTGTTTTCAAAGTAATGAAATTACTGGCATTGTTTATAGTTAATGGATTGTTCGATACATCTACAAGAGTAGTCGCATTATTTGTACCATCGAAAGGCATCAACAAAGCAACACTATTCCACAGAGGATCGCCAACACTGGTACTAGAAGGAGTTGGTGTTGGAGAAGGTATAAAGCCACTAGTAGGTGTAGGAGTAGAAGTAGTAGTCGGCGTAGGACTTATAGGTGGTCCAATATTCACCAACTGAAAAGCTGGACTACTAAAATTACTAGTATATCTAGCGGCCTTTGTAACTCTAAAATCATCAATATAGGCATTTATCGATCTATTGGGTCCGACTGTAGCATTTCCACCAACAACAATATTACCAGAAGCATTAGACAAATTCATAATCTTATATTGTGAAGAAACTTGTGCTCCATTTCTGTATGTAATAATACTATGATTATTTCTTACTACAGCATAGTGATTCCATGTAGATGTATCAGCACTACCTAAAGATAGTGTGGCTATATTGTTGTCGCTATCAGAAAGCTTAACAACAATAGCGTTAGTATTATTGGGATAGTATATGTCTACTCCAGAATTTAAGTCATTATTTTCGGTGGTTTGAAATATACGAGCACCAGATTGTGGAGTACTATTCTGTCTAAGCCAAAACTCTACAGTAAAATTACCAGAACCAAAATTGAATTCATTAGATGCTGAAAGATATATACCATTACGGCTAGATGTTGCTGTTGGCACCAATAAACTAGATCCTCCAAATCTACTTTGAGCAGTCGAGATGGCGGCATTGCCTGTAGCAACAATAGTATTATTTAATAATGATGAATCAATAATAGTTTTGCTATTATTCGTTCCAGACATATTCATTAGTAATATAACATCGCTATATAAACTATCGAAAGCAGGAGGAACGGCCGAAGTTGTAACAGATGGTGTTATCGTGGGGGTTGCTGTAATGGTTGATGTAACTGTGGGGGTTGGTGTCGGGGTTACACTAGTAGGAGTAACGGTTGGCGTGGGAGTAGGAGCAAAAAATATTTCATCGGTAAGTTCATAATAATTTTTTGTACCGTCTGTATTGCAACAGTTATTACCATATCCCATAGATCTCCATGTAGCACTATCATTAGGATGTCCAATAGACTCAGGAATAGTAATACACGGAATTATTTTACCTTTTTCATATCCATTGACAGCATACCACCTAACACTGTCGAATACTACGCACTGACCATCTGCCCTTTTAGTTAGAATATAATAACCATCATCAGGAGAGTAACTAGGATATTGATAACAACAATCTAGATCATAAACACCTAATTTTCTAAAATATCTATTACTGCCATCAAAAGCTTGAAAGTATGCTTCTCCCGGTGTCTGAGCAGATACTTGTGTGCCATTACTATAGGAGTATACCAAACTCAACTGTCCTGGTTCATTATATGGTCCAATATAGCTATTTTTCGAATTAAATTCATAGTATAAGAATTTGCCGCTACTATCATATACTGGAGTGGCTGATTTTTGACTACCAGAAATATCTATAATTTGAGTAGCACTATAAGATTTTTTGGGAAATGGCTTATTAGGAATTTGTGGATTATTTAGTGGATATCTAGCTAATCCTTTTGTGATTCTAACTTCACCCACATATCCCTGTAATGATTTGCGTCCACCAGGAAAATATAAATAACTACCTATTTCTATCTTAGAGCCACTCGTAATATCGAGATTATTAGATGTAGACCCAACCTCTATGCCGTCAACAAACATTTTCGCTGATGACCCAAGTCTTTGAATAACTATATATGTCCATTTATTTAGTGTGGGTACGTAATTAGAGGATATAGACATTGGCCAATACCACGTAATTCCAGCATTTGTGGCATAAAATCTTAATGTATTATTACTTTCTAATACCAATATCCATCCACTAATATCACTAGTTCTATAGGTAGACATCAAGCCTTGATATCCAACATTATTTTTTGTAAAATAAAACCACCCTTCAATAGTAAAGTCCCCAGCAAAACCTAACGAACTATCAGAATTAGTAACAGTATAACCATTATTGGTATAACCAGAAGAATATTCTCCAAAAGTACTAATTTGATTAGTAAAATCAACAGATGAACTGGTAAAAGTTCTATTCTTAATAGAAACATCACTAATAGAATCATCATCAGCTGTTAATAATAAAGATACTTTTGAAAAGTCCAGATCTTGAGTATTAACATCATAAGCTTCAGGATTCAGTGTGGTGACCTTAATACCCAATGGATCAGGAGTTGCGTATTTAATTACAGATATATACGATCCAGTATTATCATTTTTAATATTGTCATTAACAGATAAAAATAACGGACCACTACTATCAGCAAAACTATTATAGTTTTCGCCAACATAGAAAGGAGTTCCCGTAGTACCAATACGACCGACTAGAGCAGATTGAGGGATACCACTATATAGAATATTATTGCCAGAGGCTACTCCAGAAGGACTACTAAAATTATTTGTAGACCACTGTATGTTTCCTGTTGTGGATATAAACAGTCTAGATCCTTGTTGTACATTGATACCTGCTTCGGTCCAGCTATTATTATTTCCATTAATTGTAACATTCTTTGTCTCAGAAGCTTGTGATATCGTTAATATGTTCGTGGTATCTGCTCTAATAGATGATACGGCAGTGTTATTACTTTGAGTGCCAGCAAAAGAAATATTGTAGTCATAGGCAGTCCCACCCGCTACAGCATTATAAACACTTACAGTGAATGTTCTAGTCTCACAACTAAAAGTATAATTAACAGAACCGGCACTGTTATCTTGATTAATAATTTGTCCATTGACAACTAGATCATCATCGCATCCACCAGTAATAGTTACCTGTACTGGCAACGCAAAAGATGCTGGAACTGTGATAGTTTGTGTACCAGCCGCTTGGATACCAATAACCCCGCCAAGACCCAAAGCAGTACCATTCCAAGACACAGATACCGAACTACTAGATGAAGCACCAGTAACATTTAAAGATGTATCCCCATCGGCACTTGGTGTTGGCTGAATTACCAATGGATTATCTTGTGTACCAAGAGAAGTTTCTTGAAGTAGTGTTTGTCCGTTAATTGCTATTGTTACAGGGGACACTGGACCGTATTTGTCAAGGGTGTGTTCGTCATTTCCTTCTAAAGAAATCCAAGATTCTTGAGTGACCCAATTATTATTACAGTAAAATTGTAATTCCATATATCCTGGATATGTTTGGTCATTTGGTCCATACGTCTTGGGTAATCCGACAGGTATACCATTAGTGATATTTCCATTTAAATATTGTGAACTATAACCTACTTCTATAATTCGCCATTGGGTGCCACAAGCATCTTTAGTTAGTTTAAAGAGTTCAATTTTTGTATTCTGATCAAACTTTAGATTACCAGACTTGATAACACCACGAGGATTCATTGGATCCCAAGGAATATCGAAAGCTGGTAATATGTGTCCTGTTTTCTTCTCTGAAACATTTAGAAAAATATTCTGACTAGTTCCAGCACTCTCTATAGTATTAAGGTCATTATTATATAATAATACTATGCATCTATATAAATAATTATCTTGATTTAATAATACATTATCAACAGTTAAAGATGCTACAATAGGTTTGGTTTTAGCTATATTAAATTCTGATAGTTCTAAATCAGTTAATTGATTATCTAATAATGAAGTAGTTTTTGTGGGCGCTAGATTATTGTTTGATAAGGGGTGGTCTGTGGTTCCAGAACTAATATCTCTCCAAGTCACGCCGTTGTCATTTGACTCCTGCCATTTATGAGTTAAAAACCTTTGTGCGGAACCGGGGTTGATCCATATTATATTTACATCTGCGACTAACGTAGCAGAGTCTCCCTCGGAAAAGTTCACAATAGGAGCTTTGGCTGTTACTAATACTGTATTCGAGGTATAAATTTGTGTCATTTTTCAGTTCTCTATTATAACTGTAGAAACAGGATCCGTTAGAACAACCCTATATTGTTCTAGGTTATTGGTGCTAGTCAATCCTTCTAATGTCAGTGTGTTGCCTGTCGCATTTGGTATATTTGTAAAAGTATTGCTAGTAGTAGCAACTTGATAATCAGTATCTATTATAGTATCTGGAATAAAGTTTTGTGTATATCTAGCCAATCCAACAGTAACTCTTAAATTATCTAGAAAACCAACCAAACTATAACTATTTTCTGTTCCATCAATCTGAGTAGAACTAGATGTTCCTATTACCAACGGTCCAGAAGTTTCGTCTAGTATTCCGTCATTAAAGAAACTGCCAACCATCGAACCATTTCTAAATAATCTATATGTATTATTATAGCGAGTCAATGCGACGTGTGTCCATTCGTTTACTGGTATAGTAGCTAGATTACCATTATCATTAATCCAATCATTACTCCAAACTCCTCCTATTTTAGCTCTAAAACGAGTACTACTTAAAGTCCAGCCAACATTACCATAATTAGGCCATGAACTATTACGTCTACGAGAAACAACGCTCATTTCAGAATATGCTGTTGGTTTATACCAATATTCTATAGTAAAATTCTTATTACCAAAATATAAACTATTGCCACTATCAAATACTCTTAAATGACTATATATATCATTAAATCTAGCACTAGTAGGAGCAGACTTAAAATCTAAATTAGATAATTTGATATCAGCAGATTGGTTATATATAGAATCGTCTCTATATGGAATAATATAAGTTTTGTTGGTAGAATCTATGAAAGATCTTGTGCCAGAAACACCACTCATTTCCATAAAGAGTTCGACCCTATCATAGAAAGGATCATTATTAGGGAACTGATAGTTGATAATACTATTGGTAGTACTAGTTTTTTGCCATTGATAACTTAGTGGTGGTACTTTAGTGGTGGCATCAACAGATAAAGTTATATCAGTATTAGGATAATTAATTTTTGCTACAATAGGAGTTTTAACATTCACTGTAATAGATTGTGGTACATCTATTTGAGCTGTGTTAGAGTAAACATCTCTAGCTCCGGGTAGGCTCAATCTAACCCTATATCTTACTCCGCTGTCTGCCACCTTAAGGTCTTCTAATAAATAGTTTTGACTAGCTGGTATGCCGGTTAGTGGAGAAAATAAGCTAGACCCAGGGTTGGCCTTTTCCCAATTATATGCCAAACTTCCAGAGGTGTTTTCTAGTGTGGTTGTTAAAATAGCAGCATCAACTCTAAGATTGAGCTTATAGTCATTACTAGTATAACCAGAAATGTTTTGTGTAATAGAAATCTGTGGAGTGGTATCTACAATAGCATTTTCACTATAAACAGAACCTCTTTGATCTGTTAATACGACTCTATATTTAGTGTTATCGTCTACCAGTTTTAGTCCAGAAATATTTAGGGTAGATCCTGTTGCAGATACGAGATCTGTCCAGTTATTAGACTGAGGGGCTTGTGTTTGCCACTGATAACTCAATGGCGGCTGAGTAGAATTTGCACCCACGGAAAAGGTGGCATTTCCGCTAGAAGAAATAGTGTTTGCTGGCTGAGTAATTATTGTAAGGCTGTTAGGAACCAATAATCTCGCACCACTAGAATAAATAAAATTATTCTTAATGTCAGAAATAAGCTTGGCTCTATATAGCTTATTATTGTCATAAATTTTAAGTCCACTTAAGTTTAGTATACCAGAATAAGAAGGTTGTCCAACTACGGCGTATGATACGCCATTATTTGTTGATACTTCCCATAGATATTTAAGTAGTCCGTTGTTGCAAACTCCGGAGACATTAAATGTGGCCGTTTCTTCTTCTGAGGCTGTTTGGTCTGTTGGTTGTGACGTAACAGAAAGTACTGGGTTTATAGATAGCCTATAAGGGGCTGAGGCGTAAGAGTCCCCAGCACCATCTGATATTAAAACTTTATATAGATCGTTGTCATCTTCGGCTCTCAGATTACTTAATGCTAAAGTTGATAAATTATTGTTGGCAACATTAGTAAAGTTAATACCGTTATCGTCTGATTTCTGCCACTGATATGTTATGGGCTGTACGCCACTAGCCACCACACTAAATACAGCCTCTAGATTAGTAGCATTCACATTTGAAGGTTCTTGAGTAATTTTTAAAGTCGCAGGAACGGATAGTTTGGCACTATTGCTAGTCAGTAGGCTATCTACTTTTACTCTGTATAATGTACCATTATCAGATTTGATGGCGTTAACAACTAAAGTAGAATTTGTGGCACCAGCAATATCTGTCCAAGATACGCCATTATTGGTTGATTTTTGCCACTGATATTTAGAATTAGTAAATTCAGCAGTAACAGTAAACGACGCTGTTCCATTGATAGAAATGGTATCTTTGGGATGAGATACAATACTATTTACAGGAGTTCCATCTAATGGTTTACCAGATAATGCTAATGATAGTTCGTGCCAAAAACGAGGGTTTGCACTAATATCTTCTGAAATTTTTGATAATCCTTCGGGACTAGATAATAACGGTAATAATTTGATATCTAGAATAATATTTTTATCTTTCAGCCATCCACCAGACAAATCTGGAGAAATAGTATTGTCTTCAAAAGATTCAGCATAAATAATTTCCAATGGGAATCTACCGGTGGCTGTGCAATTACTACTTAATGTTAATGTGTTTCCGTTAATATTAGTAATTGTGGTATTAGCGGCTGTGGCGCCGGTAATATTAATTTTTTGACCAATATATGTATCAGCGGCGGTAAATATATTTGGAAGAGTAACTGTATTATTACCATTTGTTGTGTCTACAAAATATCCAAATATTACTGATCCGCTATTAAGAATCTGTCCACCACTAACGGTAATTTCAGCAGTGATGGCTGTTTGGTCTTCTCTGGCACGGGCTTGGGTAGGATAATTATATGAGATAGAAGATATCACAGGATTGCCAGAAAACATACCAGCGGTTGTACCACCAACACCAAGTCCTACGCTTAAACTTTCAGCATCTACATACTTAGATATACTAATACTAAATTTAGTATTAGAAATCATACTAGCGTTAACAGTAGACAATACTCTAGTTTTAATTTGCCATATTCCACGATCTCTAATAATAGAGTAGGCACTGTTGTCTTTGTTGTATCTGGTGCTATTTTTATCATCTTTACTAGAAGCTATATAAAAACCATCGATATTTGCACTTCCACTATTTTTAAGATATAAATTATCTATTTCAAAATTCTCTCTGATAAGATTATACGGAGCCAATCCCAAACCAATACCATCCGCATGAATCCAACCGATATATGGCCATCCTAGGTTCATAAAAGCTGGATTCTTTTTTAGATATTGAATTAAAGATTTACACATCCAATACCAAGCGCCGCCAATTACTATATCTAAATCTGGTGCTTTATTGATATTTGCAGCATTCAATATTGACCATTTAAAACCGAAAGTTCCTGGGCTGGCGTTCATCATAGCTACGCCCATCATATCTGCTTTGGCGTTGTCTACTCTGGTACCAACTATCTTACCATCTTTAAATTGTGTATAAGAAGTTCTTTCTACATTATATGGAGAAGACCTACCAAAAGTTCCAGTATTTTTACAAGTTAATACGTGTTCTGTATTGTCTTTTTTATTCTTAATATAAAGCATTACAATTTCTTTATGTCCATTAACAATGGGATTATCATCAAAACCGTAATTATTTCCTAAATAAAAGTGAGGATCTCCAGTACCACTGCCACCACAATCGGCACAGGTTGCCGGATTTTTGGTTTTTGCAGTTAGGCTGGTAAGAGATGATCTGCCGTCGCTAACCATAACCCTGTAAGATTCATTGTCGGCGGCTCCAATAATAGAAAGAGTTTGCTTATATAGTAATAGTGTAGAACTGATAACCGAACTTTGAATCGGCTGATTATTAGTAACATTGGTCCAGTTGCCACCCACTAATTTCTGCCATACAAATGTTACTGGTACTGGTGTAGAATTTGTGGTTGTTGTTTGAATTTCAATATTAAAAGAAGCAGTTTTATCTGTAGCGATTATAGCATCTGTCAAATCTTTAGTAATAAATAATGATTGTCCTACTGTAGCAACCTGTAATGTGGCTGTATTTGATGATTGTGTAATAGCTGTTGTTCCACAACACTGTGCGCTAGCTACAACTCTATATTGAGAATTATTGTGTACAGAGGCTGTTAAGCCGGATAATGTTAGATTCGGCGTAAGTGATCCGCTTACTGAGCCTGCTTGGTCTACCAAATTAATAAAGCATGGTTCTGTGGCAGTCGGGGCGCATGGTATTCTTTTCTGCCATTGATAACTAATTACCCCAGTATTCGCAACACCACTAATACTAAATGTTGCTGTTGTGTCTGTTGTAGCAATATCGGCTATTGTGCTCAAAGTGATTGTCGGTGCTGTAAATAGTGTGGCGGCATCACTAACCACAGGAGCCACATTAAAATCTGTACTGCCAATAACAACACGATATTTTTTATTGTTATCTGCTACTGTTAAATTATTAAATAATAGTGTTTGAGTCTTGGTTCCAGATACCAATGGACCGTCTTGTAAGTCAACGAATACTGTCGCCGTACTATCTGTTGATACTTGCCATTGATACGTTAATCCCATAATTTAGCCTTTAATATTAAATGAATTATATTAGTAATTACACCATTCACACAGACGCAGAGGGTGTCACTGTGGGAGTAGGTGTTGGGGTTGTGGTTGTTGTGGTAGTTGGTGTTGGAGAAGGATAATTAATAGTGGCCAATACAGTAAAGGATGCTGATGCATTAACTGCTGTCGTACTACTGGGTTGTTGTAAAATAGCAATAGGCGAATTAGTAAATACATTTAATGTTGCTATATTGCTATCAACAATAATAGTTCCAGAAGTTAGTTTTACATAGTATCTATTATTATGTTTACTACTGGTTATATTATTGATAGATAAACTATTTAGTGTGGCTCCTGGAATAGCAACAAACGCTCCATTATTAACAGACTCATACCACTGATATGATATGGGTTGTCTAGAAGAAGCAACTACACTAAATATAGCTACTCCGCCAGCATTATTATCTGCTACTAAAACTATATCAACATTCTTAGGATGTTGTGTAATAACTATACCTAAATTAGATGGTGTAACTGTTGGGGTGGTAGTGGGTGTAGGAGTAACTCTAATATCACTATAGCTAATGGCAGCTAATGGAGAATTGTCTCCCACAGCAACAAATAGATTACTCTTACTAGCCAGACCTCTCCATATTTTATTAGATAATACTGTAGAAGAAATCGTATTCCAACTAATGCCATCGTAGGAAACAAAAGAAGAAGCAGATAAGGAAGCACCTAATGGTACAACAACAAAAACACCATTATCATAAGACGATGCACCTATGGTGGTTGTGGATGTGGTGGCTGGTAATGTACCAATATTCCAGTTAATTGTTGGATATGTATTAGCATAATTAACCGCATCGCTATAATAGTATTTATTATTAGCCGAAACTGTACCCAAAGCCTTTTGTAGGATAATAATCCTATTATTGTCTCCAAATAGTATATCAACAGGTTCCGCTAATTCGGAGAGGGTATGATAATTCCAACTTGGAATACTATTGGGCATTATATTTGACATCAATACAAAACCCTGACCAGCAACAACAACTAGACCATCTTTTCTTACTCTAACAACACTGTTGGAAGATGGTAAATTCTCTAAGCTGTTACCAAACAAATATGCTGGATTGAGTGTGTCTGATGCATTACCATATAGCCAATACCCAGCATTGGTACTACCGCCCTTATAGTATGCGGCTTTGTACCATTGGTTTCTAGATGGCAGAAAATAAGATGGTGCCGATCCAGTATTTGGATTAGTAATATTAAGCGTTGGATTACCACTATTACCAGATAGTTGATATGCTCCATTTTCTGTTGTAGTTGATGATTGAACACCATTCGGTTTACCATTAGATAACCAATTAGTATAACGTGCAGCATTATACCAATTAATGTGTGATACTGGCTTATATTCCATACCAGGAATAACAGCATACGATGTTGACAATTCAACAGTATAGATTTTACTAGTAGTCCATCCGACTAGATAAATTTTATTATTAGCCAAGGCTATATTTTCTACTTGACTAGTTCCATTTATTACTATAGTTCTATTAACAATAGCTCCGGTATTCGTATCTACTGTAATCAGACTATTTTGGTCGTAACCAGAAACATATGCCTTGTTTTGAGCATCTAATACAAGACCGCCTGGCCTAGCCCCCAAGGACACCCTAGATGATACAATGTAGGTCGTTGTATTCATTATAGCTAATGTATTGTTATTGCTCTCGGCTATAATCAGCTTACTTGCATCATTGGTCAGCTTCAGGTCAAATGGAAATGTGTTTGTCTCTAAATTTGTGGTTGATATTGTAGCTAAATTAGCTGTGTTAATAACTCTAATATTAGACAAAGAAGATGCAGAGAATCCAACATATAATTTATTATTTACGGAATCTACGGCCAAGCCAAGAGGGGTACCCAAAATAGAGATGGAATTTTGTAAAGTCATATTGGCTGTAATATTATTTACATTAGCAACTCCAACAGAGTTAGCACCAACATGAGATATATAGAGTTTGTTATTTACGGTATCTAATGCCATGTATCTTGGTATATTTGCAGTAACAATATTGCCAATAATAGTATTATTGTTGCCGTCTATGACACTAACCCTATTAGAACCGGAGATAGATGCGTAGACTCTATTATTGGTGACATCGCATATTACAGACCATGGTTGAAATCCAACATTAATAGTTGCTTCTATTGTCAAAGTATTAAGATTGATAACAACAACAGTATTATCATAATACTTACAAACATATGCTCGGTTGGTATTAGGGTTTATTGCTATACCTTTTGAGTAATTAGAATTAGTTTCTATAGTACTAGAAATTGTATAGGGTAATTTAATACCAATATCTTTATCTGTTATAGCAGGAATATTATGTAGTTCGCTGATACTTCCGCTTGGTTGTACCGCATTTAAAAATTCTACATATTCTATATTAGTTACTGGATATTTCGCAATACGGTATTCAGATGTTACAGAACCTATGCCGTTATCTGAGTCGTTATTGATATCTCCCACAGACACAAATTCGCCATAGTTGGTGGTTGGATTGGTGATACTGGCGACTCTAAACCCGCGTGTGGCAACCGTATTAATAGAAGATGGTATAGAAACAGTACTATTTTTAGAAGGATTAATGGTGGTATAATTACCTCCCAACGCTACGAATGATGTTCCTCCAGTACCAGATGTGCTAGTCCATTCGTCTACATTTCCTGTCATGTCCATAGCGCCATAGTAGCTAGGACCACCGTTGTACCTCACGTCTGTAACACTACCGACATAATTATTATAATTAGCTGTATTAGCTGTTAAAATAGGTCTATTATTTGTATCTAAGAAGGGTGCAAAATCTCTTTCTGGGATCATACTAGCAGTAATGTTGTTCGTATCTTTAACTGTTATCTTTTTATATCTTAATGCTGTGCGACTACCACTATTTGCTACTGGACCAACAGCTATGATATGTCCATCAACACTTGATGGGTGAGCATATGAGGCTGCGCTGGTGATGCTATAGTTATTTGAATCTGTTCTAACAACAGTATTATTAATCCAATTGAATCCATCATTAGAGATAGCTATATTATTACCATTAGATCTAGTACTAATGGATGGCTCATAAGAAAATAAATAGTGTTTAGCATCAATAACTTCGGGTTCTGCCATACTAGCCGGTAAGGCATTCGTATCTATCCAACTAGTGGCTGTGCTATTTTCAGATATAGCTGGAATATTACCATTTCTCGGCATTGCCACAAATCTATCTAACTTAGAACTATAAACTATACTATTTAAGGCCCTAGATACTATGTTGATAGGAAACCAACTAAAACCCGCTCTAGCCGGTAGTGAAGGAGTTGGTGATATTGTGGTGGTTGGAGATGGTGACGGAGGAGGTCCTACTGGAGTAGATGACTGTGTTGGTGTAACAGTAGGAGTGGTTGTTTTGGTTGGTGTAACAGTGGGGGTTGTTGTGGCTGTAAGAGTGGGTGTGGGTGTAGTTGTTGCTGTTGGACTAGGGGTTGGTTGATTTTCTGGCAAGTCTAATTTACCAAGACTATGGTTGACTCCAGCATCTGTGGAAACGAATCTCCTGCTTAGATCTATTGCAGTAAATATTCTTTTGGGGTCGTTGTTACCTGTACCTAATTGCGAATTACTGTTGTCTCCTGCTCCGTATAGTATATTATCTCCGAGAGATGTTCTGGCTATAATGAAACTATGATTTTTACCACACGCTATGCGTTTTTCATTGTCTAAAGTAATACCTAAAATTGGATAGTTTACGACTCCATCAGCAACTCCCGTAACAGCCACCGGGCTACTATAACTCTCATTAAGTGTACCAAGCCCGCACTGACCGAAACTATTATATCCCCAAGAATATAGCGAACCATCTAATTTTACTGCTAAAGCATGGCTATCACCACACACAATATCTTTCCAGTTATTGTCTAGACCTACCTGTAATAGTGTTGGTCTTGAGACTACTGTAGAAGATGTTCCTAATTGTCCATATGAATTATCTCCCCAACTCCATAGAGTATTGTCTGCTTTAATAGCAAGATTAAAGAATGATCCAGCCGAAATTTTGAGATAAGCATCACTAGAGTCAATGAATTGCACAGCTGGTGCTGTAAACGCAGAAACGTATCTTGATATGCCTTTGGTTACTCTTATCTCATCTATGTATCCCCTAAATGGAGAAGCACCAACAGGATAGTAGGCAGCGCCACCTATATAACAATATCCAGAATTGTAATTAGCGGTAGATGTTTGAGTATAAACTAATACTCCATCAAAAAAAGTTCTTAAAATACCAGACTGTCTACTAAAAGCCACATGCACCCAACGATTCGTTGGCATCACAATGGTCGTTTGACCTTCTACATTGAGAATACCGGTAGATGTAACATAAGCATAGGATCCGTCTCCACCATACGATGGGTGTCTTGTATCATATAGAAAATTATCACTACTATTACTATTAAGATAAAAATATCCTTCTATTGTAAAGTCGCCAGTACCAAATTTTAAATCTTCATATGAGCCATTGACGTCTATAGCACTATTGGTAGTATCTCCATAATAGTACGACATACCGCCGAACTTGGACTGAGTAGAAGAAAGTCTACCAGAACCGACGATTCTGACATTTTTAGGCAATAGAGAACTATCAGAAATATTAGTTGTACCAGCAAAACCATTAAGGTGCAATAGCAATGACACATTATTAAAAGAAGGCTCGGATATTCTGTATGGTATATATTGTATAGCAGAAGCATTAGGGCCTAGTTGTCCGAACTGATTGGATCCCCAACCCCATAAAGATCCGTCCTTCTGAATAGCAATAGTATGTCTAGCTCCACAACTTACGCTCAACCATTCGCTATTATCTAATAATATAGGATCCATAGATGATGATATTGAACCACCAACACCCAATTGGCCGTATGCATTATCTCCCCACACATATAGCTGTCCATTGTTTGTTATTGCGGCGGAATGTTTGGCGTTAACGGATGCAGACTTCCATCCGGCAGCATATAATGGTCCATCGTTACCTATTCTAGATACTAAATTTTTATTAGTATTATCTCCTAAAACATACATCTGATTGTCGTCAGACAATCCTAGTAGTATCCCATTACCTGTGATAAGATTTCTAAAATTAGCCATAGTATATCCTTGATATTGTACTTATATTATATGCCTAAGAATCGTTTTTTCCAAGATGTGCCGTTATCGGTGCTTGTTAAGTAGTAGTTATTATTTAGTCCCACTAAAACAATAGTATTATTATAAATAGATATTTGAGTCCAAGAAGGATTCATACTATTTGTGCTGCGGGTTGTCCAAGTAGATCCATTATCATCACTAGTATATACACTTTCCTGATCAGAGGCAATTAGTATCCATCTATTATTAGAACAAATTATTTTTTCCCATTTTGCTACTAAAGGCAAGGAAACGCCCGTTTGTGACCATGACAAACCACTATCTATACTTTTTACTATTGTTCTAGAATCATAGCCTATAGCTATTATAGTAGATCCATTACTATTAACTGCCGAAGTTTTCCAAAACACATTCAAAGAACCAAGACCTAAACTTACGTCGGTTGTTGTAATCGTATTATTAGATCCTGGAGTTATTACAAATACATTATTACTATTACTAGCAAAGGCATAGATCTTATTTCTGGCCTGGGTCATAGATGTCCAGTTTCTGGTTACTGGCAGACTTAAGGAAGACCAAGTATTGTTTGAATTACTGTACACACCAAGAACATTAGAATTATTCGCTAATGCAAAAATAGAATATTGATTGACTTGCGCCGAGCCACCTCCGGTAGAAGTATTGTTATTCCATCCAATAGCAGTTGTCCAGTTTAACGATGGTGAAGCGGTGCCTATTGTTGCGTTAGTCCATACCGAACCATTAGTGGAAACATTTACTATATTACTAGACAAACCAAATATAGCATATTTATTACTTATAGCATCATACGCAATAGTAGAAGGATTAATATTAAGAGGGTCCCCAGAAGGAGCCGAACTACCCCATGATGATGGTCCAACCTGTCCTCTATCATTATTTCCCCATCCCCAAAGTCTATTATTAGAATCAATAATCAGATTATGACTACCTAAAGCACTAGCTCTAACATTATAATTAAATATATTACCAGAAGGAGCGGTAATCTGTTTAAAGAATTTCGAAGATCCATATGTTCCGTCTCCAAGCTGACCAACATCATTAGCACCAACAGCAGCTACAATAGCGTTAGAATATACTACTGGTGGCTCTTGTGTTGGTGTCGGTGTGGGTGTTGATGTTAAGGTAGGAGTAATTGTATTAGTCGGAGTGACGGTCGGCGTATTGGTCGGTGTTCTGGTGGGTGTGGCCGTATTTGTTGGTGTGGCAGATGGTGATGGTGCCGGGACTGCCACATTACTTCTAAAAGCAATATCTTTGATAGATGAACTACTAAAATTAGTAGTTACTATTGCCGAACTTCTAAAGTACTTGTTGGTAGAATCGAATGTTAATAGTCTATTGCCAGCAAATAAATATGCAAAGTCTTTATTTTGTGCAATATTGGTATATATACCAGTAATAGATGTGCTATCACTATAGCTAATAGAAACAGGTCTATTAGATATAGTATTATAGTAATATATAACAGCTCTATTAAGATTAGATATGTGTCCAGTAAAAATTAAATACTTATTATACTGATCACTATGCAAAGAAACAGAAGAAGCTGTTACTGTGGAAGCCTGACCAGAATTATTCAAGCCAATAATGTTAAGAGTTGCTTCTGCCCCGGTATTAATATTGCGAATTTTTAGTGCTGGACTATTATCTACTAAAGACACATAAATCTGATTTTGTAGGAAAGCTATAGATGTTGCTTGGCTATAGTTATGATAGTAGTAATAAACATTAGTCTCATAGGATGAACCAGCAATTGTTGTTTTGGCCACATATCCATTAGAGCAAGTTACATAGATGGTATTAGAATCTTCTCCGTTACAAAAATCGTAGATAGTACCAGAATTACGATAGTCCATAATAATTCTAGTAGCATATTTAGGAGATCCTAATAAATCATACACTGTAATAGTTTTGTCGGCATAGTTTAAACAATATAGCTTGGATCCGTCCGAACTTACAAGTAATTTTCTTGCATCTGCGCCAGCAGCTAAAGATAAGACTTTTGTCCAATCTCCAATATTTGTTGATGTTAGACTAATAACATCTACTAGACCAGCAGAATTTGAAATAAACGCATCATCTCTAAAAGGTCCTACTGCTACACTATTTGGCACCAAACTAATATCTGATATATTTACAATATTATTACTTGGATTTAACGGATCCAAAATAGTCATCTTATTAGAATCAACAACTAATATTTGTCCATTATCAACAACGGAGGACGGAGAGAACGAACCGTCACCATTGGTATTAAGTGTTACCGGAGTTGGCCCCGTATTATTTTGTGTACTATATTGGTAATATCCACCAGATGTTGGATCATAAAATGCCGCTTTATACCATTCATTTTCTAAAGGTATCCAGTATTTAGCTCCAGGATTTCTAACAACAGAACCCAATGGATTAATAGTGTATGCTCCATTTTCCGTATCACTAGTATCTGTAGCTCCATTATGTAGCCAGTTACAATATCTAGCGCAGTCTATCCAATTTACATAATTTATGGGCTTATTACCATGATGCATTTTACTAACATAATAATAAGAATTAGCGACTCCTCCACGAACTATACCTCCACGCTCAGTATCACTACCCATAAGAGAATTATAAAGTGCTCTAGTGTCAAGTTTTGCCTGACTGTTTAAGAAAGCACAATATTCGTCATTCGTAACTGGAAATCTAGATATTCTATAAGAATAAGCTACTGCTCCATAATTGGTATCAGCATCTGCCATGTTGGTAGTATCTCCCACAAAAGCAAAATTACCCAATCCTAAATGATCTCCATTGGTTCCAGAAGTGGCAATTCTAAATCCAGTAGCAGGGTCGGAGGCTGTGGCAGAAACGACAAGTCTACCGTACTTAGAGATATCGTTTAAAGAAGATGAAAAATTACCACCTCTTAAACAAATATCTGTTCCTTGACCAACCCACTCAGATACGTTACCGCTCATGTCATAACAATCATAAGCGCTCTTGGATCCGTTTGTTCCAACTGTACTACTATTAGGTAGTGCCTTAAACACAGCTTGACTACTATAGTTCGCAAAATTAGGACTTAATAATGGACTAGTCGTTGGAGTAGGAGTTAATGTAGCAGTTGGTGTTGCTGTACGAGTTGGGGTGGTGGTAGGAGTAGAAGAAGCTGTTACTGCTGGCGTCGAAGTAACTGTTGCAGTTAGCGTTGGTGTGGGCGTGAGTGTTTTAGTTGGTGTTGTTGTGGGCGTTAAAGTGGGAGTGGCTGTAGAAGTTACTGTTGGTGTAGGAGATGCTCCAGGAGCCAGCCAAAGAGTAAAAGGAGTGCCGTTAGTAACAAATTCATATCCTACATTGGGTTGTAAACTAGTTAAACTATTAAACTGAGAAGATGGACTATAGGACACGAAACCCAGACCGTCGTTGGAAACACCATAAATTAATAAAAGTTTATCTCTAAAATTAGCACTACTCAGAGTTAATGGAACTGTACCTCTGTATGTTTCCATTGCTCTTGTGGTAGTAATCTCAGTACTAGTACTATCGTCAACAACCTCAGAACCAGAATATAAGGTATAGTTTGGACTAGCACTATTACTAACTACTAAATAAGTTTTATATGTCTCTAAATTTTGCAAACTAGAGAAAGCACTATTGCTCCAAGATAAATACGAAGAGCCATCTGAAGAAATTCCGTATATAACAGCAATTTCACTTGTAATAGCGCCAGATAATGTACTAAGATTTAAGTTCGCAGATCCTAAAAATTTAATAAACTGATACTGCTTATTTATTGTTATAGGCATAATCGTCCTATTCTATGATTAAAAATTAATATTTCCATTAACGGTATCAGAGAATGTGCCGATATAGGACACTCCTGTTGAAGCTCTATAGTACCTAAAAGTCCTACTTACATAGTCAGAAGTATAATCTACTCTGGCTACTTGTGTAGCTCCAACAAAGATATTGACCGCCCTAGCCTGTCCAACTCTTGGAGAAATAACACTATAGTCTAGTCTATCTCCGATACCAGCCGTAAAGGTAATTCCATTAGCCGTTACTGGAGTACTGTTTTGCACGGTTGTGAGTTGACTATCAAATGTTGGCGCTGGTGTTCTGGTAGGAGTGGGTGTAGGAGTTAGTGTTGGAGTAGTTGTTACTGTTGGTGTTGGCGTTGGGGATGGGGCTGGAATGCAATTATTACACTGTAGGAGCATTAAATCTACTATTTTAGGACAATCAATATTTTGAGGAGAATTTAATGACACTTCTACAATAGCAAATAAATTATTACGATCTATTTGACTAGATGATGTAGATGGAGGTAAAAAGGTTGAATAGTCTGTAACACCAGCATCAGTATCAAATCTTAGTGCAGATATGATGGTATTTGTGGGCTGGGAACTGGCTACTGTGCCGGAAGGAGCTAATGTTGTAACTTTCCAATTGGTGCTTAAAACCTTAACTTCATATGTATATGGATATGCTGTATTAAGATTCCCAACATCATTAATTAAGTAATAATAATTGCCAGAAGACGCCGTTAATGTGACCTTAGAAGGTATTACGTCTACCGTAGGACAATTGCGATACGGAGCTGGTAACAGATTACCAAGATAAGGGATATTATATGGAAGTACGGCGTCAGCCTTGCTAATAAAATAGTAAGACTGCTGAGGGTCTAAGGCTCTTAGAGACGATTTAGGATCTGGAACATTATTAGTTTTATAGAATACAGGAATAGAACCATCTACTGTTTGTGTTCCATAAATCGTAAATATATTATTCAGAAATGTTGTGTATGCTGGGTTGGTTGCTAAGGTATTAGGAGCATTAAATAAAGGCAACGCTTGACTACCGGCATAAGTTTTGATGTTGAAGATATTATCAATAATCATTGCCTATCCTTCTATTATTTAAGATAATGTTATTGTTTGGAAGTTTATAGTGCCAGAGTAAGGCGTTGAGCCAATTACCATATTAAATGGTTTGTTTTCAAAAATAGGCCCATTATATATGAGCTGACCAATAATATTTGTGTTGAATACAATATTAGATACACTAGGAACGCTATTATTAGCTACAAGAGAAATATTATTTGATGGAACAGTTAGTGATATATTTGTTTGTGTTGTATCTTGTCTTACAAATTTCAGAATTACCGAGTTATTCAAGACATATGTCCAATTATTAGCCGCATTTAATGTAATATTGGCCATTGGAGAAGTAGTAACTGTTGGTGTTGGTGTTGGAGTGGCGGGGATTGTTGGTGTTGGTGTTGGAGTTGTTGTAGCGGTCGATGTTGGGGTTGGACTAACCACAGGATTATTGGTTACTGCCCAAGTACTTACAGAAGCACCATCAGACGATGTAAAGACCAACGCTCTAAATTTGGTGCTAATACTAGCAGTGACACCCATAGATCTACTACTATTAGAATTCATGGTTACGTTATAATCAGTAATATTGTGCCATACATCACCATCTTCTGATCGCTCTATTAGTGCGACAACATTAAAGTCATTAAGATTAAATAATTGTAATAATCCATTATCATAGTTATAATTAATAACCGGAGGATTTAAATTATCTGAATTAGAGTAAGTATATTCATACGACCAAGCACTCACGACCGATCCTCCTCCAGAACCAAATGCTCTGGCTCTAAATTTAGCAGAGGAGTTTGCTGGATGTGATACATATATACTAGAATTAGCATCTACACTAATAAATGGACCTATATCTTGCCAACTAGAACCATTATCTAATGATTTTTGTGTTTGTAATAAAACACTAGAATCATTTAAATTAAAGAGATATAATTGATCATTAGTGTCATTAAAACTTACTATTGGAGGAACAATTAAGGCACTAGTGGGACTAGGCGTTAGCGTAACTGTTGGAGTAACTGTCGTAGTAGGTGTTGGGGTTGCAGTCACAGTAGCCGTTGGCGTAGGTGTTGGAGTTACTGGAGATGGCGTAACTGTAGCCGTTGTTGTTGGTGTAGTGGTGACTGTGGCTGTATTGGTGGGTGTTGTTGTTGTTGTAGCTGTTACCGTAGGAGTAACTGTTGGCGTAATAGTGGGTGTTGGCGTAGGTACTGGGTCACATATAACAGTTAAAATATCCTCACTAAATCTACAGTCTTCAGTAGCAGTAGAATGTTCTAAAACACTAATTTTTAATAGTAAATAATCACTCATAATATTTCTCTGTTATAAGCTAGACCTAGATGGAGTTATAGTAACAGTTGGAGTAACCGTGGGTGTTAAAGTTGGTGTGGGTGTAGGTGTAGAAGTTACGGTAGTAAATACTCTTTGTGGACACGATAGAGCATATTCCCATGCTGTTCCGTCGCACGGAGCTTCTACAACAACTTTGATATATATACAACCATCTGGCTTCAACAGTTGAACATTACCAGCACCAATACCACTAATCGTAGTGGCATAACCGCAGGCCGAAGATCCTCTATAGCCACTATCGAACAATAGTATATCAGACTGTCTGGAATCCATAGGAACAGCAAACACTCTAAATCTATCAGGAACATTATATGCATCATATGAAAATGTCATATTCCCTGGCCAATATGGAACTTTAATCATTCTAATATCTGTTGAGTAAATCGAAACAGGAGTCATCGCAGGAATTTCACCTGTAATATTATTGTTTAGTATAATTTTCTTATATAAAACACGATTATCAAAGTTGGCAAACCAGTTGGTTACATCGGTAATATATGTGCCAACTGGTATGGATTGAGCATTTACTATAGAATATTCGTTAAGTCCTTCTGTATCTTCTATCACAATAAAGTTTTGACCGCTAGGAGCAACTATAATTGTTTGACTAGACGAAATTTGATTTTGTCCACCAGCAGTTTGTAAATCATTGCACAATACTGGTGGAGATGGTGAAGGGGTCATTGTTGGTGTGGGCGCTGGTCTTGTTGGAATTGGTCCAACAATCTCTATAAACTTATCCTCATCAAATACCACAAATACATCATCTACATCGCCACCACCTGTTAAGACCTCCAGACCGGTTGGTGTTTCAGCGAACCCTGCTCCTGGATTAGTGACTACAACTGCTAAATCAGTAAAATCTTCGACATCAAATGTAACATTGTTTACTATATTGCCATTAAGTTTTTTCAATGTCGGCTCTTCTGTATAACCACATCCAGCGTTCAACACAATAAAACTTGTAATAGCTCCATTGTTAACACCAGTAACTTTAATTCTACCTCCAGAACCACCACCGCCGTCTACTACTAATTCTTCTCCGTCGATAAAGGTAGATTTACCGATCAATCCAGAAATAGACTCATAAGTAATACCACCAGCACAAGGAATGGTGAAGTTACTATCATTAAAGGATGCTTGTACTCCTGATCCATCTCCAGTGCGAACTATTATACCAGTTGGCTCAGAGGTATAGCCACTACCAGTATTGACTACTATAAAGGCTGGATCTGTATACTTAGTAATATCAACCTCAAAAGTAGCACCACTACCATCTCCATTAGAAGATGTAATATTGGTTGGAGGATTAACATAATCACATCCAGAATTGATTATAGCATAACTATAATTTGTAAATTTTGTAATATTCCATGTAGGCTGAGACGACAAAGCCACCTGTTCATCGTCAACTATTTGTGGAGCCGATACGTATCCTGAGCCAGAATTCTTTAATACATAATCTAGAATAGAGCCACCGGGACTAATAGCAGTAATAACAATAACAGCACCACCTCCACCACCTCCCACAATTAATAGCTCATCTCCTACAGCATACCCGACACCAGTACCAATTAAACCACTTAAGCTGGCTTTAGTAATAGATCCTACTGAGGTAATACCATAATTATTAGAATTAGCAACTAGAACAGCGCCGACACCTGTTCCCTTTTTAGTTACTAGTCCAGTTGGAGAAGATGTGAAACCATAACCAGCATTTAAGATTTCCCAGCCGTCAACAGAACCACCAGCACCGATACTTGTGACTCGAATT
>Ga0315904_10003504_pt1 | contig 22991 bp, 24 predicted proteins | sample LakEriMetagenome_6_FD_203529 | JGI IMG/M metagenome (GOLD analysis project Ga0315904, IMG submission 203529) | Freshwater fungal communities from buoy surface, Lake Erie, Ohio, United States - Buoy 12 MA120 | ecosystem: Environmental > Aquatic > Freshwater > Lake | place: USA: Lake Erie, Ohio... | reverse complement strand
TGATAATTACCATCATTCCGCCGATGGTTGCTGTGGAAAGGCATTGATATACCGTTCCACCTAAAGGCAACTGAAGCGCAGATATTGTCTTGGAGGCAGATATCCGCATGTGGTCCTTGAGATGTTTTATTTTGACAGGTGCTCCTGTTGAACCCGAAGTCTGGCATTCCATGTACGCGGAATCGTTCTGCCAGAGTAACAGAAATTGCTCGATCTCACTTCTTCTTGAAGGATCCAGATATTCAATATCCGTTTTTTTTTTCAATCCTCTTTGGAATGGATTTTGCTATAAAAGTAACACTTTAAAAAAATGAAAAGAGAAACAGAAATAGGTCTCTTTTCTTTTTTATGTAATTTAACCAGCACAAACAAACGATCATGAAGAAAGTTCTTATTCTTGCCTCTCTTGCTTTTGCAGCTATGGCATTCACGCTCGACGTTGCACCGAAAGGAACGGAAAAGCGAACAGAGATCCAGACAGAAGCGGGGATCAAATTCAAAACAATTCCTTTGGAAAAAGCTAAGCAAATGGCTGATGAGAAGGATAAGCTTATTTTTATTGATGCCTATACTTCCTGGTGTGGTCCGTGTAAAAGAATGGCAGCCACTTCTTTTCAGGAAGCTGAAGTAGGGGAGATCTTTAATGAGCGATTCGTTAATCTGAAGATCGACATGGAAAAAGATGCAGATGGTCCTGAGGTTGCAAAACTTTACAAGGTACGAGCTTATCCGACTCTGTTGGTTATCGATAGTAAGGGTAAGTTAATTAAGCAAAGTGTTGGATTCATGACAGCAGATCAGTTGATCGCATTTGCTAACTCTATCGAATAGAAAATACGAAAAACTGGAAATAAAAAAGCCGACTCATTGAGTCGGCTTTCTTTTTTATGGATGGATTACTTTCCTTTTTCCATTTTTTCCTTTAACTCAGCAAGTGCGTCAAGGTCACCAAGAGTTGATTTCTCCGTGTTCTGATTGATCGCCTTCACAGCCTGTGAAGTGGAAGAACCTGCAGCCTTCTTGCCGCCTTTAGCAGCAGCAGGCTTATCTTCTCCTTCTTCGAACATGCGTGTATGAGAAACAACGATCTTCTTTGCATCCTTGTTGAATTCGATCACTTTGAAGTCAAGTGTTTCTTCCACTTTCGCGTTAGAGCCATCTTCTTTCTTCAGGTGCTTCGCAGGGCAGATACCTTCAACTCCATAAGGAAGAGAAACGATTCCGCTCTTGTCCTTCATGTCGATGATAGTTCCCTGATGAACAGAACCTTCTCCAAAGATCGTCTCAAATACATCCCATGGATTTTCTTCAAGCTGTTTGTGACCTAAGGAAATTCGTCTATTGTCACGATCGATCTCAAGAACAACCACTTCCATCTCGTCTCCAACCTTACAGAACTCTGATGGATGCTTGATCTTCTTCTGCCATGAAAGGTCAGAGATGTGGATCAATCCGTCAACTCCTTCTTCAAGTTCAACGAATACACCGAAGTTAGTGAAGTTGCGAACTTTAGCTTTGTGTTTAGTTCCAACAGCATACTTCAATTCGATATCAGCCCATGGATCCGGCATCAATTGCTTAATACCGAGAGACATTTTTCTTTCTTCACGGTCAAGTGTAAGGATTACTGCTTCAACAGTATCACCAACGTTCATGAAATCCTGAGCAGAACGCAGGTGTTGTGACCAGCTCATTTCAGAAACGTGGATGAGGCCTTCAACACCCGGAGCGATCTCAACGAATGCACCGTAGTCAGCCATCACAACCACTTTTCCTTTAACCTTGTCACCCACCTTAAGGTTTGCATCAAGTGCATCCCATGGATGCGGCTGAAGTTGCTTAAGACCTAGAGCGATTCGCTTCTTGTCATCATCGAAGTCAAGGATAACAACGTTCAACTTCTGATCAAGGTGAACGATCTCTTCAGGGTGATTTACGCGACCCCAAGAAAGGTCTGTGATGTGGATAAGTCCGTCAACTCCTCCAAGGTCGATGAATACACCGTAAGACGTGATGTTCTTAACAGTTCCTTCAAGTACCTGGCCTTTTTCAAGTCCGGAGATGATCTGCTTCTTTTGCTCTTCAAGTTCAGCTTCGATAAGCGCCTTGTGAGATACAACAACGTTACGGAACTCCTGGTTGATCTTAACCACTTTGAATTCCATGTTTTTACCAACGTAAACGTCATAGTCACGGATAGGCTTAACATCGATCTGTGAACCGGGAAGGAATGCTTCGATCCCGAATACGTCAACGATAAGTCCACCCTTTGTACGGCACTTCACATAACCTGTGATAACTTCTCCTGTGCGAAGCACATCGTTCACACGGATCCATGCCTTGTGCATACGTGCCGTCTTGTGAGACACGATCAGCTGACCTGATTTGTCTTCCTGACATTCAACATATACATCAACAGTGTCGCCTACTTTAAGATCCGTATTGTAACGGAACTCAGATGCAGGAACAACACCTTCTGATTTGTAACCGATGTTGATGATAACCTCTTTCTTGTTAAGGGTAACAACGGTTCCTTCGATCACTTCCTTCTCATTAATTGAAGTAAGTGTCTTTTCGTACTTGTCTGAAAGTTCAGCACGCTGTACTTTGTTATACCCATCCAATGCGAGGGTATCCCAGTCAAAATCCGCAATTCCTTGCGCTGCTTTTTCTTTTGCCATTTGGCTTTTTATTACTTGTATTCCGAATTCCCCGTAGTTCGGAAGTGATGAATACTAACTGTCAGATCGGGGAGACAGCTTAATTTTAAGGGTGCAAAGATAGGGAATTAAGCATTACGAAACCTATAGAAATAAAAAAAGTCCGGTTGAACGGACTTTGTATGCTTTTGAAAAGAAATTATTCGTTGATCTCAGGCTTAATGATCTGGTTGTTTACCTGCTTCATTCTTAGTTTCTGACCCTTTTCCATTTCCTCGTACTTTGGCTTCTGCTCAGGAGTAAGAACAGACATGATCATATCCCTGCGAGCGTTGTTGTTTCCGACAACAGATTGTCTTTTCAATTCGCTGGACATTTCAGTATTGGCACGGATAGCGTCATTCTTCTGGATAACTCCCAGATTGATCGCATAAATCTGTTCCTTTTGTTCAGGAGTAAGATTAAGCTCAACAGCCATATTTTCTGTTTGATTGGTTGCACGTTCTTCTGCCGAAGGAGCAGTTTGCTGAGTTTGAGCCGTTGCTGACAATGAGACGATTGTTAAGAAAGCTGCCGTTACAAACATTCTGAACTTCTTCATATGTTAATTTTTAGTGTATATTACCGTTAAGTTTACAATAAGATGCAAATCCACGACATTAGGTTGCCTTTGCTCTGTAAAATTCAAAAAAAAAACTCATTTAACCAAACGGCTGATTTATTTATATGATCACGCGAAAAACTGTTCTGTTGCTCCTTGCTTGTGTCTTTTTGGCGGAAGAGCTTCATTCTCAAAGAACGGTATTGAATCTCAGCAGGCGTGGATTAAAGGAGATCCCTGCTTATGTTTATGATCAAACAGATCTGAAAGTCTTGAAACTGTATGGTAACGATCTTGATTCTATTTCCGCGAGAATTGGTGAGTTGGTGAATCTCGAGAAACTTTATCTGGGTAAGAATAACATTCATTCACTCCCCATGGAAATTGGGAATTTGAAGAAACTAAGAATCCTGTCTGTCTCCAATAACCGACTTGATTCTCTGCCATCCAGTTTGGGAGACATGTCTGATCTTGAACAATTGTGGCTGGATAATAATCAGCTCCGTACGTTGCCTACAGGGATTGGACAATTGAAGAGGTTGCAAACGCTTCAATTAAGATACAACTGGATGGATTCATTACCAGAATCCATCGGGAACTGCGAAGATCTGCAATTTGTTTTTCTCAACAGGAACAATTTGAATGCGCTACCCGGAACTATTGGTAATTTGAGAAGGTTAAGGGAATTATACCTTTCCGGAGCTGGACAGGCACTTGAAGTTCCTCAGGAACTATGTAAGTTAAGGAATCTCGAAGTTCTTGAGATAGATGGAAATATGATTCTTCCGGCATGTATCTTTGTGATTCAGACTACCAGGTTGAGAATTATTCAGCACTGATTTTCTGGTCTCTTATCATGGATATGAAGATGATGGCATCGTATGCGAAATGTGCAGCGATGGCAAACCAGAGTCCCCATACTTCAAAGCCGTATGAAAGTAAAAGAATGAAGGGTAACAATACGATCCCGTATAATGAATTTTTAGGTGTTGAAATGCTGAAATATCCGTGCACGGCAATGAAAATTACAGATGTTGCAACGATTCCCAAGTAATACTGGATTCCGGCTCTGAAGAGCAATTCTTCCCCAAATCCTGCGCAAAATGAAATAAAGAGTCCTTCCGTTATGGTGAGGTTCATATTCTTGATCAACTGTTCGACCTTCACAGGCATTTCCTGAAAGGCCGACATACGTAAAAGGATAATCGAAAGAAGGGCGTAACTTACCCCGAACTCAAGCCCCAGAAAGATACGATCAAGTTTAAACGATCCGAAATCCATCAGCTCAATCGGAGATACGTCGTTCAAGTATAATCTTGTAAGCATTGACGGGATGGGAAAAACAATCAATGTAATCAGTGCCAGTAAAAGGATCATCCTTTTGTTCATGATTTAAAATTACTGATTTCTTTCCGGTGCAAAAAAGCCGCTTCCGAAGAAGCGGCTTTTATACTTAGAGACGTATCTTATTTCACAGCTGACTCTGTTTGACCGTCAACAGTCAGGCAATTCTGCTTCGTATAGCTGAATAACCTTCCGTTCTTCTGGTTACCAATGAATCTTCCATCGATCCAAGCTACGAACTCTCTAGTTTCGTCCGCAGAGTTCTGGATCATGCTCACCGCTACAGAGACATATGATTTTGTTTCAATGTCACTTAGTGGAATTCTGAATATTCTCTCCGCGCTGTATGGACGACTGGTGATGTTGTATTCATACTTGCTCGTCTGTGGATTTCCACCATGGTCTACCGGAATGTCACTTGTGTTGTCGCACACCTCCATAAAAGCATTACCGAGGAGGTAGTTTTTATAAGGATAGAGTTCTACATAGAAGTACTTTGTATCGTTCCAAATACGAGCTTTTCCAACTTCACTGTCATCCTGTCTTAGGATTACGGATGTCTTTATCTGGCCACATACATCACCCGGTACACCTTTCATTTTAGTGGCATCTTCAGATACTGCATCTTCAGTAAGACAGTTCTGTCGAGAGTATGCGAACATACGACCTTCATTACCCAGCTCACGACCGTCGATCCATGCAGTATACAATCTGTGTGGACGCGCTTCTGCTCGAGAAGAGACGACGTCGATTGCAACAGAAATAACTGATTCAGCTCTCATTTGGTCCAATGGAATCCTGAACTTTCTTACAGTTGAAGCAGGTCTGCTTTCGATCTTGTATTCAAACTTGCTCAACATAACATTTCCATTTGCATCTAATGGCATTTCATCTACCAGATCCGTTACGTTCATGTATGCCTTATCAAGCAGGAACCCCCTAGAAGGTGTCGCGATAACATAGAAATATTTGGTGTCGTTATACACGATAGCCTGACCTATAGTCTTCCCCTGATAATTGATCAGATATTTTTCCTCCATTTCACCACAGATAGCTCCAGGTTCAGTAATGAATTTTGTAGGGTCTTCATACGCTGAGACAGCATCATCTGTGTTCGGAACAAAATTTTGTTTCTCACACGAATAGACCGACACAGCCGTTACTCCAAGAGCAACTCCAGCAGCTAAAAAAATGTACTTGAGATTTGACGTTTTCATGACTTTTGTTTTAAAGTTTATACTGCTAATTTCCCTTGTAATTCGATCTCAAAGTATGATCTATATCATGGAAAAAAGCTTATGTTCTTTGTAACTTGATAGGTTGGATTTATTTTACCTCTTCTTCAGATTGTGCATCATCCGTAAGACACACTCCTTTTGTGTAGCGAAATACTTTTCCTGGCTTGCCGGCACCATAGAATTTTCCTTCTATCCAGGCAATTGAGCCTGAAGGCACCCCTGAAGGATCAGTGCTTGTCTGTACTGCTGCAGAAACAAAGTTGTACCCACTGATCTCTGCTGTAGGGATACGGAACTTGCGCATTGTAGAAAATTTAGCAGGGGTAATAGAGTATTCGAAATTCTTGAAATCAGCATTCTGATTGCTGTCAAGCGGAATTTCACCGATCTTGTCAGACACCTGAAGGAATGCATTGCCCAGATAGAATCCTTTGGAAGCAGCAAGCATGACATAGAAGTACTTTGTGTCGTTATAGATGTAGGCCGTTCCAATTTCTCTTCGGTTAGCATCTGTTATTGATCGATGTGTCATTTCGCCGCAGATGGCGCCGGGTTCAGTGATGAATTTAGAAGGGTCTTCACTAGCAGAGACAGCATTGTTTGTGTTCGGAACGAAATTTTGTTTTTCACATGAGTACACGGATAAGGCTACACCTACAACACCAAGGACCAATGCAACAACGACTAATTTTAAAGTTGACTTTTTCATGTTGGTTTTCTGAATTGATTAACATGACAAATGTCGGCGCGAGATCATATGAAAAACATGATTTTTATCATTAAAAAAACAGTAATTGATCAGTAAATTAATAGGTTACGGCTATTTTTTAATGACCCTTAGGTGTCTTTTCACCTGCATGGATAGGCACACTTAACGTGTTTTCGGCTGGTGGAATAGGACACGAAAAGCGATGGGAATAGGCGCAATAGGGATTGTAGCTCAAGTTAAAGTCGATCCGGATCGTGTCTGTGGCAGGTTTACTCAGATCCAGGTATCTTCCGCCGCCATATGATTCGTTTCCGGAGGTTTGATCTCGGAAAGGTAAAAACAGATAATCTTTGTAGTCCTTCTGTTTTTTTAACTGGATATTCTGGTATACGGTCAGTTTTAATAGTTGTCCGTTGAGAGTGAATTCTACGTAGCCATATCGTCTGTAAAGCGGAGCACGTTCCGTTGTGGTGGGCATCTTAAAGCGTTTTCCTTTATCTTTTTTGAATTTCGCTGTTACAAGATAGGAAGTGTCGATCAGGAAGTAGTCCAGTCCCAGGAAATGTTCGATCTCTTCTTTCTGTAGAACGCCATTTTCCGGATCAGTCAGATGAACAATGTGTTTAACTCTTAGCTCCCGCACGGAATCTTCATAATTTTGACTGAAAGCCAGCAAGGAGGTCATCAAGACCAAGTGCGTGAGTATTAATTTCATCGGACACCAAATATGGAGCTTCCCACTCTGATCATGTTGCTGCCTTCTGCAATAGCAATCAAGTAATCGCCACTCATACCCATTGAAATGGTGTCAAAGGAAGGTTCATTTTCAAAGGCATCCGATCGGATAGCCTCGAAGATCGCCTTAAGGGCTCTGAATTCTGTGTGTATTTGAAGTGTGTCTTCGGTTAATGATGCCATACCCATAACACCTCTGATTCGTATGTTGTTAAACTCTTTAAATAGAGGGGAGGTGAGAATGGATCTTCCTTCTTCCTCAGTTAACCCAAATTTGGTTTCTTCCTGAGCAATGTGGAACTGCATGAGACAATCGATCCTTCTGCCATGTTTTTTTCCCTGTTTGTCAATTTCTTCCAGTAGACGCATGCTGTCAACTGAATGTATAAGATGCACGAACGGTGCAATGTAACGAACCTTATTGGTCTGCAAATGACCAATGAGATGCCATCGGATGTCTTTCGGTAAAAGGGGGGCTTTATCCATCATTTCCTGAACCCTGTTCTCACCAAAATCGCGTTGCCCGGCTTCATAGGCTTCCTTGATCATTTCCGCGGGTTTTGTTTTACTCACAGCGATCAATGTGACGTCCTCCGGAATGGCTGTTCTGATGCTTTTGATATTTTCTGAAATGCTCATTCGTTTATCGGATAGATGGTAAGTCCACTTCTTAGTTTAGGTTCGACCCATGTTGATTTTGGAGGCATAATCATCTGATTATCGGCAACTCGTTTCACTTGTTCCATAGTAGCCGGATAAAGGAAGAAGGCGGCTTCGTACTTTCCTTTCTTGACTCTTTCCTCCAAAGACTCCAAAGGTTCGATGCCACTGATGAATTCGATTCGTTCATCGGTTTTAAGATCACGTATGTTGAGGATCGGATCAAGAACTTGAGTAGTAAGTATCTCCGCATCCAGACACTTGACAGGATGATCTTCCATTATGACATCTTTTTTACAGATCAAGGAATACCAGCCATCTTTCAGGCAAAGTGTCATCTCATGTTCATGTTCCGGTTTGCGACCCTTTGTCAATTTAATGACTTCAAATGAGCTTTTTAATCTGGATACGAAGTCCTGTGGATTCAGTCCATTCAGGTCTTTTACAATCCTGTTGAATTCAAGAATCCTCATCAGGTCTTCATCGATAAAGAATGCCAGGAAATGATCTTCATTATGGAAGTAGGGTGCATTTCGTTCCCTGCGAATGTGCTTCAGTCTGGCAGATGAAGCTGAACGATGATGGCCATCAGCAATATATGTGGCTTGTAGCGGTTCAAACGCGATGATCACATCTTTGCTTTCGATCTGGTCAAGCACCCATAATTCATGTGTGATCCTGTCGGTGGTGGTGAACTCGTATTCAGGTCTCTTACTAGTGAAATTCTTTAAAAGATTGCTTATAGTTGGATCGTGTGGGTGAGATAATAACACCGGTTCAGCGTTATAACCGACAATATCCAGGTATTCAGTGAACATGGTTTCCCGCGATGTGAGTGTCGCTTCGTGTTTTTTAATAAGGTCGTTATCGTATTCTTCAACACTGGCTCCGGCAACAATTCCTGTAAATGAATGTCCTGCTTTGGTCTGACGATAAATGTAAATATGCGATTCCTTATCCTGTTTAAGGATACCTTCCTTGATGAACTCGGCGTATTTCTCTTTGACAAGTTTGAATCGCTCAGGTGAATTTGGCTTAGTCCGTTTTTCACTGTTGAATTCAGGGTTAATGATCCTCAGGAATGTATAAGGATTGTCTTCCAGCTTTGCTTTCAGGACATTCTTCTTATAGGAATAATAAGGTCTGGTCGCAACCAGGTGAACTTTGTCCCTAACCGGGCGCAGCGCTTTAAATGGAGAAATCCGGGTCATATCCCAAAAATAGAAAGAAGTTTAAAAGAGACATTTGTCTTCAAAAAAGATGGACAAAAAAAAGTCCGATGCGATAAGCAACGGACTAAATAATATTCAAGCAGTGAATCACACTTTTGCAAACTGTCCGATGATAAGGCTTGCGAGTTCTTCCCCGATCCTATCCTGAGCCTCGACCGTAGCCGCACCAATATGCGGTGTACACGCGATCTTTGGATGGTTAAGCAATTCTCTTCTCGGATTTGGTTCATTTTCGAATACGTCCAGCGCAACAGCAGCCACCTTACCATTATCCAACGCTTCGAGCAGGTCATCTTCGTTGATTACGCCTCCGCGGGCCGCATTTACAATTCTTACGCCTTTTTTCATGGCATTGAATTCATTCGCTGCGATCACGGCGCTACCATCAGCCTGCTTCGGAACATGAATTGAAATGTAGTCCATCTGTCCGATAGCCTCTGATAGGTTTTCAACCGGTTTGATAGAGATGCCTGCTTCTGCACCATTTCCCAGAGGAATGTTCACCAGAACGGGATCTGTTTTCTTATCGACAGCGATCACGTTCATGCCGCAACCCAGTGCATAAGAGGCAAGACTTTGTCCAATACGTCCAAAGCCTACAATGCCCAGTGTCTTTCCGCGAAGTTCAACGCCTTTTCCAAAATTCTTTTTCAGGACTGAAAAATCACCGGTTTCCATATTTTTAAAGGACTCATGCAAGAATCTCGAAATAGCGAACATGTGCCCCATGACAAGTTCAGCGACTGATTGTGAGGAGGAGGCAGGTGTGTTGATCACAGAGATCCCTTTCTCTCTCGCATAGGCAACATCGATGTTGTCCATTCCCACGCCGCCACGACCGATCAGTTTTAGACCGGGACATGCGTCGATTACCTCTTTACGCACTGTGGTCGCACTGCGCACCAGTATCATTTCGATTCCTTGTGTATTTACAGCCTGAGCCAGTTCATCCTGAGCTACTTTGTCGGTAATGACAGTAAAACCGGCGTTTTCAAGCAGCTCTTGTCCTTTTGCCGATATTCCGTCGTTTGCAAGAATTTTCATCTGTATTAATCTTGAATGTACTTTTAACCTTTGATTCGTGCGAATTCTTTCATCACGTCCACTAAAACCTGAACACTCTCCAGCGGCAAGGCATTGTATAGTGAAGCGCGGTAGCCTCCGACAGAACGGTGACCCGGTAGTCCAACAATTCCTGCACCTTTCCACATTTTATCGAATTCTTCACCCAGCTTTTCGTCATGCAGGAGAAAAGTAACGTTCATTTTTGATCTGTCGGAAGGGTAAACGGCACCTTTGAATAGAGGATTCGCATCGATCTCATCATATAAAAGTTTTGCTTTCGCATTGTTTCTTTGCTCCATAGCTTTCACACCTCCGTTGGCCAGCATATCCCTCAGGTTCAGCATAGCCACATAAACAGAGAATACTGGTGGGGTGTTCAACATGGATTCCTTCTCTACATGTTGTTTCAGGTCAAGGTAGGTTGGAAGGAACGGGGAACTGGATTTACCAAGTACTTCGTCCTTCACAATATACAATGTAGCGCCGGCTGGTCCAAGGTTCTTTTGAGCACCTGCATAGATCAGGTCAAAATCGGCGACATTGATCTCTTTTGAAAAGATATCGGAGGACATATCGCAAACCAATGGAAGATCCGTTTTCGGGAATTCGTGGAACTGAGTGCCATAAATTGTATTATTCGATGTGAAATGAATGTAATCCAAATCAGTCGGAACAGAATAATCCTTTGGAATGTAGGTAAATTGTTTGTCTTCGGATGAGGCAAATACATGTACGTCAACACCCACTTTTTTTGCTTCTTTTATTGCTCCGGAAGCCCAGGTTCCAGTATTAATGTAGCCGGCTTTCTTTTTGTCGCGCATCATGTTGAGCGCAGCTATCGTAAATCCAAGAGTTGCGCCTCCCTGCAAATACGCAACTGAATATCCTTCCGGAACATTTAATGCCTTCTTTACCAGGTCCATTGCTTCATCCATTACCGCGACAAAATCCTTGTGACGGTGAGAAACTTCCAGAATGGACAGTCCATTGAAATCAAGCACCGCATCTGCCGCTTGTTTAAAGACGTTTTGAGGAAGAATACAGGGCCCTGCGCCGAAATTGTGTTTCATCTCTATACTGTTTGTTTACGTTTGCAAATTTCCTTCTTTTACTTGGTTCGTGGAATGAATACTTTTAAAATTATTTCCACAGTTTTAGGTAAAAAAAAAGCTGTCACACGGACAGCTTTTAATTATTCTTCAGACTTTTTTGCAGTCTTTTTGGCGGGTGCTTTCTTTTCAGATGCAGCCTTCGGAGCGGCAGCCTTCTTAGTTGTTTTCTTTTCAGTAGCTTCTGCCTTGGCAGCTTTTGCTTTTGGTACCGATGCTACAACCGGTGTAGATTTTTTCTTGGGTCTTGTATTTCCGTAAGAACCCATGGACCTTTTTCCTTTTGCCGTTTTTTTATCTCCTCTTCCCATAATGGTTTATTTAAAATTTATTTTGCAGCTGAAAATCACTGACAAATATATTATTCTTTTTCAAATAGTCGTTTTCTGATCTGTTCTTCCAATGCATCTCCGCCGCGTAGGATTTTACGGCACCACTTGAGTTTGAGATCTGTCTGTTCATCTGCAGTGAGTCTCCAGTTCAATGAGGATGCTTGAATCCGTTCTCTCAAAACCTCCATAGTGATCGCGGCTGCTACGGAAACATTCAAACTTTCTGTAAAACCATACATGGGTATGTTTACATAGTCGTCAGCGAGTGCCATCAGTTCAGGAGAGATTCCTCTTCTTTCTGTTCCGAATAAAACGGCAATCGGTTGGTCTATATTGACGCTGTGGATGGTTTCCTTGTCTGTGTGTGGAGTTGTTGCAATGATTCGATAACCTTTTTCCTTTAAGGTACGAATGCATTCAATGTCAGGTGATTCTCCTTCGTTGAACTGGTGAATATCTACCCATCTACCGGCTCCTAATGCAATGTCTCTTTTCACCTCGTACCTGAAATTTTTCTCGATCACGTAAAGGTCCTGGATGCCGAAACAGTCGCATGTCCTGAGTATAGCAGAGGCATTGTGATCCTGATACACATTTTCCAATACTACCGTCATGTATTTTGTCCGGTCGGCTGCGATCCTGTCGAACATCTGCCTTTTGTTCTCGGTGATCAGGTCATACATTTCGTTAAGAACGAGGGATTCACTCATGTCCTGTTTATAACATGTAGGGTGATGAACAAACAAAAGGGACCCGAAGGTCCCCTTTGAATTTCTTTGCAGAAAGTGGATTAGTTCACTTTTCCAGAAAGCTCAGCTCCTGCCTTGAAACGTACAACGTTCTTAGCAGCGATCTTGATTTCTTTTCCAGACTGTGGGTTACGTCCTGTTCTTGCAGCTCTCTTTGAAACTGCGAAAGATCCGAAACCAACAAGTGAAATTCTATCACCCTTCTTCAATGCTGCCGCTGTAGCGTTAACAAATCCGTCAAGAGCCTTCTTTGCATCTGCCTTAGAAAGACCTGAATCAGCTGCGATCGCATCGATCAATTCTGCTTTGTTCATAGTTCTGGTTTTTTTAGTTGTTTGTAAAAAAATTATCGTAACAAATATATCTGAATATCCCCGCCACGCAAGACTTTGAGCCAAAAAATGGCCTAAAATGTTGAAAAATGAACTCTTTTGTTGATAAACCGAGCTAGAACGCCCGCCAATACTGCGCTTTTCGACCAATTAAATAAAATTATCGTCGAATGAATCAGGGTTGAATAATCCAGTCTGAAAGCCTGTTTCCAGCTAAAAATTCCTTGTGGTTCATCTTTCGTTTTCCTTCAGGTTGCAGTTCGCTGATCAGTATATACCTGTCTGAACATGGAAACAGGATGCCTTCCTTGTGCTCTATAAGTGTGAAAGGGTCGCTCACAGCAATGTCCGTTTTTACGGAACGGAAAAGTTTGAATGTTTTTCGGTCACCACCAGTTGAGATCAATTCAGTCCATGCTGCAGGGTAAGGGGATAAACCCCGGATGAAATTGTGGACTTCCGCAACATTAAGTTTCCAATCGATTCTGCAATCGTTTCGAAAGATCTTTGGCGCAGACTTTATGAGATTGTGCATCAGGTCTGACTGATCGATGCCTGTGGCTTCACCACTGAAGATCTTCCGGGCTGTCGAAATGGTTGTTTCGGCTCCCAGCAGCATCAATCTGTCATGGAGTTCACCGGCTGTTTCTTCCGGGCCTATGTTCAGACGGTTTTGTTCAATGATTTTACCTGTGTCGATGTCTTTTTCTATAAAGAAGGTAGTTACACCTGTTTCGGACTCTCCGTTCATGATCGCGCGATTGATCGGAGCTGCACCTCTGTATTGAGGAAGAATTGATGCGTGCAGGTTGATCGTTCCTTTGGGAGGCATGGACCAAACCACTTCGGGAAGCATCCGGAAAGCGACCACGACGAAAAGGTCGGCATTGAAGGCGCTCAGCTGTTCCAGAAAAACGGGGTCTTTCAAATTATCTGGTTGCAAGGTTGGTACCCCAAGTTCACGGGCACATTTCTTCACAGCACTTTCGTTCATCTGCTGTCCTCGTCCTGCAGGTTTGTCCGGAGCTGTGACTACACCTACCACATTCAGTCCGGTATGGAGCATTTGTTCTAATATGTGAACGGCGAACTCAGGGGTTCCCATAAAAATGATCCTGTTATATAGTCTTTCCATCAGATCTCTTTTTTCTTCCAGTTGAAAAAACGCAAATATAGAATAGAGCATATCCCCATTGCTCCGAAATAAATGTATTCATTGACCCAAATCCATTTAATATCAGGTGCGATTACTTTAACAAGGATATAGGTTGACACAAGGTAAATAACAGCACAAATGATCTCGATTGCGAAGGAAACCATTGTGTTTCCGCTTCCATTGATTGTCTGAAAGTACACACTGAATACGCCAAACATGAATATGGAAACGGAAATGAATCGAAGGATCTCGGCACTCTTTTGAACGTAGGTATCTTCCGGATTGATCATGCTCACCATGGTTTCCGGATAAAAGATGGCTCCGTGGAAGAAAATGAACAGAAATAGCAGCGTTAGAAACTGAATGCGACGCTGGATCTTTGGGATGGATTCCTGATCCCCCTTTCCCAGGTATTGAGAGATGTATGTTTTGGTAGTCCCGGCAAATCCCCAAATAGGGACGAATGCAAGGAAATAGATCGATCGGACATTTTGTGATACGGTCAGTTCGAATTTGCCCGTCTGTTCGAGCCATGTGAAGAAAAGTGTCCAGGTAGCCAGCGCAAGGAATCCCTGGAACATTAGCGGACTACCAACCCGAAACAATTCTTTCATAGACGGTAAGTTGAAGGAGAAATGACTGAAGAGATCGAATTTCTTTTTATCAGAAGAAAAGATAAGGAAGGTGCTCAGGAAAAGCATTCCGGAAAGATCAGCAAGGGTAGAGGCCCATGCAGCGCCTTCCAATCCCATCTCAGGAAATCCACCCTTACCAAAAATCATGAGGTAATCCAGGAGAACATTAGAGGATGCCGTAATGAGAGAGGAGATCAGTACAACCCAAGTCTTTCCTGTAGCAAGGAAAAAGGCCTGAATGGACAAAGAGATCATGGCAAAGAATAAGGCATAACTTCTGATGCCGATATATTTCGACTGAAGTACACTCAGATCAGGATATCTTGAATAGGAATGGAGCAGGTCGGGCATGATGAACTGAATGAATAGGAACAATAGTCCGGCGATCATGAAGTGAGTGAAGATGGATGTGCCGAAGATCCGGCCAATGGCGTCTGTGTTCTCTTGTCCGATGCGACGCGCGATCAGGATCTGTGCTCCGTCGCCCATTCCCGCAAGTGCCATATACATGGTGATATACAGAAGCCCTCCGTTTCCAACTGCATCGAAGGCTTCTGTACTGTATCTGCTGATAAAGGAGGAGTCAGTGATCAACACGATCGACTGAATGAAACTCGAGATCATCAGGGGAACAGCGACGGAAAGAATTGTTTTGTAACGGAAATCAAGCATTAGTCTACCTGAATGATGAGGCCTTTTAAGTATTCACCTTCCGGATGGAAAGCATTGATCGGGTGATCTGCAGGCTGATGCAATTGATCGAGGATCCTTACGTTCCTGCCCGATTCGATTGCGGCCGCAATGACCGTGTTATTGAACAGATACTTGTCAACTACCTGTGAACAAGAGAAGGTAAAGATGATCCCTCCCGGTTTAATCTGCCGGATAGCGTGCGCATTGAGTCGCTTATAGCCTTGAATGGCCTTGTGACGTTTGTCACGATGCTTTGCGAAGGCCGGAGGATCGAGGACGATTATGTCATAATCCTCTTTGAGGTCCTTCATGTATTCCATGGCATCTGCCACAATAGAGCCGTGTTTTTCCTGGAAACCGTTCAGTTCAACATTGATATTGGTAAGGTCGATCGCTTTTCTCGAACTGTCAAGTGAGTGAACTAAATGCGCTCCGTTACGCAGCGCTAAGAGGCTGAATCCACCGGAATAGCAAAATGTATTCAACACTTTCTTTCCTTGCGAATAGAGTCCTAGTTTCAGTCTGTTCTCCCTCTGATCGATGAAAAAGCCTGTCTTTTGTCCATTGATCCAGTCAATGTGAATATCCACACCATTCTCTCTGGCAGTGTGGGGAGTGCTGCATGTACCATGAAGATAGGCATCCTTTACTTCGGTTCGCTCCGGCAAGGTATCAGACGATTTGGAATAAATGGCTCTGAGATCTCCGCTGAAGGCATTTAAAAAAGCAGAGGCGATATGGTCGATCATAGCGTACATACCGATGCTGTGGCATTGTATGACAACTACTCCTTCATAGTAATCTGCTATAAGGCCCGGTAAAGAGTCTCCTTCGCCATGAACGAGACGGCAAATCGTGTTTTGATCAGAGATAAGGTTGAGGGACTTTCTTAAGTCTACCGCGCGCTTGATGGCTCGATCAAAGAAATGCTGATCCACTTCTTCATCCTGAAATGTAAGAACTCTGACAGCGATTGTAGCATGTTGAAAATGACCCCTTGCTAAAAATCGGTCTTTGTGATCGGTAACGGTAACTAATTCGCCATCTTTCAGTTCGGATGTATCTGAAGCGATCGCACCGGAGAAGATCCAGGGATGTCTTCTGAGGATCGAATCTGTCTTATGGCGATGTATCTGTACAGTTTTCAAATAAAAAAGGAATTGGAACGCAAAAATAGCTTTTTTCATGCGCACAGCAGGGTAGAACCGCTTTTCCCGTTATTAAGGTTCTTCAGTTCATATCTCCACATGTACATCTATATTATTGCCTCATTCATCGGATATCTTTGAAGTCAAATTCGTTGCTCATGAAATGCATCATACATGTTTATCTTCTGAATGACCTGTTTTCACAGGAATTTGCCGATTTAAAGCATAACGGAAAAGAAAGTGCTGACAATCGAAAGTATCTGTGGGAGGATGAGTTTCAGGTTGTGGGTGATGTGGATTCGATCGAAGAATTGAATGATGCCATTTACCCCTTGAAAGGGCAGTTTGATGACGGGACGATGTTCGATCATCAGATCAGCGACATGAAGCTCATTGCGGTTTCAACAAAGGAGAACCCGGTGCTTTTTGTAGGGGCGTCAGAATCGATCGTTGAACGGTTGGAGATCCTGAAAGGAAGAGAATGGAAAGTCAAGATCTATTTAAAGGATAATGAGCCCTACGCCAACCCGGTTCCGGGAATATATATTGCTTCAAAAGCATTTCCAGAGGAACTGATCCGATGATGCTGGAAGTTAAAAATATCAGTCTTTCTTATGGAGGTAGAAAGATTCTGCAGGATGTCAGTCTTGGATTGCAGGAGGGTAAGATTATTAGTATAGTTGGTAAAAGTGGTGCCGGAAAAACATCCTTACTGAAGGTGTTGTCAGGTGCGGTGGAGCCTGATAGTGGTGAGATTTATTTTGAAGGAAAAAAAGTTAAGGGTCCATTATCCAAGCTGATCCCTGGTCATGAAGAGATATGTCTGGTCAATCAGGATTTTAAACTTGATGAATTTCATACTGTTGAAGAAAATATCCGACTTCAGATCCTCGGCTTGCCAGAGGGGATAAGGGAACGGTTCATTGAGGAGCTTTTGGGGTTAATGGAATTGCATAATCTGCGACATCAGAAGGCAAAGGATCTTAGTGGTGGAGAGCAGCAACGGCTTGCTCTGGCAAGAGTTCTTGCAAGAGAGCCTAAAGTGATCTTGCTTGACGAACCTTTCTCACACCTTGATACCCGTTTGAGAAAAAAGCTAACGAATTATCTGATCGAGTTAAAGGATCTCAGGGGGACATCAATCGTGCTGGTCTCACACGATGGAAATGAGGTACTGGCTTTGTCGGATGTTATCTATTTCATGAAGAATGGAAAGCTTACACGCAAGGGATCGCCTCAAAAAGTGTATTATTCTCCTTCAACATTGGAAGATGCTAGGATGTTCGGCTCTATGAATTCGATTAGAATAGGTGAGATCAGGGTAATATTCAGGCCGGATGAGTATACGTTGGAGCCTTCCAATGACGGGATTAGAATCGATCTCAATCATCAATATTCTGTTTTTACCGGGCCGGTCTATGAAAACAATTTCATGACAGATTCGGGAGAAAACGTCGTGTTATACAGTTTTATACCTTTGGGCCATGTCAGACACTGTTGGATCAACCGCAAGGAAAAAATTAAGCATTAGGGAGAAGATCCAGGTTTTCCTGGATGCTTTTCCAGCATTCTTTCAGGTAAAAGGATTTCAGCAGGGCGCTGCCCTGGCTTATTATGCACTTTTCGCGATGGTGCCGCTGATTTACTTGTCCGTTTCCGTCTTTGGCCGGGTGATTGGAAAGGATATGATGATCTCTATTGTGTCTAGTGTGTTAAAGAATCAAGTTGGTATCAAGGATCCATACGGTATACTAGCCTTTTTAGAATCGTTGCATATTGATCAGGGTAATCCCATAATGGACGTAGTAGGTGTGATTACCTTTCTTGTTGCTTGCTCGGCATTACTCGTTTCTATGAAAACAGCGATTAATGCTTTCATGGGGATTCAGGTTAATCACATCAGTCCTAAACGAGCAATATTGGAAGAATTGATCTTCCGACTGGTTTCGATCCTGTTGATTGCGGGTTTTACACTGGTAATAATCGTTGTCTATTTTGCACAGCTTTTCTTTGTCTCTCTGGGAGACAGGTGGTTGGATGCACATCTTATTCACTGGGTCTTTTCGGGTTTTTCACGTCATGGACTTTCCATTCTCTCTAATTTGATCATTTTCACCTTCATTTTCAGGTATGTGCATGATGGTGTTGTGAAATGGAAGCTGGCCATTCGGGGAGCAATTGTCACTTCGGTTTTGCTGTATTTGAGTCAGCTATTGATCAAATATTATCTCGTGAATTTCTTTTTTGCCGCTGATGGGGGTATCGCCGGTTCTATCCTCGTGATCATGGTCTGGGTATTCTATTCATCCATTGTAATTTTTTTTGGTGCCAAGTATACAGCCGTTTATGCAGAAAGAGTGGGAGAGCCTATCATTTTTAAATGATTAAAATATTGTCATTTATTTGATTAATATTTAAGATTGTTTAGATTTGTGTAAAAGAAACAATTAAGCAGATCGGCAATAATCTCAAGCTTTTAAGGAAAAGGGTCCGGCGCTCTCAGGAAGAGGTGGCGCAGGATCTTGGTTTAACGCGCTCTACCTACAGTGGCTACGAGAATGGTGTTGCTCAGCCAAGTCTTGAGGTACTGGTCTCCTTCAGTGATTATTTCAAAGTTTCAATCGATGATCTGGTCCGGAAGGATTTTGAAACCTATTCTGATTCAGATTGGAACAGACTAGATCAAGGCTTGATGACTGATGTGAAAGGACAACGTCTTCGTGTCTTGACAACTGTAGTAAGTGAAGATAATGAGGAGTTGATCGAATTAGTTCCGCTCAAGGCGAGTGCAGGGTATGTTTCAGGGTATGCAGATCCGGATTATTTGAAAGTCCTTCCAACTTTCCACTTGCCATTCCTTTCAAAAAGTAAAAAGTACCGTTCCTTCCCGATCAAAGGTGACTCCATGCCTCCTGTGGTTGAAGGTTCATTTGTTGTGGGTGAGTTTGTACAGAATTGGATGACCATACGATCGGGAACACCTTGCATTGTGGTGACTAAGGATGAAGGAATTGTATTTAAAGTTGCGCATAATCTTTTGGAAACCAATCAGTCATTCCAGTTGTGTTCAACAAATACTTTTTACAAGCCCTACCTCGTCCATGCAAATGATATTCTGGAGATATGGAAATTTGTGAACTATATTTCGCCAGAGTTGCCCGAGGTCAGACCAGATGATAGTTCGCTTGCCAAGTCATTACAGGATCTTCAGAAGGACGTACATGAATTAAAAGAATCGCTTCGGAAATAAGGTTAGCGCGTGCTGAAGAGATTGTTTTTGTACCTGATCTTTTCTTCAAGAACCAGTTTCTTAAGATGAGGTTTAAGCAAGTCTTCGTTTATGTTCAAAGTACTGGATATCTGATCAATAGTTTTTGCTTCTTCAAGCAGAGAAAGAAGTGAATTGTCAATTGAGGGTTCTATCTCTTTAAACCTTATCCGCTGACAAGCGTCACACTTTCCGCAAAGCTCAGATTGTTGTCCGAAATAATTCAGCAGGATCTGACTTCTGCATGAATTACTGGTTAAGTATTGAACCGCGGCATCCAGCTTAATCTGAGCATGTTGCATACGTGTTTTATACACCTCAGGAGAAATCACCAGGTAATCATCAGGAAATCTTTCATGAAGCAAGGTTACAGACGGCAGATCAGTTTTCCATGTGATATCGATGATGCCAAACTTTTCCAGATCCTCGAGTTGGTGGACAAGTTCCTGTGAGGTGATCTTTAACCGTTTGCAAAATTCAGATTCATTTATTTCAAAATATTCTTCAAATATACCGGGATAACTTCTTGATAACAAAGTAGTAAGGCTTAGGTATTTGTCGTGCGAAATCTGAAAGTTATAGAGCTCTCGATTTCCTACGGCATATCGAATGCGTGTTGGGTTGAATACTCCTTCAGAGAACGAGAGATCACCATTCAGCTCTAAGAATTTCAAACTACTGAACGTGTGGATGAGCTCCAGTTTGAATACTTCGCAAAGTTTTCTCAGGTCAAAAAAGTAGGTTTCTCCATTTCCTGAACCGATGGCAATTCTGAGGAAATTACACAGCGCTCTATAGGTAAGTTTGATCATTTCAAGGGGTGGGAACTGCATATTGAATCGCTCTTCCAGTTCGCTCAGATCACGCTCCTCCCAGAAAACAACTGCTCTTGCGGGAGAACCGTCTCTTCCCGCTCGCCCGGCTTCCTGAAAATAGGCTTCTAGACTTGGTGGGAACTCCTGATGAAGCACATTTCTTACATTTGGCTTGTCGATACCCATTCCAAAGGCATTCGTCGCGACCATTACTTTTAGCCTGTCGGAAAGCCAGGAATTCAACATTTCTGAACGGCTTCCATTGTCCATTCCACCGTGATAAATTCCGGCAGAAATTCCATTTGCTATCAAAGTTCGGGCTACTTCTTTTACACTCTTTCTGGTCTGACAATAGACAATGCTACAGTCATTCTTTCGTTGTGCCAGATAGCTCAGGATAGATTCCGATTTGTTATTTACTTTATAGACCTCATAACTTAGATTTGGCCTTGAAAATGAAGCCTCATGGTGAATTGGATTCCTCAGTTCGAGTTGATTAATGATATCCTTGCGAACCCTGTCTGTTGCAGTAGCGGTGAGTGCAATGATCGGTGCTGTGTTGTTCAGTTCCCTCAGTGTTTTTATGTTGAGAAATGAAGGTCTGAAATCGTGACCCCATTCGGATACACAATGGGCTTCATCAACCACAATCAATCCAACATTCATCAACTTGAACCGCTCCCTGAAGATCTGAGTTGTAATTCGTTCCGGTGAAACATAAAGAAACTTTAATCCACCGAATCGCGCATTGTCAAGTGTGATATCGATCTCTCGGTAGCTCATTCCGCTCGTAATTGCTTTTGCCTTGATTCCTCTTTTTTCCAGGTTTTGCACCTGGTCCTGCATGAGTGCGATCAATGGAGAGATGACAATCGTTATTCCTTCCCGGGCAATGCCTGGAACCTGAAAGCAGATCGATTTTCCTCCACCTGTTGGCAATAAGGCTAATACATCGTGACCATTGATGACATCGTCCACGATGTCCTCCTGCATAGGTCTGAATGACTCAAAGCCCCAATAATTCCTCAGGATCTTCCTGCTTTTTTCCATTTTTTGAACTTAAACAAAAATAACAAATTAAAATTGGGACGTCCCTACGTTGGCGTTTGGAAGCTTAGGTATTCTCCGTATATTCGCATCTCAATACAATCCTATGTTACAAGACACCTTAAACATCAAGGTAACGCGAACCACTAAATCACACATTAACGATGTAGACTGGGATAATCTTCCGTTCGGAAAGATTTTTTCTGACCACATGCTGGTGATGGACTATAAGGATGGGGAGTGGCAGCAGCCTGAGATCGTACCTTTTGGTAATCTTAGTCTTCATCCGGCTACGTCGGCAATACATTATGGGCAGTCGATCTTTGAAGGACTTAAGGCGAATAAAGGAGAGAACGGTGAGATCCTGATCTTTCGTCCTGATATGAATGCTATTCGTTTCAGGGAGTCGTGTGAGCGCATGTGCATGCCGGTAATCCAGGAGGATATGTTTGTGGAACTGGTTCGTAAAACGGTTGAGGTTGATGCGGATTGGGTTCCGGCGAGGGAAGGGTATTCACTATATATCCGCCCGTTCATGTTTGCTACAGACGAATTCGTTGGGATCAGACCTTCAGAAACATATAAGTTCATTGTGTTTACGTGCCCGGTTGGATCTTACTACAGTGAGCCGGTAAATGTGAAGATTGAAGAATTCTATACCAGAGCGTCAGTTGGTGGAGTGGGACGAGCAAAGACTGCTGGAAATTATGGTGCGTCATTGTATCCTGCCAAACAAGGACAATTGAAAGGTTTTCATCAGCTTGTTTGGACTGATGGCAAGGAGCACAAATACATAGAGGAATCAGGTACTATGAACATTGTGTTCGTTATTGATGGTGTGATGATTACTCCATCAGAGGACGCTGATACTATTTTGAGAGGTGTTACTAAGCGCTCTGTGCTTGATATAGCAAAAAGCTGGGGAATACCGGTTGAGGAAAGGAAAGTTTCTGTCCAGGAGATTGTGGATGCGATTCGCGCAGGAAAACTTCAGGATGCTTTTGGTGCGGGTACCGCAGCAACGATAGCTCCGATTGCCAGGATAGGGTATCGCGACGAAGTTTTCACGCTTCCTCCACTGGAGGGCAGGGAGCTTTCGATCAGGATCAAAAAGCATTTGGATGACCTGAAAGCGGGTAAAACAGAAGATTCGCACGGTTGGTGTCTGAAAGTATGATAACATTAAAAAGTCCGCTTGAACGGACTTTTTTTATGGATTAGCTTTACAATCTGCATCTGGTTTTTAAAAGACATCATGAGATCCTTACTGCTTTTTTCGTTTCTGTTCTTCCTGATCTCTGGGTTTTCTCAGGATTCCACGAAAGTTTGGATAAGCTTGTTTGATAAGCGTTCAGGTGAGCCGGTTCCAAATGTTCAGCTCACAGGAGATCTTGGAGGAAAAACATTACTGAGAAAATCAGATCAGAAAGGACGAATCCTATTCTATACAAAGCAAGGTGCTG
>Ga0315904_10003500_pt1 | contig 23007 bp, 19 predicted proteins | sample LakEriMetagenome_6_FD_203529 | JGI IMG/M metagenome (GOLD analysis project Ga0315904, IMG submission 203529) | Freshwater fungal communities from buoy surface, Lake Erie, Ohio, United States - Buoy 12 MA120 | ecosystem: Environmental > Aquatic > Freshwater > Lake | place: USA: Lake Erie, Ohio... | reverse complement strand
ATTGTTCGAGCCCAAGATCCCTCAGGAGCGTTCGGGGATGCTCCGGTGACGATCGATGTGATCAATGTCAACGATGCTCCGACCAGCATTCAGTTGGCTGGCAGTCCCGTGCCGGAAAACACTTTCGGTGCCTTCGTTGGGCGACTGGCGGCGGTCGACCCGGATGTCAACGACACAATCTCGTGGGTGGTCCTGAATGATTCGATGAATCGCTTTGAGGTTCGCGGCAACGATCTCTATTTGACCGCCCAGTCGAAGTTGGACTTCGAAATGGAGCCTTCGATTTCGTTCACGATTCGCGCGCTTGATAACGGCACGCCGCGACTCTCGCTCGACAAAGCGATCACGATCGCAGTCGCGGATGTGAATGAGTTCGCGCCGAACCTCGGTCCGGTGTCGTTCAGTATTTCCGAGTCGGTTCCGGTAGGTAGTGAGGTGGGCAGGGTGGTCGCTACGGACGGCGATTCCACCAATACGGTTCGGTATCGATTCTTTGGTACTCCTCCCGAGGAGTTTCTTATCTCCGAGACGGGTATTCTCACCGTCAAGCCGGGGATGACTCTCGATTTCGAGACCAAGCCCATTCATCGGTTCTTTATCCAGGCGTTCGACGATGGAGTGCCCTCGCTGTCGACGTGGGTATCCGCGACGGTTTCTGTCACCAATTTCAATGAATTCGCACCCGACATCGTTACCGACACGCTGACGATCTCCGAAAACTATCCCCTCGGAGTGCCGGTGGCGCGTGTCGTAGCAACCGATCGGGATAATGAAGCCGTAAGGTTTTCTCTTCTGCCCTTGGAAACGCGATTCGCGATCAATCCATCGACGGGCGATTTGAGTTTGGCTCGGTCCGGGCTCCTGGACTTTGAGCGGAGTCGCAACGAGTTTCTCACTGTCATTGCAACGGATACGGGAACCCCGAGTCGCTCAATCCAGAAAACAGTGACGATTGCCGTCGCAAATGCCAATGAACCGCCGACTTCGGTTTCGGTGGAACGGAGTAGTGTGCCGGCAAATATCGCCGGGTTTGACCTAGGAAAAATCACGATCCAGGATCCGGACGGACCGACGACCTACGCGATCACTCCCCTCGACGAACGGTTGCAGGTCGTCGCGGGTAACCTGGTCTTCAAGAGCGGAAGATCCTTCGTCGAGTCGGATCCTCAGTTCGTCCTGGTTACACTCCTGCTCAACGATGTCGCAGGAGGGATTTCCTTCCAATCCGAGATCCAATTGGAACGCATCTCCAATCCAGCCCCGTGGCAAAACTCCTTCAACCCATTTGACGTCGATCGAGATGGAGGTGTCGGTCCCTTGGATGCGTTGGCTGTCGTCAACGCGATTAACTCGGGAATGGACAGTCGGCTCACCTTCCCTCGACCGAGCAACAGTCTTCCCGAGGGAGATATCGATGTTGACGGAGATGGACGGCTTACGCCACTCGACGCGCTCTCCCTCGTGAATGCCATCAACTCGGGAACAGGATCTAGTCTCCCGAAGGGAGGTGAAGGAGAGTCGGTTGCCGCTGCGGTGGACGGCTACTTCGCTTCGTATGACCTTGAATCGGACTCGCAGTTTTCTCGGTCCCGCCGTTTATCGCGATTGAGAAACAGTTAGCGAGGCGTTCAAAACGTTGCCCGGGGGCTTGCGTCTTGTCGTTCTCCAGCCATACTTAATCCATGAGACGATCCCTCGCGTGCACAACGTACCAATTTCCTTACTTTACCTTTGGCAATCCTGCCTGAGGCGAGGTGCGACGTTCGGCTACGCGATCGGAACAGAAAACACCAAGCCTCGAGGCCGTAATGACCCCGAGGCTTTTTTTGTAGCTTGGCACTGCACCCAACCAGGAGCGAACGAATCATCATGATCGTGGTTATGGAACCCAACGCCGCCGACGAAAAAATCGACAACGTAGCCCGACGCGTGTCGGAATTAGGACTCAAGGCCCACGTCATTCGCGGTACCGAACGAACCGTCATCGCTGCTGTCGGGGATGAGCGAAAGATCAAAGTCGAATCGTTCGAGCGATTTCCGGGCGTGTCGGAAGTGCTGCCGATTCTCGCGCCTTACAAGATGGCCTCCAAGGAATTGCGCAAAGATCCGACCCAAGTTAGGGTGCGGGATTTTCGCGCCGGCGCAGGGAATGTCGGCGTGATGGGGGGGCCTTGTTCGGTGGAAAACGAGGAGCAGATCGTTGCCTGCGCGCGGGCGGTCAAAGCCTCTGGCGGAACCGCGCTGCGAGGTGGGGCTTTCAAACCGCGAACCAGTCCCTATGCCTTCCAGGGGATGAAGGAAGATGGCCTGAAGTTGCTCGACCTGGCCCGCCAAGAAACCGGTCTGGCGGTCGTTACGGAAGTCATGACCGCGGAAGATGTCCCGCTCGTCGCGAAATACGCCGATATCCTGCAGATCGGTGCCCGCAACATGCAAAACTACCGATTGCTGGAGGCCGTGGGGCGATCGGGACGCGCGGTGTTGCTCAAGCGGGGTCCGAGCGCAACCATCGAGGAATGGCTTCTGGCCGCCGAATACATCCTCAACGAAGGCAATCCGGACGTCATGCTCTGCGAGCGGGGAATCCGGACCTTTGAAGCCCACACACGATTCACGCTCCCCTTGGCAACCGTCCCGTTCCTGCATCGCAAAACCCACTTGCCGGTCATCGTCGACCCGAGCCATGGTACCGGTCACTCGTATCTAGTGACCGATATGGCGGCTGCGAGTGTTGCGGCCAACGCTGATGGATTGATGGTTGAAATGCACCCAAATCCAGAAAAAGCGCTCAGCGATGGCTATCAATCGCTGGACTTTGCACAGTTCGATGAAATGATGGTGCGATGCCGGACGATCGCGACGGCAATCGGCAAAACATTCGGGTAGCCTTCTCCCGGTTCTCGTGCAACTACCGATTGAGGTTTCTCATTCCCTATGGACGACTCAGTCGCAGCGCGGCTTCCGCGCTCCTTGCCGATACTGCGCGTCCTGGAAAATGTCCATCCGTGCTCGTATCTCGCCGACCGAATGGCCAATATGCCGCTGATTCTGCCGGAGCGGCATGTCGCGTCGGAAGAGTTTGATCATCTGCTCGCCAACGGATTGCGACGTTCGGGGTACTTCACGTACTTTACCGCTTGCGATGGCTGCAACGCATGCGAACCGACGCGCGTTGAGGTCTCTCGGTTTCGGTGGAGCTATTCCTGGCGACGGATCCTCAAGCGGGGCGACCAGCTCCTGACGGTGCATTGCACCGAGCCAGAGTTCTCCGAAGAGAAGCTTCGGTTGTTCAATACGCATCGCAACCATCGGGAACTCGGTCTCGGAGACCGTGAATACGAATCCACCGACTACGAAGGGTTCCTGGTCGATACGTGTTGCGATTCCACGATCGAACTGCAATTTCGCAAAGACGACCAGTTGGTGGCAGTCTCGATCATCGATTGCGGGGCGCAATCGCTGTCGGCAGTCTATACCTATTTCGACCCTGCCTTCGAGAAGCTCTCCTTGGGTTCCTACGCTATCCTCAAACAAATCCAACTCGCGGAGAGCACGGGGCGGAAGTACGTGTATTTGGGTATGTACGTAGCAGAGAACCGGCATTTGAATTACAAAGCCCGATTCCTGCCACAAGAACGACTGGTCGAGGGCCAGTGGGTTCCGTGCGAATAGCAAGCCAGCGGAGCAAGGCCTGCGGAGTACCCTCGGGGGCCTGAGTCTAATTCTGCTGCATGTTCAGCATGCGATGGCGAAGGAAGGAGTCCAGAAAGCCTTGGATGTCCCCGCCGACCACCGCGTGAAAATTCCCCATTTGGTAGCCGGTCCTCGAATCCTTGACCCGTTGGTCTGGATGGAGAAAGTAGTTGCGGATTTGGGAGCCGAAACCGGTCACCGATTTGCTTTGGTATTTAGCGAGTTGCTCGGCTTCTCGCTTCTCTTCCTCGATGCGGGCCAAGCGAGCCCGGAGCATTTTCCAGGCATGATAACGGTTCTTGTGCTGGCTTCGCTCGTTCTGGCATTGAACGACGATCCCGGTGGGCATGTGGGTCAGTCGAATTGCCGACGAGGTTTTGTTCACATGCTGGCCGCCAGCGCCCGACGCTCGGAACACATCTTCGCGAACATCTTTTTCGGCGATTTCAATATTCACGGAGTCATCGATTTCTGGGGAGACGTCGACCGCTGCGAAGCTGGTCTGGCGCTTGCCTTCGGCGTTGTAAGGGCTGATCCGTACCAAGCGGTGGATCCCTTCTTCCCCCTTCAAGTACCCGTATGCGGAGTCTCCGCGCACCGCGATGGTGGCTTGTGTGATCCCTGCGGTCTCATCATCCGAGCGATCGAGCAATTCGACCGAGTAACCGTGCTGCTGAGCCCAAGCGATGTACATCCCGAGCAGCATTTCGGCCCAGTCGTTGGCATCGAGCCCACCTTCGCGGGCGTGCACTGACAAGATAGCGCCGCAATCGTCGTTGGGGCCATTGAGGAGGGCTTTGATCTCGAGTTGCTCGACAGACTGTTCCATTTTGGTCAGTTCGCTGTCGACCTCCGCGATAACCCCTTCGTCCCCTCCTGCCATCTGCCACAACTCGCTCAGATCGTCGCATGAGCTGATGACTTGCTTGAGCGGATCAACCACCCCGCGCAGGGTCTTCAGTTCCTGGACAACTACCTGGGCTTTTTCGGGTTGGTCCCAGAATGTCGGCTGGGACATTTGGTCCTCAAGTTCGGCGATTCGGGCTACTTTTTTGTCGTAGTCAAAGCCCCCCTCGCAACGGCAATAGCCGCTCGCGGAGACTCGCAATTCGCAACTCGCAGGACGGGGTGTTCATTGGTTTCCCAGGATTCCAAGAGGTCTATCGGACGAGGGCTATCGGACAATGCATCCAAGATGTTGCCCATCGTATCGCAAGCAGGCTCTCCGACCAAGGGCACCCGTGGTTCCGATGTTGCAGACAACCGATTGGCAGCGGCAGCCATGGGAGTGGAGGTTAGGGGCCCTTGACGGAGATAAAGAACGGTTCGCCGCTGAAGGTGTGTTTCATCACAAAATTGATAGAGACATGGACGGTGATCGGAACCAAGTGCCGCTCTACCGATGGGGCATCTGGGCTGGCTTTGAAGGTGATGTATCCTGCCGATTCGCCAGCGGTTAACAACGTTTTGCTGGCCCCGATGTCCACCGAGACTCCAGGGGGCAGCGGATTGCCGTAGGGTTGCTCCAAATGCTGCAGCATCGCGTCGAGCGTCACGTTCCCTTTGTAGTCCGGTGCACGCTCCACTTCGATATCGATCCGTTGCGATGCACCCGGTTTGAGTTCGATCTGATGGGCGCTCAATTTGATGTTTCGGATGTCCATCGGCTTGGCGACCGACACGGTGTGATGATCGACTGGGTAATGGCCGCGTCCACCGCCAGGCATGTAGACTTCCTGAAGAAACGACGCTCGCGACTGAACTGGAGTGGTCGCGCCATCGGTCCCCAGATGTTCGGCGGTGCCGAAAATGCGAATGTCTGCCATACCGTGCGGGGCGTCCGTCGCAGCGGTTAGCCAGATCGCTCCATCGGGTCGTGACGGGAGGATTCGACCGACTTCGGCTCGCACGCCGAGAGGCAAGCCTTCGACAGCGAGTTTGATCTCTCCCGCAAATCCATTCCTACGCTGCGCGCGGACATAGATGACACTTGCTCCACCAGTTGCTAACGGCGTTTTATCGGTATCGGCTTCCAACAAGAAATAAGGCTTTGCCTGAGTCACATGCAATGCATACGGAAAGTCTCTCCCGCCCCGTCCGTGCAGATCCCGGACTTCGACCGTATATGTTCCGTCAGCCGGCGCGGTCCAATTTTCGAGCAACGTATCGGATGAGAGAACCCGCTCAAAGATCGAATCGTCCGCTTCGGAGATCGCATTGCCATCTCCGTTCAAAATACGGAGTTTTGCGTCGAGCTTCGAACCGAGACGTCGTGCAAATACTTCAAACGTAAATCGCTGTTGAGCTTTGGCTTCAAAGCGATAACGATCGACTTGTTCCGGTTCGTCGATTCCACCGCACAGCATTGAGGGGATCGCGAATGACAACTGCGGCGAGTCCGCGGCAGGCGGGCCCTCGTTCGGTTCGATCACGATCGGATCCGAGGTCGAAACGACTTGCAGCGTGTTGAGCGGAACACCTGCAACGACCGGCGCGAATCGCTCGATGCGCGTTTGCTCCATAGCAGGCAATGCCACGGTCGCAACCGCATCGACCGGCACCCCCAACCCAACGATTCCGAGGGAAGCGTTCCCGCCCGATGCAATCGCCACTGGACGGGTCACGATCGCAAACGGACGGGCAGAACATTCGATCGCATAGGTCCAGTCTCCGTTCCCCTGATAACGCGCGTCTCGAACCTCAAGAATGTAGTCACCCGCATTGTCGATCGCCACGTGCAAGCAAGGATCACCGGCGAACGCATTGTCGCTCGAAGCGATCGTCGAACCGAGTGCCGACTTGAGCGTGATCATCGGATCGACCCGGATCTGCATGTCGTGCAATCGATTCTGCAGTCGCTGGCTCATCATATGAAAGGTCCATGCCCCGGGTTGCTCGATCTTGAGTCGATAAAGGTCGATGTCCTCTCCTTTTTCAATGGTTCCACATATCGTCGCGGGGAGCGTCGCGTTTTGAGCCTTGTCCAGCGTGTCGTTGTCCGGCACCTCATTGACAAGTATTTCACGGGCCACCACGAGTTGCCCGACCGTACTTACTCCATGCGGAGTCCAGACCCGAAAATCACGGATCCCTGGGAGCGCATCGGGCTCGCAGGTGATGCGGAGTTTGCATTTGGAGCTGGTGATGTCGTTCCGGTCTTTGTCCTCCGGTTTCTCCGTTTCCAGCGGTACGACTTCGCCGCGGACTCCCGTCCCGGAGATCATCACGCCATTGCCGCCTGCCAAATTGTAGCGGGCGTTGAGTTCGTGCTCCGTCGTCTGGCCAACCACCGCCGCTGTCGGCTTGAGGCTCATCAGCATCGGATACGAGTTGTTGGTTTGGGCGCCGGCCGGCTGACAGGCCCAACCAAACGCTACACAACCCAGTAAAAAATTAACAAGTAGGTGCGCCGAAGTTCTCATCGGATGAAGAGGAATTGCTTGGAGTTAATGAGCGCCCAGAGAAGGTCTTGGTAGCCTTCGGCGGGAGTGGGGCTGGCCGCGACGAAGGCTCGACTCTCGTTCAATTCCTCGGGGGTGGGGAGGCGAGACAGGGTGGCTAGGTAGAGTTCTTCGATGCATGCTTCCGGGGGCTTGCCTGCCGCGATCAACCCTGCGACGCGGCCTTGGCCGTCGGCGATTTTCGTCGAGACGATTTCTCCGTTGAGGGTGTGAAGGGCTTGGGCCAAGTTCTCGTCGGCGGGGCGTTCGCATTCGCAGACGCTCGAGCGTTTGGTCTTGCCAAAGGTGACCAAAAACGGGTTGGTGTTGATGGTGGCGGCGTCCGGGAGTTCGACGGCCCGCTTGCCCAAAGGCAGGTTGGGGTGTTTGGTGCGAACCATCGTTGCGTCGTCGATGCAATCGAGCAGCGGTTCGGCAGCGATCCGCTTGACTCGATAGTGGCTGTAAAACCGCTCGTCCTCGGCGTTCAGCGCATTGGGCTGGGAATCGAGTTGGTACAGCCGCGATCGCATGATCGTGCGCATCAACTGTCGGACATCGAAGCCGGATTCACGGAACTGGACGACCAGGTGGTCCATCAGTTCCGGGTTCGAGGGAGGGTTGGTCGACCGCAAATCGTCGATCGGCTCCACCAAACCGCGGCCGAGAAGGTACGCTACATACCGATTGACGATGTTGCGAGCAAAGGCTGCGTTGTCTTTGCGAGTCAGCCACTCTGCCAGCGCGATGCGGCGATCGCTGGCGTGGTCGGTCGGTTCTCCTTCGAGTGGCGTCGGCTTCATCACCGCGCCGGTTTTCGGATGGGCGACCTCGCCGCCGGAGTTCACCACCACGACCGTTTCTCCACCGAAGATTCCGAACTCCGCGCTGTTTTTGCTGGCGACCCGAGAAAAGAATGCGGCGAAGCCGTAGTAATCGGCTTGGCTCAAGCGTTCGTAGGGATGATGGTGGCACTTGGCGCATTGCAATCGTTTGCCGAGAAACAGTTGTGCGGTCGATTCGGCGAGATCGGACGGGTTGTTGGCGATCCGAAAATAGTTGGCAGGACCATTGGAGAAGATCGAGCCTTTGGCCGTGATCAATTCGCTGACGAACTGCCCCATCGGCTTGTTGGTTCGAAACGATTCCCGCATCCAATTGTGGAGAGCCCACATGCCGCTGTCGCCCAGTACCGCGCTGTTGTTGCGGATCAAATCGGACCACTTCAAACTCCAATAGGCGGCGAACTGGTCGTTGCAGGTGTCGAGCTTGGGGTCGCCCGTGAGTCCGAGAAGGCGATCGATCAACAGGTCCCGTTTGTGGGGGTCGTTAGAGGCGAGAAACACACGCGATTCTTCGGCCGTAGGCAGAGCGCCGATCGCATCCAAGTAGGCTCGGCGGAGGAACGTCGCATCGTCGCACAGTCCCGACGGGGTCAGGTTCAATTCCTGGAATTTCGCTTTGGCGATATCGTCCAGTGGCTGGAACGAAACCCATGCTTCGAGATTCACCGATTCCGCGAACGGTACCACGAAGGTAGCGATTTCGGCTTGGTTGGCGAAGCGTGCCATCACCGCCCCTTGGCCTTTGCCGACGGTCTGTGCCAAGCCGGAACTCGACACTTTGACGACCCCTTCGTCCATTGCGTCGAAGCGGGTCCAGGCGGTGACATCGCGTTGTTCGCCATCTTCATAGGTTGCCACCGTGCGCAATTGCTGGAATTGTCCGATGGTGGCAACCCGTTTGGCGGGATGGATGGCGAGGCTGGTTATCTTTTTCGGTGTCGGGCTGGGTTTCGGGGCACCCAGCGCGATCCAACGGGCAAGAACACGATAATCGTTGGAGTCGACGGCGAATCGGACACCGCCACCGTGCGAGACACTCCCGGTCGCTTTCTTGAGGATCAAGCTTTCCGCCGGGTTGCTCGTGTTGATCCGTCGCCCGCGTGCACCCACGGCCAAGCTTTGGTAATCGACGGGCGGATCGAAGGCCATGACCGAGAGGACCAAACCACCTTTGCCGTATTGACTCGCGTGGCATGAGCCTGCGTTGCACCCCGCTCGTGTGATCAACGGCAGCAGGTCGCGATGGAAGTCGATGGTCGGTTCCGCGGTCACTCCTTGCACATCGACGGCGATCTCCAGAACCTTGCCATCGACCGTAACAGAAACCTTTCCACTGCCGTTGTTGACGGCGGTCAAGCAACCGGAAGGCGAGACCTGCACAATCTCGGGAGTCAATGACTGAAAGGCTGCGCGGGCAGTGTGATCCACCGATCGTTCCGAATAGATCCCAGTGCTGTCGGCCTCGCGGACGAGAAGTTGCGACTGGGAAAAGTTACCGTGCAAGGTCACCTGCGATGGCTCGATCGTCAGTTCCCCTCCAAACGCAGCGCTCGCCATCATCGCCAGGATGAAGAACGCGATGAAGCGGAGTGGACTGCCGCAACGCCCCCTGCGTAGGAACCGATTCGTACTTTTCGTACTCGTACTCAGCGCCAGCGGTACTCGTACTCGGCGGATTTTTTCCGAGCACGAGCACGAGTACGAGCACGAGTACGAGCACGAGCACGAGTACGAGCACGAGTACGAGCACGAGCACGAGCACGAGCACGAGCACGAGCACGAGCACGAGCACGAGGAGGCATTGCGAGATGGGGCCACGGCAACAAGTCCTTGAGGAATCAAAGCCATTCGCGGACCGGTTCCCCTTCGATCAGACGGATCGGTCGACCGTCGCTGGCGGTGACGGTCAGGTCGAGAGGGAGGCCGAGTTTATGGTACATCGTAGCGACGATGTTTTCGGTGAAGTATTCGTTGGTCTTGGGTTGGCCACCGTCAGCATCGGTTTCACCGAGGATCAAACCGCCGGGAACTCCAGCGCCGGCCATGATAGCGAATCCGGAACTGGCCCAATGGTCCCGGCCGATGGCGGGATTGATTTTGGGGGTTCGGCCAAAGTCGGTCATCCAGACCACCAGAGTCGAGTCGAGTAAGCCTTGTTGTTCCAAATCGATCAGCAGGGCCGGTATGGCTTGATCGACTTGCGGCATGCGGTGTTGTTTCAGACCATTGAAGCAATCCTGGTGATGGTCCCAGCCGGGATCGCTGACGGTCACGAAGCGAACGCCGGATTGGATTAATCGGCGAGCGAGCAGCAAGCGTTGGCCGAAAGAGCTGCGGCCATAGTCGTTGCGGATCGCGGGGGATTCGCTCCCGATATCGAAGGCTTGTTTCGTTTCCGGAGCGGTGATCATCTTGAACGCCGTTTTGTAATGTTCATCAAGCGCGTCGAAGGCGGCGGGTTGCTGGTCTGCAGTGCGTTGCATGCGATCGATCTTAGCGAGGAGTTCGCGGCGGCGGTCGATGCGAGTCAATTCCATGTTCAAGGGGGGAGTGATGTCGCGGACCGAGAAGCGATCGACGTTGGCTTCGGCGTGAATCTCGAATGCCGCATGTTCCAAGCCCAGAACGCCGGGCAATCCCCCTTGGAACGTCCGATCGACGTGTGCGCCCAATTGAATGAAGGGTGGCAAGGCGGACTTGAAACCCAATTGATGTGAGACGACCGATCCGACGCATGGGTAGATCAGGGACGGATTGAAGTTGCGTCCTGACATGCACCAGTGGTCCGCGACTCCGTGCCCCGCGTTTTTCGGGTTCCAGCTGCGCATGAGCGAGAACCGATTGACCTCCTTCGCCATGCGCGGACACAGTTCCGTAAAGTGCACACCCGGAATGGCGGTTTCGATTACGCTCAGGGGACCGCGAACGCCGTCGGAAGCCAACGGTTTGGGGTCAAAGGTGTCGTGATGGCTGGTCCCCCCTAGGGTCCAAATAAAGATGCAATTGACGTTCGACCGCGCTAGACCACCGTTGGCATGGATTCGTGTTGCAGGAAGGAACGAGGGGATGGTTAGACCCGCTGCCGCAGCAACCGTCCCTTGAAGCCATTCGCGTCGTCCGAGCGAGCGCGAAGCAGATTCGCATTGCGATGGTGCCATCGATTCCTCCTAGGCCATTTTCCTTGGCCAAACATTCCGTGCCGGGACTCTCGGTTCATCGTCCTCTGGATGGGGCTTCGAATGGGAAGCAGACGCAACCAGAACGGTCGAGCGGCGGCATGCATCAACGGTGGGATGGTGGGTGGGAGAGGATCGTGGATCCTCAGAACGGTCTTTGAGTTTAACTCATAAGCTACGCAAATACAACATCGGCACGCAGGAGCTTCGAGTTTGCGATTTCCGGCTTCTTCGAGTCGGTTGGGGGAAGGGACTGACCAGGGCAGGTCAGAAGATAGGGACGGAAACGGATCCTTGCACATACGTTTCGGGTTGGGATGACCGTGCGGATCACGTTGAGTCGGCAGGGGGATTGGTTCTCGGCAGTGGGTTGCGGGCGAAGATCCACTCTTCGATGGGGCGACCGTGAACGATTTGCTCGTCGACGAAGCGTTCGATGCGGTCTTCGGTCATACCGGCGTACCAGAGTCCTTCGGGATAGACCACGAGGATGGGTCCACCTTTGCAGATTCGCAGGCAGTCGACTTTGGATCGATAGCATGCGTTAGGTCCGGTGGCGAGGGACAGTTTCCGTTCTTTGAGGAGGTTTTTCAGTTTGGTCCAGGCGGCGCGTCCTTGCTCAGCCGAGCAGCAGGTTTCGCCGATGCACAGGAGGACGTGGCGGGAGTATTCCCCGATCTTGAGATCTTGGGCGATGGTGGCCAGTTGTGAGCAATCCGTCATTTTTGGTCGCGGTAGTTGGGCCCTAATTGTCGTACTCTTCCCGGACGACTACACTCTCTTCGCTAACGATACCGTAGCGAAACCACAAGAAAAAACCAGCGTACATCGGGGTGCGAAAACGCTCCGAGGAGTTCATCCATGGCCGATCAATCGACCGCTTCGACGGTGGAAAACCAAACCGCCAAATTGACGATTGGGGAGAAATCCCTGTCGATGCCCATTCTGGTGGGTACCGAGAACGACCGGGCGATCGACATCTCGAAGCTGCTCAAGGATTTAGGGCACATCACGCTCGACGAAGGGTACGCCAACACAGGAGCGACCACCAGTTCGATTACCTACCTTGATGGCGATCGCGGCATTCTGCGGTACCGCGGTTATCCGATCGAGGACTTGGCCGAGCATTGCGATTTTATCGAGACATCGTACCTCCTGATCTACGGCGAACTTCCGAACCTCGAACAGCTCGAGGCATTCAAGGACTCGATTCGGCACCACACGATGTTGCATGAGGACATGAAGTCCTTCTACAACGGGTTCCCGAGGGATGCGCATCCGATGGCGATTCTGTCGAGCGTGGTCAGTGCGTTGTCGACGTTTTATCAGGACTCGCTCAACCCGCATGATCCCGAGCAAGTGGAAAAGTCGATTGTGCGTTTGATGGCCAAACTGCCGACGATCGCTGCGTACAGTTACAAAAAGGCGTTCGGTCAACCGTTTGTGTATCCCAACAACGCGCTCGATTACTGCGAGAATTTCCTGCATATGATGTTTACCGTTCCGACGGAGCCGTATGTCGCGGATCGGGATTTTGTGAAGGCTTTGAATCTTTTGCTGATCGTGCATGCCGACCACGAGCAGAATTGCAGTACTTCGACGGTCCGCATGGTGGGATCGTCAGACGCGAATCTCTTCGCCAGTATCTCGGCGGGAATCTGTGCCTTGTGGGGGCCGTTGCATGGCGGTGCGAACGAGGCGTGCGTCAACATGCTGCGACAGATCGCCGACGACGGCGGAAACGTCAAGAAGTACGTCGACATGTCCAAGGACAAGTCGAGCCATTTCCGGTTGATGGGCTTTGGGCATCGCGTGTACAAAAATTACGATCCCCGTGCCAAAATTATCAAGAAGGCATGCGATACGCTGCTGAAGAAGTTGAACCTCAAGGATCCTCTATTCGATGTGGCTCAGCAGCTTGAGGAAGTCGCCTTGAGGGATCCCTACTTCATCGAACGCAAACTATATCCGAACGTCGACTTTTATTCCGGTGTGATTTATCGAGCGATGGGGATCCCGGTTCAGATGTTCACCGTGCTCTTCGCGATGGGCCGTCTGCCGGGCTGGATCGCCCATTGGGTCGAAATGCAAAAGTCGCCCAGCACGCGGATCGGACGACCGCGGCAGGTGTACACCGGGCAACTCAAACGGGAAATCACACCGATCGAGAAAAGGTAAGCGCGAAAAGGTAGCCGCACGAGCGGCTGACGAGGGTCGGCGAGGGCCTAGCAGTATTTGGCTTCCCAACGCTTGCGTTCCTCGGCCAATTGTTCGTCGCTCCCGATCAGCCCAGACTTGCGTTTCGTATCAAAGGACGATTCGAATCCAACGAGTTCGTCGGCGAGTTGCTTGCGATTTTCCTCGAGAACGCGATCGATGAACAAGACCCCATCGAGATGGTCGATTTCATGTTGGATGATTCGGGCCAGGAATCCGTCGACATCCGCCCTGATTTCCACCCCATCGATTCCATAGGCATGAATGCGAAGGGATTTGTTTCGCTTTACCATGGCATTGATTCCCGGGAGTGATAGGCAGCCCTCTTCCGCTTCCGCAGAACCCGTAGCGCGTTGAATCACTGGGTTGATGAAAACCAACTCGGGACCGGTTTCTTTTTCGCCGCTCGGATTGGCGACGAACAGGCGGACGGGTAAATTCACCTGATTGGCCGCCAGGCCCACGCCGCGGTGTTCGTACATGATGTCGAACATCTCCCCCACCAATCGTTTGAGGTCAGCATCCACCCGCGCGATCGGTTTGGCCGGATAGCGTAGCGTCGGATGGGGATACGTAATCAATTGGAGCATCGGGATACCAGGAGTGTGGGATGAAACAGAGTGAACGCATGCCGCAAGCCATTCCGAGCATTGTTGCCCAGCGGCACCCGTTCGTAAACCTCGAACGATTCCGGTTCCTGGCGGTATGGCTCGTCGGTTGGGGTGCTTTGGCCGCGTTTTGTGGCGAAACGGGGAACGCCCAGCAGGACGGTGCCACCTCGGAACTTTACCGCCAGGCGATGGACAAGTTGGGGTCGGAGAGCCGCATTGCTTGGTTGGAATCAGGGAGCTTGAGTTTGGAGCGGTGGGAGCCTGGACGTTCGCTCGAGCTTCGCGGTGTCGTCGTGGAGTGGGAGCCGACTCGGCTGGTGATCATCCGTAAAGACGCTGCGGGGCCGAGCACCTTTCCTGGCGATCAAGTGATTGGTATTGATCCGGGCTGGAAGGACGAGTCCTTTGCCGAAGTGCATCGCCTGTTTGGAGAGCGACAATTTTCCGAGGTCATTCGGACTGGACAAGCGGCTTTGAAGGCACCATCGATTCCTCGCTGGCAGCAGCGGTTGCTCGTTGCCGAGATGGTTGAGTCGGCGTGCGCGTTGGGTCAATGGCAGGTCGCCGGCAAAATTTACAGCGTCCTCGCTCAAGATACCCCGCCGCAGTTGCTGGCGTCGGTGATCCCGCTTCCTTGGTCGGACGAGTTGCTCTCAGCGGGAAAATCGATGCGAGAGCCTGCGATGGGTTGGCTCCAAGCATCGGAGCCCGAGTTGCAGTTGCTGGGCGCGAGCTGGCTCATGGGAAGTGACCAGAACGGGTCCGCCATTGAAGTGCTGCTGCGTTTGGCCAAACACGAATCCACGATGATTTCCGGTTACGCCCAGGCTCAGGTTTGGCGCACGGTTGTTCCTTCCGAAATCGAGTCCATCCACTTGGGTAGGTGGGTTGGGCTCCGGGACAAGCTGCCGGTTGCCTTGCAGGCAGGGCCGACCATGCTGTTGGGACACAGGCTCGACCAATCGGGAGCTTGGGAACTTGCCGTTGCTGAGTGGCTCCGCATTGCGAGCTTGCACTCGGAGCGATACCATCTGAGAACGAAAGCGATCGAACGCGCGATCGCAACTTGTCGGGCGGCCGGCGCTGGAGACCAGGCCGATCGAATCGCCGCCCGGTATTCACGCGAGCCTGAGAAATCGTTGTTGGGAACCAAACGTTGATGCCTCAAGCCAGCCCGCCTCCTGTCAACAACGCAGCCGACGATACGTTCTTGGAGATCGTATTCAGTGGCGGACCTCTCGGGATCGGCATCATGATCGTGCTGATTCTGCTATCCCTCATCGCCGTATACTTGATCGTCGATCAGATGCTCGGGCTGAGGCGCAAGGATCTCGTCCCCAACGAGTTGATCGAAAACGTCCGTCAGTTGCTGGCCCAGGGCAAGCTCAAGGACGCGGATCAGGCGTGTCGGGATCGGCCATGCCCGCTCTCATTCGTTTTGGCGAGCGGTATCGCAGAAATTGAGTTCGGCTGGCCTGCGGTCGAAAAAGCCCTCGAGGATTCGCTATCGGAACAGGCAGCGAGACTTTATCGGAAACTGGAGTACCTTTCGTTGATTGGTAATCTGGCTCCCATGCTGGGGCTGCTCGGTACGGTTGCGGGGATGATCGTGGCATTTCGGCAGGTAGCATTGTCCCAAGGGACGGCGGGTGCGGGAGACCTGGCTTCCGGCATTTATTCGGCGCTGGTGACCACGGTGGCCGGGTTGATCATCGCCATCCCCGCTTTGGGTGCTTTTGCCATTTTTCGCAATAAAATCGATGAACTTGTCTCCGAGATGGCGTACTCGGCCCAGCATGTCTTTGGCCCCATCCGCAGGCGTTTGCCCGGCGCTTCGGCGCGGCCGAGCATCGTTCCCCCGCCGCGAGGTTAAATGATTCTGGGTTAGCGACGGGGCAGGTATTCGATTATCCTGGAGGCCAAAGTTTGGGGTACCGACACGATCATATCACCCTGCACGCGGACGATACCGACCTTTGAATTCAAAAGTTACCAGTTCCAGCACTCGTTCCGAATCGCCCAACAGTCCGTGGCGAGCCGCCCTGGCGACAGCTGCGGCGACCGATGTTGGAATGAGGCGCAGCGCGAATCAAGACAGCTACTGCATCACGCTTGCTGACGACCGCGAGAAGTGGGAACGCTCTGGGCATCTGTTGATCGTCGCCGACGGGATGGGAGCTCATGCAGCCGGCGAGTTGGCAAGCCGCTTGAGCGTCGATTTGATTCCGCATCACTACGCCAAACTCAATCGCGGGGATCCGGTGGGCGCCATCCATCAAGCGATGGAGGAGGCCAACTCGGAGATTTATCGGCGAGGACAGGCAAATCCCGAGTTTCGCGGCATGGGGACCACGACCAGCGCGTTGCTGTTGTTGCCCGCCGGTGCGATCCTCGCCCATGTCGGCGACAGCCGCATCTACCGCCTTCGAGGCCAAACGCTCGAACAGCTAACCTTCGATCACTCGCTCGTTTGGGAGATGCGGGCGTCGGGCGAAGTCGGCGAGGAGATGCTTCGAAATAACGCGGTCCCCAAAAATGTGATCACACGATCCTTGGGACCGAACCCGAACGTGCAAGTGGACTTGGAGGGGCCATTCCCTCTGCAGAATGGAGATCGTTTCCTTCTCTGCAGCGATGGGTTGAGCGGACAATTGACTGACGAAGAAATCGGCATCCTTCTGGGGTCGCTCGACCTCGACATGGCAGTACGCGCCATGATCGACTTGGCGAATTTGCGCGGTGGTCCAGACAACATCACGGTCGCCGTCGCTGAAATCCGAGGGGACGAACTGGTGACCAAATCCGTGCTACCCACCCCACCTCCCGAGGACCGACCATCCTACCCCATCGGTTTCGGGATTGCTGGCGTGGTATGCGCCCTGGCAGCCGTGGTTTTATTGATGGTCAAGCAAATTCCATTGGCTGCCGTCAGCGTTGCGGCCGCGTTCGTGGCCGGTATCTCTGGTTGGATCAAAATGATGAAGTTCGACTCGTCGGGCGACCGATCCGCCCGACTCGGTCGAGGTCCACATCGCAAAGCCCAGTGCAAACCTTCCGCGGATTTCGTCAAGCAAATCACCGGAGTGATCCAGGAATTGCAGGAATGGATGGTCGAAAGCGGCGTGCAAGTGGATCAACGCGAATTGGATGCGGCGATCGCGTTAGGCAAACGAGAGACCGCAGCGAGGAACTACAAACAAGCAATCCAATACTACTGCGAGGTCCTCACTGCGATGATGAGAAATGCTCGCGTCAAAGCCGACGACCGAGACGAAGAATCGATCGATTACTAGCGATCACAAAAGGCTGCGGATGTAATCCTTGAAACCGAGCATGTCATCCGGTGCATCGGGACCGATGATGATGGGGTTGTCTTCTGGGTTATTGTTCAACCCATGGCTTCCTCCGACCAGTCCTGCGTTGAGCGGTGTCACATCCATCCGATAGCGAAAACCAAGTTTCTTTTGCAAGACTCTCGCCATGGCACGCCATGACGATGTCATGAACAACTCGGCCGGATCGTAGCCAGGTTTGCGATGGATATCGACCGTCCGTGCGAAATCGGGGGCGTCGGCATCGTTGAACCAATAGTAGTAATCGAACCATGAGTCAGGTTCGGCCAACGCGATCCAATCGCCACTGCGCCGATGTTGAAGGTGAAGATCCTCTGGCGCGACAACCGATTGCACACCATCAAGCCGCAAGAGCAGGTCGCGTACGGCCTCGCGATCCTTTTCGTTCTGCACATAGACATGCGCTACTTGGTGATCGACGACGGCAAAGGCGCGGCTGTCCCCCGGGATCAACATCTCTCCGAATGGTCCTTTGCGGATGGATAGATAACCCTTTCTTCGCAGTTCTCGCTGGATCGAAACCGATCGCTTGACAGGAACGATGCCATATTCGGAAATCACGATCGGGATCGCTCCGATTCGCTGGGCAGCGTCGATGACTTTCCCCGCACAGGCATCGACCTCGCGAACACGGTCCATGCTGGGCTGCGAATACCGCTGGAAGTCGTAATCGAGGTGAGGGAGATAGATCATGGTCAGATCGGGGCGATTGCGCTCTATGACCAGTGCGCTGGCATCCGCGATCCATTGGGTTGCAGGCAGTCCAGCGCGCGGCCCCCAGAAGGAGAAGAAGGGAAAGGGGCCGAGTTGCGTTACCAACTCGCAATCGGTGGCATCGATGATGTCGAAGACTTTGGAACCATCACAGCCGTAGTGGGGTTTCGGAGTGCAACTCCATCGGACCGGCGCATGCTGGTTGAACCACCAAAACATTTTTGCGGTTTCGATCCCCTCGTAGAGTTTCGGGGCTTCGATCAAGTGGTTGGATTGCTGCCAGAATCGGATTTCCGCAGCCGATCGGTCGTACCACCCGTTGGCCACGATGCCGTGTTGCGCGGGGTAGGTTCCGGTCAAGAGCGTGGCTTGTACCGTGCATGTAACGGCTGGAACAGGGGGTTGCCAGACGCGATGGGGGCCGAGCTTTTGAATCCGCGGCGCGTGGGAGAGCAGCTTTGGAGTCAGCCCAACCACGTTGATAATGCAGACCTTGCTCACGTTCGGCGCTGCTAGAACTTGAGTCCAAACAATTCGCCGCCGCTACTGCCGGTACCTCCGCGAAGCGGGCCTTGGTACTTCCGGACGGAACTCTCGCGGCGCGACTCCTCCTCAGGAGCAGACTCGGATTGGGACCTTGCGGTTTCCGGCTTCGCTTGCGTGGCCTTGAGTGACAGGCCAATGCGCTGCGCGTTGCGGTCCACGGAGATGATCTTGACCTCGACCTCTTGCCCTTCCTGGAGGACCTGTCCAACGTTCTGCACCCTTCGATGGGCGAGTTCGGAGATGTGGACCAATCCTTCGATGCCGGTGGCGAGTTTGACAAAGGCGCCGAAGTTCGCGAGTCGCGAGACGGTACCACGCGTCGTGGATCCGGTTGGGAACCGGGCTTCGACATCGTTCCAGGGGTCGTCCTGCAAATCGCGGTAAGAGAGCGAGATCTTGCCGGTCTTGGGATCGAACTTTTCGATACGAACGGAGACCTTGTCCCCTTCCTTGACGACTTCGCTCGGATGCTTGACCTTATCCCATGAGAGCTGGCTGATGTGGATCAATCCATCGAGGCCGCCGATATCCACGAACACACCGAAGTCCATGACCTTGCGGACAATGCCTTCGTGCTTCTGCCCGATTTCGAGGGTAGCGAGCCGTTCCTGACGCTTTTGGGCCTTCTCGCGTTCCAGAACCGCACGATGGGAAAGGACGAGATTGCCGCGCCGAGGGTTGGCTTCCGTCACCACGCACAAGAGTTTCTGGCCGACATAATCAGCAGCCGATTCGATGCGAAACTCGGAGAGTTGACTGATCGGGATAAAGCCCCTGATATTGCCAACCTTGCATTCGACGCCGCCGTTGTTGGCGCTCTCGACTCGGGCTTCGACAACGGCACCTTCCTCGAGATCGTTCCAGTCGTTGGCGGCAACCGCTTCGCCAGGGATCGCCAATTCGTAGAGACCTTCATCCGCATTGAAGGATCGGATCACGACCTCCAGTGTTTGACCCTCCACAGGCATGTCGGTGAATTGCAACAGCGGAATCACACCTTCATTGGGACCGCCGAGGCTGGCAAACACATTCGCATTGTGAATCTTGATCACGCGAGCTTGGTAGCGAGCACCATTCTCGAGACGAAGATCCCCGCGAACCTTGCGGTCTCCGATCATCAGGGCATCGAGATCGGCGCCAGCCAAGACATCGTCGAGCTCTTCATCCTCGGAGGCATCGCGTCGCCGCGAACTCGGAACAGGCACCTTGGGAGCGGTCGGGGCCGCAGAGAGTCGAGCTTCGACCCGCGATTGGGTTTCGTCGTCCTTGGTTTTGACAACGGGTTGTACCGAGGCCGGTGCGGAGGCCAGCACCTCTGCGATTGTTTCCGGCGGGGGGCCCGCGACGTGATCCGCCGATTTTGGGGAACCCTCGTCGCCAGTGCTCCGTGGCGGCTTGGTCTCGTGCCTCCGACGTTTGTTGGGCCGACTCTCGGCTTGCCCCGTGCCTTGAGCCATGCGCAATTGACGAATCTGTTCCAGATTCAATGGGCCGCTGCCCGGCCGGGGCGACGTGGGCTTTTTGGTCGCGTCAGGAGACGATTCCGTCTGACTCGCCTCCGAGTCAGACTGGTCTTGAGGAGGCACGGGATCAACCATAGCGAAAAGAGGGTACAAGAAGGGAGATTGAGTTGAATATTGTCCTGAACACCGCGGTATCGCTAGTTTAGCACTGAAAGGTCAAAGTGCCACCCGATTCCCCGGCAGTCACTCGGTTTGCCCTTTTTCGTGGGATCCGCCAGATGCAGGCTTCAAAGTGCCCAAGGGAACGCTATCCTTTGAGGGTCGGTCGGCTGGGGGCCGACGAGGTTTTTATCTTTTTTTGTAGGGCAATTGGATGGATAACGCCTTGATTGCTTTCCCATTGGCAATTGAGTTTCTTGGGCAAAGCATCCAGAGTAGCGACTTGGTGATTGTTGCCTTGCTGGTCCTGCTCGAGGGGTTGTTGTCCATCGACAACGCGTTGGTCTTGGGAATGCTCGCAAAGCGACTCCCCAAGCAGATGCGGGCTCGCGCCCTTTCCTACGGCTTGATCGGCGCATTTTTCTTTCGCTTTCTTGCCATTCTCACGTCTGCTTATTTGTTGCAATGGACGTTCGTCAAGTTCCTGGGAGGAGCTTACCTAGCATACATCGCTGTGAAACACTTATTCTTCGACCAATACGAAGGCCACGAGGAAAAGGTGGTGTTGGACGAGGAAGGGCAGCCGAGCCTGGTCGACGCCGAGACCGGCCAGAAACTGGATATCGATCGCGAAAACATCGAGATCGAGCAGCGTGTCCCGATCGCGGCGAGTCTCGTCACGGAAAATCAGGAAGAGGAAGGCTCGCTTCAGAAATTGGTGCCGAGCGAAGAAGCCGTTTGCGATGTTTCATCGCGGAATCGTGCCTTGTTCTGGCGCACTGTAGTCGTGATCGAATTGACCGATATTGCTTTTGCGGTCGATTCGATCCTGGCTGCTTTAGCGCTGGCGGGATCGAGGGAAGAAAAACTCTGGGTGGTGATCACGGGGGGGATTCTCGGTGTCGTGCTGATGCGATTCGCAGCGGCGATCTTCGTTCGGTTGCTCGAGAAATATCCTCGCTTTGAAACCTCGGCGTACCTGCTGGTGTTTGTGATCGGGCTCAAGCTGCTTCTCGATTGGGCCTTCAACAGCGATTGGAGTTTTGGCAACGCCCAATGGTTGGGGGATTGGGCCCCGTTTTGGCAGCAACTCGAACAGGCTCGGCTGGATTGGGTTCATGCGTACGAGAAGTGGCTCGACAATTCGTGGTTCCTAGGTCGGGCCAAAGAAGTTCATGTCGAAGGGATCAAGCACATTCCGCATCTGCTCAATTTTCACGATTTGCGCAGGCCGGAATGCTCAGGTTTTTGGTTGGTGATGCTGTCTTGCTTCTTCTATGGATTCATGCCTCGCAAATCGGCGAGTCCAACGGCTGCGCAAACATGAAAGATGTCGCTGTTATCCTGGCTGCGGCCGGACAGAGTTCGCGGTTCCGAGACCCGCACTTCAAAAAAGTCTTTATCACGGTCAACAGCAAGCCTGTCTGGCAGTACAGTGCCCAAGTAGCCGCCGAACACCCACGGGTCGCGCAAATCATCCTGACGATTGCTCAGGAAGACAAAGAGATGGTCCAGGAAAAATTTACTGGCAATCTGACAATGCTCGGTGTGGAGATCGTCATCGGCGGCAAGGAGCGACATCACAGCGTTCGCAACGCGCTCGAGCGGCTGCGCTCCGACGTCAAACTGGTGGCTATCCACGACGCAGCCCGCCCTTGTCTCACCAAGATGCTCTTGAATCAAGTGATCGAAGCGGCCGACAAGCACGGAGCCGCCATCCTCGCCTCGCCAATCCGAAGCACGGTCAAGCGAGCCAACGCCCAATTGCAAGTGGCCGAGACCGTCTCGCGCGAGGGACTGTGGCAAGCCCAAACGCCGCAAGTGTTCCGTGTGGATTGGATCCAAAAAGCGTACGCGAACGCCAAAGGCAATCCGACCGACGACTCGCAAGTAGCCGAAATGGCCGGCTATCCAGTTGCCATCGTCGAAGCGCCGGAATCCAACATGAAGATCACCACCAAGGAAGATCTTCGAACGGTGGAAGCCCTTCTCAAAACCCCCCAGCGATCCTCCGGCAATCCATTTTTCTGAGTCCCTAGCTACCATCGCCAGATGGTGGTCTGCCTACCAAATCCGAGCCGATCCACTTCCTAATTTAGCTTTCCCGCAAATTGCCATAGCCCGTAATGTGAATGACGGCGCTCCAAGCATTTCTCAAACGCCATTTGTGCCAGGCACGAATGCGTTCCGGTCGGTCAGTTTCGCACGCCCCGAAGATTCCTCGACCAGTCGGCAGATCAAATCCAGCGTTTTGAATTCCGGATCCACAACCCCTAAGCATGAGGGGTGAGCTAGGAAATCGAATGTCGCCCCGGCAATCAGAATGTCGGCCCGTCGGGCCTCGATGCATGAAACCGCCGGGCCTGGAACGCCGGAACGGTTCGGCCTGGATGCACGGAACGGTTCGGCCTGGATGGATCATTCGCTCGGTGTCAGAAGTCCGACCGAAATTACTTCGGCGCAGCGGTTTGTTTACGCCAATCATTCACTTCCGACTCCTCTGTTTCGAACTGAGTAAATCTCGCTCCCCGATTTCTTTTTTTGTCTAACGATTTTTTTGCCCCGCATTTTTTGCCCGCCCGGTATTCCGGAATCCAAGTAAACTCAATTCGCGCCAGTTCTCGTCAGCCACTTATCTTGAACTCTTGCCGCCATAAAACCACGCGGTATCGATCACGGCCACGCGCAAGTCGATGACATCTTGCATGCGCCAGTCGGGCAGGTACTCGCAGGTCCAGTAGTTGACGATCGCCTTGCCATCGCGTGTGAACCGACAACCCGGATTGGAGA
>Ga0315904_10003498_pt1 | contig 23015 bp, 29 predicted proteins | sample LakEriMetagenome_6_FD_203529 | JGI IMG/M metagenome (GOLD analysis project Ga0315904, IMG submission 203529) | Freshwater fungal communities from buoy surface, Lake Erie, Ohio, United States - Buoy 12 MA120 | ecosystem: Environmental > Aquatic > Freshwater > Lake | place: USA: Lake Erie, Ohio... | reverse complement strand
ACCATGCGGCTAAGATGCAAGCCAAGCGTGGCGAATCGCATCACAGGGCATTTGAGCGGCTTTGCCCAATGCCGCCCATGCCCGATGCATCAGATCTGGTCACGTTTAAATGAATTGACAATCTAACGACAAGGATCTGGCGCGGCGGGCGCTGGACTCCGAATAAACCAAACAGGCAACTCCCCGCCGTTGCCAGCATCCACTTGTTATGCCATCTTTTGATGTTGAATTTGAAGTATTTTGCGGAACCTGCGGTGCAGGTCTCTGCAATCAATCCGACACGCGGAAATCTCGCACACGCGGCGAGAATCAAGTGACCGTGGAAGTCTGCGAGAAATGCGTTGAAGCGGAAACTCAGCCGCTCAAAGACAGAATCTACGAACTGGAACAACTGCTGGAGGAGGCGCGTGAACTCATTCCGGCATAACAGAAAAGAGTAGATTAACGCCGTTGAAAGACTCCGCTGATAACGGAAAACTTGCATGAAAAACAACCTAAAACAGCCTCGAAATCCCCTACCAAGCCGTGCTTATCATGCCACGGATTTATCACTTGGTAGCGGGTTTCGGGGTTTTTTATTACCTAAATGAAACAATCAAGAACAAGGGTTTCAGAAGAAGATATTCATAAAATAATACATATGTATCACTCTGGATATACATTTAGAGACATTGGTAAGAATTTGAATAGACAGCACAGCACTATCACAAAACTATTAAGAAATAAAGGTATATTAAGTAATGATAAAGTGAATAAATTTAGTAGGATCAGTGATTTAAAAAGGAAGGAAATGGCAAGAAAAATATCTTGTTCAAAATTAAATAAAAACCCAATTAGAAAAAACGCGGAAACATGCATAGTTTGCCTATCTAAGATAGGGCTAGGCAAGCGAGTAGTTAGTAGGCTAATGGGTGTTAATATAGCAATGGCTTCTAATGTTTTTGTTAAATATAAATGTAATAATCACAATAGGAATTTTGTTAATTTTAAAAAGAACACAGAGAAATCATTAAAAGCAAAAATAAATAGCAAAATAGCAAGAGCGCATAAGAATAGGATTCGTGATTTTTTTAGGAGTAAAGGTTTAAAGAAAAACATCTCAGGGCGTTTGATTTTGGGGTGTGATATGGACTTTTTTAGGCATCATATAGAATCACAATTTACTACAAAAATGAATTGGCAAAACTACGGAAAATACTGGCATCTAGACCACATTATTCCCTGTGCAAAATTTGATTTAAGTAATCAAACTGAGATACTTAAATGCTTTAATTATAATAATTATAGACCTTTGAATGCTGTAATAAATATGAGAGATAAAGATAGAAAGGGTATTCATCAGCAAGAACTTTTAATGATATGAATAATTTTAAATTAAACCCACCTAATGAATATGGCATAAACATCTGGATACTAGCCAGCGCAGGACGGTGCAAAGTAGCTGGAATATCCGAAGCTGAGTGCGAGCGGATGATCTACGCTTACCAAGGTCAGACCAGGCGACCTATTAAGCGCTCAGAAGTCACTAGAGCGATTCAGAAGGCGTATAGTAGCACGTTCACACCAACTAACTACGTTAAGCCAGATAAGGTATCATGGCAGCCAAACCAGACTAGGCGTAGCACATATAAGCCACAAGGTAAGAAATACGATGCTTACCAACTATGGGAGGAATCACCTTGGATACCAGATGATGGATTAACTCAAACAATCGTTTTAAAGTCGCTATTTCCAGATTCGTCTAGGTTAATATGCGTAGGTAAATCCGCTTTTGCCTTCCATACGGCTAGGCTAAATCAGTTCAAAGACTTAACCCAATGCCAGTTCATAGTTCCATGTTACATGACCAAGAAAACAGGCATGACGCAAGACGGCAAAGAGTCGATGCATTGCTTGGATAATTGCGATGAGCGGCTTTATTGCGTAGTCGATCTAGACGAGCCTAAGTCAGCCGATCACCCATCTATCATAAAGCAATTAAAACGAGTGTTTGATTTAGTTATGGTATTAAGCAGCGGCGGAAAGTCGCTCCACGCATGGTTTAATGTCCCATCTGATGAGGAAAAGGACTTCTGGGATGTAGCAGTTCCAATGGGTGCGGATGCGGCTTTAATGCGTAACCGCTCGAGCTTCGTGCGGATACCAGGCGGAACTAGGGAGAACGGAAATAAGCAGAGCGTGCTTTATTTCGATGAATCAAAATGCGTAAAAAATAACAAAGAAACAATAAGTAATGAAGAAATTCACAGAGAGCAATAAATGGGAGGATTCATGGTTTAGGAAGCTAAAGCCTCATGAAAAAATACTATGGGTATGGTTGCTAGACAAGTGCGACCATGCTGGGATAATTGAGCCAGATATGGAGCTGGCTACCTTTCATATAGGCTATCAATACTCTAATGATAACCTAGATGTATTTAGCGATAGACTAGTTAAAATAGATTCAAACAAGTGTTTTATTCCTAAGTATATACCGTTCCAATATGGTTCGTTATCGAAAGAGTGTAAGGCTCATAATCCAGTTTTTGCTAGTTTAGAGAAACATAACATAGATGCAACTAACTTGCAATATAAAGGGTATCCAAAGGGTATTGATACCCTCCAATATAAGGATAAGGATAAAGACAAGGACAATACAAAGAACAAATCAAAAGGAACTGAACAAGAATTTGTAGAGTTTGCTAAAGAACTTGGATTAACATCTAATGACGGAGTTTATCTTTTTGCTCACTTTGAGGAATCCGACTGGAAACGAGGTAAAGACCCAGTTAAGGACTGGAAGGCAGCAATGAGAAAATGGAAGGCGGCTGGCTGGCTACCTAGCCAAAAGAACTGCATTACCACTAAATCACCTAGACCTATTAACGAACCACTAAAATACCAACAAAATGGAAACAAACAAAGAGGATATGGCGCAAATGATTGATCTACCATACGCTCCAGACGCAGAAGCCGCTTTCCTAGTATCTGCTATCGAATCACCTAGGCGTATCGGCAAGGTAATACTTGAGCAAGGCATTACGAGCGATCTATTCCACGACCAAGGACATGAGCAATTAATGGCTTTAATCCTACACAGGCTACGAGAAGCCAAGCCTATTGACCCTAGTTCACTTAGAGAGGATATACGAAAGCAGAAGCCTAAATTTCTAAGCCTAGCTAAACTAACTAAGATTCTGAACCAAGAATACGATGAGGACGCTCACGAAGGCTATATCTCAGCGATGCGCCATACCAAGGCTAAGAGGCTAATTCTAGAGGCTACGGATGGATTAGATGATATGTCAGGTCACGATGCTGTCAGCGCGATGAAAAGGGCATCAGAAGCCGCACAGATGACCTTGCACGGATCAACGGACATATATGACGCTAAAAGAGCGGTAACGGAGTTCCTAGCGGCTATGAAGTCACGATTTGAGGATGAGTCAGCTAGCGGCGCACCTACTGGTATTGAGCAGATCGACCAGCATACGGGCGGGATGCGAGCGGGAGAGCTATGGGTTATCGGAGCTAAGACCAGCGGCGGTAAATCCGTCCTTATGTTACAGATGGCAGCTAAAGCCGTTAAGGATGGTAAAAAGGTTTTAGTTTTCAGTCTTGAGATGGGAGTTGATGAGGTTGTGGCACGAATGGTATCAAATATGGGTAAGATTGAGATGGATCATATTATGACTCCTAAGAGCCTAAATAAAGGCGACCAGATGAAAATAACCACGCAAGCTACGATACTTAAAGATAGCAGTTTATCCATTTGCGATACGGCAGGACTAAGTATGGATCAGATAACTGGTCACGCACTAAGGCAAAAGGAGACATTAGGGCTGGATTTGGTTATTATCGACTACCTCCAGATGGTTTCCGCCAGGCACGTTAAAGGACAGAACCGAGAGCAGGAAGTAGCAGGTATCTCGAGAGCTTGTAAGCAGCTCGCCAAAAAGCTAAAATGTCCAGTTATTACCGCTACCCAGCTAAACGAGCAAGGTCAGTCTCGAGAGTCACGGGCAATCGAGCATGACGCCGATAACGTCCTTTTAATCCAAGACGCAGATAGCGGGGTAAATGTCACCTTCTGGAAGTGCCGTAATGGAGAGCGCGGTAAATCATTTGAGGCTAGGCTAAACGGCAGATTTCAGCGATTTGATTTTAACCCAAGATATTAAATAAAAGATTTCTGAAAAAAGAGCTTGCGTTAATCAACCTAACTGATTCAATCCAAACCGACTCGATGAAAACCATCACACTACTAACAACTCTAACCGCACTAGCATTAGCCGCAATAGGCACAATTCACGCATTAACAAACAATACAAACCAAGACCATGAGTAATAACAATAAGCTAATCACAATCAGTATCGACCTAATGAAAATCCCCAAAGATCGAATCATTGAGGGTAAAAACGGCGGTAAATACATGAACTTTGACGTGACAATTAAGGACGAGCCAGACCAATATGGGCAGGATTGTTCAGTTGCAATCAGACAGTCTAAAGAGGAACGCGAAGCAAAGACTCCAAAACAATTCTGCGGCAACGGTAAGAAGCTATTTGGATGGGACGCACCTAAACCAGCCGCACCTGCTAAAGATGATATCGACAACGAACTAGGATGGTAAGATGAGACACCAACTAAACACCTACCGATCAAACGAGCGAGAGTTAGCCGAAACCGCAACGCATCGGCTCAATACCGAACCATATACCCTTATGCGTAACGAATCCAAGCGACCTAAATACGAGCTAGAATATGACCATTCGGCTAATCTATTCGTTATCTGGGCTACTTACTACCCGATGGATTCGATGCAGTTTGAGCGGAAACAGATTAGGAATAAACGTCAACTAACAATAATATGAGTCACAAAGGAAGTTGGAATAGAATTAGGGATTATCAGGCTTGGAATAACTCGCCGCTATGGGATAAGAAACCAACCAGGATAATCGACATAATCAAGGAATACCCAGCCGAGACATTAGCTTATGAGCAAGGATTCGATATCGAGCAGTATGACCTACCTCTCGAAACCCATTTTAAATCTATTATCGAAATACCAATCGATCACGGATCTAAGAAGATGGGGCTATTACACGCTCATTTAAACGATTCGGGTAGCGATACAAAGCCACGGGTTTTCCTAGTTACGAATCACCAAGGACTAACGACTAAGCTAGCTGTCTGGATGGATGAGATAGAATAAACCACGACCTAACAGATTACAGGCTTGACAAGGTAGTTATACTTAGAAATATAAGAGGTATATTTAATGGCTTCTAATAACTCTAAACGCGGTGCTTATAAACGCAGGATTGATACACCTCAATCCGAGCGGGATAAATACGATACGCTACATAACAGAGAGATTACAGCTAAAGCCGATCAGTTCTTAAAGGCTAGGATAACAGGACAGATAGAGATTAAACAGGTAGAGACTAGGCAGATTAAGTATTGGCATAGTAAGCAACAGGCGGATATACCTAGCCTAAAGACATTGCTCATAGATCATACTGTTAAGACTGCTAAACCTATCTTAGATAGGCTTAAAGGTATTGATACCCCACCTATGGTTGAGCTAGAATAAAACAATAACTTACCAACTTAGACATGAATCTAACAGTATCTAACAAAACCAACACGCTACAAGCCTTATTCTATAAGGGATATATAACATTAGCACATGGGACACCCCATCCAAACAGATTTCTAACACTTTATTACGCTTGTCGGACTCAGTCCCCCGTGCTTTCTTTATGCAACTAATTTGCGTTAGTGTAACCGTAACATGACCTAAAATGAAGCCAGTTAATCCCAATTACCCCAAGCAACCGACTCCAGATGACGGGCTAGTTACCGTGACCCATCTCGCCCAATTATTCGGTTTGAACAAAAAAACCATCCATGAATGGCGTAAAACGGGCAGGGATGTGCCAGATAAGATTGATGGCAAGGAAGATTTAGAGGCTTGGAGGGCATGGTTTGCATCTAATCCAGACGCAGGATTCAACCATTTAAAGCCGCGAGCCGACAAGGAAACGCTCCAATGCCAGAAAATCGAGGTTGAGGTAGCCATTAAAAAGCTAGAACTAGCACAACGGGCTGGTGAATTGATTAGTATTGGAGACGCTAAAGAGGCTGTAACGAGGATAGTTAGTGCAGCTCGTGCTGAGTTTCTTAAAATGACATCCGACTTGCCGCCGTTGATTGCAGGATTACCAGAACCGAAGATACACGGGGTAATTAGAGAAACGGTTATCGATATTCTTCAGAAACTAAGTGAGGGAATGGATGAGATTTATGCTCAAAAACAACTTGCCACGGTCGAAGAAACTGAGTAAATCTAGACCATGAAATTGAACGTGATCGACGAGCTACCTAATTGCACGGGCTGGCTAGCATCTGAAAAGCTGGACGGAGTTCGGGCTATTTGGACGGGTGAGTGCTTTATTACTCGCCAAGGTAAGATGTTAAAACCACCTACATGGTTCACAGCTAAAATGCCATCTGTTAGATTAGACGGCGAAATCTACATGGGACGCGGCAGGTTTAACGAGCTGCAACGGGCTATGCAGATTAAGGGCGGAGACTGGTCAGGTATCGAGTATCATGTATTTGACTTAGCCGAGCTTAGAACTCCGATTGAAGCTAGATTACAGAAGCTCAAATCTATCAAGCTACCCTCGCACGTTAAACTAGTTAGCCATGTAGTTCTTTCATCTAACAGGGAATTAGATGAAATGGAAAAAGCTATTGTAGATGGCGGTGGCGAGGGCGTAGTTATCCGCGCCGCTGGATCATCTTACAAGGGTGTATTCGATTACAATATGGTTAAGGTTAAGCGACTATTTCCAGACTTGGAACGCTGGCAAGGATGAACGAACGAGCGATATCTGAGCTAATAACTGGAGCTAGGCAGGGGTTTAGACCGCCTACGGATCTAAAGCCGTGGGAATGGGCTGCGTTAAACGTCAAGATTTCAAACAGCGAAAGGTCGACTAGATTTGACCCAGAGCAAACGCCGTGGTGGAAAGCACCTTTAGAATGTGCTGGAGACTTTGATACTAGGCAGGTAGTTATCGTAGCCCCAACTGGATCTGGTAAATCAACTATGGCAGAGGCTTTGATACCTTATGTAGTTTCGGAGAATCCTGGTGCTTTTCTCTACGCATCGCAAACGAACGAATCAGCTAAGTTCTGGGGCGAGACTAGGCTTAAACCAGCTTTAATGTCATCGCAACACGTTAAAGACCTATTCCCTAAAGACCGACACGCTAGCCGCAAGTTGGAAATTATCTTTCCGCATATGCCTTTGATTCTAGGAGGGGCTAACTTAGCTAACTTCCAAGAGAAGTCGGTTAGATGGCTTTACGGGGATGAGGTATGGGAATGGCAAGATGAGTTAATCCGCGAGTTCTTAGCTAGGCATCACAACCGCTGGAACAGGAAGGTTTATCTCGTATCTCAGGGCGGCTATGCTGATTCGGCATTTGATGTTGAATGGCAGAAATCCGATATGGCTTTCTTTAGCTGGAAATGCGATTGCGGAGAACAGCAACCGTTTGAATTTGAGGGTATTAAATTCGATGTAGTTACAACTACGGAGGGACAGGTAGATGTAGAGGCTAGTTCTAGAACGTGTCGAATGAAATGCCGAGCTTGTGATTTGGAGTATCCCGATGAGGTGCAAACTAGGCGTAAACTAACCGATTCAAATATGACTAATGGTGGTAATGGCTATATTACGACCAACCCCGCCCATCACGAATCAGTTAGGGGTTTTCGGGTCGATTCGTTAGCGGTTTGGTGGATTCCTTGGCGGGAAGAGGTTAAAGAGTTCTTAGAGGCTACAAAACTAGCCAAGCGTGGCGTTACAGACAGGCTTAGACAATGGACGCAGAAAAGACGTGCTAAGTTCTGGGGTGAGGATATGGCGGATGCTGAGATCATCGTAGAACGCGGTGGATTTACCAAGTTGGAATACGAGGGCGGAGTTAAGATCGAGAACGAGATACACCGATTCGCTACTATTGACGCTGGAGGAGACCATTACTGGATGCTTATTACGGCATGGGCTAAAGGCGGATTCTGTAAGGTCTTATGGGAGGGCTATATTCCTAGTGATAGCGGCAGGGAGGAAAGGATTTTAGAGATATGCGATAGATACAAAGTTAAACGCTCGTTAACATTCATCGATATTGGATTTGAACAGGATAGGATTTTAGACCTTTGCGTTATGCATGGATGGACGGGCATAAAAGGCGAGGGTAATAAAAACTTCTTTCTACATACCAACGCACAAGGCAAAACAGTTGAGAAACTTTTCTCTAAAATTAAAAGGGCTAGTTCCAAGTCGGGCGGCATAGCTAAGTTTATGTTCTTGGCATCAAATCCAGTTAAAGACGTTTTAGCTAGGATGATGAAAAGCGGTAACCAGATTGAATTTCCAGATGACTTGTCCAAGCCATTTGAAAACCATATGAGATGTGAGCGGCGGATAGTTGAGAAGAATCCAGAAACTGGGGAGGAGAAATCAAGGTGGATTAGACCTGGCGGTAAACCCAACCATTTATTTGACTGCCTAGTTTACGCGGTAGCAGCGGCATTAGCGTTTGAAGTAACTGAAACCGATCTCTAACAGTTAGGATTGACATTGCCATCAATAGAACGCAATGATATGCCATGAGCTTGGCGGCAAACGGAAATGCAATTTATTTAGCGATTAAGGATGATCCGCGAGCAGTCGCGAAGATACGTCAAGAAGCTAAAACGCTAGCATTGGCTATTGCAACTGATCAGAACGCATCGGCTCAAGTTACATCTGCTACGGTTAACGGGCAGACCTTTAATACAAAACATAGCATGACTCAGGGTCAGCGATTGCAGCTTTTAAGATGGGTTATTAACTGCGTTGATAACTGCACGACTTTAAGTTCGACACAGATATCCACATTCTAAGCTATGATACTTGACCAATACGGACAACCTTGGAAGGTCGCTCATGCGGCTGAATACAACCCTAGACGCGGTTCTCAATTCGCAGTTAGAAACGATGATATCGAGCGGCTTATCCCATCTAGTGACCGTAAGGCATTGGCTAGTTTATCCAATCGGTTATTTATCAATATGGGAGTTCCTAGGGCGTGTATTTTGCAGAAAGCGGATTACTCGGTCGGCGAGGCATGGTTACCTAGTTATATCGGACAGGATAAAGAAAAGGGCGATAAAGTAGCAAAGTTCATGCATGATATTTGGTTACCACAAGCGGATATCCGTGGGGGTATTTTCGATTGGTGGAAAATGTTGGAACTAACCAGCGTAGAAATTGACCGCGCTGGAGACGTATTCTGGCTAATGGTTAAGGGCGATGATAATTTCCCTAGAATCCAAATGATTCCTTCGCATCGTTGTTATTCTGGTAGCGACACAGTAGTCAAAGAAGGTAAATATCGGGGTTATCGCATTTGTGATGGTGTTATTTATTATTCATCTGGCAGACCAGCAGCTTATCAGTTTAACGTAGGTAAGGACGGCAAAGAGGATATGGTAACAATTCCTGCAACGGATGTAATTCATATATTTGACCCCACGCATTGCGACCAAGGACGAGGTTACCCAGCATTTACCCATGCTTTAGAATCTCTGAAAATGTCGTTGCTATCCTTAGAGGATGAGCGAGTAAGACAGCAGATTATTTCAAGACTGCATTTAACCGTATTCAATCAGAACGGTTCACCAGACCTAGATGACCCTCGCACATCACTACTAGAAAAAACGGCTGGCAATACAGGATTTACCCAACAATCATTCCCTGGCGGCGTTTATTATATGTCATCGGAGGGTAACGAGAAGATCGAGCAGATCAAACATGATAACCCTGGCGAAATCTGGGAGTCATTCCAAGATCGAATTGCTCGTGATGCAATTATACCAGTTTGGTCTTATTCCGTTTGGAAATCAACAGGACAAGGCACATCGGAGCGGGGCGAGATTGTTAAATGCCGCCGTTTCGTAACCAAACGCCAAGGTCAACTATGGTATGCGGCTAGAAGAGCTTTAACGTGGGCTTATTCAGTATTTGCCGAACAAGGACGAGTTCCGAAACTATCCGCTCCGACTCTTTGGGATTTCTCAAAACCGCCTAGATTATCGGTAGATGATGGTAGAGAATCCAAGATGGAACTAGAAGAGTTACGCACGGGATCACGCAACCTAGACGAGGTTTTAGAGGCTCGCGGATTACGCCAAGATGATTTCTACATGAAACGGGCTTGGTCGGTAGCGGAGCGTAAAGCAATCGCAGCAAAAGTAGCTCAAGAAGCATCGACTAAATACGGTATGGAGATTGAAATTGAAGATCGAGAGATGTTCATGATGACTCCTAACGAAATGGGCGATCAATCAGAATCAAACAAAAACCCAAAAGAAGAATTAGATGATGAAAACGATTCAAGTAGAAAATAAGCAAGGCAAGGTTAAACTAAATGAAGTTGTAACCCGTGAATCCATTGGTCGAATGATTGATGAGATTAGCAAACTATTCGGAGCTAAGGCAGTCGCGGATGGTGCGGATTTTGGCGAAATCATGAACGTAGCGGAAAACGCCGTTGATGTTTTAGATATCGAAATCAACTCCCCAGGCGGTAGCGTTTTTGATGGCTATACAGTTTATCAAGAAATCAAAAGCCTGCAAGATCGTGGTGTTGTCATCAACGCAACTATTACTGGCATGGCTGCATCGATGGCTAGCGTCATCTGTATGGCGTGTAACAAAGTATCAATAGTTCCACATGGTCGCATGATGATCCATGACGCATCCAGCGGTTTCTCTGGCAATGCCGACCAGATGCGGAAACAAGCTGACCTTCTAGATTCGATCAGTTCAGATATCGCTAATATCTATTCCTCACGCACTAAAAAGCCAGTTGAGGATATTCGAGCTATGATGAAAAAAGAAACTTGGATGGACGCTAAAACAACCGTAGATAATGGATTTGCTGATGAAATTGCAGAGAAAAAACTAAACGTATCTAACAACCTAACAGCCGAGCTTGACATTGTAGACGAAAAAGGGAATAAATCACCCATGAGCATTTTAACAAAGCTGTTCCCTAATAACGATCAAGTAGCGAATCTCGAAAACGCAATTCAAGAAAACGATTCTCTTCGTGCTGAGATTGCAGACCTTCAAGCTAAACTTGAAACCGCAAAAGAAGCAGATCAGACCCTTATCGAGAACACCGTCAAAATTGAAAACTTGACCGCTGAACTAGCAACCGCACAATCCGAACTGGAAACAGTTAAGGCTGAGTTGGAAGAAACCAAGGCAGCAGTAGTTGTTGAGGCAGAATCCGCCAGCGATAAAGCAATCGAAATGCTAGCTGGTATCGGTCAATCAGACCCGCTTCCAATCGAAAACGGCGGCGAGCAAAGATCTATCTTGGAGCAATTTGAATCCCTCAAAGGTTCTGAGGCAACCGCATTTTATAAAGCTAACAGAAAAGCTATTCTTTCTGAACAATCAAAACGTAAATAATCTCCTAACAAAATAATACCATGTCCACAATCGCAACTAATGACAAAATTTTCGTTCAAGAGGCTCTCAATGCCTTTACCGCTGGTCTCGCACCGCTGAACGCATTTACCCGTTCTTATTCAAGTGAAGCTCGCCGTAAAGGTGATGTTATCGCTATCCCTCGTGCCGATGCACTTAGCACGACCACATTCGCTTACGCCAACAACAGCGGTTATCCTTACGAAACCGAAGGCGGAACGCTTAACACCATCAGCCTTAACCTCGACCAACACCAGATCGTAGGTGTCGATATTACTGATATCCAATTCGCCAGCAAAGGTGCTTCTGAGATTTCCGTATTCGCTCGCCAACAAGGACGTGCTTTGGCTCGTAAGTGTATCGAAAACATCTTCTCGTTGGTTTCTATCGCTAACTTTGGTGCAGCCGCTGCAACTGCAGTTTCCATCGCTGATACTGGTCTTACCCAACTTCGCAATGCTCGTAAAACTATGGTTGATCGCAAAGTAAATGGCGAAAACCTTAGCCTTATCGCATCTAGCGAATTGTTCGCTTCACTTCTCGGTGATAGCAATATCTCACAAGCCTTCCAATACGGCGGCAATGAAGCCATCCGTGAAGGTCGCATCCCTCGCCTTCTTGGTATGGATGTCTATGAGACAAACGCTCTCGCACTTGGTGGAACTCTTTCTCTCATTGGTTTCCTTGCACATCCTGACGCAATCGCAGTCGCCATTCGCCAGCTGTTGCCACAAGACAACTCGCAATACCTTGCAGTTGATACCGTGGTTGATGACGAAACTGGTCTCGGTTTCACCTATCGCCGACACTTCAACCCAGGTAAAGGTCGCCATTACGCATCCTTTGAGTGCTTGTTTGGATTTACCCAAGCTCTCACTCTCGGACTCGGAATCCTCCGCAAAGCTGACTAATTCTCTAGTGTTCGTAGTTCATAAAAGCACCGCTCAGAAATGGGCGGTGTTTTTTTATTTGACAAAATCGGTTAGAATTACTAATTCTAATAGCGAGATATGAAATTAAGTTTAACCTGTATAACAGGGAATTGCGAAAAGGATATCGTTAGATTCCTAGATGCCTTCCAGCCGTATGTGGATGAGATTGTTATGGTTCGTGCCATTGGCGATCAAGATCCAGATAAGACTATTGAAATAGCTAAATCCAGAGGTTGTATTACGTCTGAGTATTTTAATGTTAAAAAAGAATGGAATCATGTAGATGATTTCTCAGCGGCACGGAATGTGGCTTTAAGCCTAGCAACAGGCGATTGGTCTATGTGGGCTGATATGGATGATATCTGCGATGGGGCGGATAAGATTAAAGAGCTACTGGTTAAAGTTCCAGACGATATCTGGATGGTATCATGTCCCTATGTGGTTAGTGAACAAGGCGTGGTTTCTAACTTTAGGGAGCGGTTCTGGCGGAATAGCGGCAAGTTTAAATGGATTAACCCTATTCACGAAAACCTAATATGTATTGATCGTATGCCTAACCCAGCGGCGACAACTACCCAGTTTAAGGTTATCCACAAGCCAGAAGATCACAAAGGATGCACCCAAGATAGAAACCTGCGTATTTTGGAAACAGTCCCAGAGAAAGAAAGGTCAGTCGGGCATAAGTTTTACTACGCTCAAGAATTAATTAGGCGTGATGATCCTAGGTCTATTGATGCGGTTAAATCCTTTTTATCTGACAAAGAAAGCAATACTCCAGAACGGTTTGAAATGCTAATGACCTTGGCGGCTAAATCGGATGACTACGGAGCTAAGGCTAATTTCTATTTACAGGCATTTACAGAAGATCCAGGCAGGGCAGAACCGCTTTACGAGTTAGCCGCATTGTCCTTGGCTTGTGATAATACTAAAAACGCCCTAGCCTACGCCGAAAAGATGATGGCTTGCAAATATCCAGATGACCCGTGTTGGAATCATCGTAAGATGTTTTACGAGTTCTGGCGTGATGATCTCTACTGGCAATGTCTGAGGGCATATGGTGATGTTTATTTGGCTGATATTTTACGCCGTAATGCTGCTATTAAAACTGGTAAGCCTATTATATCCTTAATCCATGCGACTAGGGGCAGAGCGGCTCAAGCGGTCAAAGCTAGGCAGAACTGGATCAGAACAGCTAACCATCCAGAGAGAATCGAGCATATATTTGTAGCTGATTTGGATGATGAGGAATCCGTAATTTTGTCGCGGTTTCCATCAGCTTTTATGGCTGAATCAAATGGTTGCGTAGGTGCTTGGAACTATGGGGCATCACTTACAGAAGGAGAAGTCTTAGTGCAACTTAGTGACGATTGGAAGCCCTTTAAAGGATGGGATGACGCTATTCTTGATGCTATTGGTGATACATCTAAACCATCGGTATTAGCTATCTCTGATGGGCATAGAACGGATGATTTGCTATGTATGGCGATTATGACCCGACAACGGTATAAAGACCAAGGCTTTATGTTCCATCCTGAGTTCTTCTCGATGTATTCTGATAATTGGTTTTCAGAATGTGCTTTCCGAGATGGCGTAGTTATTGATGCTCGTGATTCAATTAAATTTGAACACGAACACCCAGTATTCGGCAAGGCTGAGATGGATAATACTTACGCTAGAAGCAATGCAAACGAGCATTACGAGAGGGGGGCAAAGGCATTGGAACGTCTACGGGCTGGGATTAAAACTAGTTCGGATATTGTCGGATGGTGTGATTATAAGCACTTTTACCGATCTATTGCCAAAGTAATACCAGACGGCGGTAAGTTCGTAGAGGTAGGTAGCTGGATGGGACAGTCGATTATATGCTTAGCTCAAGAATTGCAAAATCTAGGTAAAAACGTGCAACTGTATTGCGTTGATACTTGGAAGGGTGAGCAAAATCAACCCACGCATTTACAGGTAGTAGATGAACACGGCGGTTCAATACTTTGGAAATTCAAGCAAAATATCGAAGCCGCTGGTGTATCAGAAATGATAAAGATTATCGAATCCGATAGTGCCGAGGCTGCATCTTTATTTGAAGATAATAGTATTGATGGTTGCTATATCGATGCAGCGCACGATTACGAATCAGCTAAAAAGGATATTAACGCTTGGTATAGCAAAGTTAAGCCTAACGGAATTTGGGCGGGTCACGATTACCCTTGGCACGAAGTAGAGCAAGCTATCCACGAACATTCAGACAAGCATAAATACAAAGTAGCTGGAATCGGTCGGGTATGGATTAAAGAACCAGAAGCAAAACCATGAATCATAGAACAACGCACGGCAGTAAAGGCGATATGCCAAGGAAAGTAGATACAGCTACATACGGTAGCAATTTTGACGATATATTTAGAAAAAAAGATGAAACCAAAACTAAGCATACTAATAGCGACAATACCAGGACGAGAAGAGCAATCAAAGGCACTAAGCGAAAAACTAGCTAATCAAATTGGAAATCTACCAGTTGAATATCTAATTTTAAGCGATAACCGCAAACGCTCAATCGGGGCTAAACGTCAAGCCTTATGGGATATAGCCGAGGGCGAATATGCTGCGATGGTCGATGATGACGATGATATTTCTGATAATTATATCGAGGAATTACTTAAAGCTACTGAAACGGGTGCGGAGGTTATCACCTTTGAACAACGGGCTATTTATAATGGCTTGGAATCCAAGGTTGTCTTTAAGCTGGGACAGGGCGATCATGCCTTTATTCCGAATGGTATTACCTTGAGAGATGCGTGGCACGTTTGTGCATGGCGGCTAGATAGGGTTAAAGATTGCCAGTTTCTTTACTGCAATTACGGCGAGGACAAGGCATGGTCTTTACAGGCACGGCAACAGGCTAGGACTAGCTTTCATATCCCGATGGTCTTACATACCTATAGGCACGATGCGGAAACCACAGCAGCACCAGAACCTAATGGGGTTTGATTTTCGTTAGATTTAAAGCTATGGCTTATCTATGTCTATTCTAACAGATTTCGCGACCAATGCAGCTACATCGGCTTTTGCTATTATCGGGGCTGAAACGCTAACCATTGGAGCTAATTCGGTTAGTTGTATATTTAACGAGGCTAACGACAGTAACGAGTTTGATGGGGCTGGATATGAGAAAACCAAGACTCTAACGGCTGTATTGAAAACCACTAGCCTACCCGCTGGAACGCTACTAGAGAAAAAAGTTACTGCCCGTGGTATCAACTACCGTATTAAAGGAATTGAAAAAGGCGGAACATTTACGACTTTAAGGCTAGAAACCGATACGAAAGGATGAGCCGAGTAACTGCTACTATTGATAAAGCTAAACTAGAGAGGTCTATTAAAAGATACGCCGCTAAAGTAGGCGAGAGCAATGCCCAAGCGGTTATTCGTTGGTCGGTTCAGACTTGTTTGGAAGTAGCTAAATATAACCAGCCATTCAATGGTAAAGCTTCAGTTCACCGTAACACTATCAGAAAAGATATAAATAACTGCGTAGTTTCTATAAAAGGCAGAACTCCTAGGGGTCAATCAGCATTAAGAACTACTCAAGAAATAATAGATTGGGTGGATTTAAACCGAATAAAGAGAGGGCGGAGAGTCCCGAAACTTCCAATCCAACAACGTAAAAAGGCAACCGAATCAATGGTTAATAAGGTTGTAAGGATTAAGATGGAACGGGCAGGTATGGCTCGCGGCGCATGGATTGGGGCAGGGAACGAAATAGGAAGGCATCAAAGAGGATCTAACAGGATATCTATTGGAGTTAATCGCTATAAGTTTGCACAAAAGCACACAGGACTAGGTAGGGCTAGGCGACCAATACCAGGATTTAACCCTATCGCAGTTATGAAAAACTTAGCACGTCATTCATCTAGCGAATACGTTTTAAGGAAGGATCATATATATTTAGCTATCGCAGACGGGCGTAAAAAATGCCTTAATTACTACAGAAAAACCCTAGCAGCAATTAACAGAAGTAAACCATGAGCAATATAAACGAGACATTAAGGTTATGGGTCGAAGGTCAAAAGGAAAACTATGACTCTCTAACAGATTTCGAGGTAGTAACTATGGGACAGGACGATATTCTTGAGTCTCCGTATATTGCTATTGTTACGACAGGCAGTTCCGAACGGGTCGATTCTGGCGTAGTTATGCGTGGCGTAAGTGATTTTGCTGTAGAAGTAATTCTAACAACTATCCCAGTAGAAGAGGATGACGGCGGAACTCTAGCAGACGATGACAGGCAAGCCGCACTAGACCTTTACCAGATCGTAGCAGATACGGCAGCTATTGATATTCTATCAGAATCCGAATCTTGGCGAGTGTTTGACATTCGCCCCGAGGGGTATAATACTGAGTCAAACGATGGGAAACGGGTTACGACCTATCCCTTAACAGTTACCGCTTGTCCAATCTAACTATTTAACTATATGTCAGCCACAGTATTTGCAGCCGCTCGATATGGAGCAACAGATGATTCATCCGCAACAGGTCTATTAGTTGGGAATATCAGCTATACCTATTCCTCAGAGCAAGCATTTGCAAAGAACCACCTTGGATCAGATGTCGGTGCATCTCTTTACAACGAATCAACCGAGATTAGCATTAGCGGCGTAGTTAAAACCAAAGCAACTGGATTGGTTCCAGATATTGCGGCTGTTTTGACATTGGCTAACAGTTCCGCTGATACTTTGGCGGCAGATAGCAAAAACCTCTTTACAACCCCTACCTCTGGTGCAGGTGTTCTCGTAACGGGTGCAACCTTAAACCGCGTAAATAGTGAGTTTGAAAACGGCGAGGTTTCCGCTATCTATAAACCGCTCATCTCACTTTCCAGCCCTGCTGTTTTGACGTAATAATTTAAACTAAGAAATTTAACAAGATATGAAAAAAACTCCAATCGGAGAGTCTTTTGGCACGGGTGATTTAAACCTAGCTGCGGCGGTTATGACTATGGGAGTCCCGCCAGAACGAGATGTTGTTAAGTTAATTGCCAGCACGGACGGCAAGGATTATGTTAGGTTTCTACTAAGGGACGTATCTATTGACGGCACTTTAAAAACATCCGCTTTAATGGATTCGTGGTCAGATTCGGCTAACCATATTAAAACCTATCCTACTTGCAGTTTTGGCAAGATTATGTCGTTTATCCTGGCTCGCCCTAGTGATTGCAAAAGCTACATAGAATGGTGCGAATATGCGTGTTCATGGTTAGAAATAAGTATGAACCAATGCCGCCAAATGATGATTAAATCGCCCAAGGTATGGGAGACATCGCCTGATTCCGAGCCAGCCTATATTCTAGGATTCATCGCCAATCGTTTCTATTTATTGGATATGGCTAACAGATTCCGTAAAGATGGTAACTTTGATGTCTACGCCGAGTATGGTAAAGCATCGGCTTTGATATCCGAAAGACTACCAGCTAATATGCGTCAATTTCTACTCTCACAATTAAAATAATATGAAATACCAAGAATTAAAAAAAGGAACTCTAGGGCTAATCCATTGGCTCAAAAGCACGGCTAAGAACCCTACTATCCTAATCGGATCTAGCGATCTAAGGGATGTAGCCGAGGTATGCTGGGCTTTTACTTTACCACTAGAGGATATCGAGAAGATGACCCCGCAAAAGGTTAAATTGGAGGTTAACTCGTTTATGCGTGACCTAACAGCAGATGATTTCCAAGCGTTACAGAATCACGCTGAAAAAGAGATCAAGAAGTTCTTTAGCACCGATACCCGCCCAAAAAAGCAATCAGCACCTCAACGGGTGCAGAAGAAACGAGCCAAGTAGAGATTTCGCCATTAGCTACGGCTATTCACATTTTAACCCGTTACGGTCTAACTGCCAGAGAGATTAAATATGACCTAGATATAGAGCTAGCTAATCAGTTGTTGAGTTGCCATTGGATGAGTTTAGGGTTAGAAGTTGAATATACAACTGACGCTTTAACAAACAAAGTAATAAGACAAAACAGCATCGAGCAAACATCTAAACGTAAAAAAGAATGGCGATTGGAAGTACTTTAAAAATTGGGTTTGATGCAACGTCTGTAAAACGTGGCTTAGATGGGCTTGGCAGCGATGTAGCAAAATTTTCATCTAAGATAGCTAAAATGGGTGTAGCTAGTTTAGCTGCTGGTTTAACCGCATCTGGCGTAGCTATTGTAGCGTTTGCTAAAGGTTCATCCGAGGCTGCCGCTAGCATGGAAACATTGGAAACCCAATTCGGAGTATTACTTAAATCTACGGAGGCGGCTAAAAACATGATTGGAGAGTTTCGTAAAGAAGCTATCAAATCTCCATTATCTGTTGAGGATTACGCCAAAGCGGGTAAAACTTTATTAGCTTTCGGTATGTCATCGGAAAAGGTAATGCCAACTCTTAAAGCATTAGGCGATGTTTCAATGGGTAATTCCGAGCGTTTTGATTCGCTGGCGTTAGCCTTTGCACAGACCCAAGCCGCTGGTCGTTTAATGGGTCAAGAGGTTCTCCAGTTCATTAACGCTGGATTTAACCCATTACAACAGATTTCAAAGAAAACTGGTCAGTCTATGGTTGAGCTTAAAAAGGCTATGGAGGATGGAGCTATTTCAGCCGACATGGTTGCAGAGGCTTTTATGGACGCAACTAAAGAGGGCGGCTTATTTTACGGAGCATTGGAAAAAGGATCACAAACCACAGAGGGTAAAATAGCTAAACTTAAAGATACAATCTTTGGTTTAAAAGTAGCTTTTGGAACTGGATTTAACGAGGGTCTAAAAGATGCCTTAGATGCTAGTAATAATTTCCTGCCACAGTTTGAGAATAACATGAAAATAGCTGGTCAATATATCGGCACGGCTATTTCGGAGGCAGTCGCTGGGGATGCTAGTAAATTCATTTTGCTTGGGGAAATAATAGGCGAAGGTATAAAAGTTGGTTTGATGACAGTATTAAGCAAAGGTGGTTCTGATATATTTAAATTCCTAAGCGGTGCTTTAACCGATGTGGCTAAACTAAATCCACTTATTGCGGCTACTGATAAATTAACAGGTAGTGGATCTAAAATCCAAAATAAACTATTTGAAGCCGACACATCCACATCATCCATAGCATCAGAGGAATTTGCAATGTCTAGGTTACCAGCACTACTAAACCAGTTAGGCGGTCAAGCGGCTAAAATAGAAGCCGAAAATGCTCGTAAGGAAGAAATATCTAAGCAAGCAGAATTAGTTAAACAAATAAAATCTCAAATGTTTGAGGAGTTTGCACCTGGTAGTGGTATAAAACAAACCGTCAGCTTAACTAAGGCTTTGGGTATTTTAATGAGTATTGATAAAAAACTAACAACATCACCACCCGCTAAAATGTAATGAGTGCTAAACTATTTCTAAGTGAATCAATTATTCCGCAGCCAGATTTTGAGGCTACTCAAGAGGAAAACGGACAATGGAAAGCCAATCAATCGTTTTTGGTTAAAAAGGGTGATTTTGATAATCTAGCCACTAGACTATTCTTTTCTAGGGGCAAAACACCAACTGATTTAGACCCAAATAATGACGCTTATTTTAACTTCTTAAAACTCAAGACTACAACGGTAGGAACAGAGGTTGGAGGCTATACAATTATTAGAGTTGAGTTCCAAGGGTATTCTTACCCGATTGGAGATCCGCCAGAAAACGAAAAATCATATATGACTACGAGTTATCGTGGTTCACTTAAAACAGTCCCAATAACTGAACATCCTAAATTCGTAGCAACCTCGGATAGTGAAAAATATATGTTGGGTCTCTTAATGTCTGGTGAATTTACACTAAATGATGATGGATATAGTCTAGGTAGGTGGATTCATTACGAGTCGGACATTACCACAGAAGAGCCTATAATGAAGCTGGTTACCCTTGAAAATATAGACAACCCTGGTAGTCCATATACATTGGTATCATCTGACTCTAGGGATTTAGCTGCACTAATAGCCAAGGGTGTCCGTGATTACGAAGTCGGCACTTATGAATATGTAGTTAGATGGTCAAGTGATGAGCCATTACAGGCAACCGATATTGACAAATTGGGCTTGGTCGCAGAACCTCTAGGAAATCCAGTTAAGCCATCGAATGGAACTAGAGAATGGAAACTAGCTACGCTTAACCAAGAACAAGAGGGAACGGATGAGCCAACTTATACGATTGAGTTAGTTTATCAGTTATCCGACAAAGACGGATGGGATGTTACACTTTACACCTAATGATAAGAAAACCACAAGTCACGATACCACGCCAACCCAGATCGGGCTTGGATGTTTTAAACTGGGCTAAAGATGTTAACTACGCAATTAGGCAATTAGCGGCGGCTAGAGAGGATTATATCGGTTTAAAAACAAATAATTCATTTGGCGGAATCAATAAAAACTACACAAGTCACCCTTGGAAATGCTCTGCTAACGGCGACGCTACGATTTATGTCGGCGAGGGTAGAATACATTCATATCTGGATGGGGATAGTCCAGGTCATAATGCATCTGCTAGCATGGCAGGATTCGGAGATTGGGCTGGAGGCAACGTAACAGTCACAGCGGCTACTGGGGTTATTTATGGGAAATTACCTGCTATAAATAGTGTCTCTCCATTGGTTGACATTATAGCTGACTCAGCTGGTGAATATGGGGATGTTAATATTATATTATTGAGAACAATGCCAGATCCAGAAACGTATATTACGGTGGGATTTGCTGAAACAATGCCTAAAAATCCTTCAGCGAATGTTTTTTACTGGGAAATAGCACAGGTATCACTAACGGACGGCATCGCATCAATAACCAAGCAAGTCTTGAGGCATGACCCAATGCTTTGGAACTTTACCCAGTATCTCTAACAATTTTCCTTTAAATTCTAACAGAATTGCGATTTGACTTTTAGCCGTTAGAAAGCAATGATTCCGCTATGAGTATTGCAAACGCCACGGCTAACTTTGGACTATCGGCAACTGGAACAGTAACCAGACCGAATATATCTGGCAGCGTTATTGTTGGGCAGTCATCGGCTTCGATGGCTTTAACATCCAGCACTTCTGCCTTCCACGCTCGGCTTTACTTGCAAGATAGCGGTAATGACGCAACTTTAAATACTAACACCTTCGCTACGGCTATTGACTCCAATGCGGCGGTCGCGGCTACTGGAACGCTAACCTTAACGGGTCAACCCACAGCGGCTCAAACCGTAACCATTGGCAGCACAGTATATACCTTTAGGGCTACTACTGTCCCAGCGGCTTTTGACGTTCTAATTGGTGCAACCGCATCGGATAGCTTGGACAACCTTATTTCAGCAATCAACGCATCTGCTGGGGCTGGAACTACCTACGGCACAGGCACTACGGGTCATCCTACGGTCGGTGCGGCTGCTGGGGCTGGTGATACCATGACTTTAACCGCTGATACGGCTGGAGAGGCTGGAAACGCCATTGCAACCACCGAAACGTTAACCAACGGTAGCTTTGGGGCTGTAACGCTTACAGGCGGGGCTGAGGCTAACGTATGGGAAGGTGCAGCCAGCAACTACCAAGGCGATGCCTATGGAACTAATACATCTATTCACGGCTTACTGGTCTATTGCGTAAGCGGCAAGGTTGTAGTTTCTAACAGCACCAGCCTAGTCATTCCAGTTACGGCTGGATCTAAAGCACTTATTTCCTGCCCAACTGCCATTTCCGAGCTACTAGCAACTTTAACGTTCTTAGCCGCTGCAAACGATACAGAAGTCTACATTACCTGCCTTGGCGTAGTATGAGTTGTAATACAAATATCACCTTATCTCCAGTAGTTTATCGGGATACATGGGATGGGCTATCTAATTGCTCATTTTCATCCGATGGGAATGCTTTTACGTCTAACTTATCAGTTGTTAGAATGTTCTTTCGTGATGAAAACGGAGATGTTGGGCTACAACTTAGTAGTGCGGATTCTGAGATAGTTATAGATGACGCATCAAACTGGGAATTTACCGTAAATGCTGTATCTCCAATGACTCTATCTATCGGTGTTTGGGATTGGTCTATTGAGACTAAAGACGCTCAAAACATCGTTAAAACACGAATTTTTGGATCACTTGAAATTTTAGATGATGCAACACAATGAGCGAATACATCACGATAAATCTAACCCAGCCGAAGGAAGAGATCAAGTTTTCATACACCGAGCAAAACGAAGAGATTGTTTTCAGTTTCTCCGAGGCAGCACGTGGCGCACAAGGTGAGCCAGGCGCAGCCGCCACAGTCGATCAAACGATTATAGATGGCAGCACGAACGCCGTGTCTGGCAACGCCGTATTCGATGGACTAGCACTAAAAGCACCGATCGCCAATCCTACCTTTACTGGAATCGTAACAGCCCCACGGATCACAGGTAGATGCGATGGGATTGAGGTCTTATGCAAAGCAGGACTTGCCATCAACGCTGGGCAGGTAGTCTATATTACAGGGGCATCTGGTAGTAATATTATCATCGGTCTTGCACAAGCTAACA
>Ga0315904_10003495_pt1 | contig 23021 bp, 14 predicted proteins | sample LakEriMetagenome_6_FD_203529 | JGI IMG/M metagenome (GOLD analysis project Ga0315904, IMG submission 203529) | Freshwater fungal communities from buoy surface, Lake Erie, Ohio, United States - Buoy 12 MA120 | ecosystem: Environmental > Aquatic > Freshwater > Lake | place: USA: Lake Erie, Ohio... | reverse complement strand
GAAGATCTGACGACCGAGGGCGGCATCTCCTGAGGGCGGGAGTTTCGCGAGCATTTCGGTGACGGAGCTGCGGCGGTTCGTGTATTCGTCGTCGGTGATGAATTTCCGGGCGCGGGCGGCCATGACCGGTTTACTCCAGCGGATCAGTTCCCGCCGTTGTTCGAGGTCGAGATTGAGTTCCGAAACGGTCACAGTCTTCTGTTCAAGGGCAGTGACGAGAGCGTCGTGGTAGGCACTGCGGTCGACGAGGAGTCGTACCACCGGCGGCCGCAGGGAAGGATGGAGCGTGCGCCAGCGCTGGAGCAATTGCTGGGGAAGATCGGTGGGCGATTGCTGCCGGAGCGACTCGAACGCAGCGCGCAGAAGGTCCGGCGGAGACGGTGAATCGATGACCTTCCACAAGGGCGCGGGGTCGCTGCCATAGGCCAGCCATGCGATGGCACGGATGCGTTCCGCGGCGGGATCGTCCTGCTGGACGGCGGTCTGTGCGGCGGCAGCGAGCTGGGTGGCGAGCGCACCCGATGGAGTGCTCCCAAGGGATCGTGACAACGCAAAGAGCGGAGCGACGGCATCGCTGGCTGGCGCGGCCGACCATTTGGCTAGGGCTTCTTGCCATGCGTTGCCGGAATCTTTGGTCAGGCTCAGGGCCAGTCCGCGGATGACGGCGGCAAGTGGAACAACTGGGCTGAGGTCGGCAGGTGTCAGGCCATGCTGGGCGGCGAGACGGGCGAGCCCTTCGGCGGCTTCCTCGGGCCATTGGGCAAGGCGCGGGCCGAGATGCTTCAGTAGTTGCGGGGCGTCCCGGCCGATCCCGAGGAGAATGGCGCGGAAGGTCCAGATCGATTCACCTTGGCGGAGACTGAGGGCGGCGAGGGCTTCGGTTTTCTCTGGGAACTTCGCGGCTGCGCTGGCGAGGCAGGCTCGGAAGCGGACCCGGGGATGAGGGTCAGCGAGCGCCGCGGTCAAAGCCCGTCCGGCGGCATCAGTTGCGAGGCATTCCGTGGCGAGCGCGACCGCATTTTCGCGGACTCCTGCTGCGGGGTCGGCGAGGCCGAGCGAGATGTCATCCGGGGTCAGGCAGTGCCAGCCGTGGAGGATCCAGAGGGCGCGCAGCCTTGCCTTCGGGTCCGGTGAACGCAGCACGGCGCGGACCGTGTCCGCATGGCTGGCGTCGCCCGATTCGATGAGCATGCGGTGGGCGGTTTCGCGGGCCCATGGGACAGGCGAGGCGAGGTGGCCAGCGAGGGCCGCGGGGTCCTTGCTGCGGAGGTTGGGGGCGGTGGGCAGAGCGGATCCGCTGGGTACAATCTTCCAGATGCGACCGCTGGTCTCACCGTCGCGAAGGTCGAGGGTCGATCGGATGCGCGGCGGAATGTAATCCGGGTGCTCGATGACGGCGCGATGCATATCGATCAGGTAGAGTGCGCCATCCGGACCGTTCTCGAGCCCGGTTGGCCGGAAGGCAGGGTCGCGGCTGGCGATGAACTCGCGGTCCTTTTCCTCCGGGGCCCGTTCCGCCACGAAGACCGGGCCGGCTTCCCGCAGGACATCGCGGTGCACGAGATTCGAAGCGACATCGCACACGAAGATGGATTGATCGAGGTCAGGGCCGAAGAGCGGGGAATCGATGAAGCCCATGCCGCCTGCCGAGGAAAAGTAGCCAGCCTGTTCGGGGTGATTCACGCGGGTCTGGGCTTCCACGATGGGGAAGATGCGGGCCATTTCGCCGTGGGCCGAAATATTGGCGGTGAGTGGCTGCACGAAGGCGAGGGATGGTTCCGCGAGGATGGGTGCAGCCGGCAGGATGCGCTGCTGGAGATAATTGATGTTATGCGGAGTGAAGCTCTGGCCCCATGCATTGAAGACAAGTCCGAAGCCTCCTGCGGTGGCATGGGTGAGCGCGATGCGGCGGTCGCGGGGATCGAAGGCAAAGTCCCACTGGCCAAGCTTGAGGGGCGCCGCGCCGGGGTCGTCAGGACGGCGCAGCGTGCCGCCATTCCCGGCATTGACGCCATGAATGCGGTTATCGAGGCCCCAGCGGAGACCGTTGCAGTTGCTGTCCGTGACGCTGCGGCGGAAACCCGTGAACCATGTCTCGCGAACCTCCGCCACATCATCGCCATCGGCATCCCGCAGAAAGATGAGCGATGGCGGAGCCGTCACCAGCACCCCGTCGCGCCACGCCGTGATCGATGTCGGAAAACTCAGGCCTTCCGCAAACAGGCGACTCTGATCAGCGACGCCATCGCCGTCCGTATCCCGCAGCAGACGGACGCGCCCGCCCGGACGGTTGTCCTTGCCGATCCCATAGGGATAGTCGGCCATCTCGACGACGTAGCCAGTGCCATCCGGCCCGAAACAGAGCGCCACGGGATCCATGACCAGTGGTTCCCTGGCCCACAATTCCATGCGGATACCCGGGTGATGCTCGAAGGAGAATTCAGCAGGACGCTCGGCAGCCGGCAAAGTGACCAGACCAGCCAGCAAGCCGCTCACCGGGCCAATGAGGGAATGAATCCGGTTCGTCATATCCTGACACTACCATGCGGCTCACCCGGACGTCAATGTGGCGGGTATGATCCCCGGACGCCATTCGTCCCGGAGCTTTCAGAATTCTCACCTGATCCGAGTCCGGAAGAACCTGGGTGGATCACCTGATGGGGAGTAGCGGAAAACGATGGGCGCATCGCTGCCCGGCTGAGTGGCCACCGTTTCCCATGTGATGAGGTCGGTGGACGTTTCGAGGTCGTAGATGAGTCCGGTGGTGCCCGGCAATGTGAGTTCCAGTGGCGAGGCTCCCGGCGGGGAGATCAACTCAAGCCGGGGATTCTCCGGGAGTGGAGGACGGGTGATCTCGATGGTGAAGGTCTGGGGAGCCGAAGTGTCCTGTCCACCATTGGCCGTTCCGCCATTGTCACGCAGCTGGACGGTTACGACGGCAGTGCCTGCATTGACTGTGCTCGGCCGGAAGGTGAGTCTGCCATTGGCGGCAATGGCTGGTTGTTCCTCGAAGAGGTCTGCCGGCGTTGCCGAGACAAGGAAGGTGAGCGCCTGGGCCGATTCGTTGGGAGCACCGGGGGAAATGACGGTGGCCCAGCCCTCGATGGTCCGGGTAGCGGTGCCGCGGGCCGCCGTCTGATGGGGTCCTCGCGTGAAGACGGGAGCATCGTTCACGCTGTTGACGGTGATGCGAAAGGTTTGCGCTATGGAACGGTGCGTGCCGCCGCCGAGCCAGTCCGCGGCGTCGTCTTCCGCGGTCACCGTGATGGTGTTCGTGCCTGAAACGTTGGGGGCCGGAGTGAAGGTGAGGGTGCCCGACGGCGAGATCTGCGGAGGCTGATCGTAAAGTGCCGCGGTGACACCGTTCAGCACGAAGCTGACTTGCTGCGACGCTTCCGCCGGTGGGCCCGGGCTGATGGCGGTGGCCCATGCGGTGCGCGTCTGCGGCGGCGCGTCTTCATTCACGGTGAGATCGGCTCCCTTCACGAAGCTCGGGGCCGTATTTGCCGGCAGATTGTTCAGCGAGATGAAATCGATCTCCATGCGCCCGCTGCTCGCATTGTTCACAGGATCGAACTTCAGTTCCGTCATGGTCTGTCCATTCCAGCTCGACTGCGCCGAGAGATTGACAACATAGCTTGTGAGTCCCGAATTGGGAACAATAGGAATCGTGACGCCTTTGGTATCATTGACGGAAGGGTCGGCCACCGTGCCCCAGCGGAACTTCGCTTCCGTGCCGCTCGTCTGATTGCGCATTCTCACGACGAGTTTCGGGAAAAGTGCGCCCTTCAGTCCGGCTGCATCGACGAAGAGGTGTGGGTCGCTTCCGCCGAGTTCGAAGCTGAGTAGTCCTCCTGAGACGACCCGGTTGTTCATCTGGTTGAAGGACCGCCAGCCCTCGAATGAACCATCTTCTGTGAACTGCCATGTAGCGTACTGCAGGGTTGTGCTGAGTGGCCCGAGGTTGCCCGCGCTGTCGTAGGCGCGGACGGCGAATTGCGTGCTGGCGAGGTCGGCATCCGCAATCGCCGGCGTCGTGTGAATCGGTTCCTTCACATCCGCGATCTCCAAGCCGTTGCGGTACACCTTGTACCCCTGCACCCCGAAATCATCCCATGGCTCGCGCCACGAAAGAACGCAGGCATTACCCGATTTGATTTCCGCCAGATTCAGGCGGGACGGAGCCGCCGGTGGGGTGGTATCGGTTCGGCCGATCACATAGACGCGGCTGCAATTTGTGTATGAATTGCCGAGTGCCACGCTGAAGCTCACATTGCTTCCCGAGGCCGTGAAGTTCACCGGCAGCCTGCCGTCCGCACCGACTTCGTAGACCTGCGCCACCGGCAGCAGCCACGAGGGAACCGGTACCGTCACCTCGGCGCTTTCTGCATTGATGGAATAGCTAGGGGAGAACGCCAGTCCACCGACCGCATAATCGAGATTGATGACGGGAACGACGACAGCGTCTTCGCTGATGATGGCGCGCACCCTGACTTTGGCTCCGGCCGTCACGGTGACGTGATCCATGGTTTCGCCGTAGAGGAGGAGATTGCGGACCTGCGCGAGCCTCCGGGCACAGCGCTGCATGGCATCGAACTTCGATTCGTGGCCTGCGATATGTTCCTCGCGGTTCAGAAACCAGAACAATCCCTTGCTGCCGCCCATCACGTTCATCCAGAACTGCACATCGATGGCCCAATCGCGGGGCTGCGTGCCCCACGTTCCCACGGCCACGCCCTGCGGCCAGTTCCACATGAGTTTCGGCTCGGTATTGCGCTTGAGCACGTCCGCCCATTCAAGGGTTTCCTCGAGCTGTGCCTTGCGGGTGACCCATGTGCCGGGGATGATATTGGGAGCGTTGAAGGCGGAGTAATGGTCTTCGCCGACGATGTCCGTAATGTGACCGTACTCTGAGCTTCGCCGGTTCGAGGCGAGATTCACGTAGACGGGATGCGTGGGATCACGGGTCTGGAATGTCTCCGTCCATGCCGTGATGTCGGCACTGCTGATGCTGTTGATGTCGGGTTCATCCCGCACAAACCACGCGAGGAGATTCGGGTTTCCGATGTTTGGCGTGATCTGCGCGGGATCGGGTGCATTGCTGCCGCTGGTGAAGGCAAAGGGCACGCTGCGGATGTGATAATTCTGGGCACCGTTGTTCATGGCGCTCCCGCTGTTGGGGACACCGGCAGCCATCTCGAGGTGATTCCGCCGCGCGAACTGAAGCTTCGCTGCGGTTTCGAATTGCGTCGAATACCAATGCCCGAGCGGAAAGGTTGGTTCGATGAGCCGGATAGGTGCTGCCACGGTGGTGGTACCGCCGCCCGCGCGCGCTGCCACGACCCGCACCACGAAGTTGCGGAGCAGAGGCTGTGGCTGCGCAAAGGCCACTTTCACGATGCCAACCCGGTTCGCGTTGACCGTGGCTCCGCCCACGAAGGTGCATTGGGCCGTGACGTCATCATCGAGCCAGACCTGCTGAATCGTCTGTGCGGCTGTATCGAGGTTGCGCAGGAGCACGTAGATTGTGCGCCGGTCCTGACTGGGAATGACCGAGCCGATGCGCAGGGCGGGCGTTGCGAGGGTTGTGCTGGCATTGGCCGCCGCACCCGACTGTGCCGAGACGGCGATGGAGACGCTGGCACCTTCATTCAACGGAGCGCTGTTCACCTTCGCAAAGACCGTGGCAATGCCGCCGGGCGCGATGGACTTCGGCCAGACGCGCCACCACCGGAAGTTCGCAAGACTGTTCACGCTCGTGCCATTGACCGTGAGCCCCGTGACAGTCTCGGTCACCGAACCAGTGTTCCGCACGAAGACAAACATGACACCGCCATCGTCGACTGCACCACTTTCGGAATAGGCCGTGCTGTGCGATGCATCATGGAAGGCGACGTGCTCGATGGCAATGCCCGCTGCTGCGGGGGACGCTGCGAACATGGCTGCGACAGCGATGGCAACGCAGCGGAACCGTGGCTGGGAATCCCGTGGCATGAGCTTCATGCGCTCCGCCGACGGCGGTGAAGGGCCGCTGCGGCCACTGCGCTCAGGAGGAGTGAGGATGACGGTTCCGGCACGCCGGCGAAGGCGACTCCATACATGTTGCGGCCTTCTCCGAAGGATCGGACCGTGAACTGTGTTCCTGTGATCGGCTTTGCGTAGATCGAAGCATACTGATTGATGCTCCCATCGTTCCCTTCATCGATTCCGAGGATGTCGTTGTTTCCTGTGTAGTCCGCGGGCTTCGCTCCTGTGTTCACGAGGACCCAGCCTTCGTCGATGATCCACTGAGCGGCGTTATCGAGGACCAGCGAGGGATTCGGTCCATCCTGCGCTACACCGTCGCCAAGGCGGTTGTCGATGAAGAGATAGGCTGTTCCCGGGACCGCGGTCGTGATATCAATGCTGAAAGGGGGAATCACGTTATCGCGGTTTCCGTTCATGGTCATCACGTAGCTGAGGCCATTGAGGTACGACGGGAAGTTGCCGGCGTCCTTCGGTTGCCCAAGCCCGGATCCGTAGCCGGCCCAGACATGCGTGCGGTCGGTGTAGGCCAGTGCATTGTGGCCCATGGCCTGGACCGTGTGATTGCCGACCGCTGCCTGCGTGCTCAGGAAGGTCGTGCCGGTGAACTCCGTGCCAGTGCTCGGCGCATTGGGAAAGGCATCGCTGTTCAGCGGCGTCACGGAGAGAATTCCGGCTGCATGGACGGCGGATGCGAGAAATGGAAGCAGCAGAATGAGGCGCGTGGTTTTCATGGCTTATGAAAACAGCATGACTGACGCTGAAGGCGCACGCTACTACCCGGCCGGGTAGTAGCTCGGGATAAGGGGACGCTTGTGCGTGGCTCGCGAGTCCCGCATACTCCATCCGTACATTATGCTGATAAGATGCTTTCTCATGTTCCTTGCGCTCGCATGGCATGCGTCGGCACAGGAATCGCCGCCACTGCGTCCGATCGCTGATGTTCTACGCCTTGACGCTGCGGCGCTCCAGCGTGGCGAGTCGGTGAGGATCCGGGCAGTCACTACCTATGTGCGTGAGGGAATTGATCGCGATCTGATTGTGCAGGATGCCACCGGCGGAATCTATGTTGCCGGCAGCCGCCTCGCCGGGGCGGAGCATCTGGAACCGGGCCGGGAAATCGAAGTCGAAGGAGTGACTGTTTTCGGGAATTTCGCTCCGCGCATCGTAGCGCGCGTCATTCGTCCGCTTGGCATGGTGGCGCTGCCGTCTCCTGAAGTGGTGAGCTTTGATGATCTGCGGTCGGGTCGCTGTGATTGTCGCCGCGTCGAGATCGCCGCGGTGGTGCGCAGTGTGTCCATTGAGGATCGTTCTCAGCCTCCGCAGGCGGTCTTCCTTGTGGCGACGCCCGCCGGTTCGTTCAACGTCTGGTGTCTGGAGGCTGACGAGACCATGGCGCATGCATTGGTTGATGCCTCGGTCCGGGTGCAGGGCGTTGCCTTTGCATGGGATACGAGTCGAAGGCAGTTCCGTGGCTTCTACGTGCTGGCAAACAAACTGTCCGATTTCAGGATCACGCGTCCGCCATCGGGTGACCCCTTTGCGGCACCTCTCAGCACGCCTGAAAGCCTGCTTCGCTTTCACCCGGATGGCCTTGCGGCGAACCGGGTGCGTTTGCGGGGTGTCGTCACATGGGTGGGATCGGGTGATTCCCTCGTGCTGCAGTCCGGTGATCTGGGACTCCGCATTCGTACCGAGGCAAGGGATCTCCCACCCATTCTGACAGAGATCGAAGCTGCAGGATTTCCCGGGCTGACTGGAAACGTTGCGGAACTTCAGGATGCCGTCCTGCGTCCGCTTGGTCGTGGTGCGCCGGTCGTTCCGCCTGAATTCAGAGCGCGGCAGCTTCTGTCGCAGGAGGACACGCCGGACGTCGATCTGCGGCTGGTGAAGGTTGTGGGTTTGCTCCGGACGGTGAAGCGGCGGTCGGCGGACTGGGAGTTGTTGCTGGAAGACGATGGCGTGTCCTTTACAGCGCAGTTGCCCGCCAGCGAAGCCCCGGTCGATCTCAAGCCCGGCAGTCTGCTGGAACTGACGGGAGTCTGCGATCTGCGGCCGAACCTTGACCGGGTTGCTGTACTCATGGCGATGGATGGATTTAGTCTACTGCTGCGCGGGCCCGCGGACATCCGTGTCATCAGAGGTGGTCCATGGCTTGATCGATGGCGGCTTCTCATGTTGGTGGTGGCCAGTGTGGTGGCGCTGCTGGCGGCTCTGGTATGGGCCTTCAGTCTGCGTCGGCGTGTCCAGCGGAGGACAGCGCAACTAGCCCGCGAGGTCCGTTTCCGGCAGGATGCGTCGGTCGAGGCGCGGGCGATTCTGGCCGAACGGGAACGATTGGCTGCGGAACTGCACGATTCTCTGCAGCAGAGGCTCACCGGCGCCGCGCTGCAGTTGTCGGCTGTCGAGCTAGCCAGCGAGGAACAGGATGTCGAGCGGGTGCGAAGGCACGTTGCTTCCGCACAGTCGCTCCTTAAGCGCAGCCGGGATGACCTCAGAGATTCGGTCTGGAATCTGCGCCATGATCCGGGTGAGACGACTGATCTGGCTGAGGAACTCCGTGAACTGGCAGCCGGCATGACGGCGGGTGGCGGTCCCTTGATTGAAGTCCGGGGATCCGCTCCGCCTCTCCCGGAACCCATGGCGCATCATTTGATCCGTATTGCTCAGGAGGCCATGACGAACGCGGTGAATCACGGCAACCCAAGGCACATCAGCATCGATCTGCAATGCACAGACCGTGAGGTCGTGCTGGCCATCGCTGATGACGGCTGTGGCTTTGCTCCAGGCGGATCGACGGGAACTGGCGTCGATCACTTCGGCCTTGGGAGCATGCGGAAGCGTGCTGGTCTCCTCGGTGGCACCCTTGCAATCGATGGTGGCCCTGGGCGGGGCACCACGCTGACGCTGACCGCGCCCCGGTCCATGCCGTCATGAATCAAAGCCCCGCTCCGATCCGGCTCCTCGTTGCGGACGATCATCATGTCGTGCGTGCCGGGCTCGCCGCGGTACTGCATTTCGAGAAGCGCGTTCTGGTGGTGGCCGAGGCCGCCGATGGGGAAGAAGCGGTGGCCCTTCATGCGGAGCATCGACCCGACGTGACTCTCCTTGATGTGCGCATGCCTCGTCTGGACGGGCCGGCTGCCGCGGCCCTCATCCGTGCCGCCAATCCCGGGGCGCGGTTGCTCATGCTGAGTACCTCCGAGGCCGACGAAGACATCCGCCGAGCCTTCAAGGCTGGTGCCAGTGGCTACATTCTGAAAAGTGCCAGTCCGAGCGACCTCGTCGAGGCCATCCTTGCCGTCCATCGAGGGGAACGCTGGGTGCCCGCCATGGTTGCGCGTCTCGCAGCCGAGGGCCGTGCCCAGCCAATGCTTTCCGCGCGGCAGTCCGAAGTGCTCGAATTGCTCGCCAAGGGATTGTCGAACAAGGAAATCGCTACCGTGCTCGGCTTCACCGCAGACGGAGCCAAGGCACACCTCAAATCAATCTATGCCAAGCTTGGCGTCAACGATCGCACCGAGGCCGTGGTCGTCGCCATCCAGCGTGGTCTCATCCGGGTCGATTAGGAGGCGGTTGAAAAGCCGGGCCCGGCAGCGGATCCGGCTTTCACGGTGGTTGGATGAGCGGCTGCGCCGTGGGTTTAGTGACGGGATCCCCTGCGGGCGGCGGGCCCTATTCCACACGGCTTCGTTGCGCCGCAGTCGAAGGTCTTATGTGGGGTCGTCGGCGGACGCGGGATCTGCTTCCCGCCATTCCGGGAAGGGATCGGGCAGTCGCGTCCATGCCGCTGGACCTTTAGCGAATTCGGCATCGGTGAGGAGGGCGGCGCTCAGTGACGCGAGCATGCGGTCGCGCTCCATGTGCTGACCGATGAAGACGAGTTCCTGACGCGGGGTGTCGGACCAGTATCCAGCGCATTGATGCATGCCGGAACCACCGGCCAGATTCCAGAGTCCCCCGAGCGTGGGGCGCGATGCCAGCCAGAACCATCCCTTGCTGCGGAGCATGCCGGGCCAGTGGGCATGCAGGAAATTCCAGAAGCGCTGCGGATGAAACGGCCGGTCGGCCCGGAAGACAAAGCTGCTGATCCCATATTCTTCGGTTTCCGGTTGCTCGTCGCCACGCATGACGGCCAGCCATCCCGGGGCCTCGGCCGCGGCGGCGAAATCGAAGCGTCCCGTGTTCAGTACTTCGCCCAGTGGCAGCTGTCCCCATTCCGTCGCCACGATGCGCGCCCGGGGATTGAGCCGCCCGAGAATGGCCCGCAGTTCCTGCAGTTCCTCCAGCGTCACAAGGTCCGCCTTGTTGATCACAATGACATCACTGAACTCGACCTGATCAGTCAGGAGGTCCGTTACCGTCCGCGTGTCGGCCTCCCCCAGCGATTCGCCCCGCTCGGCAAGATAGTCGGCTTCGTGGAAATCCACGAGAAAGCTGCGCGCATCGACCACCGTCACCATCGTATCGAGTCGCGCAAACTCACCCAGCGAAATGCCGTCGTCCCCGGCAAACGTGAAGGTCTCCGCTACCGGCAACGGCTCGCTGATGCCCGTGGATTCAATCACAAGATAATCGAACCTCTGTTCCTCCGCGAGCCTCCGAACTTCCTGGAGAAGGTCCTCCCGCAGCGTGCAGCAGATGCAGCCATTCGTCAGTTCCACCAGCTTCTCCTCCGTCCGGCTGAGCGCCGCCCCACCCTTGGCCACCAGCGCCGCATCAATGTTCACCTCGCTCATGTCGTTCACAATCACCGCCACCCGCAATCCCTCCCGGTTCGCCAGAATCCCATTGAGCAGAGTCGTCTTGCCAGCCCCCAGAAAGCCAGAAAGAACCGTCACAGGCAGTTTTGCATAGTTCGTCGTCGTCATATGAAACGCAAACAACTTGCAACAAGAGGCCGCGTCAAGGCGAATCGTGCGGGCTGGGCGGGCATGGCTCGCTGGGACCGGGTGCCGCGTTCCCATGGCCCGTGGCGTGTCTTTCAGCTGCCTGAAACGCGGGGTAGATGGCATGGGGAAATGGATTGCTGCGGGTGGGTGGGGCTGATGGGATGGTGGGTGATGCATAAATTCTCCAATGATCCCATGAAATCCGAGCCGATGAATTCCGAGAATCTGACGGTGATGCCTGCTGGTGGGGGAATGCGATTGGCGGGGCGTCCGTGGCTGGCGGTGGTGGGGGCGATGGGGATGTCGATGGGATTGGGGATGGATTCCGGGGTGGCGGGACCGGCGGACAAGGCGGCGGATCTGGGCAAGCCGGTGCAGGTTTTCATTCTACTGGGTCAGTCGAACATGGTGGGGCTGGGCAAGGTTTCTGGTGGTGAGGGATCGCTGGAGGCGGCGGTGAAGGAGAAGAAGAAGTATTCGTATCTGATGGGAGGTGATGGGAAGTGGGTGGAGCGGAAGGACGTGCGGTTTGTGCAGTACATGTCTGGCAAGGGGCCCTTGCGGAACGAATGGATGACGGTGGCGGGTGGGAAGATGGGGCCGGAGTATGGATTGGGTTATCCGCTGGGAGATTCGATTGATGCCCCGGTGATGATTCTGAAGGCGTGCATTGGAAACCGCAGTCTTGGCTGGGATCTGCTGACGCCCGGCAGTGAGCGCTATGAGATGGATGGGAAGGTTTATCCTGGATATGGTGAAAAGCCGGATTCGTGGGTGGCGGAAGCAGGCAAGGGGAAGGACACGCCGCCGCCGCCATGGGTCGACAAGAATGGAAAGCCGATCGAATGGTACGCTGGCAAGCAATGGGATGATGACATTGGCGATGCCAAGCGGGCGCTGGCCGATCTGGAGAAGCACTACCCTGGCGCGAAGGGGTATGAAGTGGCCGGGTTCTTTTTCTGGCAGGGCGAAAAGGACGCCGGCAATCCGGCTCATGCGGCCAAATACGAAGAAAATCTCGTCCGCTTCATCAAGACCGTGCGCACTGAATTCAAGGCACCGAACGCTCCGTTTGTGCTCGCCACCATGGGGGAGTCGCAGAAGGGGAGCGGCGGCAATGGCGGCAAGGTTCTTGAGGCCCAGCTCAATGTCGACGGGACGAGCGGCAAGCATCCCGAATTCAAAGGCAACGTCGCCACCATCTACACGCATCCGATGGCGCAGGGCGGCAGCGGCAATGGCCACTACGGCGGAAAAGCCGAAGTCTACATGGACGTCGGCGAAGCTATGGGCAAAGCCATGGTTGATCTGCTGAAGAAGTGAACTGACGCCCGCCTCAGGTGAATGAGGAAGTCACGAATTCCTTGGCCATTCCGTAGGTTTTCGCATAGACAGCCTTCAGTATGCAGTTGTCCGTAATTCCGAGAGTTCTGGTGGTGGCCATGGCGCTGGCGGGAGTGCCTTCGACTCGTGCGGCGGTCGGTGCTGAGGGTTCCGAAATTCCGGCGGATGTGGCGGCCGTGCTGGGCAAGTACTGTGGCGATTGTCATGGGGGCGATGACGCCGAGGGCAAGGTGCGCTTCGATGGTGTTGGCGCGCTGAGCACTGCTGGCCGACTCGATCTTCTCAACAAGGCAGAGGCGCAGTTGTTCTTTGGGATGATGCCGCCGTCGGATGAGACGCAGCCCACGGCCGCGGAACGGGCCGTGCTGCTTGCGTGGGTTCAGGGAGAACTGCGGCGGCACGATGCGTCCGTGATTGATGCGAAACGTCGTTCGCCGGAAGCCGGCAACTGGGTGGATCACGAGGCCTTGTTCGGGGGTTCGGAGCAATCCATTGGCTTCACGCCGGCGCGCCGCTGGCTGGTCAGTCCCCAGATCTTCCTGCAGCGTGTCTTCGATGTCTTTGACCTACCGCAGCGGGCGCGGGACGGTTTCCGCAATGGAATGCATGGACTGACCATTCCCATGGCATTGCCCGAGCATTCCGGCATCCGGGATTACGATCTGACTCCGCTCAATGGGGGTCATCTCGTGACCATGCTGGCGAATGCGGAATGGATTTCGCGCAAGCAGATCCGGGCAGCCCGGGTCAAGGCCGGACAACTTAAGGCAGATCAGTTCGACAACAAGTCCGACCGCTTTTCGCCGGTCACGCCCGAAGCCTTCGAGAAGATCATCCTCAAGGACGGACCGCCATCGCCGGAGGAAGCCGATGCGGCCATTCAGACGCAGTTCGATCGAGTGCTGCGGCGGCCTGCCCGCTCCGACGAACTGGACACGTACCGTCGGCTCATGAGCGAGGCCATGGATCTTGCCGGGAACACGGAAGGACTGCGTCAGATGCTGCAGGCCGTCCTGCTAGAATCGGAATTCCTTTACCGGATTGAGTTTGGCGACGGCGATCCCGATGAACATGGACGGCGGAAGCTATCGCCACGGGAGGCCGCCTTTGCGATTGCCTATGCGCTGGGCGACCGCGGACCGGACGAAGCGCTGATTTCCGCGGTGCGCGAAGGCCGACTGTCCACGCGCGACGACTGCGAGCGTGAAGTGCGGCGGTTGCTTGCCGATGCCACCTTGCACCGCGGCCTCATCGATCCCGCGCTCAGCATCGAACATTCCGGTGATTACTACATGACGCCGCATCCGAAGATCGTCCGGTTCTTCCGGGAATTCTTCGGCTATCCGATGGCCGTGCGCGTCTTCAAGGATTCGCAGCGGAGCGACGGGATTTACCGGGTGCCCGACCGTGGAACGTTTGGAACTCCCGGCTTCCTTGTGGTCGAAGCCGACCGCATGGTGGCGCGCGCCGTGGAACAGGATCAGCACGTTTTCGAGAATCTGCTGACCACCGATCAGTTCTTTGTCTATCATAATCTGAGCAACGAAAAGGGAGCTGTCCTCATTGAGGGATGGAAGACCGTCTTTGAAACGCTCCGGCATACTGACTGGCGGAACGATCCCGAGCGTGTGACCGCGGAGCATCAGGAATTGCTGCAGAAGTTCGTGGTTCCGGGCGGCATGAAAGGGAAGGGGAACGGAAGGCACGAGGTCGATCTCGTGCGTCTCATGAATCTCTTCGAAGATACCTTCGGACGTGGTGGAAGGCCATTCACCACCTTCCCATGGGCGCACGGAAACCGCTTCTGGCATGCCCCCATGTACAATCTTCCGCGCACCCCGACCGAAGGCAGTTACGGCAAGGATGAACCATTCGATTACCATCCAGTGCAGCCCTTCACCATGCCGAACCGGCGCGGTATCCTGACGCATCCTGCCTGGCTGATCGCGCATTCCGCCAATACGGCGACCGATCCCGTCCGGCGCGGCAAATGGGTCCGGGAGAAGCTGCTGGCGGGATCTGTGCCCGACGTTCCCATCACCGTCGATGCAAGGATTCCCGATGATCCTCAGCGCACCCTCGGCGACCGGCTCCATGCAGTCACCAGCAAGGACGCCTGCTGGAAATGCCACGTGCGCATGAATCCACTCGGCATTCCGTTTGAAATCTTCGATGACTTCGGACGCTTCCGCACCACCGAACGGCTCGAGCATCCCGACAACATCATCAGGGAAGCAAAGAAAAAGGATGAAGGCGATGTCTACCGGACGGCGGCTTTCTCCAGCGCCGGCAAGATCAGCGGCACCGGAGAGCCCGGTATCGATGGTGAAGTGAAGGACGCACTCGAACTCATGGAGCGCCTCGGTCGATCGGCCCGCGTCCGCCAATCGATCATCCGGCATGCCTTCCGTTTCTATCTCGGCCGCAATGAAATGCTGAGCGACGCTGCCACGCTGTGTGCTGCGGACCGCGCGTATGTGGACAGCGGCGGCAGCTTCAAGGCTGTCATCGTCTCCCTGCTTGCGTCCGATTCCTTCCTTTACCGCAAGTGAACCTCCCTGCATTGGAACAAACGCCATACGGCAAACCCGCATCGATACGATCATGAACCGAAGAGACTTTTTCCATCGTTCGGCCCTTGCGACGGGCGGGCTGGTCCTTGCTCCGTGGCTGCATCAGGCCATGGGGTCGCCCCTCGCGCAGAAGGCTCCCATGCGATTCATCTTCCTGCACAAGGGCAATGGATTGTTTCCCGATGTGATGGTGCCGCCTTCGCTTTCGGCGGAGGATGCCGCGAAGGAACGGGCCAGGGAAGCCTTCTCTGTTGATCTGCGGAATCACGAATTGCCTGCGTGGATGGCACCGATTGCGGCGCACAAGGAAAGCCTGACCATTCTCCAGGGATTGTCCGGGATGATGTGCACCACTGGACACCATACATGGCAGTCGTCGCTTGGTGTCTACCGCGCCAATGAACGCCCGAGTTCCATCAAGTGGGCGACCGTTGACTTCGAGCTGGCGCGGCTCTTTCCGTCGCCGTTCGAGCACATCGAACTCGCGTGTTTCCCGGATGGCGGGGGGAATTCGCGGGGCAACATCGAGGGAATCGATGTCGGTTTTTCGGCACGTGGGCAGGGTCAGCCGAACTATGCCTTTGGCTCGCCGAAGGTGGCCCTGCGGGAATTGTTCAAGTCGGTGGCAGCCGACCGGAGCGACCAGAACCGCTATGCACTCGAGCGGAAGCTGCTCGAATTCACGGCGGGGAACGAGACTGCGTTGGGGGCAGGGCTGCAGGGAAGCGAGCGCGGTAAGCTGAGCAGTTATGCTGAAGCCATCAATGACATCCGCCGCCGCAACAGCGAGGTCGATGGCATGGCCGACGCGATCCGGAAGCATCTTCCTGTACTCGATCCGAAATTTCTCGCGGACAGCCTGACGACGACCGACCGCCAGCGCGGGCACACGGAGATTCTCCTGTCCACGCTCATTTCCGGCATGACGAATGTGGTGGCCTTCACGGTCGATGAACTGGGGACACCGTATACGGGATTGCCCGGGCTGGAGGGGGCGGGACCCGTGAATCTGCACGATGTCGGCCATGGCAAGCCTGCAGGCAACGTGCCGGCGCTCGATGTGCGGACGACCTTGCGGACACATCACATGACATTGATCGACACGATCATTGCGCGGCTCAAGTCGGTTCCCGAGGCGGATGGCAACATGTTCGACAATACCATGATTTTCTATTTTCCGGACAATGGCGAGACGCATCACAGTCACGGGATCGAATGGCCTTTCATGGTTTTCTCGGGCCGCCATGCCAAGCTTGATATCGCAGGCCGCTACATCCGTCTTCCAAAGCACGGAGTTCCGGGTCACCGCACGCTCGGCAATTGGTACACTACCATTCTGAATGCCTACGGGAATCCCATCAGGCATTTCGGGGATCTCGACATGGCGCTCGAGAGTCAGAAGATTCCCCAGATCGGAGCGATCCCGGAATTCCTGTCATGACGCGCCGGTTGGGAACACTGCTTTGCGCTCAGCCATGAGAATGCCTTCGATCATCCTGCTGCTTGGGGCGGCGCTCCTTGTGCTGTGTCCGGGCCGTGCGTCGGCGGCGCGCCGCCCGAATTTTGTCTTTGTGATTGCCGATGACCACCGATGGGACGCCGTCGGGGCGGTGCAGCGGGAACAGGGCGGGCAGGCGCGTTATCCATGGTTCGAAACGCCCGCCATGGACCGGCTCGCCACGGAAGGCGTCCGCTTCCGCAACGCCTTCATCACGCATTCGATCTGCTCGCCCGGCCGCGCGGGTTTCCTCACCGGGAAGTACTCGCATGCAGCCGGCATCATGGGCAACAGCCGGCCATTTCCGCCGGAGTCGGTGACGCATGCGACGCTGCTGCGCGGCCATGGATACCGCACGGCCTACTTTGGAAAGTGGCACATGGGGAATCAGAAGGGGCAGCGCCCGGGCTTCAGTCACTCCGTCAGCTTCATCAATCAGGGAGCCTATCAGGATTGCCCGTTTGAGATCAATGGAGTCAGTCAGCCGACCAAAGGATGGGTCGACGATGTGACCACGGACTTTGCGATCGACTGGCTCCGGAAGAATCATGCGGAACCATTTTCCGTGGTGGTTGGGTTCAAGAGTCCGCATAACCGGCGGGGCGGGGACAGTCTGCCTGCGAGGCTGCGTTCGCTCTATGAAGGAAAGACGACGCGGCGCACGCCGAACTGCGAACTTGCCGCCGTCTACCATGCGCCCCTCACGGAGGCGGACAAAGGCCGGGAACGCGGGCTCTCGGCCAATGCCGTGCATCTCGATTACCTTCGGCACATCAAAGGAATCGACGAGAATCTGGGGCGTCTGCTTGACGTGCTCGACGAACTGAAGATCGCGGAGGATACGGTGGTCGTCTACACGAGCGACAATGGCTACTTTCTGGGTGAACGTGGACTCGGCGATAAGCGGGCACTCTACGAAGAAGGCATCCGCATTCCCTTTCTGGTGCGCTACCCAAGGCAGTTTCCCAAAGGAAGAACCGTCGATGAACTGGTCATCAATCAGGACCTTGCGCCCACCTACCTCGACCTCGCCGGTCTTCCGGCCCGGCCGGACATGCACGGTGCCAGCTTCAAGGCGCTCGCGCTCGGCGAGAAACCAACGGGCTGGCGCACTTCGTTCCTCGCCTATTACCACAAGGAACTCGGCGACACTCCAACCTGCCACGGAATCCGCACCTCGACACATAAGCTCGTGCGCTATCCGAATGTTCCGGAATGGATCGAAGTTTTCGATCTGACTAACGATCCCTACGAAACGAAGAATCTGGCGTCCGACGCCGCCCTCACGTCCCGCCTTTCCGCGGAACTCGATGGTCTCATGAAATCGGTCAACTACACTGCGCCCCCGAGGGCCAATCTGCCGGCCAAGGGCGGCTCCTCTGAATAGGAAGTCAGTCTGGATTTCGTGGATCGCGGCCTGACGGAGCCCGTCGCGCAGCGGCTCTACCCCGCAGATGCCCTCGTGATCATTGCTCCCATCCTCGCTCGCGAGGAAACCGTACGGGCCCGGCAGGCCATCCCACCGCCTGCCGTCAACGACAGGTTCTACGAATCCAAATTCGCAGCCGCACGGGAGGCGATCGCCGCGCGGATGAGGGCGCTGAAAGTCTCACCGTAGGATGCTGCCGGCGGGCTGACCCGACGGGCGAGGGGAGGCGCGCACGGCTTGCATGCCTCTGGAGGCTGATGAAATCCTGGGTGTTGCTTGTCACTTCTCCCGGCCCGGGATGGAAGTCGTGGGCACACTGTTCCGGCTTGTCTTCGCCGATGCCCGTGGCATTCTTTCACCATGATCGTCGAGACAATCCCAGCCCTTGGCCAGTTGAGCCTGGAAGAAAAGTGGATCCTCGCCAACGAATTGATGGCCGAGGTCGAAGACCGACAGGAGGCGCTCCCTGGTAATCCCGAAATCCAGGCGATCGTGGAACGGCGTTTCGCCGAATTTGAGCGCGACCCGAGCACGGCAATGACGCTTGAGACCTTTAAGTTGCGCTTCTCGCTGCCGTGAAAACGCATGAGATCGTCCTGCTGCAGGGCGCTCAAAGCGACCTTCTCAGTATTTACCAGACGCTTGGTGAACGCGCATATGCGAGAGTGGACAAAGCGCTCGGAATTCTGCGCGTCTTTCCGACCGCAGGTCCTGCTCACTTCGGTAACCACATCCGGAGGTTAGTTGTTTCCAAAACACCCCTTGGGGTTTTCTACGCGCTCGCTGGCCGTCGTGTGCTCGTGGCTGCCATCCTTGATCTCCGTCAATCTCCCGAATCGATTCAGAAACGCCTGACATCCCAGTGAAAGGAGCAGGCTTCCCGCCAGCAGTTCCCATGGGCACACTCTGAATTGGGTAACGGCAATGGGATTTGACTTTATATCATGTTCCCGCACGGGCCGAACAGGTCATCCCGCCTTGATCCGGCACTACCCCGCAGATGAGTCAGACGGTTTAGGTGTCAGGGGTTGAGGCAGGCTGGCAGCTGGCCGACTTGGTGCGCATGAAGTATGTACTGATGATGCTGATGGCGGGTCGGATGGCGTTGGCTGCGGCGGAGCAGCCGGCATTGCCGACGGGGCATGAGACGCGGAAGATCGATGGCTGGACGGTGAGGGTGGACGATCGTCTGCTGAAGGGGGATTATGCGGAGGACGGGGCGCGGGCGCTGCGGTTGCTGGAGTCGAGGCTGGTGGCGATTTCGTTTGTGGTGCCGCCGCCTGCTCTGGCGAAGCTGCGCGGGGTCATTGTGCAGCTTGATGCGGTTCATGGGGATCTGGTGCCGATGCAGTATCATCCGGATGCGGGATGGCTCCGGGAGCATGGATTCAGCGAAAGCCTCGCCAAGTGCGTGCACATTCCGGCCGTGGCCGACTTCCTCGAACCCCGGGGCGTGCATGGTCAGCCATGGGTGGTCCTCCATGAACTCGCTCACGCCTACCACGACCAGGTGCTTGGATTCGATGACGAACGCGTCGCGGCAGCATGGCGGAAGTTCCGAGACAGCGGGAAGTACAAGAATGTTCTCACTGTGAGCGGCGACCGGCACGAGCATTATGCGCTGACTGACGAGAAGGAATTCTTCGCGGAAATGACGGAGGCGTATTTTGGTTCCAACGATTTCTTTCCGTTTGTGGCTGGGGAACTGAAGGAAGCCGAGCCGGATGTTTTCGGTCTGCTGGGTGAATTGTGGGGTTCTGCAGCGGGAGGGGCGGCGGCCACGGCTCCGGAGACTCCGCAGAAGGAAGACATTGCCTTCTTCGAGAAGAAATACGGCACCACCATTGATGGGGTGAAGCACATGGAGGAATACGACGACCCGGATCAGTTCTATGCGGCGATTGGGGAAGCGCTTGGCATTCCGGAGACCGCGCGCGCGGCCGCGGCCGCCAAATTCGGCTGGAAGGAAGGCGATGGCCGAGAGGTTAGGTTGATGGTCAAAGGTGGTCCGGTGGCTGGTCAGCGGGAAGGCTGCTGGGATGTCATGATTTTCCGGTGGTCCCGCGATCCCAAAACTGGCCAGCCTGACCGGGCGAGCATGGAGCAGCGCCTTGTGCAGATTTCCTACGACGGGCGGATCCGCTTTCCCGAGGTTGGCGGCAAGAAGTGATCTGCCGTGACGTATCGCGGATGGCTGAGGTGATTGTGATCGACTCGGCCGTACGTCCGGCTACCCAGCGGGCAAACCGCAACCGTTTGTTTTCCGAACCCTGACCATCCGACTGAACCCATGAAGAAGTTCCCATTGAATCGTGCCCTCCTTGCTGTCGTGGCAGCCTGTCTGTTTCCGGCGGGAGTCGTGTCTGCGAAGAAGAACCGGACGGATGTCACTGACAAGGTGGTGGCGGCGGTGAAGGACGAGAGTCTGTTCATGGAGGCCAGCAACGAGATTTTCGGCGACACGGTTCCCGGAGTTTCCAAGAAGCTGACGGTCGAGTATCAGGCGGGCGATGAGAAGCTGAGCAGCGAGGCTCCGGAAGGCCAGCAGCTGAGGATTTCGGCACCGGCTGGCAAAAAGCTGATCATTCTGAAGGCGGTCTATGGTCCGGCGGATGGATCGACACCGGCGAACACGGCTGCCCTCAGCGAGAATCCAGGTGAAGTGCTCGATACGGTTCCGGGCTTCAAGGTGGAGCATCTGCTGGAGGCCGATGGAGCGGAGAATGGATCGTGGATCTGCATGACGGTTGATCCGCAGGGTCGGCTCCTCCTTGGCGGGCAGAGCCAGCAGCCGATCACGCGGGTGACGCTGCGCGATGGCAAGGTGTCGCAGAGCGAGGTCCTTGCGATTCCGGTAAGCGAGGTCATGGGCATGCTGTTTGTGGGTGATGTGCTTTATCTGAACGGGAGTGGCAGCCAGGGCTATGGGTTGTACCGCTGCAAGGATGCGAAGGGTGACGGCAGTTATGCCGAGGTGGAATTTCTGCGCGAGTGGCAGGGTGGTTCCGGGGAACACGGGGCGCACGGACTCGTGCTTGGGCCGGACAAGATGATTTACGCGGTCTGCGGGAACTTCACGGCAGTACCCAAGGACCTTGCCCCCAGCTCACCGCATCGGAATTACGGCGACGATGTCGCGCTCAAGCGGATGGAAGACGGCAATGGTTTCGGAGCCGGTGCGAAGCCACCGGGTGGCTACGTGGTCCGCATGGACCTTGATGGCAGGAATGCGGAACTCTATTCGTCGGGTCAGCGCAACAACTACGACATTGCCTTCAATGCCGATGGTCAGTTGTTTGGATTCGACAGCGACATGGAATGGGACTGGGGCACCCCGTGGTACCGTCCGGTGCGTGCCTTCCACATGGTGCGCGGAGGAGATCATGGCTACCGCGAGGGCAGCATCAAATGGCCGGAATACCACGCTGACAGCCTGCCTGCCACGGTCAATATCGGCATCGGTTGCCCCACCGGTGTCGTCTTTGGAACCGGTGCGAAATTCCCCGTCCGCTACCAGAAGGCCTTTTACATCTGCGATTGGACGTACGGACGCCTCATCGCCGTGCACCTCAAACCAGATGGCTCGAGCTACGGTGGATCATGGGAAAACTTCGTCGCTCCGAAGTCGCTCAAGGCGCGCGGTGGCAAGGTCCCCCTCAATCTCACGGATTGCGTGATCGGTCCCGATGGATCCATGTATTTCACGGTGGGTGGCCGCGGAACCCAGGCGCATCTTTTCCGGGTTGTCTATGAAGGGAGCGAAGCGGCGGCTGCCCTCGCGGCCGGTGATCTTCATGACAAGGATGGCAGCGACGTCCGGAAGCTGCGCGAGCGTCTCGAAGCCATGAATGTGGCTCCGGATCCCGCCACGGTCGAGGCTGCATGGCCCCACCTCGGACATGCTGACCGCTTCATCCGCTACGCGGCCCGGCTCGCCATCGAACGCAATCCAGTGTCGTCGTGGCAGCAGAAGGCACTCGAGGAAAAGCAGCCGGATGCCGCCTTCACGGCCCTGCTTGCGCTGGCCCGGCTCGGAGCATCGGACAGCCAGCCTGCCATCGTCAAAGCGCTCGCCGCCTTCCCGAATGATGGGCTCAGCGAGTCGCAGCTGCTCGGTAAACTACGCGTCGTCGCGGTATCGATCGCGCGGCAGGGCGTGCCTTCCGGCGATGCTGCGAAGCAATTGCTCGCGGACATCAATCCGCTCTATCCTGCGAAGTCGGAGACGGTGAACCGCGAGCTGGGACCGATTCTGCTGGCCCTTGAGGCCCCGGATGCGGTGGCCCGCACGGTTTCGCTCCTTCGTCTCGCCACCACCCAGGAAGAACAGATGAATTACGTGGTGGCCCTCCGGAACATCAAATCGGGCTGGACCGAGAATCTGCGCCGCGATTACCTTTCGTGGTGGAATGGTGCGCGGGCTAATCAGCATCCGCTCCACGTCATGCAGTGGTTCACGGACGCCGGCGTCAATTTCAATAACGGTGCCAGCTTCGATGGCTTCGTGCGCAATGCCCTTGAAGAGGTCAAGGCAAGCATGTCGGCGGACGAACTCGCAGCCATGGGCGACCTCACCAAGGTGAAGTCGAATCTCCCGGTGCCCACGGAAGCCCGGGCCATGGTGAAGGAATGGACCACCACCGATCTTGCGGCCTCCCTTGGAAAAGCCAGCAAGGGCCGCGACTTCGCCCGCGGCAAATCCATGTACGCGGCAGCCCAATGCATTCTCTGCCACCGCCACGGCGATCAGGGCGGTGCCGCCGGACCCGACCTCACCAATGTGGCCACCCGCTTCCAGCGCCGCGACCTGCTCGAGTCCATCACGGAACCATCCAAGGTGCTCTCGGAACAATACCGCATGACCATCTTCACCATGAAGGATGGCAGCGCCGTAGCCGGCCGCATCAGTCAGGAAAACGACAGCACGGCCGTCGTCATGACCAATCCCTTCGACCCGTCCGTGACCAGCACCGTGGCCATCGCCGATGTCAAATCGCGCGAATTTTCGAAGGCTTCCCTCATGCCCCCGGGCCTCCTCAATACCCTCAGCGAGGACGAAATCCTCGACCTCATCGCCTACCTCGAATCCGCTGGCGACCCCAGCCATCCGAACTTCAGCAAGTGATTCTCAGGGGCCCCCTCGGACAGGTCCGAGGGGGCCCCGGAAGGGACGGAAGGGACGGAAGGGACGGAAGGGACGGAAGGGACGGAAGGGACGGAAGGGACGGAAGGGACGGAAGGGACGGAAGGGACGGAAGGGA